>Ga0222714_10000625_pt1 | contig 40590 bp, 36 predicted proteins | sample C33_3DmetaG_FD_165048 | JGI IMG/M metagenome (GOLD analysis project Ga0222714, IMG submission 165048) | Estuarine water microbial communities from San Francisco Bay, California, United States - C33_3D | ecosystem: Environmental > Aquatic > Marine > Unclassified | place: USA: California...
CATTCCCAACTGGGTCAGTGTTACAGTGGTATCGCCGCGGTCGAGTATGCGCAGCACGATGGATTCGCCGTGGACTCCCGGCAAGGTGGAGACGCGCATGTCCAATTGCTTGTTGCCTATCTGGTAATCGATGCGGCCATCTTGGGGTAAACGCTTTTCACCGATATCCAGCCGCGCCATGAGTTTCAGTCGCGAAGCAACGGCGGTATGAATGCGAATCGGCAGTCGTTCGATACGCGTCATGATGCCATCGACGCGACAGCGCACATCGAGATGGGATTCGTTCGGCTCAAAGTGAATATCGCTGGCGTTCAGATCCAGTGCGCGTGCAAACAGGTGGTTGACTAGCCGAATGATGGGCGCCTCTGACGCAAGATCCTTCAGTGCTTCGTCGTCTTCAAACCCGGAAACAAAAATATCATCGTCCGTCCCGTCGATCTGCGGCGATAATTCTGCACGCCAGTGTTTCATCAAGCGCCGTACTTCCTCATCGGTGCTCTTCTCAAATTTCAGGGGCTGCCGGGTAATGAAACGTATCTTCGCGCGCAGTTCAATCGCAGGCAGGGAGTTACACAGCAGGCGTCCGCTCTCTGCAAAATCCCGTGCCGGCGCGATGCCCTCGGGCTCAAGCAGTTGCGAGAATATCGGTAATGTCATCGCGGATTGTGTCATGGCGTGTGCTCTGGACGGCCTATCGTCGGGTAGCGACGGTGGTTGCTGGTGAGATATTGCGCGCAAAACTCACCACGGTAATCGATCCGGTGTATTGATTGCGATTGCGACTGAGGCTGAAGTCGGAGACTTGCAATCGTGGCACAGAAGTCTCAAGTTTCTGCAGAAAGGTGACGGTATTGGCTGCATCGTCTGTACGAAACGACATCTCCTGACTCACCAGTAACCACCCATCGGATTCCAGTCGTTCGGCTAATCGGGTAGAACTCACTGTGATGCTGGAATCACGTGCATACTGTGAGAGCGCGCGTTGAATATTGGCTTCGATGATCGGTACAGTCTCGCCGGAGAAAATCTGCGCCTGAAGTTCTGACCTCTGCGACTCCACGGCGACCCTGCGCTCGCGCCAGCTCGCCGTGTTCGCAATAAGACGCTGTTCCCGTTCGATGTCGAGTTGCACGCTCTCGATGCTGTCAGCGCGTGACTGATAGATTGCATTCAACGCGGGGAAAAGTCGGGTGCTCGCAAACACCACCAGGACGATGCCGGCTACGATCAGAATGTTTTTTTCACGTGTTGAAATTTGCATGTTCTGTTTCGCTGTTCCCTGGGCGCCGCATTAATCCGGAAAATAGCGCACCATGTACGCGTCGAAATTGACGGTGCTAAGACGCAGGTCGATGAAAAATCGGTCGTTGCTTGTGGCTCTTGAAAACGCAACCTCGGTAAACATCGGGTCACCCTCCAGCCGCTGCAATATCGCTTGCGGCTCACTGCTGGACCCTTGCAGTCGCACTATGCCTTTGCTGATCTCGAGAGAAGACAGTTGTGTCGGGCTCAACACGGCCTGCAGTGTGTACATCGCGTCTCGAACCCGTTGTTCAGGATAGTCATACAGTGGACCTAGTTCATTTTCAAAATTGACGACAGCCGCCTGATCCTGACGCGCATCTGCCGATAGCACGCGTTGTGACTCGAGGGTGGCCGCCAGGCTACGAAACTGAATGGACTGGATGATGAAAGGAATGGCGCCGAGAAACAGCAATCCGGCAAACAGGGCGGCGGCCACCATGAGCTTTCGGCCCTTCTCGACTTGCTTGCGTGCAGTCAGCGCTCCCGGTGGAAAAAAGCTGTAGTCCTGATGGGCCAGGGGGGTCGCCGTTCCCCGGTATTGCTCAAGATCGCTTAATTCAAGCAGTTCCTGTTCACCGCGACCAGTTTCAGAATCACTGACACCAAGGCGTATTTCATTTGTTATGGCTGATTGCCATTGCTGGTTGAATTCTTCATCTGCCAGATCTGCCCGGTCTATCTGCATCCACTGCAGCACTGCATCCTGCTGTGATCGAATCAGCGTCAGTGACGTCGCATCTGCATCCAGCAGCACGGCACTAGTCGGTTCGATATTGAGCACTCGCGGCTTGATGGCCGCCACGAACAAACCCTCCGCGGCAAAGGCATTGAAATACTCGACTAGGAGGTCATTACGCGTCCAGAGCGCCACGGGCGTGTCGGTCAGATCCAGCGCCTTGCTGTTCACGGCCAGACTGAGTGGGCTGTCGTTCGCCGGTAGCATGCTATCCGCCTGCAACGAAAGTGCTGAGACGAGACTGTCGCGATTGATGCCAGGCAAGGTCTGGCGGGTGGCGACGAAAACCGCCGGGGGTAGTAACAGTAAAATGGAGTGTGGTGCAGTGGATTCGCCCAGCAGCCTGGCGCTTGCCGCTGCCAGTTGGGACACGTCCATCGTGCCAGTGTGGGCTTGAAACTCGACCATGGTCCCCGTTTCCAGATGACAGACACGATTGTCGAACACAAGCAGGCTCGCATTTACCTTGTGCAACAGGTCCCGCCTCGAACTTCCTTCCAGGAAGGTCTTAACAGCCGACGGCAACAGACCAAGCAAAGTTTCTTGAAACGCCATTTGATTCGCTAAGCAATTGAATAATTTATTAAATCCAGCTCTAAGACTGCTATATCGGCAAAATAGTTTGAACCGACACGCATCGCTTTAGCGGCGAGTTATTGCAGGCAGGGTTGAAACGGGGAGGAGGGTAGCCCTGTTGGCGGGCTGCTGCCACCTGTCGCCATGGCCAGACGGTCATGGCGACGGTGTCAAAGGGCTTAGTCGCCGGTATAGGCCTTGGCTCGACGCTCTTTATCTATCAGAAAATCAACGACTTTCAGCATTTCTTCCTGGGTCGGTACAGCTTCACCCGTAGTGACCAGGTACTTGCCATTCACGATCATGTTGGGGGTGCTGCGGATTTCATAATCCTGCATACGCTTTTCGGCCTGGTTGACCTTGGTACGCACAGAGAAGGAATTGAAAGCTTTCTCGAAGTCTTCCCGCGCTACGCCGTATTTGGCGAACAGGTCGCCAATCTGGCGCTCATTCTGCATGCGGTTGCCTTCCAGATTGATCGCATTGAAGACAGGCTCGTGCAGGACGTCCAGCTTGTCCAGCGCTTCGGCTGCGTAATACACCTGGGCGTGGATCTTCATCAGGGCATTCCACATGGCCGGGAAGTGCACAAAATCGACATCCGCCGGCTTGTTCTCCACCCAGTTGGTAAGGAGGGGTTCGAACCGGAAGCAGTGTGAACAGCCATACCAGAAGGCTTCCAGTACTTCGATCTTCGAGGCGTCGTTCGTATTAACCGGGGTGCGCAGCTCCGTGTAGTGGGTGCCGGCAACGTATTTTTCGATTTGACCAAAACTGGAGAACGCCAAGGGTAACAAGGCTAAGACCAGGGTCAGTTGCATCAATCGTTTCATCAGCTTGCTCTCATTTCGTCGCATGTTTTACTCCGTCACGTCTTACTGCGTCGCGCCAGTGGATTGCAAAAACCCTATCACAGCCGAGTCTGGCTTGCTATTCACCTTGCTGCAGAACCAGACCCGCTTATCGCAAACTTGCTTGCACCGCGGGCGCCGAAGCCTAGTGCAGACCTGATACGTAGCTAGCGAGGGCCTCGATTTCCTTGTCAGTGAGGCGCTCAACGATGGTGCGCATCATGGAATTGGTGTCATTGGCCCGCACACCAGCTCGGAAGTCCTTCAGCTGTTGCAGGGTGTATTCCGGGTGCTGTCCGCTCAGGGCAGGGTAACCGGCCGGTGCATTGCCCTTGCCTGTGGGGGAATGGCAGGCCGCGCAGGCGGGAACATCGATGGAACGATTGCCGCCCCGGTAGAGGGATTCAGCCAGTTCAACAACAGCCGGGTCAGCTCCCAACAGTGTCGGCTTCTGGGAAGCGAACCAGGCGGAAATATCCAGCATGTCCTGTTCAGATAGTGACAACACCATGGCAGACATTGTGGCACTCGGACGGGCACCGGATTTGAAATCCTGCAATTGCTTGACCAGATAAGACGCGTTCTGTCCCGCCAGTTTCGGGTTCATCGCCAGTTGACTATTGCCATCCGCCCCATGGCAGGTCGCGCAAAGTGCTGATTTTGCCTGGCCTGCAGCGGCGTCACCCTGCGCCAGTGCGGCAGGAGCGGCGATCACGCCGACCAGGGTAGAGATAAGAATAATTGCGTGTTTCTTCATGGAGATTCCCGGTTTACTCTAACAATTGCTCAAATTAGTGATATCAATCGAGTGGCTTAATGATCAGATATCACACTTGGCAATACCTTACACTCTAATTCCGTCTATCGATTCCGTCAGTCGCGCCTTCGCCCTTGCCTGTTCGCGGCAAAAGTGCCTTAATTCGCGGTCGCGGATTATAACGTACTTCCCACGCCGACTCTATCAGGCGAGAGGCTCCAAGGGGCTGTTTTTACCGGATTCGGGCGCTTTTTTCAGCTAATTCTGGTGTCGGGCGCCCCAATTCCCCGCCACCAGGTCAGGAACACCATGAACTTTACCAACCCCGAATTCGTAATCAGTGCGTCGGCTCTCCGGGAGTGCCCCGCCGCCAGCCTCGCCGAAGTGGCTTTTGCCGGGCGTTCCAATGCCGGAAAATCGAGTGCAATCAACGCCATTACCTCGCATTCCCGACTCGCCCGCATCAGCAAGACTCCCGGGCGCACTCAGTTGATCAACTTCTTCGCGGTTGCCGACCAGCGCTACCTCGTGGATCTGCCGGGTTATGGCTATGCCAAGGTCCCTCTGGAAGTAAAGGACAAGTGGCAGCGCGAGCTGGAGCGCTATCTGCGCGAACGCTCCGCGTTGACGGGGCTGGTCTTGTTGAGTGACATTCGGCATCCCTTGAAAGAATTTGACCGAATGATGGTACGGTGGGCGGAGGAGTCTGAGCTACCCATTCATGTCCTGCTGACCAAAGCGGACAAGCTGAAACGAGGCGCTGCCCAGAATACGCTGTTGGCAGCAAGCCGCCAGCTGCAGGATTACAATGGCGTGAGTGTGCAACTGTTCTCGTCGGTTACCGGACTGGGAGTTGACGAGGTTCGTGCCAAATTAACCGAGTGGCTGTCTGCACCGGAACCGTCCCATATCCAGGCGAGCGTCTAAACCAATTGGTTAATGCGCTTCATCCCAGTTTTCACCGATGCCGATGTCGACGACGAGTGGCACGTCCAGTGCCGCCGCGGTAATCATCCTGAAGCGTACGCCGTCACTCAGCAATTGCACGTCTCTCTCACTGACTTCGAACACGAGTTCATCGTGCACCTGCAGGATCATGCGGGCATCGAGGTCACCCATGGCAAGCCAGTGGTCGATATCGATCATGGCTCGCTTGATGATGTCGGCCGCTGTTCCTTGCATCGGCGCATTGATAGCGGTGCGCTGCGCCGCCTTGCGCAGGATCGCATTACCCGCATGGATATCCGGCAGATACAGTCGGCGCCCGAATAGCGTCTCCACGTAGCCTTTTTCATCGGCCAGCGCCTGCGTCTGTTCCATGTATTTGAGCACACCCGGATATTTCTCGAAGTAGCGGTCGACATAATCCTGCGCTTCGCGGCGCGAAATCTTGAGTTGATTCGCCAGCCCGAAGGCTGACATCCCGTAGATGAGTCCGAAGTTGATTGCCTTTGCGCTGCGACGCTGTTCGGGTGTTACTTCGTCAAGTGCCAGGTTGAACACATCTGCCGCGGTGGCCCGGTGCACATCGGCAGCATTTGAGAATGCGGTGAGCAATCCCTTGTCTTGCGACAGATGTGCCATGATACGCAGCTCGACCTGCGAATAATCCGCCGCCACCAGCTTGTAGCCGGGTTCGCTCACGAAAGCCTTGCGTACACGGCGACCCTCAGCCGTTCGAATTGGAATGTTCTGCAGATTCGGATCGGTGGAGGACAAGCGTCCGGTAGCTGCCACGGCCTGCTGGAAAGTCGAGTGGATGCGGCCGGTTTCTGGGCGAATCTCTAGCGGCAACTTGTCCGTGTAGGTGGATTTCAGTTTGCTGAGAGAACGGTGTTCGAGAATGACCCTGGGCAATTCATATTCCAGCGCCAATTCCTGCAGAATCGGTTCGGCCGTCGAAGGTTGACCCGTCTTGGTCTTCTTGATAACCGGTAGCCCCAGCTTCTCATAGAAAATGCTCTGCATCTGCTTGGGAGAACCCAGATTGAATTCCTCACCGGCCAGCTCGCAAGCCTGGGCCTCCAACTTCTGTAACTGCTTTCCGAGCTCCTTGCTCTGTTTTGCCAGCACCAGCGCATCAACCTTGATGCCGTTACGCTCGATACCCTGCAGCACTTCCACAAGCGGGACTTCATAGTATTGATAAAGTCCGAAAAGCTGCCCGTTATTCTGCATTTCCTGCTCCAATCGCAGACTCAACCGCAGCGTCATGTCAGCTTTTGCTGCGGCAAAGTCTGTGTAGGTAGCGATCGGCACCTGGGCTACCGTCAATCGGGTTTTGCCCTTGCCAAGCAAGGATTCCAACTCGGGCAAGGCAATATCCAGGTAGTTGCGGGCAATATCCGACAAGCCATGGCGGGTAGCCACGGAATTGACTACATAAGACGCCAGCAGCACATCCGATTTGAACGGCTGCAGGGTAATCCCGTGATTCGCCAACAAGTGACCACAGCGCTTGAGGTCATAGGCAATCTTGGAAATTGCCGGATTCTCCAACACCTCTCGCAGCGCTTGCAGGCATGCTTCCGGGTTCAGTAACGGCGGACAGCCTTCGTAATCATGGGCCAATGGCAGATACCAGGCTTCGCCTGCCTGCAAACAAAGGCCTACGCCAATAATCCGGGCTTCGAGGTAATGAGTATCCTCGGCCTCCAATGTCAGGCTGAATCTGTCTGCCGAGCGGAGTCGCTGCAGAAGTTTGTCGAAGTCTTTCCCGGTGGTAATCGTCTTGTAGTCAATCTTGTCGGGTGCGGTGGCTATTACCGCAGTCGAAGTTGTCTCGCCAGCGGCCGGAACTGCTTTGGCGGGCTGCATGCCGCCGCTGATCCCGCTCTCCTCCAGTTCCCGTACCCAGGTCTTGAATTCCATTTCCGAGTACAAGGCGTGCAATGCGTTCGAATCCGCTTCGCCTGGAACCAGATCCGCAATTTCAATGTCGAGTTCCACGTCCAGCTTGATTGTAGCGAGCTCATACGAGAGTCGAACCATGTCGATGTTTTCGCGCAGTCGCTCACCAATCTTGCCACCAATGGCATCGGCATTGGCAATGACGTCGTCAATCTTGCCAAAGTCCAGCAACCACTTCAGTGCCGTCTTCGGCCCCACGCCAGGGACACCCGGGATATTGTCAGACTTGTCACCCATGAGCGCCAGGTAGTCCACAATGCGGTCAGGACCAACACCAAATTTCTGCTCAACCCCGTCACTGTCCAACACTTCATTGGTCATCGTGTTCATGAGGGTGACATCGTCGTTTACAAGTTGGGCAAGATCCTTGTCGCCGGTAGAAATCAGCGTCTTGATGCCGGCTTCGCAGGCACGCTTCGAAAGCGTGCCTATCACGTCATCGGCTTCCACATCGTCCACGATCAGCAAGGGCAAGCCCATGGCACGAATAATGTCGTGTATGGGCTGAATCTGGGAGCGCAACTCGTCGGGCATCGGTGGTCTGTGTGCCTTGTACTCCTCAAAAATCCGATTGCGGAAAGTTTGACCTTTGGCATCGAAGACGATGGCGATATTACTGTCGGGATTGGATTTGATCAGGCTGCGAATCATGTTGATCACACCCTTCACAGCCCCGGTGAGCTGACCTTTGCTGCTCACGAGTGGGGGCAAGGCATGGAAAGCACGAAACAGGTAGGAAGAGCCGTCGACAAGAATCAGTTGTTTGGGATTTACCACGGCCTCACCTTAGTGTTGTCTGTTATGAACGTTCCGGAATCTATTTTCTGCATGCCGAAAAGCGCTGTGCTAGATCTGAAAGGATTTGAAAATACCCTTTGCTGTCCGTTTTCACACCTGTCCCGAGCAGGTCGACCGTAACGCGGCGGAGTCCGGATTCGCCTAACATTGTATTTATGATTGCCAGATTGGCATCGGCTTCCATCAGCAGACAATCCGGGGCAGAGGTTTTGATGATGTTTCTTGCTTGCAATATTTGTTGAACGCTCGGTTCCACATCGGGATTTATCACAAGCGAGAAGCCGTGCTGCAAGCCATACCGCGCCTCAAAATAGCGAAAAGCGTCGTGAAAAACCACGTAATTCGGGCTATTTGCTTGTGCCAGTGCGGTCCCGATCTGTTCGTTCAGAGTAGTAATATCGACATTAAACCTGTCGCGGTTTTGCAGAAAAAACGTGCCGTTCTCCGGATCCAGTCGTGCCGCCGTATCGGCCAATTTTTCGGCAAAGATTGTGGCATTGATTGTATCCAGCCAAAGATGCGGATCGAGTTCACCCGTTGAATCGTGATGCAAGACGACGCCATCCAATTCGGAAATTGTAATCTGTTCGCGTTGCTCTCCAAGGTTGTCATAAATGTCGTTAAGGTAGAGCTCAAATGTCGCATCAACGCGAACCAACACGTCGGCTCGCGCCAGCGCGATGCGATCGGAAGGCGTCATGGAGTAGTGGTGTGGTGATTGGCCATTATCGACGAGCGCGGTAACTTCGCCATGCTCGCCTAGGATTTCCCTTGCGATAAGTGCCAGGGGTCGGATTGTTGTCACCACCTTCACGTCTGCTGCTGCCGGAGTCGCCATCAGCATACTCGTGAACAAAAGACAGGTAAGGATGTGATTAAAGAATTTCGCTGGCGCGGTAATGATTGACATGGATGCTATGATATACCATTGTCCGCCAGGCTTGCATGCTGTGCTCCCGCACCCATGGCCCTCTCCCGGCATCCACACGATCGAAAATGCTTATGCAGATTTCCAGTGCCAATAGTCAAACCCTGCTTTCAGTAGAGAACATCTGCAAACAGTTCGGTGATCGCAAGGTATTGGACCATATCACACTGCGCGTTGACGAAGGTCAGATTCTTACCCTGATCGGTCCCAATGGCGCGGGCAAAACAACCCTCGTGCGAATCGCCCTGGGACTCGTGGAACCTGACAGTGGTATAGTGACGCAGCGGCCTGCTTTGCGTGTCGGCTACATGCCGCAGAAGGTGCATGTGGAATCCACTCTCCCAATCACTGTCGATCGCTTCATGCGGCTCGCTGATAACTCGGATAAAAAGCTGATTGACTCCACCCTGTCGATGCTGAACATCGCTCCGCTGAGGCAAAAACAGCTCGTCGCTATTTCCGGCGGGGAACTACAGCGTGTGCTGCTTGCCCGCGCCCTGTTGCGCAAGCCGCAATTGCTGGTTCTCGATGAGCCTGCACAGGGCGTCGATCTGGCGGGACAGGCCGAGCTCTATCAGCTCATAAGTCGCATCAGCAAGCAATCCCGATGTGGAGTACTGATGATTTCCCATGACTTGCATCTCGTGATGTCATCGACTGATGAGGTCGTGTGTCTCAACCATCACGTCTGTTGTCATGGCAAGCCTGAACAAGTCAGCAATGATCCTGCCTATCTCGATTTGTTCGGTGACGCGACCGCGAAGGCGCTGGCTGTCTACACACACGATCACAATCACGAACACGATCTCACCGGCAACATCAAACCTGTCCAACATGAATAACAGTATCCTGCAATTGCTCATTACAGACTTTGTGATCTACGCCTTGCTGGCAGGGTTGAGTCTGGCGCTGGTATCCGGGCCACTGGGCTCATTTATTGTATGGCGCCGCATGTCTTATTTTGGCGATACGCTGGCGCATTCGTCGCTGTTGGGAATCGCGCTCGGCATTATCACCGACATCAATCCCCAGCTTAGCGTAATTCTCAGTTGCCTCGCGTTTGCGGCGATCCTGACGCTGCTCGACAGAAAGCCTTCCATTGCAACGGATACTCTGCTCGGCATCCTCGCACACAGCACTTTGGCTCTCGGTATCATCTTGCTCGCGCTGACGGGTTCGGTGCGCCTGAATCTCGAGGCCTACCTGTTTGGCGCGTTGTTGACAGTCGACAGGACTGATCTGTTCTGGATACTGGCCGTCACCGTGTTCGCCTGTGCCGTGCTTTACGGGGTGTGGAATCGGATGCTTTCAGCAACCGTACATACCGAGTTGGCAACAATCGAAGGCGTCAATGTTGAACGCCTGAATTTGCTACTCGTACTCGTAATCGCACTGACGATAGCCGTTTCCATGAAAATCGTCGGCGTTCTGTTGATTACATCGTTATTGATCATTCCACCGGCGGCGGCACGTCGCTTTGCACACACCCCCGAACAGATGGCAATTCTCGCGAGCGTTATCGGTGCGTTATCGGTGCTGGCAGGCTTGTTGGGTGCTTTCGCTCTGGATACGCCTCCGGGTCCGTCCATCGTAGTCGTGGCGACGACCCTGTTTCTGGTCAGCTTCTTTTTGCCTGAGCGACATCGCAGCTGATTGGGCTAATACGCACCCGTCAGCGCTGAAGCAAAGTCTGGTAGGCCAGGCTCAAATCACGATCGCGAATAGGCGGCTGCATCACACCCGCGAATTGACCCTCTGGATTGACGATGCCGATATGCCCGCTGTGTTCGATCAGATAGTCTCCCGAGTCACTGCCATGTTCACCATGAGTCGATTGCCCGGGATCGGAATGGGCAACAAAAAATTGTCGCGCGAGTCCGGTGATGGCGGCGAGGTTGCCGGTGAGTCCGATAAAATCCCCGTTATAGGAAGCGACATAGTCGGCCATTGCTGCAGGAGTGTCGCGCTCGGGATCGACACTGACCATGATCACTCGAACTTGCGATTGTGCATCCGGTGCCAGGGCCGCATAGAACTGTTTGAGCTCGGCCATGGTCAGGGGACAGATATCGGGACAGGATGTGAATCCGAAGAACACCAGATTCCAGGTTCCTCTGAAGTCACTTGCCGTGAATTCTTCGCCGCGCTGATCGGTAAGCGAGAAATCGGCGAGTTGCATCGGCTCGGGATAGAGGGCGACACCAAGGTTCCGCAGCTGAGTGATTTCCTGCCGTTCGCTACGCACCTGCCACAGGGTGACGAAAACCACGACCAGGGCCAGATCGACGAGGAGAAAGGCGGCGAGACCGAGTTTGAAATTGCGGCTCAGGCTCATGCCGGAATCAGACCAGATAGTGATCGACTACCAGGGCGAGAAACAGCACCGCAAGGTAGATAATGGAGAAACGGAACGTATCCATTGCGGTGGTGGGTGTAGGTCTGAACATCAGCTTGCAGGCCCAGGCCAGGAAGCCGGCACCCAATAACAGCGCTGCAACCAGATAGGGCACGCCACTCAAGCCGGTAAAGAAGGGTAATACGCTGACTCCGATCAAGCCTACCGTATAAATCAGGATATGCACCTTGGTGACATATTCCCCATGTGTGACCGGCAACATCGGTACGCCGGACTTCGCGTATTCGTCCTTGCGGTGAATAGCGAGTGCCCAGAAATGAGGCGGGGTCCAGGCGAAGATGATCAGCACGAGAATCAGGGCGTCGGCTTCGATGGTGCCGGTTACCGCAGACCAGCCGAGAAGCGGGGGCATGGCGCCGGACAGCCCACCAATCACGATGTTCTGGGGAGTAGCGTGTTTCAGGTAGCCGGTGTAGATGAAGGCATAGCCTATAAAGGACCCGAGGGTCAGCCACGCACACAGCGGATTGACCAGAAACAGCAGGATTGCCATGCCGACCACCCCGATTGTGACGGCAAACACCGCCGCATGCCACGGCTCTACCCGCCCCTGAGCGACCGGACGATTGTGAGTCCGCTTCATGATGAGGTCGATTTTGCGGTCAATCAGATGATTGACGACCGCGCCGGAGCTGGCCACGAGAGCGATCCCGAGATTGCCAAAAATCAGCACATCCAGCGGCAACATGCCGGGAACGGCGAGGAACATGCCGACCAGTGACGTCAGCAGCATCAGCATGACGACCCGCGGCTTGCACATTTCGTAGAAATCGCGCCAATGGGCAACTGCTGGATTGGTCGTTAACTCAGTCACGGGTCTAATAACTTCAATCAGTTGGAGTAGTTCTGGAGAGTATACCGCAGCCAGGAGTCATTCACTTGGGCGGCGATTCTGCAAGCGCGGCATTCAACCATGTTTCGCCCCGAATCTCAAGCTGAGCGTGGCGCAAAGGAAACGATGTTGGCAAATTTTATGAACGATTATTTGAGAATTTTGAAACTTGCATGAGATGTGACAGGAAACTGTCAAAAACGCTTGATTTCGCGCAGGTTTTGGGGCGTTTGCAGGCTAAAACCACTTGCGGTAATAGGCAATATTCTATAGCATTCCGGTGCGCGTGAGGTGAGCGAATTATCCGTGAAAAATCCTGATTTTAGATCATCTTTTCACGGAAACGAAACTGCCCCATCCCGATAAAATAATAAGCCAGGGATTTCGCAAAAATTGCGACATTCGTTGGGTATCGCAGCGGACGTACTCATTCAAGTTCAGCGGCTGTCACAACAACCGCGAACTGAACCCCTGGGTAGAAATGAACATAAACAAACAACATCCAGTACGCGGCGGCAAGCAATTGCTGTCGCGTGCCTGTTGAAAAACGTGTGTAAATTGTAGAAGGATTACAGGTTTATGGCTTTAGCGGTCGTTATATTTTTGCTGGTAATTGGATCCATCATTTTCCATTTTGCCAGTCCTTGGTGGTTCACTGAGCGTGCAGCCGATTGGGGTTCAATCGATTTCACCATCAACGTCACTTTCTGGGTAACCGGATTCGTGTTTATTGCAGTGAACTTGTTCCTTGCCTACTGTGTCTTCAAGTTCCGCAAGAAGCCAGGCCACAAGGCCGTCTATGAGCCAGAGAACCACAAGCTGGAAGTGGGTCTTTCGGTCATTACAACAATCGGCGTTATCGCGATGCTGGCACCGGGTCTGTTTGTATGGGCCACGTTTGTGACTGTTCCAGACGAAGCCACTGAATTCGAAGTCATGGGTCAGCAATGGCAATGGGCGTTCCGTTACCCCGGTGCCGATGGCCAACTCGGTACAGCCGATACCCAACTCGTTACAGAATCCAATCCCTTCGGTGTGAATCCGGAAGATCCCAACGGTCAGGATGACGTGATTGTGCTGGGTCCCGAGATGCACCTGCCGGTAGGCAAGGCAGTGAAAGCCAACCTGCGTTCCAACGATGTGCTGCACAACTACACAGTTGCTCAGTTCCGCGTGAAGATGGACCTGGTTCCCGGTCTGATCTCTTATCTGTGGTTTGAACCGAGTCGCATCGGTCGCTACGACATTCTCTGCGAAGAGCTGTGTGGTATTGGTCACTTCGTCATGCGCGGCGCGGTCGTTATCGACACTCAACAAGACTATGATGCCTGGCTTGCGCAACAACCAACCTTTGCTGAAACTCAGGCAATGGCCGCGGGTGATCCTGCCGCCGGTCAGGCACAGTTTGCTGTTTGCGCGAGCTGTCACGGTGCCCAGGGCGAAGGCAATCGCGCGCTCAATGGACCGAAACTTGCCGGCCAGTCTGCGTGGTACATCGAACGTCAGCTGAACTACTTCAAGACTGGTGTTCGTGGTGGCGAAGGCGACACCAATGGCCAGATGATGGCCCCGATGGCCAACATGCTGGCCAGCGATGAAGCGGTTCGCAACATGGCTGCCTATATCGAATCCCTGCCGGACACTCCGGCTACTCCAACTGTTACCGGCGACGTCGCCAATGGCGCGAGCATTTATAGCCGTAACTGTGCGGCCTGTCACCTGCAAACCGGTGAAGGCACCTGGTACACCGATGCACCGAAGCTGGCTGGCATGAGTGACTGGTATTTCATCACTCAGCTGCAAAATTTCCGCGCCGGCATTCGTGGTTTACATCAGCAGGATTTCTATGGCGAGCAAATGGTCTCCATGGCAACTGCAATGAGCGGTGATCAGGAATACGCGGACGTAGCGGCTTATATCAATACATTGCGATAACGAGTCGTCGGATTTTAGTTAACAATTTTTTTAGTTTAGTCAGCCCCCAAGGCTCTCGAAGTTTATAAGGTTAGGAGGTTTTAATGGCGTACGTACCATTGGCTGATCAAGAGCAGGAGCTCCATCATCCGCACAGCTGGGTCACCAAATACGTTTGGAGCCAGGATCATAAAGTCATTGCCGTACAATACGGCGGCACGGCAATCGCCGTCGGCGTGGTGGCACTCGTGCTGTCACTGTTGATGCGGTTGCAGCTGGGTTTCCCGGAAACTTTTGATCTGATCGATCCAAGCTCGTATTACCAGTCAGTCACCATGCACGGCATGATCATGGTGGTTTATCTGCTGACGGCGCTGTTCCTCGGCGGCTTCGGCAACTACCTGATTCCGTTGATGTGTGGCGCTCGGGACATGGTGTTCCCCTTCCTGAACATGCTCAGCTACTGGGTCTACCTGTTGTCTGTGCTGATTCTCATGGCGAGCTTCTTCGTCGGTGAGGGACCCACAGGAGCGGGTTGGACACTCTACCCACCACAAACCAACATGGCCGGTACGCCCGGACATGATTCCGGTATAGTGCTGATGCTGCTGTCACTCGCCGTCTTCATCGTCGCCTTCACCATGGGCGGTCTGAACTACGTCGTTACCGTACTGCAGAATCGCTGCCGCGGCCTGACAATGATGCGTCTGCCGCTGTCGGTATGGGGCATCTTCGTCGCCACCTGTCTGGGTCTGTTCGCATTCCCAGCCCTGCTGGTATCTGCAATCATGATGCTGTTCGATACCCTGCTCGGCACCAGCTTCTTCATGCCTGCGGTCATCGAATCCGGCACTCCGCTGGATCATAACGGCGGTAGCCCGATCCTGTTCCAGCACCTGTTCTGGTTCTTCGGTCACCCGGAAGTGTACATCGTTGCTCTGCCAGCTTTCGGTCTCGTCTCTGACGTACTGAGCACACACGCCCGCAAGAACATTTTCGGCTATCGCATGATGGTGTGGGCGATTATCGCTATCGGCGGCTTGAGCTTCATCGTTTGGGCTCACCACATGTACGTCAGTGGCATGCACCCCTACTTCGGCTTCTTCTTCGCGACTACGACGCTGATTATCGCCGTACCAACCGCACTGAAGGTCTATAACTGGGTGCTCACGCTGTGGGAAGGTGATATTCGCCTGAATGCTCCGATGTATTTCGCGATCGGCTTCATCTTCACGTTCATCCACGGTGGCCTGACTGGTCTGTTCCTTGGCAACGTGGTTATCGATCTGCCGCTGTCCGATACCTACTTCGTGGTTGCTCACTTCCACATGGTAATGGGTGTTTCGCCAGTACTGGTGCTGTTCGCTGCGCTGTACCACTGGTATCCGAAGATCACCGGCCGCATGTTCCATGAAGGCATGGCGAAAGTGCATTTCTGGTGCACCTTCCTTGGCACTTATGCGATCTACCTGCCGATGCACTACCTCGGCTTCCTCGGTGTACCACGACGTTACTACGCACTCGGTAGTACCGACTTCATTCCGCAGTCTGCACACGACCTGAACACAACGATTACTATCGCTGCCCTGTTCGTTGGTGCCTCACAGTTGCTGTTCTTCATCAACATCTTCTGGAGCCTGCGCAACGGCAAGAAAGCCGATCCCAATCCTTGGGGTTCTGCGTCACTGGAATGGCAAACACCCGATACTCCGCCTGTACACGGCAACTGGGGTCCGGAACTGCCTACCGTGTATCGTTGGGCGTATGATTACAGCGTGCCCGGTGCCCATCAGGATTTCATTCCACAAAACACTCCTGAGAGCGTTGAGCCGACTGTTGATGAACAACATTTCGATCCTGATCACGACGTATCCAAGGCCGATCTGTGAGCATATTCAAACTACTCGCGGATAAATCCTGGGAGCGCAAGGGCATCATTGGTGGCCTGCGCCCCACGGGTGCCTTTGATACCGCTCCGGAACGCGTTGCCCTGGTGTTCTTCCTGGTCGTCGCGACCGTCGTGTTCTCACTGTTTACTGTGGGCTATTTCATCCGTATGGAATTGCCGGACTGGGCGCCGATTGAAGACCCTGCAAAACTCTGGTTCAACACCGGATTGCTCGTCGTCAGCAGCGTCCTGTTCCAGTGGGCACGCAATATCGCCGACAGCGGTTCACGCAAAAACATCAAGACAGCATTCATCGGCGGCGGTGTCTTCGCCGTGCTGTTCATCGCTGGCCAGTTGAGTGCCTGGGGTGATCTGAATGCTGCTGGTTACTACGTCGCATCCAATCCCGCCGCCTCCTTCTTCTTCCTGCTGACCGGCGTCCATGCCGTGCACATGTTGGGTGGCCTGTGGGTGTGGAGCAAGAGCTCGATTCGATTACTGTCTGGCAGTGAAATCAAGGATGTGCGTCTGAGCATACAGCTTTGTACGCTGTACTGGCATTTCCTGTTGATCGTATGGCTGGTTTTGTTTGCCGTACTGTCAAACACCTGAATCGATTACAACGAAAACGAACAACAGATTAGCTATTTTTACGGGAATATAGGATGAGCGAACTAGCTGTAAATCAAGCACAACCTCAGAGCGGTCTCGACGGTCTCGTCGACGACTGGACCGCAGACAAACAGACCTATCATGTGCCGTGGGGCAAGGCCATGATGTGGATCTTCCTCGTCAGCGATACCTTCATTTTCACCTGTTTCCTGACAGGGTATTTGAATGTCCGCATGACAACCACTCAGCCTTGGCCACCGCAGAGTGAAATCTTCGCCCTGTCGTTTGGCGGTGCGCCTATCCCGCTTATCCTGATTGCGATCATGACCTTCGTTCTGATCAGTAGCTCCGGAACCATGGCAATGGCCGTGAATATGGGCTATCGCAAGGACAAGATGAAGACCTTCTGGCTCATGTGTGCGACCGCCGCGTTTGGCGTGACCTTCGTAAGCATGCAGGCATTCGAGTGGAGCAAGCTTATTCTGGATGAAGGCGTGCGGCCCTGGGGCAACCCGTTCGGCGCACCCCAGTTCGGATCCGTGTTCTTCATGATCACTGGCTTCCACGGTTTGCACGTATCAGCGGGTGTTATTTATCTGTTGATTGTCGCCTTCAAGGTCAAACGTGGAGACTATGACAAGAAAGGGTTCGAGATCGTCGAGATTGCCGGGCTTTACTGGCACTTCGTGGATCTGGTGTGGGTATTCATTTTCGCATTTTTCTACTTATTGTAAGAGGGGACAGAGATGTCATCTGAAGCAGGTCAACAACATCCCCTGGGGATTTACTACAAAATCTGGGTATTACTGTTCGTACTCAGCACATTCTCTTACCTTGTCGATTATTACAATGTTCAAGGTAGCATGCGCTGGGCGCTCGTAATCATCTTCATGATTCTGAAAGCCGGATTCATCGTCGCCATCTTCATGCACGTGGTCTGGGAAAGAATGGCGCTGGTGTTCACGATTCTCGGACCGCCCGTCGTATTACTGCTCTTGATCAGCTTCATGGCAGTCGAAGGTGCCTACACGGAAGGGACTCGATTCGACTACATGGGTCATGATCGCAATGCGGTGGCACTGGGACCAAATGATATTCATCATGAGGATGCAGGTCACGGCGAAGCCGCTGAAGCACACTAAACTTTAGCGCCGCAATAAAAAAAGGCTATTGAGTGATCAATAGCCTTTTTTTCTGCCTGCAAGAAACTCTTCAAGGATTAGCCGCGCAGCTGCGCAATCACCGACGCGGTCTCCGGATGCACGCCGCGCCAGATCGCGAAAGCCTCGGCCGCTTGCTCCACCAACATGCCAATTCCGTCCAGAGCCTGAGTCGCGCCCGCCTGCTCTGCCCACTCCACGAACGCTGTCTTGCCATGGCTGTACATCATGTCATAGCAGCAACAGGTCGTTGCCAGCAAGGTGGCCGATATTGGCGGAACCTCGTTGTGAATTCCCATGGAGGTGGCATTGATGATCAGATCGAAGTGCATGCCGCTCAATTCAGCGAACTCCCGCACCTCGATGGGGTGCAGGGATCGGAACTCCTGCTGCAACTGTTCGGCCTTCCCCATTGTTCGATTCGCGATAACCAGTGAGGCCGGCGCTTCGGCCAGCAGTGCACCGAGCGCCCCGCGCGCAGCGCCACCCGCACCTAAAAGCAAGACGCGGCGATCTCTGATCTCGACTCTGTTGTTGTCACGCAGGTCGCGCACCAGACCGATGCCGTCCGTGTTGTCGGCAGTGAGATTGCCATCTGTGTCCAGAAACAGAGTGTTGGCAGCCTGTGCTTGCTGTGCCCGGTTCGAACGGGACTGCGCGAGCGCATAAACCTGCTCTTTATAGGGCAGAGTCACGTTGAGGCCAGCACCGCCGTTCTCGAAGAACTGTTTCACAAAGATAGTGAGCGCCTCGAGTTCTACTTCAATGGCCTCATACTGCACATCCTGTCCGGTTTGCTCGGCGAACAGACGGTGAATCAGCGGTGACTTGCTGTGTCCTACCGGTTTACCGATCACTGCATATCTGGACATTTTGGTGACTTCTCGTGCGATGCCTTGTGATCTGACAATCAGGCGTAAGTAATTATCGCAACTCTACACCCAATCTCTGGGTTGCAGGAAATGGGAGTACAGCCGTTCTTCTTCGCTGCCTGGTTCGGGATGCCAGTCGTAGATCCAGCGCACGACCGGTGGTAGTGACATCAGGATAGATTCGATTCGGCCTACACCGGATTGCAGTCCAAACAGGGTGCCCCGATCGTAGACCAGATTGAATTCTGCGTAGCGTCCGCGCCGGTATTCCTGGAAAGCTTTGTGCCGTTCCGAATATTCCATGGTCTTGCGGCGATTGACGATCGGCAAATACGCCTTCAGATAACTGTTCGCCATGGTGCGCACAAAATCGAAGCTGGTAGCGAAATCCAATTCGTTAAAATCATCGAAGAAGAGCCCACCAACCCCTCGCGGTTCCTTGCGATGCTTGATGTGAAAATAGTCGTCGCACTGTTGTTTGAAACGTGGGTAGTAATCGGGTCCAAAATCGGCGCAAGCCAGTCGTGCCTGTTCATGCCAGTGCACACAATCTTCGTCGAAACCGTAGTAGGGCGTCAGGTCGTAGCCGCCACCAAACCACCAGACCGGCGTTTCGCCTTCTTTTTCGGCGACAAACAGACGAAAGTTTGCGTGTGAGGTAGGCACAAACGGGTTTTTCGGATGAATTACGAGCGAGACGCCCATTGCTTGAAACGCGCGACCTGCCAGTTCCGGTCGAGTCGCCGTGGCGGATGCCGGCATCGCAGTTCCAAAGACATGGGAAAAGTTCACGCCACCTTTCTCGATCACCGCACCATCACTCAGCACGCGACTGATGCCCATGCCGCCGCGATCACGATCCCATTTGTCCGTAATGAACTTGCCGGTCCCATCCTCAGCTTCCAGCCCACTGCAGATTTCTTCCTGCAAGGTTAGCAAGAATGCCCGGACAGCTTCGACCTCACCCGTTTTAAACATCATGTCAGCTATCCTGTCTCATCTCTTGTTGCCTCTAGCGCAATACAGCGCCTGTCAACAAATCACGTATCTCAGAAACTCCGGCGGCATTGCCGAGCGACCCGGAGACGACTCCGTCAATTGTGTCGCCAAACACGGCTTCCAATTCTGATCTATCTCTAATTTCCGGCTCACCGGCCGTATTGGCAGAGGTCGAAACGACTGGACCACCGTAAGCAAGACAGAGTCTCTGCACAACGGGGTGCGCGCTCACCCGGATAGCCACAGAGGCATGGTCGCCTCGCACCCAGGAGGAGAAAAGCTGGTTGGTGTCAGGAATCAGCCAGGTTATTGGTCCCGGCCAAGTCGCGTCCAGCTGGGCACGTTGGGATGTCGAAAGGGGAGCAAGCAGTGGTGCAATCTGTTCCTGGTTGGCAGCGACCAGAATCAAACCCTTCTCGCGCGGGCGCCGTTTGAGCAGAAGCAGTCGTTCGATGGCAGCAGCATTGTTCGGGTCGCAGCCCAAACCCCACACGGCTTCGGTGGGGTAGGCGATTACACCGCCAGCCCGGAGTACTTCACATGCTGTGTCCAAACTGGGCGTACTCACTGACTGACTGTCCAGGAGCTCGGTTAGAGCGACGCCTGCAGTGCTTCGTTCTGAGCCATGACATTGTCGGCATTGGCCTGCCGTTCCGCTTTGACGCGTGCGGCAAGTTCACTGTCGGAGAGCGCCAGCATCTGGGCAGCAAGGTAGGCAGCGTTTTTCGCGCCGGCCTTGCCTATTGCGACTGTCGCTACCGGAATTCCGCCGGGCATCTGCACCGTCGACAGCAGGGCATCCAGTCCGTTCAAAGGGCCGGCGTCGATGGGAACTCCGATAACAGGCTTGGTAGTGTGTGCGGCGGTCGCGCCGGCCAAATGGGCCGCGAGTCCGGCGCCGGCGATGAATATCTGGCATCCGCGCGCTTCGGCGTCACTGATGTAGTGTTGCGTAGCAGCCGGCGTACGATGTGCCGAGGTAACGCGGATCTCGAAGGCAATATCCAGCTTCTTGAAGACATCTGTTGCCAAATGCATGATGCTCAAGTCATTTTCCGATCCCATCAGGATGGCTACAAAGGGTTTTGTCATTGGTGATTTCCGCTAGTTCTGGCAAAACGGGGAAACTACCTCAGTCGCCGGGGCGATGCAAGGCAGACGTTCTTTTGTTTCGGTGGCCGTTACGCGAGTTCGCCTTTTCTGGATCAATGCCCGCATTAACGCACATAGTAACGACCGCCCAGTTGCTGCAAGCGATTGCTCAGTTCCAGTTCCAGCAGTTGGCCCAGTAAGGATTGATACCCGAGTCCTGTTGCCACAATGAGGGTTTCCAATTCGCAACCCTCTTCTCCGATCAGTTCCAACAGGGAGGCACGCAACGCCGCCTTTTTGCCGTCGTTGTTTCTGCCTGAGGTACCGGGTCCGATTGGCACGGAGCCTTGCCCGGCAGGATGCTTCAGACCCAACTCATCCAAAATATCTCCGGGTTGCTGAACCAGCAACGCGCCTTCCCGAATCAATTGATGACAGCCCGCTGAATTCTGATTCGTGATCGGGCCCGGCACCGCAAAGACCTCGCGATTCTGTTCCACTGCCAGCCTTGCCGTGATCAGGGATCCGCTTCGCAGTGCGCCCTCTACGACAACCGTTCCGATACTCATGCCACTCATGATTCGATTCCGGCGCGGGAAGTTCTCCCGCTTCGGTGGCGTGCCGAGGGGGAACTCGGATACCAGTGCGCCATTATTTTCAATAGCGGCAGCCAGCTCCTTATTGCTGGGCGGATAGATGCTGTCAATACCGGTTCCAATGATTGCGATGGTAGGAGCTCCGGCGTCGAGTGCCCCGGCATGCGCACGGCTATCGATACCGCGAGCAAGACCACTGCTTACCACCAACTCGGCTGTCCCCAATTCGTGCGCCAACCAATAGGCCGTCCTGAGTCCGTAGTTGCTCGCGCGGCGACTACCGACGATGGCAATCTGTGTTCGCGAGAGAACCTCCAACTGTCCGCGCACAAACAGCACCAATGGCGGTACTGCAATCTCTCGAAGTAGCGGCGGGTAGGCGGCGTCTTCGAAGCTCAAAAGATGATGGTTCGGGTCTTCGTTCCAGCGCCGCACTGCGTCAATGCCCGGTGTGTCCTGGTTTGTTGCCAGCACCCGTCGCAAGGCGTCGAGCTGATAGGCACGCACACCGCAGCCCAGTATCGCCGCATCAGCCGCCGTACTCAGGCTCGCGATCGAACCCATTTGCTGAATTAGCCGGGTACAGAGTAAAGCGGAGAGGTGCTCACAGTCCGAGAGGCGCAGGTACGCCAACAGTCGAGATTCCATGGTTCTTCCCTGAGCGATGGAATGGGTGGAGCGGTTCGGGCGATGCGTGGTGAGTTAAGGGCTTACCACCGGATTTTGCAGCTTTGCCGGTGCCGTGTTATCGATGATGACAGCGTAACTCACCTGCTCAAAGGTCTTGTAAACCAGGATGACACCGATCTCTTCTGCCGGTAATTGCAACGAGTCGCGTTTGAAGAGGTTGCTGAATCGTTCCTTGAAACTCATGCGGCTACATTCCACTTCATCCGTCATGGTAACCCCTGGCTGCCTAATCGACAGGATGTTGCCAATTTCCAGATTGTCCCGTAATCCCAGATTAATGACGACGGTGTCGAGCTGCGAAGCCAGCGAGTCGTTGTTCAGGAAGGCGATAATCTCTCCCTGAAGATGGGAAGCTGGCTCAGTGGGGAAGATCGTGGCATTGATGCGCGACTGTTCCCGAATCAGCAACCGGTCGCCGACCCGAATTTCCTTGCTGCTGTTATTGATCAGCATCCGGTTAACGCCATCGGATTCAGTGGCTTCTATGCTGGCAAACCCCAGATATTCAACTTCGAGCCCCAGATCCACTTCACCAGAGGCATCCCAGTAGTGGCGACCGGCACGATAGATCTCGAAGGTGCTGGTGCCGGTGGGCCAGATTCCGGGAGCAAACACCTCATCGCCGGTACCGATGGCGAGGTTATTGCCCGTATTGGCCACGATATAGGGTGCGGCATCAAATTCTGCCTGGGTGACTATGCGATTACGGGAGAAACTGTTTTCGATGGCTTCAAGAGGAATCGCCGGAATAGCGCTGGTCAGTGTCTGTGGTCGCATTGAGGGACTCAATTTCTCCATCATGCGATCGCCCCGCTGCATGAGGATGCGAGGACTGCCACCATCGAAGCTCACCAGGAGAATATCCCCGGGATAGATCAGATCGGAGTCATCCAGATAGGTATCAGGTGTCCATACTTCCGGCCATCTTTCGGGATCTCGCAGGAATTGGCTGGCAATTGTCCACAAGGTATCGTCTTCTGTGACAACATAGCTGGCCGGATAATCAGGCAGAAGCAGGCTGCTCTGACCCAGGGCCGGCACCTGAAAGAGCGGCAGCAGGAGGCTGATCATCAGGGTCAGTAGAATTTGCTTTAATCCCTGTTTCTTAATTATTACAATTCCGCTCTAGGGCCCATGGCTATGGTAGCAATGGGCTATAATTATCACTAGACGCAGTTCACAGACTGCAAATTTACCGAATTCCGGTCTTTCATCCCGGTAGCTATCCCCGGAACTCAAGGCGCTCGAGCACTATGGCAGTTTTACAAATACTGGAATTTCCTGACCCCAGACTGCGTAAAGTCGCGACGCCAGTTACTGATTTCGATGCCGATCTGCAAATCCTGATCGATTCCATGTTTGAAACCATGTACGAGGCACAGGGTATCGGCCTCGCGGCAACGCAGATCAATGTCCACAAGAGACTGCTGGTATTAGATGTATCGGAAAATAAGGATAGTCCTCAAGTATTTATTAATCCAACCGTGGAAATAATCCAGCCCGGCCTCTCCGAATATGATGAGGGCTGTCTTTCGGTACCGGGATTCTATGAGACGGTTTCGCGCCCTTACATGATTCGAGTGAAGGCACTCGATCGAATGGGCACACCTTTCGAACTGGAGGCAGATGGCTTGTTGGCTACCTGCATTCAACATGAAATCGATCACCTCGATGGCAAACTCTTCGTCGATTACATCAGCGCCCTGAAGCGGCAGCGGATTCGAACCAAGCTCGAAAAAGAACATAAGCAGTCCGCCTAGGAACCGATGTCAATGCTACGCCTCTGTTTTGCAGGAACCCCTGCCTTTGCCGCTGCACACCTACAGGTTTTACTGGCCAGTTCGCATCATGTCGCCGCGGTTTACACTCAGCCGGATCGCCCCTCCGGTCGCGGCAACAAGTTGGTGCCGAGCGCCGTCAAGCAGTTGGCTAACGCGCATGGGATCCCCGTCGCCCAACCCGTCAGTCTGAAGTCTGCGGAGGCGCAGACGGAATTCGCTGCGATCGCGCCGGATCTGCTTGTGGTCGTCGCTTACGGGCTCATCTTGCCACAGGCGATACTCGACATTCCCAGGTTTGGCTGCATCAATGTGCACGCGTCTCTGCTGCCTCGTTGGCGCGGTGCCGCACCTATCGAGCGAGCACTTCTTGCCGGTGATAGGGTGACAGGTGTCACTATTATGCAGATGGATGCCGGACTGGATACCGGCGACATGCTCACTACTGAGTCTATTGCCATTTCCGAAACCGATACACGTGAAGATCTTGAGAGCCGGCTTGCTGCTGCCGGCGGTATCGCTTTGTTGCGCACACTTGATAATCTACAGGAATTGCAGAAAAAAGCTGAAAAACAGGACTCTTCGCAAAGCAGCTATGCTGCAAAACTGGAAAAGTCCGAAGCTGTGATCGACTGGGCGCAATCGGCAGAACTCATCAATCGGCAGATTCGTGCTGGCGTCGGTCGCACACCGGCTTACAGTTTTCTCGGTGACCAGCGCCTGCGTATTCTGCGCGCAAGTGTCGTGGCCGTTGACCCACGCGACAGCACGCCGGGCACAATCCTGACATGTAACAGGGATGAATTTCGGGTCGCCTGTGGCAGTTCACAATTGGCCGTTCAGGTGGTGCAGCTCCCTGGTAAAACCGCGATGCAGATAGGAGACTTGCTGAATTCCCGCGCCGATTTCTTTCGTCCGGGCACTGTCCTGCGCACCGATGATGCTGCCTCGCGATGAAGCTCACCAATAGCCGCGCTATCGCTGCTACGATTCTTGCCGCGCTGGAGGAGGGTAGCGGTTCACTCGCCACGCGTCTGGCCGAGCATCAGGAGCTGGCCGATTATGGCTTGTTGCAGGAAACTTGCTACGGCTGTTGTCGCTGGTTCTATTCGCTTGAGTACCTCGTCGCGAACCTGGTGACGCAACCCCTGCGTCGCAAGGATCATGACCTCAAGTGTCTGCTGATCGTCGGTCTGTATCAGCTACGCTCTCTCTCTACTCCGGACTATGCCGTAATTAACGAAACCGTCGCGGCCGCCAACCAACTCGGAAAATCGTGGGGCAAATCTCTGGTTAATGCCGTGCTGCGTAACTATCTGCGACGACAGCCGGAATTGGAACAGTCATTGGCCGTTGCCGCACCGGCCAAAGCGGCCGCCTTTCCTGACTGGCTGTATAACGAGTTGCAGCGGCACTGGCCACAACAGCTGACGGAAATACTCGCTGCCAGCAATGAGCGCCCACCAATGACTTTACGCGTGAATGTGCAGCGGCAATCCCGCACCGATGCCTTGTCGGCTCTCGCTGCTGCTGGTTGCCCGGCGCTCCCCGGTCAACTGGCAGGTTGCGCTGTCTATCTCGCGAGCCCGGCGCCTGTGGAATCGCTGCCTGGATTCGCCGCAGGCACGCTGAGTGTCCAAGATGAGGCTTCGCAACTGGTTCCACCACTTCTGCAATTGCAGCCCGGGTTGCGCGTACTCGATGCCTGCGCCGCACCCGGCGGGAAGACCTGCCACATTCTCGAAAGTGAGCCCTTACTAACCGATTGTGTCGCACTGGATATAGACGCAGGACGCCTGAATCGGATCAGTGCAAACCTCGCACGGCTGCAGCTCAAGGCCAAACTGCTGGTGGCTGACGCCGGTAACCCGAGCCAGTGGTGGGATGGCAAGAGCTTTGATCGTGTCCTCCTGGATGCCCCCTGTTCAGCCACCGGCGTCATCCGTCGACACCCGGATATCAAGTTGCTGAGGACGCCGGCCAATGTGGAGAGACTCCTGCAAACTCAACAGCTGCTACTGCGGGAACTCTGGCGCTGTTTGGCCCCCGGTGGCTTGCTGCTCTATACCACTTGTTCAATCCTCCGGCAGGAAAACGAAGACCAGATTGCCCTTTTTCTGGAATCCACGTCCGACGCTAAATATGAAAGCATCACTGCCGATTGGGGAGTAGAATGTCGTTTCGGGAGACAGTTGCTGCCCGGTGCTGGCAACGTCCCAGACGGTTTTTTTTATGCCTTGCTCAGAAAGGTCTAGGCCGGCAGATACCTGGAAAATGCCCCTGATCATTATTTTTGCGCCACACGTCTCGACTCGCTATGAACTTTGGCCAGAACATCAAGACCAGCCGGACCCATGCATTGCTGTGATTATAGGGACGTAATCCCATGAAGATTATTATCCTCGGCGCCAATCAGGTGGGCTGCACGCTGGCAGAAACGCTGGCCAACGAAGCCAATGACATTACCGTCGTCGATGCCGATGCCGAGAAGCTGCGGGAACTGAAGGATCGCATCGACATCGGCACTATTCCCGGCGAGGCCTGTCACCCTGACGTCCTCGAACGAGCCGGGGGCGAAGACGCTGACATGATCATCGCGGTTACCGAGAGTGACGAGATCAATATGGTGGCCTGTCGTGTCGCCTACTCCCTGTTTCAGACTCCCAAGAAAATCTGCCGAATTCGCGCTTCTTCCTATCTCGTCAGTGACAAGCTGTTCGGCAAGCAAGGCATTGCAGTCGATGTCGTCATCAGCCCTGAATTGATCGTATCCAGTTATATCTCACGGCTAATTGATCTGCCGGGTGCCCTGCAGGTCCTGGACTTTGCCGACGGTAAAGTACAACTGGTGGCAGTGAAGGCGTTTTATGGCGGCCCGCTTGTGGGTCAGGAAATTCGCCTGTTGCGTCAACACATGCCGAACATCGAGACCCGAGTCGCCGCCATTTTCCGCAAGGATCGACCCATCATCCCCGAAGGCTCTACCGTCATCGAGGCTGGCGACGAGGTGTTTTTCGTCGCCGCGCAGGGCAATATCCGCGCTTGCATGAGCGAGCTGCGGCGCATGGATCGTCCTTACAAACGCCTCATGATCGCCGGTGGCGGCAATATCGGCTTACGATTGGCCGAGTCAATCGAGGAGCGCTATCAGGTCAAGATTATCGAACGGGATCCGGAACGCTGTGCCTACCTCTCCGAAATTCTGAACAAAGCCATTGTCCTCAATGGCGAGGCCTCTCAACGCGAGTTATTGATTGACGAAAATATAGAAGACACGGATGTGTTCCTCGCCCTCACGAATGACGACGAGGCCAATATCATGTCGTCATTGTTGGCGAAACGGTTGGGCGCGAAGAAGGTCATGGCGCTCATCAACAATCCGGCGTATGTCGATCTCGTTCAGGGCGGCGAAATTGACATCGCAATCTCACCGCAAATCGCCACGATTGGCAGTCTGCTCACTCATGTTCGCCGCGGTGACGTTGTGAATGTCCACTCTTTGCGTCGTGGCGCAGCGGAGGCGATGGAGGCTATCGCCCACGGCGACAAGGTCTCTTCCAAGGTGGTCGGCCGCGCCATCGCCGACATTGATCTGCCGGAAGGAACCACTATCGGCGCCATCGTCCGCGAAGACGAAGTGCTGATTGCCCATGACGACACTGTCGTACAGTCTGGCGATCACGTAATTCTGTTCCTGGTTGATCGCAAGCGCATTCCCGAGGTAGAGCGACTGTTTCAGGTCGGATTCAGTTTCTTCTAGGCATGCATGCATCCATCATAATCAAGATACTTGGATTGCTGCTCATGCTATTCAGCGCATTGGGCACGTTCCCACCACTGCTCGTTTCTCATATCTACTCTGACGGTGCCGCCCCGGCATTTATCAAATCTTTTCTCATCATCTTTGCCATAGGCTTTTTGTTATGGGTGATGACAGCACGTTCACACAAGGAACTCGGAACCCGAGACGGTTTTCTGATCGTCACTTTGTTCTGGGTGGTGTTGGGCACTGCTGGCTGTTTGCCTTTTGTCTTTTCCCACGCCGTACAGCTCAGTTTCACCGACGCGGTATTTGAAGCGCTGTCCGGACTCACCACTACCGGCGCCACTGTCATTACGGGACTTGACGATTTACCGAAGTCGATTCTGTTTTATCGACAACAACTGCAATGGCTGGGGGGCATGGGTATTATCGTGTTGGCGATGGCGCTGCTACCGATGCTGGGTATTGGCGGCATGCAATTGTATCGTGCCGAGAGCCCGGGACCCGTGAAAGACAACAAGCTGGTGCCGCGGCTGGCAGAAACAGCCAAGGCTCTGTGGTACATCTATCTCTCTCTGACGATAGTCTGTGCTGCTGCTTATTGGCTGGTAGGCATGGATCCGTTCGATGCCATCAGTCACAGCTTCACGACGGTTGCGATTGGCGGTTTCTCGACTCATGATCAGAGCCTGGGCTATTTTGACAGCGCGGCCATTGATGCGGTCGCCGTGATCTTCATGTTTATCGCGGGTGTCAATTTCGCGCTGCATTTCACTGCATGGCAGCGGCGTACGATAAGTCAGTATCTGCGCGATACCGAATTCCAGTTCTACAGTTTCATTCTCGTGTCCCTGTCGATTGTTACCGTGCTAGTGCTGTATTTCTCGGCCACTTATTCAACCGTGAGTGAGTCCATCGTCAAGGGTGTGTTTCAGGTAGTGTCGATCGCGACAACGACCGGTTTCACGACGGCGGATTTCAATTCCTGGCCTTTATTCCTGCCCTATCTGTTGCTCTATGCGGCAATCATCGGCGCCTGTGCCGGTTCAACCGGCGGTGGTATGAAAGTGATCCGGATCCTGTTGATTTTCAAGCAGGGGCTGCGTGAGGTGCAAAGGCTGATTCATCCCAAGGCAATCATACCAATCAAACTCGGTCGCAATCTGGTGCCGGATCGTGTAATCGAAGCAGTCTGGGGTTTCTTCGCCGTTTACGTGATGGTTTTCATGGCGATGCTGATGGCGCTGCTTGCGACAGGCCTGGATATCATCACCGCGTTCAGCGCAGTGGGTGCCTGCATCAATAATCTGGGCCCCGGTCTTGAGAGCGTCTCTCTCACCTATGGCTATTTGCCCGCGACAGCGAAATGGATCTTGTGCTTCGCGATGCTTCTCGGTCGGCTTGAGGTCTTCACCTTGCTGGTGTTGTTTACCCCGATGTTCTGGAAACGCTAAGGTTCAGACATTTTACTGGGGTACCGCCGGATAGGCCCTCAACACAATTCTGCCTATCACCGGTAGAAGTTGCTGCCATCCGGTTGCCGTCGAAACCGCTTGTATTCCCATTGGTACTGCGCAACCGCGCGCAGCACACAGGCTTCCACCGACTGGTTCAATCCAGCCACTGACTCGGCCAAATCTGCGCTGTAAATTGCGGGATGAGCCTTTTGCATGATTACCCTGAATCCCTTGCCAGCTGGCAGTCGCTCGGCGAATCCGCAGAACACCGGTACCTGGTGGCGCGACAACAACTTGCTGACGAGCGTCATCGTCAATGCCTGATTACCGAAGAAGGGCGCATACAATCCGCCATTATCGTTCGGTACCTGATCTGGCAGGATGCCGACAAGCCCGCCGCGCTGCAGGGTCTTAAGTAACGACGCCACTCCCTGGCGATTGGCTGGTGCCAAATCGATTCCGCCTCGTGAACGGGTCTGCTTGAGCAATGTATCCATTGCCGGGAACTTCGGCGGCTGATACATGAAGATCGAATCCAGTTTGGTGGCTGTGTAGTAACCGAACACTTCCCAGTTGCTATGATGCGGTGCCAGGAGAATCAGGCCTTTTCCTGCGGAGACAGCCTCCTCGAATGCCGCCATTCCTTCAGTGTCTTTGACCAATCCCAGCACCTTGTCCATGGGAGACAACCAGGACTTGCCCATCTCCAGCGCAGTGCAAGCCGTGTGCTGCAAACTCTGCAGCACGAGCGCATCCAGCTGCGCAGGCGATTTTTCCGGAAAACAGGCGACAAGATTTCGATAGGTGGTCTCGCGAGACCGGTTTGGCAACCAGTAGACCAGACGTCCCCAGACGGCACCGATGCCATGCAGCAGCCGCAATGGCAAGATGGCGCAGATCACCAGAAAAACCCGTAACAGGATGTAATTGAGAGTAGAGATGGGGTGCGCTCGCTGGTTCCGGATGGTGAGTTTCGATCTGGGCCGAAATAACATCATACTTCGACGGCGGAAACAATCATCCATGCCGCTGTGATCCAGCTCCCGCGCGGCTTGCTATGGATTAGTTCCAGAGAATCGCGCATAATTGCAGCCCTTTGATTTTCTACATTATTTGGCATCACCGTGACTCAAGCTGCTGACCTGAATACTTTTCAGGGACTCATTCTGGCACTGCAACAATTCTGGGCCGCACAGGGCTGTGTCGTCCTGCAACCACTCGATATCGAAGTCGGCGCAGGCACGTTTCACCCGACTACGTTTCTGCGAGCCATTGGTCCGGAAAGTTGGAACGCGGCCTATGTCCAGCCTTGCCGTCGACCAACAGACGGGCGTTATGGTGAAAATCCAAACCGCCTCCAACATTACTACCAATTTCAGGTATTGCTGAAGCCTTCGCCCAAGAATATCCAGGAACTTTACCTCGCGTCCCTGCAACATCTGGGCATCGACATGGCGGTCCATGATATCCGTTTCGTCGAGGATAACTGGGAGTCGCCAACATTGGGCGCCTGGGGGCTCGGATGGGAAGTCTGGCTGAACGGCATGGAAGTCACCCAATTCACTTATTTTCAACAAGTCGGCGGGCTTGAGTGTCATCCTGTCAGCGGTGAAATTACTTATGGTATTGAGCGCATCGCGATGTACCTGCAGGGAGTCGACAGTATCTATGACATCGTGTGGACTCGGGGTCCAGAAGGTGTTGTGACCTATGGCGACGTCTTCAAGCAGAACGAGATTGAGATGTCTGCCTACAATTTCGAGCATGCCGCCACCGAGTTGCTGTTCCGCTATTTTGATGAGTGTGAACAACAATGTCAGAGCCTGATCGGCAAGGGTTTGCCGTTACCGGCGTATGAGCAGGTATTGAAAGCCTCTCATTATTTCAATCTGCTCGATGCACGTAATGCCATTTCCGTAACAGAGCGTCAGCGCTTCATTCTCAGGGTGCGAACCCTGGCGCGTGCCGTCGCCGAAGCCTATTTCGAGAGTCGCAAACAACTCGGCTTCCCACTCGCATCTGACGCTCTACGCCAACAGTACCTGGATAAATAGCCGCCATGTCCACGCAAGATTTTCTCGTCGAACTTGGCACCGAAGAATTGCCACCCAAAGCTTTGCGAACGCTGTCACGCGCCTTCGAGTCCGGTGTGCGCGCGGGTCTGGACAAGGAAGGGCTGACCTATTCCGGGATTCGGGCATTTGCCACACCGCGCCGACTCGCCCTGCTCGTTACTGATCTCACTACCCAGCAACAAGACAAACGCATTGAGCGATTGGGGCCGGCTGTCGCTGCCGCCTTCAAGGACGATGGCACGCCGACCCCGGCCGCGTCCGGTTTTGCCAGATCTTGTGGTGTTGATGTCGCCGCCCTGGAACAACAGGAGCGCGATGGTGTATTAAAACTCGCGTATTCATCGACCGTCCCGGGTCAGGCAACGGCTGCCTTGCTACCGGAGATAGTCGACAAGTCCCTGGCGCAATTGCCCATCCCTAAGCGAATGCGCTGGGGTAGTTCGCGAGTCGAGTTTGTTCGCCCCGTACACTGGCTCGTGATGCTGTTTGGGTCTGAGCGAATTGAAACCGAGATTCTGGGTGTGACCTCAGGAACCGCGACCATCGGTCATCGGTTCCACTACAACCGACCAATACCGATTACGCATCCTGCCGATTACGAAACTTTGCTGGAAAGTCCCGGCAACGTGATCGCGGATTTTCAGAAGCGCAAGGATTTGATCGAGCAATTGGTAAAGGCAGAAGCCACTCGTCTAGGCGCCACCGTGGTCATCGATGATGACTTGCTGGATGAAGTGACGAGCCTGGTCGAGTTCCCGGTTGCCCTGATGGGACAATTTGACGAGGAGTTTCTCGAGGTTCCCTCCGAAGCATTGATCCTGGCGATGAAGTCTCACCAGAAGTGCTTTTATCTCACGGATCAGAATGGCAAGTTGCTGCCGCGTTTTATCGCGGTGAGCAATATTCGCAGCATAGACCCGGCACAGGTAATCGAAGGTAACGAGCGTGTCATTCGCCCTCGACTCGCTGATGCACGGTTCTTCTTCGAGACTGACAAGCAAAGCTCTTTGGCGAGCCGCAGTGAGCAATTAAAGAAAATCGTGTTCCAGCAAAACCTTGGGACGGTTTTCGAAAAGTCAGAGCGCGTTGCGGCACTCGCTGGGCATATCGCCGCCGCGATCGGTGGCAATCCGGAATACTCTCGTCGTGCCGCCGAGCTGTCAAAATGCGATCTGCTGACGAACATGGTGGGTGAGTTCGCCGACCTGCAGGGACTGATGGGTTACTATTACGCGCTCAACGATGGCGAGCCCAAGGAAGTAGCTATTGCCCTCAATGAGCAATACATGCCGCGTTTCGCTGGCGATTCCCTACCCACTACACTAACAGGCTGTGTGCTGGCAGTTGCCGACAAACTGGACTCCATCGTGGGCATGTTCGCCATCGGCCAGCCGCCCACTGGTTCCAAAGATCCCTTTGCCCTGCGCCGTTCCGCCATCGGTGTTCTTCGCATCCTGGTAGAGCGAAATCTGGACCTCAATCTGCTGGTGGCGATCGAGCAAGCGTTACGTAACTTCGCTTTCCTGCAAGTTCCCGCAACAACACAAGCGGCTGTTTTCGATTTCTTGCTGGAACGCTTCCGCGCCTGGTATCTGGAAGAAGGCGTTACGGCCGAAGTGTTCCAATCGGTGATTGCTCTCAAGCCTGAGCGTCCGCTGGATTTTCACAAGCGTCTCGACGCGGTAAATCATTTCAGCAAATTACCGCAATCCCAGGCACTGGCTGCCGCGAATAAACGGGTGACAAACATCCTCGCAAAAATGGACCGGCAGGCCAGCGATCCCCATGTAGACAAGACGTTATTGCGAGAGTCGGCAGAACAGATCCTCTATGATGCGCTCACTGCGGCCCAGTCCCAGGTGTATCCGATGTTCGATGCAGGCAATTACCGTGAGGGCTTGGAGCAGCTTGCTTCCCTGAAGGACAGCGTTGACGGCTTCTTCGACGCCGTGCTGGTAATGTGTGATGACAAGGCGCTGCAAGCTAATCGCGTTGCGCTCTTGTCACAACTCCGCAATCTCTTCTTGCGGGTTGCCGATATTTCCTGTTTGCACAATAGTTAGTTGTGACGTCGTCACCTACTGACTCTGCGCAACAAACTGTCATTCTCGATCGGGACGGTGTGATCAATCAGGATTCGGATGCCTACATAAAATCCGATGAGGAATGGGTACCAATCCCTGGCAGTATCGATGCGATTGCGGCACTCTCAAGAGCCGGCTTTCGGATCGTTGTCGCGACCAATCAGTCCGGCATAGGCCGGGCCTTATTTGACGAGTACGCGCTCGCGCGGATACATCATAAAATGTGTTCTATGGTTGAAGAGGCCGGGGGTTTTATTGACGGGATTTTTTATTGTCCCCATACCCCGAACGACCAGTGTGATTGCCGCAAGCCTGGTACGGGCTTGCTACGTCAGATCGAGAGTGAATTTGGCATATCATTGGCAGGCGCCTATTTCATCGGCGACAGTGTCAAGGATGTGGAAGCGGCTCTCGCTCATGGATGTCGTCCAGTACTCGTACGGTCCGGCAAGGGACTGACTTCCGAGCTTGCCTTGCGGTCCAGCGGGGTGCTTGATCTTGCGGTTTTTGACGATCTTGCCCAGGCGATTCAGGAATTGTTTCCGGTCAATGTTTAAGACTTCTGTCCTCGCCTTGCGTTCGGGGCTGTTTTATCTCGGCTATTTCGGCGTCACGATATTCTTGTCGACTGCCTTTATTCTCATCTTCCCCTTCGTGCGGGAGCGCTCTCGCTATGCCATGGCGACCTGGTGGTGCAGCTTCATTCTCGTGTGGTTACGTCTCACCTGTGGCATACGCTATCAGATTCGCGGTCGGGAGAATCTACCCACTCAGCCTGCCGTCATCCTTGCGAACCATCAAAGCCAATGGGAAACCATTCTCTTTTACAAACTCGTGTTTCCGGTGGCACCGATCCTCAAGCGAGAGCTCCTGAACATTCCGTTTTGGGGCTGGGCGCTGCGGCTGCAACGACCTATCGCCATCGATCGCAGTAAACCCCGTGAAGCCGGCAAGTCGCTATTGGTTCAGGGTGTAGAACGACTTCGGCGAGGCTATTCAATTATCATTTTCCCGGAAGGAACGCGTACCTTGCCCGGTATGATGAAGCGCTTTTCCAGAGGCGGGGCGCGACTGGCGATCGCTGCCGGGGCGCCGATCGTCCCGATCGCTCATGATGCAGGTTTGTATTGGCCGCCCCATCGATTCCTCAAAAATCCCGGGGTGATTACCGTGACAATCGGTGAGCCGATTGCAACGATAGGAGGCAATGACGACAGCCTTACTGAGACTGTCGCCATGTGGATCGAACAACAATTAGTTCGAAGAGATTAGATATCCAGGTTTTGTACTGCGAGCGCGTTGTCTTCAATGAACTCACGACGGGGCTCGACCTGGTCTCCCATTAGCGTGTTGAACAGCTGATCGGCGCCGATGGCGTCCTCAATTGTCACCTGCAGCATGCGGCGAGTCTCGGGATTCATCGTTGTCTCCCACAGCTGACTCGGATTCATCTCACCCAAGCCCTTGTAACGTTGCAGGTAATGGCCCTTCATGGCATCACTGGTGAGCCAGGCGATAGCATCGGCAAAGCTCTTCACTTCCTGGGTACGTTCTCCGCGCTTCACGAAAGCACCAGGTTCAATCAGCCCATCCAGTGTCTGTCCGAGTTGGGAGATTGCACGGTACTCGCCTGAGTGGAAGAAATCCCGACTAAAGGTGAACGTTCTGGAGAGGCCGTGCAGCGTGAAGATTGCCTGAGGCAAGAACAGGTTACGTTCCTTGTCCTCTGCAACCGTTAAGGTGAAATTGCCGGCGAGGGCGGGGTGTCGCTCTGTCAACGTGGCGGACAGGGCCTCGACCCACGACCCGGTTTGTTCCCGTGATTTCAAGGCTTCCTCGGCCAGAGTGCGTGTGAACACCATGCAATCGAGCAGCTCGGTGGGATACAGCCGCGCCAGTCGATTGATGATGGCATAACCTCCGTTATATTGATTTACGAGCGCTGCCAGCGACTCATCGGAGATGCCCGGTGCATTGGCATTGACATGCAGGCTCGCCGATTCCAGCGCCATCTGGGTCTGGTAGGCGGCGAGTTCTGCATCATCCTTCAGGTACTGTTCCTGCTTGCCTTTGCGAATCTTGTACAGTGGCGGCTGCGCGATAAAGATGTGTCCTCGATCGACAAGTTCTCGCATTTGCCGGAAGAAGAACGTCAGCAACAGGGTGCGAATGTGTGAACCATCCACGTCCGCGTCCGTCATGATAATAATGCTGTGATAACGCAGGCTGTCCGGTGCAAATTCCTCATTCCCGATACCGCAACCGAGGGCCTTGATCAGTGTCCCGATCTCAGCAGAGCTGAGCATCTTGTCAAAGCGTGCTTTCTCGACATTGAGGATCTTGCCTTTCAATGGCAGGACCGCCTGATTCTTGCGATTACGGCCTTGCTTGGCCGAACCGCCCGCGGAATCGCCCTCCACAATGTAGATTTCGGACAGCGCCGGATCTTTTTCCTGACAGTCTGCCAGCTTGCCCGGCAGGCCAGCGACATCGAGCGCCCCCTTGCGACGTGTCATTTCACGCGCTTTGCGGGCGGCCTCCCGTGCGCGGGCGGCATCAATCATTTTGTTGACGATCAGCTTCGCATCCTGGGGGTTTTCCATCAGGTAGTCGTTGAAGTACGCCGCTGTTTCCTGTTCCACTACGGCCTTCACCTCGGATGAGACGAGTTTGTCCTTGGTCTGGGACGAGAATTTGGGATCGGGCACTTTCACCGAAATAATCGCGGTGAGCCCCTCCCGCGCGTCATCACCACTAGTGACAACCTCTTTCCCTTTTTTATTTGCCAACTCCTTGTCAATATAGCTCTTCAGGACCCGGGTCAACGCCCCGCGGAAGCCGGCGAGGTGCGTGCCTCCATCGCGCTGTGGAATGTTATTCGTGTAGGGATAGATATTTTCCTGGTAGGAGTCATTCCATTGCAGCGCCACTTCGACCGTAATGCCGTCATCCCGGGCCGGTGACACAAAGTGGAACAGCTTGTTAACGGTCGCCTTGTTCTTGTTCAAGTACTCCACGAAGGCCTTCAAGCCCCCTTCATACCTGAAGTGATCCTCCTTACCGGTTCGCTCATCCTTAAGACTTATCGATACTCCCGCGTTAAGAAACGCTAACTCGCGCAGCTTTTTAGCGAGAATGTCGTAGTGGAACTCGATGCTGCTGAAGGTCTGTGCCGAGGGCTTGAAATGGCATTCAGTGCCAGTGGTATTGGTTTCCCCGACAACCGCCAATGGGGCCTGGGGTACACCGTGGACGTAATATTGTTCGTGAACCTTACCGCCGCGGCGGATGGTCAGCTTGAGCTCTTCCGACAGGGCATTGACCACGGAAACCCCCACACCGTGCAATCCTCCGGAAACCTTGTAACTGTTGTCGTCGAATTTGCCTCCCGCATGGAGGACAGTCATGATGACCTCGGCGGCAGATACACCTTCTTTGTGCATTTCCGTGGGGATCCCGCGACCATTATCGACTACCGTAACGGTCTCACCGACGTGGATGGTTACCTGGATGAGGTCGCAATATCCGGCCAGCGCCTCGTCGATTGAGTTATCGACCAGCTCAAACACCATGTGGTGAAGGCCGGTGCCATCATCAGTGTCCCCGATATACATGCCAGGGCGTTTTCGAACCGCATCGAGCCCCTTGAGGACCTTGATGCTGTCGGAATTGTATTCGGGTTTCTCATTTTCACTCATGCTTTCTCTCCAGGGCTCGGAACACCTTGCAGTGGCCCGCGGACATACCCTAATATCGGATAAATCAATGAAAAATCAAGTCGTTATTGTACCACGTTCCACGTGAAACAAGGCTTTTTCTGCGCTTTCTGGCAAGCTGCCGTGTAAGGCAGATTCATCCACACAGGTCACGAACAACTGACCCCCTTGATTCAACAATTGGCGCAACACACGTGCACGATTTTCTCGATCCAGCTCCGCCGGCAAGTCGTCCACCAAATACAGGCAGCGCTGCCCAAGGGTAACGGACAATAACTCTCCCTGCGCCAATTTGAGTGCGCTAACTAGCACCTTTTGCTGACCGCGCGACAAAATATCCACGGCTCGATTCTTGCCGACACGGATATCCAGTTCGGCGCGGTGAGGTCCGTGTTGTGTCGCTCCATAACGCGTGTCCACAGCCACCGAGGCCGCAAGTACATCCGCCAAGGTTTGGTGATCATCCCAGCCTCGGCTATAAGCCAGGCTGAGCGCGTCCGCATTGGCTCCACCGAGAGCGCGATACACCTGAGAAAACTGTGGCAATAAACTTTGCAAGTAGCGGGCTCGGGCGCGATCGATCTGCTCCGCGGCCTCACTCAACTCCGCTTCCCAGGCCACCAGCTGCTGCCGATCCAACCTTGCTTGTTTGAGGAGATGGTTACGGTTCGCCAGACATTTCCGGCTGCGGCGCCAATTCTCCAGAAAATGCGGTTCCACGTGGAACACACCCCAGTCCAGGAATCGACGCCGGGAGCGGGGGCCGCCTTCAAGGAGTAAAAATGAGTTGGAGTCCAGCAATTGCACTGGGAGTTGTCGCGCCACGTTTTCCCAGTTGCGTTGCGCCTGGCCCTGAAAGTGGAGCTGATGCGCCTGTCTGCGGGATTTGCTGATCCCAACCTGCACTCCGTTGGCGAGTTCGGCGTAGATTACCGCAGAGTCTGCCTCATGATTGATCAGGGGGTCGACCTTTGAGCTACGAAATGACCGGCCCGTCGCCAGCAGATTGATGGCTTCGAGGAGGCTGGTCTTGCCACTGCCATTCTCGCCATAGAGCAAGTTGACCGTGGGGGCGGGCGCAATATCGACCGCATGCAGATTGCGGACCGAGGTTATCTTGAGCCGACTGATTTCACTCATGCAAGCCGCCGGCTCGATGCACCTTTACAGGCGCATCGGCATGACAACGTACAAGGCATCACTGCCTTGATCGGCCTCCAGCAAGGCACTGCTGTTAGGATCTGACAAGGTGATGCGGGCATTCGTGCTGGTCAGGGTGCTCAGGACGTCGATCAGATAGCTCACATTGAAGCCAATTTCCAGCGCATCACCTTCGTATTCCACCGCCACCAGTTCTTCCGCTTCTTCCTGTTCGGGATTGTTGGCGAGTATGCGCAATTCACCGGTCGACAGCATGACGCGAACGCCGCGGTATTTCTCGTTGGACAGAATGGAAACCCGGGAAAATGCCTGGCGAAGAGCCTGGCAGTTCCCGATCACCACCTTATTGCCGCCCTTGGGTAACACACGGTTGTAGTCGGGGAATTTCCCGTCTACCAGTTTGGACGTGAAGGTGAAGGACGCAACCTGGGCACGAATATGGTTCTGACCGAAGGTAAGAGTAATTGGTTCATCCGCATCATCGAGAAGTCGCGCCAATTCCATGATGCCTTTGCGCGGCAGAATCAGCTGTTGAATCTGCTTGATGGCATTGCTCAACTCCAGCGTCTCCATGGCGAGCCGGTGGCCATCGGTGGCGACAACGCGCAGATAGGACGGTGCAACTTCAAACAGCATGCCATTCAGGTAATAACGGACATCCTGCTGGGCCATGGCGAAGCTGGTGCTCTCGAGCAACTCGCGTAACCGTGTCTGAGGCAGACTGAGCGAGAAAGTATCGGGTTCATCATCGACTTTGGGAAACTCACTGGCCGGCAGGGTCGTGAGTGTGAATCGACTGCGACCAGCCTTGAGAACCAGCTTGTTTTCACTTAGAGACACATCGATGATGGCATCGTCCGGCAAAGACTTGCAGATATCCAACATCTTGCGCGCCGGGACAGTCACCTCACCCGCTTTGACAGCCTTGTCCACCGCCACGCGACCGATCAGCTCCACTTCCAGGTCAGTGCCAGTTAGTGAAAGCTCACTCTCGTTGAGAACCAATAAAACATTGGATAATACCGGCAGCGTCTGCCGACGCTCTACGACACCGCTGACCATTTGCAGCGGTTTTAACAGCTTTTCTCGTGCAATCTTGAAGTGCATGTTGTGTCTCTTTGAATGGGTCGGATCGCCAGGATCCTTGGCTTAGCTGGAAAGCGAGCGCAGCAGGTTGTTGTAGTCTTCCTCGATATCAGTCGAGGTGTGCCGCAATTTATTAACCTGCTTGCAGGCATGCATCACCGTGGTGTGATCCCTGCCACCGAAGGCATCACCGATCTCGGGCAGGCTATGGTTGGTCAGTTCCTTGGACAGGCTCATCGCAACCTGTCGGGGTCGGGCTACTGATCGGTTGCGTCGCTTGCTGATCATATCGGCCATCTTGATCTTGTAATACTCCGCGACGGATCGCTGGATATTATCGATCGTCACGAGCTTGTCCTGTAACGCAAACAGGTCTCGCAACGCTTCCTTGATCAGGTTCAGGTCAATTTTTTCACGCTTGAAATTGGCGTGCGCGATGACTCGTTTCAGCGCTCCTTCCAGCTCCCTCACATTTGATCTGAGGCGTTGTGCAATAAAGAGAGCGGCTTCATTCGGCAATTCGACATTGCACAACGCCGCCTTGTTAATCAGGATAGCGGCGCGCGTCTCCAGTTCCGGTGGTTCTACCGCAACCGTAAGCCCCCACCCAAACCGTGATTTGAGCCGCTCTTCCAAGCCATTGATTTCCTTATGGAATCTATCGCAAGTGAGGATGATTTGCTGACCTCCCTCTAGCAGGGCATTAAAGGTGTGGAAGAACTCTTCCTGCGAACGTTCCTTGCCGGCAAAGAACTGAATATCGTCGATCAAGAGCGCATCGACGGAACGATAGAAACGTTTGAATTCGTTAATGGCATTCAACTGTAGTGCGGTAACCATGGTGGCCACGAAGGTTTCTGAATGGAGATACACCACTTTGGCATCGGGCTTTTTCGCGACCATGTGATTTCCAATCGCGTGCATCAGGTGAGTCTTGCCCAGTCCTACACCCCCGTAAATAAACAGGGGGTTATACGCGTACCCGGGATTTTCCGCGACTTGCATCGCCGCCGCTCTGGCAAGCTGGTTGGATTTGCCTTCAATAAAATTATCGAACGTGCTGTCGCTGTTCAAGGCGCCACGGTGACGCAACTTGCCTTCGATGATGATATCCATGTTCTTGCGCGCGGAGGTGTTCGCAAACTGCATGCTGGCACCAGAAGCCGGAGCAGGGGATTTCCCGGAAGCCGCAGAAGAAACCGAATTGCGGGGGGTGGCCGGAGCATCCGCCGCCGGCAGGGGCCGATCCTGCGGGTTAACCTCCAGACTGATGTTCAGCGGATCGTCCATACCCTCTCCGACGAGTTCGGCAATTCGATCCAGAAACTTTGCTTTCACCCAGTCCAGGATAAAGCGGTTCGGCGCAAACACCCGCAACACCCCGGCGTCGAGCTCGGCGCGGAGAGGGCGGATCCAGGTGTTGAATTGCTGTGAAGGGAGTTCAGCCCGGAGGCTGTCAATGCATTGTTGCCAAGCTGTTGCTGCCACTTTTTACTTGCCTGCGATTGTTTTTGTTGTATTTTGAGCAGCAATTCTAC
>Ga0222714_10000626_pt1 | contig 40553 bp, 34 predicted proteins | sample C33_3DmetaG_FD_165048 | JGI IMG/M metagenome (GOLD analysis project Ga0222714, IMG submission 165048) | Estuarine water microbial communities from San Francisco Bay, California, United States - C33_3D | ecosystem: Environmental > Aquatic > Marine > Unclassified | place: USA: California...
CTGCCGCGTCCATGGTGCTCGGACGGTCTGCGCCTGCGCCGGCGCCGGCGTGTGCGCGTGCGCCGACGTCGACGCGAGTGATGGATGGCGCAGTCGTGCGCATCGATGCCGAGTCGTTGGCGACGGGCGCGGGGCGGTGTTCGACGTCGGAGGCGTTGCGCGCGAGCGGCGCGTTGGGCGCGCGCGGGTTGTTGAAGAACGCGTCGTTGACGGAAGACACGCGTTGGAAGACGAAAGATAGGATATTAGCTGGAGGCACGGGCGGTGCGGCGCAGTTGCGCGAGGCGCGGCGCGCGGCGCTCGGGCTTTGTGGTGGGAAACGCGACGCGGACGAGGACGCGCCCGTAGTCGTGCCGGTTGAGGATTTGACATTCGTCGACGGTTGGGCTGGCTGCGATAGCGCGCGCCGCGCGCCGTCGCCTGTGCCGGCGATAGTAATGACAATCGCAGAACGCGCGCGCGGTTCGGCCGTAGAAGTGGCTACGATTGGTCGTAAGCGTAAGAAGGCGCATCGATCGACGTCGCGCGTCGCCTCAAATGCGGGATGTTTGTCGTTTGACGTCGACAAGGAATAGTTCGTGCGTGTTAGGCGCATATTCATTAGCTCACAAGTACAAGAATCAAGTAGAAGAACACGTCGGTGTATCGGCTAGATGTATATATATATGATTACATGACGACGCATTCGCCGCTTTCGCTCGCAATTTGCTCACCGCCGACGCCCGCTAGCGAATTCGTCTGCGCCACGCTCGCAGCTATCGAGCTCGGCGCCCGAAGAGGCGCGGTGGAGTTGTCGGACACTTTATTGCCAACAATCTTGAAATTTGATCCGTCGTTATCGTCCGCGATTGTCACACCGACATCGTTTTCAAACACTTTATTATCCGTAAAATTGCCGCCGGCGTCTGTGGCGAGCACGACGCCGCCTACACTTTGCGAAATCTTGTTCGCGTGCACCATGGCGCGCGATTGATCCGTACACATAATTCCACTCTGTGCGTTTGCCCTGATTCTATTAGCGATCAGCGTAGGGCGCGATTTACCGCAAATCACCGCGCCATCCAGCTTGTTGTTTTCAACTTCATTTTTGTGCGCTTGCGTCGAACACGAATCGTCGAACATAATCCCTGAACCGCCGTTTTGCTTTATGGCGTTCAAATTCAGCATACCCGATGATCTTGCCACGCACTGTGCACCATCACTTCGGTTTTCCTCAACCTTATTTCTGGTGAACGACGGCGTAGCGTTCCCTTCGATTCGCACACCAATTTCATTTGCGCACACGACGTTGTCCGTATACGTCCCGCTCGCGTCGGCGCCGATGATCAGCCCATAAGTGACGTTGTCACTAATACGACACTTCGACACTTTGACCGCCGATGTGCCGCTGACACTCACGCCAACGGTGTTACGGAAAATCTTGCACGAGTCAAACGTGGCGTGCTTGGCTGAAACTACAGCACCCTCGCCAGCGTTGTCATAAATTTCAGTATTGCTCACGCAGCAGCTTGCAGAAGGACCGATAATGAGCGCTCCACTGTCGACGGTTTTGCACCCGTGGATTCTGCAGTGATCGATTGTCGCGTCACCGCGTGAAATATACAATTTGAAAAAGTGCGCGCGCTTTACGGCGAATCGCGTCGCGAGCACGATTACGTCGCAGTCAAATACGGTGCCTCCTTCGGCGTCATCGCCGATGAAAGTCACGTTTTTCGTCACTTCGATAGGGCTGTCATCATTTGAATACACACCTGGTGTAAACACGACGCGCTGTCCGTGTTCAAGTGCGTTTATAAACTGCTTGAATGAACAAGTTGCCGGTTTCGATGTTCCGCTCGGCCAGCGAACGTGACACTCTCCGTTTTGAACGCGCACGTGGACTTCGGGATCCACCTCAGAAATCGCTCCACTTGAACTATCGTCTATGTTGCATTGATCACCAGCAGCATCAATACCGCTATCATCATCTGTCGATCCATCTTCTTCGACAACGTGCAGCGTCCGAACGCGTTCGACAACCACCTCGCTTGTGACAGCAGTTCGTTCTTGCGTCCCTGCTTCTTCATCTTCTTTGTTAAGCGATTGACGCACATCGCCGTATTCTACCGCAATCGTACTCTGCGCCAATTCCACACTCTTTTCATTGTCGTCCTCTTGAATAATTTTTAAAAAATCCAAGCGCGTCGCCGCGGCTTCCAACTGCTCAAACCTCCCTTGGCGTTCAAGCACAAAATCATCAACAACATCTCCGCTTGCGCGAGTCATCGGCGTATTTGGCATCGATTTCGCCTTACGTTGGGCGTTCAGTCGATCACGTGCGGAGCTGACTTTGGTAAACGCTCGCTCGACGGCGTCCCCGAGCGCTCTGAGCTTCTCGGCGTCGTCGTCATCCAACTGACGTTGACTCGTCTTCGTACGCACGAGCGGCGACGTGCGCGTGGATTGCGACATGCTATACGGATGATGTTCTACTCGCGTTTCTTCGCGTCGAGCGTACGTTGTGCGTCGTCAACCGCGCGTTCGGTGTCGTGTAACAAGATGATTAATCCGAGCGGAACAACGCACAGTACGACGAGCGCGAGGATGGAGTTATCCAACACGAAACGTTCGACGACGTCTCGAAGGGGTTTAAGCGCTGTACCGAATGCGTCGTGGATGAATTCGAATTCCATGAACGCCGCACGCGACGCGCGAGGCTCGGTGTGAGGTGCACGACTTGCGTTGAGTTTTCTTTGTGCGGCGCGAGAAGAATTTCTTCGGAAGAATTTCTTCGCAAGAAACATTGACTATGAGGGATAAAATACTCTGTTGAAAACTACAACTTGCTCATCGGGACCAACGCAGCGGCGCGCGTTGCTGCGGGGAGTACCTTGTATGGATTTAATATTCCGCGCGGGTCGAGCGCGCGTTTCATCGCGCCCATGAGCTCCACAGCTTTGGCGTCTTTGCTGTAAATAATCTCTTCGGCTTTCATGATCCCTAAACCATGTTCAGCGCTCACGCTTCCTCGTTCGTCTCGCGTGTACTCGTATACGAATGGTTCAATGGCACGCTCGAGCGCGTCGGTGTATTCCGCACACGAAATGTTCAAGTGCAAATTACCGTCACCCAAATGTCCATATCCCAAAACCTTGACGCCGCTACCGAACTGCGGCGCCAAACGGGCGCGCAAAGTTGTAACTAAATTGTACATGCGTGCCGTGGGAAGGGAAATATCGTACTTGTATACCGCGCCAGCGTACTTGAGCGCGACAGAGATGCGCTCGCGAAGCGTCCACAGCGCAAACGCGTGCTTTTCATCCTTTCCAACGACGCCATCAACGATAACGCGCTTATTTTTGACAATTTTCAAGAACGCTTGCAATTTCGCATTATCATGCGACTTGACGCTGCCACTAGTTTCCACCACGACGTAAAACGGACATGGTTTTGCGAGCGGATCCCGTGTTCCCTTCAGTTGCTCCAAAACCAAATCCAAGCTCTCGCGGTCAAAAAACTCAAACGCGCTTAAAATCTCCCCTAATCTTCCTCGAGCGAGCTTCAACAGTTCCACACAAGACGCAAATGAGTCCAACCCAAAGAGCGCAACGTTTACATTTGTCGGAGCGCGAGGCGTCAAAATCGCGATTTTCGTTACGATGCCGAGCGTTCCTTCGGCGCCGATGAACAATTGCTTTAAATCATACCCAGTGTTATCCTTGCGCAACGTTCGCAACAAATCAAGCACCTCGCCGTTCGCTAGGACGACTTCCAACCCGAGTACGCTACCACGTAACGAACCGTATCGCAACAATCGCAAGCCGCCGGCGTTTGTCGACACGCACCCACCCATTTGACATTTCCCTTTCGCCCCCAAATCCAGCGGCACCGTCATCCCTCGCGCGCGCACCGCGCTTTCTAACTCTTCTAAAACCACACCAGCCTCAACCACGCTCACACCGGCGTCTTCATCGATGCTCACAATCGCATTCATCCGCCCGAGGTTCACCACGACTTCGTCGTGCGCCGGCACGCCTCCGCCCACGAGCCCCGTGTTACCTCCTTGCGGCACCACCGCGAGATTTCGCGCGTGACACCTCGCCATGATCGCACTCAACTCCTCCGTCGTCTTCGGAAGCACCGCCACGCGCGATCGTCCGTGATATTTACCCATCCAATCCACGTTGTACTTGTCGAGCGCGTCGCCACCACCATCCTGCAAGTTAGTTGCCGTCGCCGACGTCGACACCACCACGCCCGCGGCGTCACCCCCGACGCAGCGCACGAAATGTTTTACGTCGTCTTCAGTCACCTCGCCGTAGCGCCCATCGCGCGCGATGACGTGCGATGCGCCGCCCATGGATTGGTGCGACGCGCACGTGTGGCGCCAATCGCATCCGCACTCTTCGTCGTCATGGGTGGCGTCGAGCTCGTCGACGCGTCGACGCAAGTCGCGGGGAACCACGCGCACGGTCGCCTGGCCAAGGTCTCCGCCGACGACGCGTGGTTTTACAAGCCACAAGAGCGCGGCGATGCGCGCGCGCGCGTCGAAGAGGACTTTTACGCGCACCACGCGCGTTGGCATCTCAGCGCGCGACAGCCGCGGACGTGCGCGGACGCGGACGCGGAGCGCGGGACGAGCCCGTCGTCGTCGTCATCGTCGTCGACGTATGACGAGTGTTGCGACGGCGGCGGTGGCGCGAGCGAGGCGTTCGGGGCATTCGTACGCGCGAGGTTACCTTTTTGTCCTCCTCGGGGCGATCCGACGTTGGACGCGAGCGGGTATCTACGGCTCGGAAACATCGCGTGCGGGTACGACAAACCGTGCGTGATTGATGTAAAGATTGGCATGCGTACGTGGGATGCGGCGCACGACGCGGCGTATGCGGAGAAGAGGGCGCGATCGGAGGCGGGGACGACGCACGAGACGCTGGGGTTCAAAATTTGCGGCGCGCAGACGTACGACGCGAACGGCGAGGTGAGAAAGTTAAGTCGAGATGAGTGTAAGGCGATTAGAATGAGTGAAAGCATGACTCGACAGGCGTTGGACGATTTCGTGCGGGATCCAATCACGGGTGAGGCGAACGCATGGTTTTGGCCGGCGTTGTTGAAAAAGTTGCGGAGCGAACCGTTGAGGGAGTTGGCGTATCGCTTGGTGGGAACATCACTTTTGGTGGTGTATGAAAGCGGCAAACTCGCGCCGAGTGCGATTGACGGTGACGTGTGTGCGAGCGAGGCTAAGCTTGAGGCGAGGTATATTGACTTTTGCCACGCCGTGCGCAAACGCGACGACTTTAGCGTGGATGAAAATTTTGAGGAAGGTTTGGAGAGGTTTGACAATTTTGTGTGCAATCAACCACGCGTGGCGCCACAACTGGGTAAACACGAGCATGATGAATTGGTTCACGAATCATCACAAACAACCGTGTTTGCGACGTCGACATTGGTTCAATAGATATGTAAAAATACAATTACGTCAACGCTTTGAACGCTTCGGTGACACGGATGAAATTTAATGCGGTGCGTTTGCGCTCACTTTCACTCTCGTTCGCGTGCTTATCGGGATGAAACTTTAGCGCCAGCACCTTATACGCCTTTGCAATGTCCCGTTTCGATGCGCCAGGCGCTAATCTTAACGTCGCAAAGTGCTTTGATTCGGCACCGCCTTGCGTTTGCGCTTCACGCGCCGCTTGTCGCGCTTTCGTTTCGCGTTCGAACTGCATTTTTTTAAAATCCTGCTCTCGTTGCCACGTCGTGCATATCGCGTGCTTATCGTACGAGCATCCACACATGCTACAGTAAAACATAACTTCGGGGTTCATGGCGTCGCTCTCGCGAAATATCACTCGAAATCCGCTGCACTCGGCGCAGGATTGACATCCTCGCCGTTCGCTGCCAGTTAACATGTCGCTTGTGGTTTCGCATACACACTCGCCGTTCGCTTCGGCGTCTGCAACGCGTTCAGCCGACAATCGCACGCGTTCGAGGCGAGTTCGTTTCGCGCTCGCACGCGCCTCAGCGTCTATGCGTTGTTTGCGCTGAATTTTGTCAAATTCCTCACGAGAACAATGCACGCTTGCGTCGCATCCACAACGGGCACAAAACGCGCCATCTGCGCCGAGTGTTAATTGCGTCAACCGCGGCTCGAACTCTTTCGATGTGGGTGATATCGCCGGTAGCACGGGTTTGTTCCAAAGCGAACGTCTCGCAAAAGACGGACAGGAATTCCAGTCGCACGACTTGCATGGTCCTCGTTCATCGTCGCCCACGCGTGCGGTATCAACCTGCGTTGTTTCAAAGAGCGACGACAGAGATTCTAATCGTAATCCTGGCGGACGATTCATTTTTGATTCTTTCGGTGGCCGTTTGTATGCGTTCACGGGCGCCGTTGATGTTGCAAGTTGACGTCTTGAAAATTGTTCTTCTTCCCAACGCTCCGCCCAGGCGTCGGCGTCGGCGGAATCATCATCTGAAGACGTTTCTTCTTCGGCAAAGGCTTGAAAGAACTGCAACGTTTCTGCAGCACGAGCATCGACATCAAGATCATTATCGATGGCACTCGCATCGTCTTCAGTGTCGCATTCGCTTTCGACACCTTCGGCAACGCGCAACAATCGAGTCATGTGCGCCGAATCGTCCTCCGTCGATGTCTCTTCGTCGTCATCGTCATTCCAATCATCACCAAACGTCGTGCTACCCGTTGCGTCTTTTGCGTTTAAATCTTCTACGCGTAACTGTCGAGGTTGAGTCGCCTCTGGAGCCTTCGATGCCGATGGTGGTGATGGCGGCGTCGGCGGAGCTTCAGCTTCAAGGCGAGCGACGTCTTCGCGCAACATCGCCAACACGCGCTCAAGGTTGTCAATGAGACCTTTCGCCTCGCGAATTAGGTCATTCGCACGTGTACACGCGCGTGCATCGCTACACGCATTGTTAACATCACCAGCAAAAGCTTTCGCCGACGGCGAAGCTGGCGCGGCAGACGCAGTCGACGCCAAAGAGCCGCTCGCTCGGGAACTTTTGGGCTCGTCCACATCGGAGCGTTTCGCGCCGTCGCTCATCTTTCTCGCGCGAGCGCTTCGAACTTCCACTAACCCTAATTGCGCCGCTTTCGACGTAGGATCGAGCTTCAACGCCATCTCAAACGCCTTTTGCGCGTCATCGTACCGCCCCAACGCGAGCGCCGCGCTCCCCAACCGCGTCCTCGCCTTGGCGTAGTCGCAATCCAGCCTCACCGCGTGTTGCGCATCATGCAACGCCTGCTGAGGCATCGCCGGCACGCGCTTTAAATAACACGCCGCGCGATTGCTATACGACTTGGCGTCACCCGCGTAGGCACTTATAGCGCGCGTATACGCCATGATGGCTTCGTCAAACCGCGCCGCTTCAAACAAGTCATTACCTCGCGCGCGCGCGTCCGCGTTGATATCCACCTCATGCTCCGCCGCCGCGCACCCACATCGCGAGCAATTCTGTAACGACGCATCGTTATGCGCGTGCGTCGCCACGCGCCCATCCCCCGCGCCTGCCGCCGCCTTGACGTGATATTCATTCGTGCGCTTGACGTACTTGACGCACCGCTGGGCCGAACACCTCGAGCACGCCCCGCGCACGACCCCAAACAAATCCCGGCTCGTTTCGATCCCGGGCATCAAGTGCGCCTCGGCGTGCGATGACGATGCGCTCGGCATCGCCCTTCGTCGTCGTCGATACGTCGTCGATACGTCGTCGATACGTCGTCGATACCGCGCGCGCGAATGCTGCGTCCAACACCTGCGACAAAAAACGCCAAAAAAAACGCTAAAAAAACATACTGTGGACCGTTTTGACGTATCACACGCGTGCGTGCACCCGCGCGCGCGACCGTCGATCGCATCGCATCGATGACGTCGTTCCGTCGCTGTACCGACGACACTCGCGCGCGCGTCGACGACGACGGTAACGACGACGGTAACGATGCAGAGCGCGTGTATGATGGTGGCATCCACCGCGTCGTCCGCGTCGACGACGACGTCCGCGACGACGACGGTGCGCGCGCCGCGCGCCGTGGCGTCATCGGTGACGCGGATGCCGATGCGACGCGGGACTGCGGCGTGCGTTCGCGCGACGGCGCGCGATGACGACGAGGACGCGCGCGAGTCGAGGTCGAGCGCGGTGATGAAGATTGGTGCGGCGTTGTCGGCGACGGCGATGGCGATGACGATGTGCGCGTCGATGGCGCGCGCGGATTCGTTACCCGAGGAGCAAGTGACCAAGCTGTTGTGCGACGACGCGTGCGTGAAGGCGTTGGAGAGCGTTGAGGCGGTGACCGCGCCGAGTGGGTTGGTGTACAAGGATATTAAGGTTGGTGATGGCGAAATGCCGCCGGTTGGGTACCAGGTTGTCGTGGATTACATCGCCATGGATTCCAAGGGGCGCGTCTTTGATAACTCGTTGGAAAAGGGCAAGCCAAACGATATCCGCGTGTTGGATTGCGTGCAATTTCCGGAAGAGACGTGCCCGGTGATTCCTGGACTCGCCGATGGACTTCTTACCATGCGTAGCGGCGGTATTAGAAGAATGTACATTCCTGGGGAGTTGTCTTTTCCGAAAGGTTTGGCATCCGCGCCGGGACGTCCCGCCATTTTACCCTTTACGCCGGTGACGTTTGACGTCGCGCTTCGATACATTCCGGGCTTTGACTAAGAAATATGCGCGAGCAAAGGCTATGAAATAAATAAAACGAAATCAAATATCATCAATCACAACTCGCGTCATTCGTAACAATCGTGCTAGTAGTCATCACCTCGAGTGAGCACTTCGACTCCAGAGGATGGTTTCAACAAAATTGTATGTTCGTACTGCGCGACGTACGATCCCTTGATGTCGCATAACGGCGGGTATGGTTGCACGATACCATTATCGCACAAGTTTTTGAGTGCCATACCATATCGCGTTTCTCCGATTCTATCCAAGTAACGCTTACAGAACGCCAATGTGCCAAAGTTTCGATCGATAGTACCGAGGAGTTGCTTGGAGCGCGGCAAGCGAAGCGGGACGTGACCGACGTCGTAATTCTTCATGTAGTGACTACACTCGCCATCTTCGATGACATACCTGTTTGGGTTGATGATTAAGAACAGTTCGGAGAGTCAGTGTACACCCAAGTTTGAAAGGAAAACAAATCGAACGAAAATGAGGAAAACACAAAGGAATGTCGAGACCAATGGAGGCTGCGGAAACATTGGGAGGTCTCGCGAGGAGGTCAGCCGCAGTACTATGATATCTCTTTCATGTACGATTTTGGTGACGAGCTGGATCGGAAAAACTCCAATCGCTAAAAAGACCACGAAAAGTGCCACGAATGGCGGTCTTCGCTACGTTGAATTCACCAAAATCGAAATCAAGTGTAGAAAAAGTTGAGTCGCGTAGAAGAACGAGGAAAAAAACATACCCTCTCCCAGTCGTCCCAAATGTTTCAATGGCGTAATATTCACCCTCTTCCATCTTTGTCTCAACGCCGCCCTTAACTATTGGCACGCTCTTACCGGCATGGATTCGGTACGGATCTATGGAGTGTCCGTTCAAGTTGCGGCAACACTTAACCGGATATTCCTTGCCGTTAATCTCCACCGTGTGCGACTCCATGACTTCTTCAATCTGAGCACCAATGTCACACAATCGCACGTCAATACCCGCCGCTCTAATTCCACACTCCGTGGCTTCGTTCACGGCTTTCAACAACGGATCATACATGTCATTAAACGTCTTCGTGAACGCGCAGTCGATGATGCGGCCCTTCACTTGAACCCCAAAGTCAAACTTTATCACATCATCCTTATCAATCACGCTCTCGTCCCCGCCGTTTGGCGTCCAGTGCGCGGCCACGTGATTCTTCGAACACCCTGTTGGAAACGCCACACCCGCCTCGAGTCCGCGCTCTTCAATCAATTTCCTTACGCTATTCTCCAACGTCTCGCACACGTCGATGTACTTCATCCCCGGTTTCACCCACTCTTGTATGTACGCCCGAACCTCGCGATGCACCTCGGCGCACTGTCGAGCCTCGTTATAATTACCATACTCAATGCGTTCCAACTCGCGCTTCTCTTCGTCACCTTCGCGCCAAAGGTTATGCGCGTGGTGTTCGAGTATCTGCCCGACTGGGTACTCGCCGCTCGGGAACAACGTCGACACCGGTATCGTCGGCGGTTTCGTTTGCTTCCCACCCGGACCAATCTTCACCGCACCACCAGCCTTTTTCTTCTTTTTCTTTTTCTTCTTCTTCTTTTTCTCCCCATCGGTGGTGTCGTCCGTCGTTCCAGGCGCGTCATCGTCGCCGTCCTCATCGCTGTCTGCACCCACACCCTTCGCGTTCGTCGCGTCCCCGGCGCCACCCTCGGCCGTTGCGTCGCCTTCGCCCGCGGCGGTGGCGATCGTCATCTTCTCCATGTCATCCGCGACGTCGCGCGCGACGTCGACGTCGCCGTCGTCGGGCGCCATGGGCGCCGGCGACAAAGTGACGACTGGAACCCTCCGGGCGTGGCGCTCCACTGCTCGACGCGACATATGGTTGAAATCGCCAATCTCGACGGCGATGACGACGACGACGACGAGGTCATCGTGGAAGACGTCTCCGCGTCCAAGCCTCGGCGGCGTCGACCGGCGGTGCCACCGTCGGTGAAGAAACCGAAGAAGCCGAGCCGAGGCGCTGGCGATGACGAGGGAGGAAAGTTTAAGATTTCGTGGTTACACGTGGCGTTTTTGTTGTTATTCGTCGCCCCGACGTTATTCGCGGTGGCGGATTACTTCTTTGGACTCTCGCCACCGCCTGGGCAGGATTTCACGTACGTCAGCGATGAGGCGCGGATGTATAAGATGAAGATTAAGGCGCTGTACGAGGATTACAATCCGGAAAAGTTGAAGGAGATTCCGCGGTTGATGCAAAAGTATCGCGGCCGTGAGCGGGCTTTATATAGGGCAATCCAAAAGAAATGTACGTTACGTTACGTCACGCGTGCGTGTGTTTCGTTCGCGTGTTCTGTGCGTCAATTCGTGTTACAAGTTGTACTCGCGCGTTATTAACCGTAAAAACGTTTCGGTCGCACCAGACAAAAACGCCAAGACGCACCTCGAGCGATTCGATGAGGACTAGCGAGTTTCTTTAGGGGAGTGTAGCAGCTTAGAGTACACGCGCAAATGGCGAATGTAAAGTGTTGGTATGTGTAATAAATCGGATACTAAACGGACCTGACTAAGTACGCGCGCGTCTTTGCTGAACCAACTATGAGAGATAGAATTTAGTGTTTGCAAAGTCTTGCAACAAAGGATTGTAGCCAGACTTTGTGCGTGTCATATCGCAGTTGGCGTATTCACTCATAAACTCTTTTGTGGTGAGTATTTTGCCTATGCGCGCGTGCTCGTGATGACCAGCGGAGCCGGAGGTGGCGAAATCAATACCGCGGACGGTGTCAAAACACGTCGGGAAGAAGACATCCGCGGAGCCTGCGACGCGTTCGGATAAAATGTACGAATCATGATCGTCAGTTTGACCTCCTTTACGCTGGCTCGCCACAAGCGGTGCGTTGATGCCCTCGATGCGAACGTTAGGCAAGGTATCGAAATCAGCCGCGACGAGACGATGATTCGGCCGCCTGGCGTGTAGCGTTTCCATGAGCGCCGTCAGTCCCGTAGGTACGAACCACGCCTCATCACCTGAAGACGCCATGTTCGTCAGCGCGGCAAAGAATGACTTCAATAACCCGCGTGGTGGTGCATAGGCACCCGCGCCGCCTTTAACGGCCAGATCTGAAGTTAACTGAATCGCTTGCAACGTTCTTTTGATCAACGCATCTGTGAGCGCCGTTTCGCGTTGCACCAACGCGCCGCTATCATCTTTCACTATTTCCGTCTGCATCCACTCACCATCGCCGCGTCTCGGGCGCCACACGCGATCATGTGGTAAATTGTCTAAAACCTCGAGTGCAATCACAAAACATGCCTCGTCACTTTGTGAGCCCCATGATTTGACATTTGCGGCGTCGCCGACCACCGTCTTGTGTACCTCAGGTCCATGTCCAGCGTCTCTTACGTTCGCGCGCTGAGCATCGCTTAATGTCGAACTGATATCAATCGATGTATATACCATCGTTTTATACACCTCGGGTGCGTGTTGCTTGCAGTAATCTAAAAATCCATTGGCAAATGTTCCCGTTCCGCCACCAATTTCGTACACGCGCAACGCTTGTTCTTCGCGCTGTATTTCACCATCGCCTTCACCGTGCGCGTGATGCCCATCGCCCGCAGCGTGCGTATCTAATACATACCTCGCTACCGCATGGGCGTAGTGCGGGGCGAATATCTCTCCCGGCGTCAGCCACTGCGCGCCGAGCGAAGCGTAACGTCGGTTGAGCTCTTCAAAGTAGTCATCCATCCCCGTCAACGCTGTGAACGTAATCGCTCCGCGCTTCATCGTGCCCACGGGCACGGTGGTGTCTTTTGTGAAATACCCTGTGCGTGGGGCGTAGAGCATGTCGTGCAAATGATGGCGCAAAAGCCGAGGCGAAACTTCGCGTTCTACATTACTTCTGGACGACGACCCGGCGAGCGCGTTCGACGCTCGACGGAGTGCTTGTCGACTCGCGCGCATGACGCGTGATACTCAATGCGTCTTTGCCGAGGTTTTTAAGGAAGTTCTCTCCGGGAATGAATTGTGAATTCGTGGCGAAGCGCCGCGAACTGAGGCGTGACGTACACGACGTAGGCCCCATGGGTGCGTCTAAATAATTTCAATTTGCAAGAGTAACTAAAGCTTCGATCTACGAACTTCCATTTTCGCGATCGTTTCTAAATGAACTTCATCTGGTCCATCTGCCAACCGTAACGTACGTGCGCCGGCGTAGAGACGGGCGAGCGGCGTGTCCTGACTTACACCCATGCCGCCGTGAATTTGGATAGCGGCGTCGATAACGGAAAGCGCCGCTGCTGGTGCTGCAACCTTGCACGCTGCGACAGCACCTCGCGCAACTTGTATTCCCTGTTTATCAAGCATGTGTGCTGCCTGAAGCGTAAGGAGGCGAGCGCCATCGAGCGTGACTCGGCATTGACCGAGGCGCTGCAACACGTTGCCGTTGCTCACTAGCGGCTTGCCAAACGCAACGCGCGACGTCGCGCGGCTCGCTGCAAGTTCGAGCGATCTTTCTCCCATACCAATAAGACGCATGCAGTGATGCAGGCGTCCGGGACCGAGACGACCTTGCGCAATCTCAAATCCTCTGCCCTCGCCTAGTAAAATACTCTCGTCCGCTCCGACGCGCACATTTGTAAATGTCACTTCGGCGTGGCCGTGAGGGGCGTCGTCGTAGCCGAAAACTGTAAGTGGACGCACAACACGCACGCCTGGAGCATCCATGGAGCACAAAACCATACTTTGCTGCTTGTGAATGGGTACTCCCGAATCATCACGAGCAGTTTTACCCATGAAGATGACAAGCTTACATCGCGGGTCGCAAGCGCCAGACGTCCACCATTTGCGACCATTCAACACGTACTCGCTTCCTTCGCGCACGATTGCGCTTTCGATGTTGGTCGCATCCGAACTCGCCACCGCGGGTTCAGTCATGGCGAAGCATGAACGGATCTCTCCCAAAAGTAAAGGACGAAGCCATTTGTCCTGTTGCGCAGCTGAACCGTAACGAAGCAACACTTCCATGTTTCCTGTGTCCGGCGCCGAGCAGTTGAACGCTTCGGATGCCCATACGCTTCGACCCATTTCTTGCGCGAGATGAGCGTATTCTAGGTTTGTTAATCCCGGGCCAGCGAAGAGCGAAGACCCGCTCGTGTCTTGAATTTTCAACAACGCTGCGCTATCCATCGGAAGCCACAAGTTCCACAACCCAGCGAGCTTGGCTTTGGCTTTCAGCTCTTCAACCGTAGAGTGCACGCTCCATCGCTCGCTTGTTTCGGCATGAGCCTCCAAAGCCTCCTCAGCCTTGTATACGTGCGCACGCATAAAATGTTTGAGCTTGAGCAACATCGCCGCCGCCTTTGGGCTCGGCTCAAATCCAGTTGCGGTGTTCCCGATGAGATCTTCTCCACGCGTCTCAGACAGTTCTTGAACACCACGCGGAACATCAACGCCTCTAATAACCACGAGCGCACGCTTGGCGAAGACGTCTACGAGTTTACCCATGGCGTGCGCGTTCGCGCTCGACGCGTTGCCCTGCACTGCTCTCGCGCGAACGCCAGCCAAAATGGATGCACCGCGAAATAACGAGAACGCCACGTAGAATGGCCACGTCGCCGCACGCATGCTTGTCATCGGATTCGCGATACCACTCGCGTCTGACCACCATTGCACATATTCGCGCTCATTCGGTATACCGTCTGGTAACGCGCTCGGATTCAACGTCGGATACAAGTCATCGCCTACGGCGGCTGAGGGCAAGTAATACGGTAAGCAATTGAATGCCACATCCGCATACGGCGCGCCAACCGTACTTAATTCCCAATCCAACACCGCCAACACTTCAACCTTTGCGTCATCGGCGCCTCGACCACGTTTTATGACTAAATTATCCAAACGGAAGTCGCCGTGCACTAAACGTCCGCTCAACTCTTGCTCCGGTACATTTGCCGCCAACCACGACATGAGAGCGCGCATGGACTCCTCCGGTGCCACGCCCACGCGCTCACCCACGCTCGCTTCGTATTGTGCGCTCCACCGTTCGACTTGTCGCGCGCTGTAGCGTTCCGCGCGTCCGTACGATGTCAACCCAACGTTCGCCGGCGACACCGCGTGCAACGTCCCCAACGTCTGCGCCATGGCGCGATAAATCTCCCGCCGACGGTTCGGCCCGCATTTCGGTAAGGACGGAACCGTATAGATTGCGCCATCCACGAACGACATGACGTAGAACGCTTCGCCGAGCACGCTCGCGTCTTCGCACAAACACACCATCTTCGGCGTCGGCACGCTCGTCGTCGCCAACGCATTCATCACTTCGTATTCGCGCTCGATGGCGTGTGCAGATTTGAGCAACGTTCCTGGCGGTTTTTTGCGCAACACTACCGACGCGAGTACGCCACGTCGAGCGTCGCAAAAATTGATCTTGTACGTCGGGTTGGACTGCCCGTGGGAAAACTGCTCGGCGAAACACGCCGTGGCGCGGCGCGGCACGACCCCGGGCGCCGTTCGCGCGAGGTATGTGAATAACGCACGCTCATCGATCGGCTGTCGACATCGACCGGCGATCGGGGCCTCCGCCATGTCGAGGTGTGAGGTGGATAAAATGTGTTTCGCGGTGTTCGCTCGCTGTGGATTGTTGACAAAGCTACGTGTTGTTTGATTTGGGCGAGACAATTCTCACTTTGGTCCGGGGTCTTGAATTGAATAGCGACGCGTTCGTCGCATGCACGCATCATCGCAGTGCTTAATCTTCTTCTTCTTGAAGCAAGAGGTAGTAGGTGAAGCCCGCGAGGGCGATGAAGCCCGGAAGCGCGAGAGGAGAGCCGCCGCGTTGCTTGCGCGTATTTCTGAGCGAATAGCGATCGATCGCACCCTTGTTGGTTCTTTTCTTAGCGGGCTTAGACTTTCGCTGCGTGTACACGGGCGCGCTCTTCTTCGCCGCCTTGGCGACGGTGGTGGTGGTCTTCTTCTTCGTCGCCGCCGACGCCTTGGCGGTTGATTTCTTCGCGGCCGCGCTCTTCGTCGATGCCGCTGGTTTCTTCGTCTTGGGCACCGGCGCCGTCACAGCTGGCGAAGTGGAACGTTTTGACGCCGCCAAAGCCTCCATACGCGCTCGCTGCTCGGCGCGTTCGGCCTGGAATTTCGCCAAATCCTCCGCCGCTTGTCGCTCTCTCTCCGCCAAGACGGCTCTTTGCTCTGCTCGGCGCGCCTCCACCTTTGCCATAACCGCCTCATCTCTCGCCTTCTTCGCCGCGTTCTTCTCTGCGCGCTGCGCCGCCGCGTATTCTTCGCGCTGACTCTTCGCCGAATTCACTTGTCGCATCTCTTGTTCCTTTTTCTCCTGCGCCTTGACCACCGCCGGCGCCGGCGCTGGCGCCGGGACGGGCGCCGACGCCTTACTCGCCTTTGCCTTCTTCGAACCCGACGCCGTCGCCTCCGGCGCATCGAGAAGATCCTTCCAATTCACCGCATACGTCGACGACGTGTCACGCACCGCGGCTTCAGACGCCGCACTCGTCGTCGTCGCCGCCGCGTACAACGCCTCGACGTTCAATTCGACGTCGCCATCCGCGCGCGCCGCGTCCGCGCCCGCGCCCGCGGTCGTCATCATCAACGCCCCGACCACGACCGCCCGCGCGAGATTCGCGTGAACGCCACCGACGCGCGCCATCGACGCGGTCGCGTCGTCCTCACGCGACGCCGCGCACCGAACGACCGCGACAGAATGCATCGATCCACGGCATCGTCGCGACGTCACCGACGCTCGCGCCGGCGCGCGCACCACCGAGCGCGAGGCGTACATGTCAACAGTCGAGTTAAATACCAATCCGCCGTCGAGACGACGACGACGATGCGCGACGACGACGGCGACGACGCGGCTGAGAATGCGGACATTCTCGTTGAAGCGATGATATTTTCCAGAAAACGCACGACGCGTCCATCGATGCGTGGGCGCGCCAACGATCGCTACGTGCGGTGTAATAGTAATAACAACATGTGCTAGCGCTAATGCTATGTGTGCTCTATGCGTCGGCGGTGGCTCGAGTGTTGAGCTCGCGCGCGTCCGCGTCCCAATCGTCTACTTGAACCACCATCCACCGCCGCCGCCGCCGCGCTCGCCGCCGCGCTCGCCGCCCGCGCTCGCCACTCCATCGCCACCACCGCGCTCGCGATCACCATCGCCCGCGCGCGCGCTCGTCGATAACGCCGCGCGCATCGCCGCGCGCCGCTGCGCTCGCGCCGCATCCATCGCATCATCGCCACCCTTTCCCGGTCGCCCGCCGTTCGTGCGCACCACGTACGCGACGTTCGCGCACGCGAGCAGCGCGATCGCGGCGTACGCGGGCGCCTTGCCCGGCGCGCGACCGAACGCGCGCAGGGCCCAGGCGAGCATGGGCGCGCGGAGCGGCGCGCGCGCAACGTCACAGAGTGACGCTGAGGCGCTGTGATGTTTTCGTCGACGACGTCGTCGTCGTCGTCGTCGTTGTCGTCGTCGACGACGCGCGCGAGGGCGCGGGCGAAGGCGGTGGCAGCGGTGGCGGCGGCGGCGCTCGTCGTCGTCGGTGTCGTCGTCGTCGTCGCGTCGTCGTCTTCGACGTCGTCATCGTCGTCGTCAATCAGGGCGTTCGTTGACGACTTGTTTACGCGTCGCGGACGAACGCGCGGTCGACGGCGGTCGAACGGCGGCGACGACGACGACGACGATAACGACGACGATGGCGGGTTTATCGATCCAGAGCTCCCGGTGTACGTGGCTGGGTGCGATTCGTGCGCGAATTTAGAAAGACGGTTGGGCAAACCGTTGTGGGCGTGGTTCGTCGACGCGCTGGGCGTGTCGAAGACGAGCCCTGGGCGGGCGCACATTGCGAATGTGCTCACGAGGGATGAGACGACGAAGGCGCTGGATGGGATGTTCGATGCGTTGTACGCGCGGTTTCCTGCGTCGCGCGAAGGAGGGCTTGGGCGCGCCGACGTAGACGTAGATGTAGAGGTAGACAGCCGCAGCCGCGCGTTGAGTACGGATGGCGTACTGGCGTTCAGCGCGGGCGTGCAAGGGACGATTCGAGAAGTAATGTCTCACGTTGGGTCCGAGATTCCTCGCGCGAGCGGAGACGAGCGCGAGTTTTTAAGGAAACATTTCGAGGTGTTGTTTCCAAAGGAGGCGCCGTTAAATCGAGAGACGTTCCACGCCTTGGCGAAACTCATACTCGTGCGAAGGATATTGAAAGCGCTAGCGCGCGATTTGGGTCTCGTTGCCTTGCGTAGCGGCTTATCCGCACCGCTCGTGGTGGATGTGAAAGTGGTGTTGCCAGCGGGAGACGGCGCCGCCGAGGAGATTTTTCGGTTACATACCGTCGCGCCGAAGTCAGACGCAACCCAATACGCGGGCGCGCGTCTCGGCGCGATTACGGAGTAATTGTAAACCATAGATACACGTACGGTAGTAGCAGTAGTTGTGTATTATTAGCTTGGTCCTAGTCGTAGATGTTGCGCTCGAACAGACAGTTGTACGATACGGGACATCAAAACGTAACACCTGAATACGCCCAGCGTGATGAGCTGCCGCACTAGACGACGCGACGCGACACGCTCGCCATGCGCGCCATCAATGTCGACCGACGCCGGGTGCGTCGCGCACCACAGCTCAGCGCAGGCTCGTTAATACTAGCCAACATCGGGCTGTTGAGTTTCGCCGTGTCAATGGTGTTTTACCTCGAGAACACCCAGTGGGACTTGTTTGCGCTGTTTTGCGTCGTCGGTTATGTGTTTTGCGCCGCGGCGTTTTGCGTACCACCTCCGCGCGGTGCCGTCGAATTGATGGAGCCGGCGGTGCAAAAGCAGCACGACTCGCGAGCTTGGTGGCGTGTTTTCGCGTCGATGTTGAACGCAATAGGATTAGTGTTGGGAGTGGTAGGAAGCGCGATGTATTCGCCCACGTTCGTGAGCTGGGTGCGAGGTGAGGGCGTGCTGTCAGGTGAGGAGTTTGAGGTTTTGACGGATTATTCGAATGTGATCTGGGCGGTATCGTTCGTGTGCTTTCCGCTGGCAGCGGCGTTGACGTTGCGGGACAAGGTGTTGACGTTACGAACAGTAGCCGAGCTGAACAACCGAGCACCGTCGTCGGTGAGCGTGTTCGATCCAGCAGTATTCGTTCATGCGTGGATTTTAGTGTCTTTGTGTATTTTTGCCGTAGGCGGGGTTATGTTTTGCTTGGATGAGCACGAGAGCGTGGTGCGAGCCGCTCTCGTGCTATTTGGAGTCGGCGGTTTTATCAAACTGATATTGATGGTGAACGAGCTTTTTGTATTCTGCACGTGTACCGACACGTTCGCAGGCGATGATGATTCGCCAACTGAGACGTCGCCCTTGCTCTCAGACAACGCCAGTGAGACGTCGTCGTTGCTTGGCGACGTGTGATTAGGAAATAGTATTTATTACGACATCGACGGGCGATTAATTAAGCTAAAACTCACATTATAAACGGTCGCGACTTTGGCGTACGCGCAGTGAGCACCTCGACGCCATCGCTCGTGATGAGAAGCGTGTGCTCGTATTGCGCACTCAACGCGCCATCCGTCGTCACCGCTGTCCAACCATCTGGCCAATGCAACACCTTGTGTGATTTTGACGCGTTAAACATGGGTTCAATCGTAAACGTCATGCCTTCTTTCATGACGCCCACGGCTTTGTTGCGCGCGTAATGCGGAACATTCGGCGCGCAGTGAAATAGCGTACCTATGCCATGACCGCAGAAATCTTTGACGCTCGCGAAACCCGCCTTGTCGGCTTCCGTGGCGATGATTTCGCCAATGTCGCGGAATCGTCGTCCAGGTCGACAAAAGTCGATGGATTTCTTCAACGCACGTTCGGCGCTCTCCATGAGTCGTTTTGCATCGCGTGAAGCGTCGGTGTAGGTACCAACCAAGTACGTCTCGTTCAAATCACCGTGATATCCGTTTAGGCGCACGGTGATGTCGAGGTTGACGATGTCGCCTTTCTTCAGTGGACGCCCGTCGGGCACACCGTGACACACGACTTCATTTACAGACGTACAACATGACTTTGGAAATCCCATGTAGTTCAGCGGCGATGGGTAGGCACCATTCCCGACTGTCACGGCGTGACAAATGCGGTCGAGGTATTCAGTCGTGACGCCTGGTTCGATGGCCCACGCAACACAATCCATGACGTGTCTTGCAAGCGAACACGCCGCGCGCATGGCGTCTCGCGCGCTGTGCGGTTTGACCTCCACAGTACTTTGGTAACGGGACGCGAACTCCTCGTCGGGCCAACCAGAAACGGCGTAATCCGGTGGCATTAAACCGCTCGGGTACGAACGCTTAGGCGTCGTCTTGGATGGCCGAAGCGACCCGGTCCATGCAAACTGCGGCACTTTTTCAGAACGCGAGCTTCTCCGCGCCCCAGGATTCTGAATGTGATATGCTAAATCATCTTTGGCACCATCTGCATCCCACCAGTCCATCGTCGCGCAAATGTCGTCTACGCCCCGCCACGTCGACGTGGCGACTGCGTTTCGTCGCGCCTCCTCCTCGCTCTTCTCGTCTGCATTCGGTTGCCCAGCCGTCGCCGTCGTCGTCACTTCGCGAGATTCTTCGACATCCGACCCCCATGAGCTATCGGACCCGTATCCTTTCAATCCCTCCGAGTCGCTCTCACCGTCGCTCTCGCCGTCGTCTTCGCTCGCGTCTTCGTGAAACACGTGCTCCACCACGCCTCTGAGCTCAACCTCGCCTCCACGCACGCTAAACCGCACGTCTTGCCCTTCGAAGCGATGGACGTGTGCGACGTGTTCGCATGCGCCTCGCCGAAGGCGCGCGAACGCGAACGACGGTCCGCCGTCGACGCGACAACTCACGACGACGCAGCCGTCGCCGGCGGCTTCCACGAGTGTCACCGATTGCGTCTCGAACGCACTCTCACACAAGCCAGCGAACGAGGCGTGCTTGAAATACCTCGGCGCACCTGGCGAGAGACGCAGCGTATACGACATGCGGGCTGCGTTCTATTACGGTGCGACGTGTTCGAAAGTGAGGCAGGCGTGAGCGAGCCGAGCGCTTTATTAACCGTCTACTCGTGTTACAATTCCACTCACACGCGCCGTTCACGCGCGAGTTCGGACGCACTCGCTACGCACACCTCCGCACACGCCTCCACGCACGCGTTCGTCATTCATCATCATCACTCACCAAAGCTACGCGCCAATTACGTTTGCGCCGACGGAGCCTCCTGCGCGCTCGACCACCTCGCCCACCGTTGGAAATTATACGCCTGCACGTTCGCATTCGCCGTGTGACACGCAAATAGGATGTAATTTCTCGGCTGCACGCGCCACGCGAATCGCATGAATAACCCTGAATACACCACGAGCGCGCCCGTCATCGGACCGCTGATCATGTGCTCGGGTTTGGACGTGTCCGCCAAACCCTTTCGAGCCGACGCGAACGACGCGAACGACGCGCGTCAGTCGACGAACGGGGCACACGAGCAGGACGAATGCGCGCATGTATGCGCGCGCGATGGTTTTCGTCTTGTCGCTTGCGCCGCTATCGCGAAGAGCGCGCGAGCGAGAAAAAGAGAGCTCAAACAAAGGACGAGAGAGAACCAACTCACGACGCGTCGGCTCCATCGCGACGACGAACACGCGACGACGACCGCGACGACGACGACGTACCGCGACAACAAACCCCCAATTCGCCACGGGTCCCCAAAAGTGCGTCGTCTTGGGCCCGGTGGGGGAGTTGATAAACGCACGCAACGCCATGGCTGATGCGTCAGTCAATGACGCGACGACGTGGTTTCCGCGTGCGAGCGTCGCCCCGCGGGTGCGCCGCGAACGGCGTGGCGTGGAACGCGCTGGGGGAGTTGGCGTGCGTCACGAACGCGCGCGCGAGCGTCGCCATCGCGCGTGTACCGGTACGTACGACGTCGAATGTGTCGCGGCGAAGAGACTGACGAAAAAGTGCAACGTGATTCTAGATTGATGATTTCGACGACGCCGACGACGATGACGTCGATGACGACGATGAGACGACAAACGCGACGCTCGAGACGACGTCGTACGTGCGTTTACACGACGCGAACGACGCCGAGACGGAGGCGGGGGCGCGAAAACAACCCGCGCAGGCGTCGCGGCGGTTGGACGCGAGTTCGAGCGGACGAGACGCGCGCGCGATTGCTTGGTCGGCGCCTGTAGCGATGACGCGCGGACGACGAGACACAACGACCACCCATGATGGTTCCGACGACGGCGATGCGCTGATGTGCGTGTTGGCGACGTGTGCGAGTGATGGTGGGGTGGAGACGTACGCGCCGACGTCGAGCCGAGCCGAGCGACGCGAACGCGTCTTTGACGTCGGTGAGGATTGGCGTTCGCGATGCGCGCGCGACGCGTTCGCGCGCGTCGATGATGCTGTCGTTCGTTTTGATGCTGCGCCACGCGCGAGGCGGTGCGCAAATGCGCTCGAATGGATCGATAGGAATGAGACGCCGGCGGTGAAGACGGAATCGCGACCGCCGCCGATGTCGGCCGCCGAAGACGAGGACGCGTGCCGGGCCTCGTCGACGACGAGTACAGCGGCGATGGTGTATGGCACGCTCGCGCGTGGCGTGATGTTAGAAGTGTCATCGAGTACCGATGCGTCGGCGTCGTGGCGTGTGGCGACGGTGATGTCGACAGCGTCAAACGCGTGCGTTCGAGCGCGGGTGGAATTCGCTCGTGGCGGCGACGGCGACTACGTCGTATGGCTACCCGAGCCGTCGTCGACGTTGATGCCGACGCTAGGGACGAGAAGTGATAATTCAAATCCGGTGCTGACGATTCCGTGTCAATCGCGCGTCGTAGCGCGAGGTGCGGCGGCGAAACGCGTTGAATGTCGCGCGAGGCCGATTGCGCCGATGGACGCGTTTGCGGCGACGCGCGCCAACGTCAAAGTCGGAGATTTCATCGAAGTAGTGTATAAACACGCATGGCGCGTGAGCAAAGTGATGAACATGAGTGGTAAAAACGAAGTGCGCGTGCAGCTCACTGCAGATGGGAATGTAAAGGCGAGCGTAACGCTGTCTGAATGTCGATTGCGCGCGACGTGGGGCGGCGCTGCGCGAGGATGGTCTCGCCTCTTAAACGACAAACTGTCGTTGCCCGAAACATTAAGCGACGTAGACGAGGATGTTGACGAACTGATGGCTGACGCAACAGAGGAGCGTGTGCCACGGGCGGACGACCAAGTAGAACCGGCGGCGGAAACAGTGGCGTTAGAGGCGATGTTTCCCTCGTCCGGAAAACCAAAGACGCATGCGATCAAGACTGTCGCACGGAAGAGGAAACAATCGAAGCAATACGACACGAAGAGTGATCGCAGACGCGTTTCGTTTGACGACTCGCCCTTCAAGCGGGAAGACATGCTATCGTTTACGTCGTGCGCATGGGTGCGCGCGCGTGCCGGAAAATCAGACGTAGACATTTTGTCGTGCGGCACGCGTAGTGGACACGTTGTGTCTTACGTCATGCACGATGATCTCACAATGTCGCTTTTACACGTTATGCGAGTGTCGTCGAGTGCGCACGTGACGAATGTTGCGTGGCACGTCGGTGCTGAAGATGCGTCGCTCTTCGTCAGCGCGACTGACGGTTCGATTTATCGCTCGACGAGTTCGTCGGCGCACATATTAAAGTGCGCTAGAGCAGTCAAACGTAGCGCGAAGAGCTCGGCGACATCGAATTCAGGTGTAGATGACATTTTTACGGCGTTTGATCAAGTCGCTGATGCCGATAACGTGCCTGTGACATGTATGGATACTACGGAGGACGGCGAGCGCGTCGTCCTCGTCGCCGGTAAAGCTAATGGTGACGTTTTCATGGCGACCTTTTCGTCGTCTGGCGAGTCGGCTTGGATGAAACGTGTAAGCGTGTATGCCATCAATGGGGCGTGCTTCACGCGAGCCGGAACACACAACCGATCCGTCGCCTGCGCCTACGTCGTCTGCGCTCGAGCGTGCGGAGCGCTTGACGTCCCGCATCGTCCAAACGACGCCGACATCCCCGTGCGCGCTTTTGAACGCACGGCAGAGCACAACACGTCGTTTGCAACAGCCACAGTGCGATCTCTCGGCGCCGCGGTGTCGCCAAAAGGCACCGTCGTCGCCCGATTTGACGCGTTTACCTCGCTCCACAAGTTGCCAAATTTGGAAGGCTTCAAAGAAGCAAAATTCTGGCGAGCGCGCGTGGACACGCGTTCGTTCATCGCGTAGTCTCCACACGCATCTACCCGTACATGATCGCGGAACGCGAAGCGTTCATGTACAGGCTCCCATCGCTGCCTTCTAGAATTTCATACGTACCTCTCCCTCGACTTCGCCGGCCGAGAGGAACGCGAACCTACTCATACCATTTAGACGGCTGCAGGTGCTAAACAACTCCAAAACCGGGCACCTACTTAAGAACGAGTGCCAGGTTTCCCGTCGGAATTTTCCGCAACCATCGCGGTGTGGCCACTCGTCGACGCGCGCCGCGATGGTAGTTTCGCATCGAACGCGCCGCGCGTGGTCGACGACATCGACGATTGTGCTCGTGCTCGTCGCATGCGTCGCGTCCGGCGCGCGCGCGGACGGCAAAGGCTCGTTCGCAATCGCCGTCAAGAAGCAGACGCGCGTCGTCCCTGGGTCGGGGCGGCGACTGCTGTCCAAAGCGGATGCGATCCCGATGCACGCGTACGGCAACCGTCTCATGAACATGCATGGTCAAGGGCATGAGTTCTCGTTGACAATCACGCTCGCGGGCGGGCAGGAGTTTGACCTCAACATGGACACTGGGTCGCCAATCACGTATTTGCCGTGCCTCGGCTGTGATCCCGAATTATGTGGGTATCACGAACACCAATACTACGACTGGCGCTTGTCAACGGATTTCCGTGTACTGAATGCCTCGACGCACGCCGCGGACGCTGCATTTTGCGACGCCATGCCAGTCGCACACGAAGTGAGTAATGTTTCAGGGGTTTGTTATTTTGGAATTGGGTATTTAGACGGATCGGAAGGAGGTGGTTACATGGTCGAGGACGTGGTGACTGTCGGGGATGAGTTATCTCCTGCAAAGATGACTTTCGGGTGCGGTGGCTTGCAGAGGGCTGACGGGAAATTCGATCGACAAGACGGTATGGCAGGATTCAGTCGCGGAAACACGGCGTTTCACACGCAGTTGGCAAAGGCGGGCGTCATCGACGCGCACGTGTTTGGATTCTGTTCAGAGGGGAGCGGGACAGACACAGCGATGTTATCGCTCGGACGGTACAACTTCGGTCATGATCTCGCGCCCCTCTCTTACACAAGGATGCTCGGGGACGATGATCTCGCCGTTCGGACAATGTCATGGAAACTCGGCGACATCACCATCGCCGGCTCGTCGAATGTGGTCACCGTACTTGATAGTGGGACGACGTTGGTCTTGCTCCCTGCAGTCATGTTTGAAGATTTCATGACTCAACTCACGGCGCAAGTTACAGTAAACCATTCCGAGGTTGAAGTTGTTGTAAATGAAACAGCGCAGTTGCGCTGTTTCATTTCAGAGACAACAGTGTTGACGGCAAGTGTTGTTCGCGAGTGGTTTCCAACACTGACCATTACGTACGACCCGGATATTCAACTGACGCTCCCTGCAGAGAACTATTTATACAGTCATCCTGTCATCCCGTATACCTACTGCGTGGGAATCGAAGAGTCAGAGGACGAGACCATCCTGCTCGGCCAACAAACGCTGCGAAACACGTTTGTCGAGTACGACCTCGAAAACGATCGCGTGGGCCTAGTCGTCGCGCAGTGCGAAAACCTTCGGAAGAAGTTTGCGCCTGATACTCCTTATAATCGATGGAGGTTTGTCGCCATAGTGTTCATCTTGATGTTCACGGCGTGCGTCATTGGGGGAGTATCGCTCTTTTGGTACGTCAAGTTTGGGTCACAAAAGCCGTTCAAGTACCAAGTATTTGATGTTGATTTACTTGACGCAGAAATAGAAATGGGCAATGTGGTGGACACGTAGAGGCGGAGACGGCGTTGCGAATACATGTGTACATTTATTTAGCCTGGCTTGTAAAACAACACAACGCACCGATGTTGAAGACATTCGCGCGCGACATGCCGCCCCCTCACATTCGCGCGCATCCCTCGCAGCGCACCGCGTCGAACGTCGCCATGGCGCACGACCAGGCGCGCGCGTTTTTCGCGGCCGACGAGGAGCTCTGCCCCGATTTCGTGTTGGCGCACGCGCGAGAGTTAAAAGCGTCCCTCGCCGCGTCGCTCGGAGCTCGCTCTGCGCCCAAGTGTAAAACCATCGTCGTCGTCACGTCCGGCGGCACCACCGCCCCGCTCGAGCGCACGCAGGTGCGGTGTGTGGATAACTTTAGCTCGGGCACGCGCGGTGCGCGATTGGTGGAGGAATTCTTAGCCAGAGAGGACGTGGAGGTGGTCATGGTGCAACGGGACGGGTCGGTGACGCCGCACGAACGTCTCGTCGTGGATTCCGTCGAGCGAGAACAGCGCGACGGTGGGGCTGGGGTGTTTAACGCCGGTGCCGACGCCGTGGGTGCGCGTGGGCGCGCGAGACACGCGCTTGATGCGTTTCAGCTGTCGAGCTCTGGACGCGAGGGAGAGCCGTCGACGGCGACGGCGCGCGAGCCTCATCGAGCGCATGTCGAAGAAGCGATTAGACGCCGCGCCGTCGAGGCGAAACGGTTGACAGTGGTACGGTTTAAAACGGTGTACGAGTATTTGGCATATTTAAAAGTCACGTGTGAGGCGGTGGAAGAGGAGGCAAAGTCGCGAGGCGGTCGAGCCGTCGTCGTTTTAGCGGCGGCGGTGAGCGATTTCTACGTGCCTTGGCGTGATTTACCCACGCATAAGATTCAAAGCGACGCACATGCGTCTGCGAACGGACTTGAGCTCAAGCTATCACCCGTGCCGAAGATGCTCGGGATGATTTCGCGCGAATGGGCCCCGTCGGCGTACGTCGTCGGCTTCAAGCTCGAAACCGACGCAAACATTCTCGACGCGAAATCACGAAAATCCCTCGAACGATACAGCCTCGACGCCGTGATCGCCAACGAACTCGAATCACGCTATAGAAAAGTCACCGTGTTCACTCGAGAAGGCGATCGGCGAGACTTGGCCATCAAAGAAAACGACGCATCCGCGTCTGAACGCTCGGCGCCGCAATACGGCGCCGACACGCTCGAAGACCAAATCGTCCGCGATTTACTCGCTCGCGCCACCGCTGCGCGCCCTAGACCATAGCGCACGCCATGTAGTATATCTAACACGAACACATCACACCGCCGATCGCGCCCGCGCGCACGAAACCTCGCATCATTAAGCGCTCGCGAGCTTTGAGCTTTAAAATGGTTGACCGCGACACCACGCCTCACAAATCGCCACGACCTCGAGATCGCGCGCGCGTCATCATGACTGTCGAACCCGCGGCGATGGACGTCGATACCACCGCCGCGACCACGGATGCGCCGTCGCGCGAGGACGTGCCGCACATCGTACGTATACGCGCGCGCGTGTGATGCGTTTCGATCGATCAGCTGACGCATGAGATCGCGGTGTTTTGTGTCGTCGTACTGACGTTTTTCGTGCCGAAACGCAGCTCGCGAGATGCGTGGGGAACATAGAGAAGGGCGTGAGCGCCAAGGGTGAGGCGCGATTCGTCGCTCGGGCGTTACGGGAGGTATGTTTGCGTCGCTCGCGCGATTGTTTCTGTTGGCTCTGTTGCGAATAGATTAGCATCTCAGTCTCGCGTGTTTGTGTGTGTGTGTGTGCTGACCGTGATTGTTCGTCGTGGTATCGTCGATCGCCATGAATAGACTGCGCTGGCGCGGAAGGAGTTCACGAGCGATACCGTTGCGGCGTTCGTGCGCGCTTCGACGCCGGCGTCGAGCGGCGCGAGAGAGGCCCTCGTGGCGCGTTGCGCCCAAGTGAGCGGCGTCAAGGCGTCTGACGTCGGCGCGAGCGTAGAGGGTGTGGATGACATCACCCCGTGTGCGCTTCCGGAGGCTGAGGTGTACGCGTACTTGGTGGTTTTGATGCATTTGATTGACAGCGACGCGGGCGAAGCCGCGTTGGCGTGCGCCGCCGAGGCGGTTGATAGAATCAAACACTTTAACCGTAGAACGATGGATGTACTCGCCGCGCGAGTATACTTTTACTATTCATTAGTGCACGAGCGTTTTGGCTCGCTTGAGGACGCCCGTTCGACGTTGTTGGCGTTGTATAGAACGGCGGCGTTGCGTCTCGATGAAATCGGCCAAGAAACCTTGGTCAACTTGTTGCTGCGCAACTATTTGCACTACAACTTGTACGACCAAGCGGAGAAGTTGCGGTCGAGAGTGACGTTGCCGCAATCTCGGTCGATTCAGCAACAGTGCAGATACTTGTACTATCTAGGTCGCATTCGTGCGGTGCAGCTCGAGTATAGCGAAGCCAAGGAGTGCTTGACGCAGGCGTATCAAAAGGCGCCGACGTCGGCGAAGGGGTTCCGTCTGGAGTTGTTGAAATGGATCACCATCGTGCGCATGTTATTAGGAGAAATCCCAGAACGGAATGAATTGACGCAGCCCGAAATGCGCGTCGCGTTGGCGCCGTATTTCGCGCTCGTTCAAGCGGTGCGTTTGGGTGATTTGGCGGCGTTTCAAGCGGCTTCGGAGACGCACGGGGCGACGTTCGACGCGGATAAGCTCATGAACTTGATCACGCGCTTGCGCGCCAACGTCATCCGCACAGGTTTGACGCGCATTAACACCGCGTACTCGAAGATTTCTCTCGCTGATGTGGCTGAAAAGCTCGGATTACCGAGTGTTGAGGATGCTGAATCCGTCGTCGCCAAGGCGATTCGCGACGGCAACGTCGACGCCGTCATCGACCATTCGGCGTCAGTCATGTACAGCAAAGAAACTACAGACGTTTACAGCACGCAGGAACCGCAAAACGCATTCCATGTTCGCATCGCGTTTTGCCTCGACACGCACAATGAAGCCGTGAAAGCGATGCGTTACCCGCCGAAAGATAAAAAATCAGACGTCAAGGATGCGGCGCGCGGAAGCCGCATCGACAACGACTCAGGTATCGACGACTTGGATGATTTACTCGACGGCATGGAGGACGATGGCGATTTCTTTTAATTACCTAAATAAAAGTAGAATTACAACGCACTCTTTTGCGAACGATTACTTGCGTCCTTTTTTCCCTTTCTTTTTGCTCGAACCCGCTTTCCCCGCCGCCGCCTTGGCTTCCAACGCCTTCTTCCCTTGTCCGGGCGCCGCCGGTCCTTGCGCGGCGACATCGGCTAAATACTTTTCAAACACTTGTTCAGCAGTCAACAAACTCGCATCGGGTGCGCCTAAATTCTTCATCCTATGCTCGCTCTTCGCGATCGCCTTGGCCAACGCCTTGAGCACCGCCCCGCGCGTGCTCAGCTCCTCCTTCACGAACGTCCCATCCGCGTTCTTCCACTCGATCCGCAACCGTCCGCGCTGCCAAATATCCCGCGAGTAGCACTTATCCTCAATCTCGCACGTCAACCCGAGCGCGCGATCGCACGCGTCTTTAAGTTCGAGCACGTGCGGTCGCACCACGGCGCTGTCCTTTGGGATCCGTCGACCTTCGGCGTGCGTGCGCGTGCTGTCAATGTACGGCGGGTACACCACGATGCGTTCGTCGTGTTTCCATATCATGTGCGCCATGTTTCAGCGCCTTTCGACGGCGACCGCGTGTGTGGCGGTGCGGCGCGCAGTGGCGCGCGGCAGTCCACAGCGCGATGCCGATGCCGATGTGACGAAAAAACGATGTCGAGAGACGCTCGAGACGATCTCGCCGCGGGCATCGCCGCGGGTGCGACGTGTACGATCGTCGGGCACCCGTTCGACACCGTGAAGGTGCTCATGCAGCGACGGGCGAGCGGCGGGGCGGCGTTGAGTGCGCTGGGGACGTCCCGGGAGCTGTACGCGCGCCGAGGCGTGCGTGGGTTCTACGCCGGCGTCGCCGCGCCCATGATCGGGGCGAGCACGGAAACGGCGTTTAATTACGTGGCGTATCATCGCGCGCGGGCGTACGCGCTCGGCGGGGAGTCGTCGGGGGCGAGTTCGGCGGCGCAACGCGCGTCGGCTTCGGCGTTCGCCGGCGCGTTCGCGGGCGCCGTCATGTCCGTGATCCTCACGCCGTTCGAGCTCGTGAAGTGTCGCTCGCAAGTGGGCTTTGGCAATGGGTCGGTCATGCGGTGTGCGTCCGACATCGTGCGCGCGCACGGGGTGTTTGGGTTATTTAGAGGATTTTCGCACACGACGATTCGAGAAGTCGCGTGCGGCGCCGCGTACTTTTGCGCGTGGGACGTGACCCAGAGTTTAGTGCCTCGCACTCGCGTCGGCGCCTTCGATTCTGCCTCCGTCGCACTCGATGCCCCGCGCGAGGCGCTCGCGTTCGAAGCCATGGCTGCCGTGGCGTGCGGCGGCGCGAGCGGCGTCGTCGCCTGGAGCGCCGCGCTCCCGCTCGACAACGCCAAAACGTTATTCCAATGCTCCAACCCGGGCGATGCGCATGATTTACCACCCATGAAGCTCCTCGCGCATATCTATCGCACCAAAGGCATCGCCGGTCTCTACGCCGGCGCGCGTCCAATCCTAGCCCGCGCGTTTCCCGCCAACGCCGCCCAGTGGCTCGCCTTTGAAGCCGCGTCCCGCGCGTTACGCGACCGACGCCAGCGCGCCGTCGCCGACGACCACCGCATCGACGCCTGACCCATCGTCTCGCGCACCGTCCGTCGCGTCGTCGGTCGACGCCGCCCACGCAGCGCACGCGCGCACAGATAGATAGACGCTGTAGTAGAATAGACGCCGTAGCACACAATGTGCTCAGGGGTACGAACCGCCATTCGCCGCCTCGCCCGACGATGATGCGCTCACCGAAAACGCCCACGAACACGCCCGACGCATCGGCGACGACGGCACGGAAAACGACGACGATGACGAGTCCACTCGCGCTCGACATCCACGCGTTCGCCTCGTTACGCGTCGGCGACGACATCGACGACGGCGACGAGGGCGATGTGGATGATGATGGCCCATCGTCGTCGGTGGCTCCAGACGCTCCGACGACGACGACGACGACGACGACGACGACGACGACGACGACGACGACGACGAGGGCCGAACCACCGCGCGCATTCGCGCCTAAAAAATTCCATAGCCCCACGGACAGCGCGTTGAGCCCGGCGTCGAAATTCGTCGCGCGCAAGGCGCACCATCAGCGGCTTCAGCATCACCCGCGTCGGCCGATGGGCGCGCTCGACGACAACCGAGACGCCGCGGATGCCGTCGCCGCGCCACGACCGGCGTCGCGCTTCGCGCCATAAACGCACACACACACACACAGGCACAGGCACAGAATCTTACGCGCGACACGCGCGACACACATTCTTTCACATCGTAACACCTTGTACAATACCACGCAAAGCATCATGAATGCACCTCAGAATCACACAATTCACGACCACACTCGTCGACGCGCGATTCATTCGCCCTTCGCGGCTCGCGCGATACGTCGCATTTACAGTCCTCGGTAGACACGCGTCGTCATCGCCGCGCCTACACGCGATCGATCGACGTAACGACGCAACCGAACTGATTTGATTTCGAATCGCATCGTCGTCGCTCATTCCCCTCGCCACCCATCATGCCGGTGTTCGTGGGCGGCGCCCTGGGTGGGGCGGAGTTGATGCACGACGACGAGGCGTTCGCGGATGGTGTGCTCGCGCGTCGACGGTCGGTGCGGTTCGGGGAGACGACGGGCGAGGGGGAGACGACGGCGTCGCCGTTGCGTCGGGTGAGGTGGGTGCGCTGGATTGGCGCCGAGGCGTTCGCGCGCGCGCGTCGCGTACGTACGCGTTCGTCGTCGCGTGGTTGTGTTCGTGTTGTCGCGTACTGATTGTGATTGTGATTGTGATTGTGATTGTGCAGGTATCGCTCGAGCGATGACGTGAAGACGCGCGCGCACGCGTTGTGGACCAAGGTGCGCGTGGTGGTGTTGTTGAATCAATTGTTGAGCGCGGTGCGACGAGGCGAACGACGCGAAAGGATTGAAGCCAAGGATCAATTGAATATAGAATTCGTAGCGGTGAGTGGGGATGAAGTACGAGATGAGATTCGTCGCGTGCAAGCCAAGTTTATCACGCCCACGACGAAGAATAAGATTTTGGAAAAGTCGCGTAAAAAGGATGTGTACACGTTTTTGAGCGATCCGCATTCGAGCTCGGCGGCGATGGCGTTTCAGTGCCTGATGTTTGCGCTCATTATGGTGTCGATCAGCTCATTCATCGCGAGTACGATGCCTGAGCACACTGGCAAGGCGAGTTTGGACATTGTAGAGATGGTGTGTCAGCTCATTTTCACTCTCGAGTACGTCACCAAGATTTCGTGCGCGCCGAAACCGTGGAAGGCGTTCAAGGATCCACTCAACATGGTGGATTTGATATCCATCGTTCCTTGGTACGTGGAGCTATGCGTGTCGGGGTTGTCGTTTGGGTTTACAGGCGTTGAAGAAACGAGCGGCACGTCCAGTGCGCGCGTGCTGCGTATATTTCGCCTGTTCCGAGTCGTTAAAGTTTTCCGCCTGGGCAGTCGCGCAAAGAAGATTCAAGTCATCGTATCCGCCGTGTCTAACAGCGCGGATATGTTTATTGTTCTCGGGTTCTTGCTCGTGTTGGGTCTAGTGATGTTTAGCGCGCTGATTTACTTTTGTGAGAAGGGTAAGGTGGTGATTACAGGCGCGTTAGACGAGAACGAGATTGACAATTTTGATTCCATTCCTCGCGCGTTTTGGTGGTGCATGGTGACGCTCATGACGGTGGGGTACGGCGACGCCGTTCCGGTGACGACTGGTGGGAAGTTCGTGGCGGCTTTCACAATGTTAGGATCGGTGCTCATCACGGCTTTGCCGATTTCCGTCATAGGCGCCAATTTCACGCAGCAGTGGTTGGAGTTTAAGAGCAAAGAGGCGCGCAAGGTGACGAGGATGAACATCAAAGGCAAGTCGCGCAGCTTGATCAAAGAGATGCACGCGTACTCTCAAGTGCTCACGGCGCTGAGTGACCACGTGAGTGCGATGGAGAATCAAATCATGAAGGAAGTTAGTGCGTTGCGCGTCGTACTCACGGCTATCGTTCGAATGAGTAAAACTTGTACACGCGAGGAGTTGCGTTTCGCGTGTCAAGCGTTTGACAATCGCTTCAAAAAATTGGAGGACGTACGCGAAGAGTTGGAGGATTTGCAGGCGACGTATGATTTAGTGTCGCACGCTGAATTCGCGGTGGCGCTTCAACAGCTCAAGACATGTGGCGTGAAGATGCAAAAGTTAGAAGAAACGGGCAAGTTACTCAATCACGAAACCGGAAGCCTCATCAACTCCACGGCGTCCCTGCGCACCGAGTTGTTCGCGATGAAGGAAAGTCTCGCCACAGCTATGGCGCAGCAAGCGCTGGATCAAGAACGCCAAGAAGAGGAGTTTAACTCGTGATGAGCGCGCGGTGTAGTATTTAGCAAAATCCTAGTAATAAGCTCTAATAAAACGTGTGCATCAATCACTTTTCTCGTCGGCGTCAGCCAAGTCAACCAAACCGAGGAAATGCTCAGACGTTCTGAGCAGCGGCGCGTCGATGAGACGCATGTTAAATTTCATGGGGTGCTTGCGGGGGTCGTAATCGACCATTTTCAACCGACCACAATACACATACTCACACCCTTCCATGCGACAAAACAAATGAAGGGGCCAATCCTCATATTTCGGCGCGGTTTCAGCCTCCTCGGCGCGTCTCCACGCGTCCTCGACGCTCTCCTCAGCCATCGAACGCGTGGCGACGATGGATTGAATGACTGGAGATTCTTCATTCTGCCGAGGCTGCGCAAACCATGTGATTTGTGAACCAGCTCGCGTGAATACGTTTTCGTATGTGTTTCCGTTTTTATCGCCCACGTTAACGTACAGCGCGACGCAATTTTTCCACTCTTGAATGCCGCTCATCTTGCTAAATTTTGGATTACTCACCGGGCTCAGCGCGCGAACGACCGCGGCTTTCAAGCCTCCATCTCCGGGCGGTGGGGGGATGGGCTCACCTAAATACGTAGAGTACATGTCCCATAATCGAGCTTTGAGGGCTTTGAGTGAGTTTGCGCTCGGCGCCGCCGACGGTCGGGAAGACGTCGTCGCCTTTGGTTTTGCGCGCGACGACGTCTCACTCTTATCTGCTGACATCTTCGGGCGCTTGGCCGCCTTGAACCCGTCCCCGAGGTCGTCGTGAATATCGAATGTTGTGTACACTGGTGCTGGCAAGCGGCGGACCCGTCCCGATCGTCGCAAGTCATTTTCGTCTACTGGTTCTCGCTTGCCTTTGTGCGCGCGTTTGATTGGCGACTTGGATGCCGCCGCGTGTAACGCCGCGTGTGCTGGATTAGACGCGATGAGCCGCTCAAGCACGGCTTTATTACGCGCGATTCTTTCTTCACGATTACGCTCGTATTCATTCATCGTGGCTGAGGGTGACGTGCGAGAGTGTGAAGCAGCGGTACAGCGAAGAGAGAAACTCACAACTACAAAAGACTAAAGACTAAAGACTACTGTAGACTAAAGTCTTTTACTAACTTCTATTCGGGACAAATTGTGGCGCGAATCGTGCCAAAGCGATCTCCCGTGAATAATCGCCTACGTGGGCCTTCGATAATCGAGCACGTGGCGTTGAAGGCGCAGTCCTTTGCGGGAGCGCTCATGGTCGACGGTAACCAACTGGAGTTGAGCGTCGACAGCTTCCAACTAGCAAAGGAGTGATCTACCGATGCGGATAGTAACATCTTATTCGCCGCATCTTTAGCGCTTTCGTTTGACTTGAAACTCAACACACTGGATCGTTTCGCCGTTCCGGCATCTGTAGTCATGCAACTAACGGCGCCGATGTGAGCGCGCGTATTGCTTACGCATCTCCAAGGCTCTCGAACATCATTCACAACCTCACCCCCGCTCCAGACGCGTATATAGCCGTCATCAGAGCCCGAGACTAATGAGCCAACAGGTTCTCGCCCTTTCGTGTCGTCTTGAAGGACTGCTAATGAGGTAATATCACTGAGGTGCCCGCATAGGGAAATATCGCCGCCGCGTTCGCCGTCGAGACGTAAGACACGAATCACACAGTCTTGTCCAGCGCTAGCCGTCATATCAGATCTTTGAAGGGGCGCTATGGCGGTCACTTTCCCATTGTGTGCACGCGCTAGAGCAACTGGACCAGCGGCGGCGTGTCTAGGATCCCATGCACGCACGACGCCTGATTCGTCTCCAGTGAGAATACTTCCCACAGCTCCGCCTCGCGCGTCGCGCGTTGCAAACGCTGTCACCCCACCTTTGTGTCCTCGAATCACGCTTGTTGCTCGATTTTGAGCCTTTTGACGAGCGTCCCAAAGCTTGACGCTACCATCATTACCAGCACTCGCCGTGAGTGGAGCTGAGGATATTACCTGATTTACTACGGAGGACGTGAACGAGACGCGTTTTCCATCGTGCGCTTCTGGAACCACATACGTACACGCACCCGTTACTGAGTCCCAAATTTCGATCGATCCATTTTGACGCCCAACGAACGCATTCGCGCATCGCGGAACGAACGTCATTGCCGATATTGGTGAATTGTCCGTATGACTCTGGCCCCTGGTGACAGTGCCCGATTCCGGCGCCCAAAATGCGATTTCGCCGTAACCGCCGCCTACTACGACGAGTGACGAAACCACACCAGATTGCACGGCAAGCGCCGTTATCGCCGAACAACTCCACAGACTCGTCTCAGTCACATCCGCCGGGCAACAGTCTGGAATAATAGCATGCTGACAGGAGCTACTTCTAACGCCGTAGTCAACAGTCGTAATTTCTCGCAAATTTTCAATCCAAGATTCAAATGAAATCGACGCGTACGTGTCCGCTGTGTTCAACGTCAAATTCGTCTTTTTGCCCGGCGGATGAATCGTACTCGTCGAGCTCCGGCAAATTTCTAATATATCAGGTTCGAGCACGTTCAATAAGACAGAAGATTGTGACGACGTCAGACCAACGAGCGCGAAACAGCAGACGATATCACTGTTATAACTCATTACGTCAATACCCTTCAACCATTCATGTTCGTCGTTAAACGACATCAAAGAACGCCACAGGTTCTCATCGTCCCATCGAGTGGCCCCGCTAAGCCAAAGTTGTCGAACGTTCGTAGGTTGGTGTACTCTCGTGATGAGTAGCGCATGCGCAATAGACTTTGAATCTCCAGCGGAATCCGCGTGCATGACGACAGCTCGGAGTGTCGAAGCAACAGCAAATAGCTTATTTGTTCCTAGTTTTACCTGTCGCGCCAGACCAGCGAGAAGACTTTTATAATCGCGATTCGCAGCGTGCTGTGCCAACGCATCAGCGACCGCGGCGTCAGTGGAGGCAAAAACGGGATACACCAAAGCCGCAGAGCCATCGACATTGTCGAAACCGTCATCTTCTTGCTCAAAGACGGGATCGCGGTTATCTGCTTCTTCAGCTTGGTCGTAGAATTCGCGTTTTTGTTGCACAAGCTCGCGCAACATGGCAGCATCCTTCTTTGTCATCGTGTCGTAGTACCAATCAAAATTCTCGGCAATCTCCGAAGTTTTCAGCACCTTCGAAAGCAAACGATCACTTGGAAGAGAGTCTGATCCCATTCTGCGTTTAATTTTGTCCCTAATCCACGCCCAAGATGCTCGTTTTGCCAAGGAACTTGAATTTGTCAGCTTTGACTCGTTTGTACCGCCATCATTTTGGGTCACTTCTTGCGCTGCCTCCGTGTCGAGATCGTGTGACGTCCTGTGCATCACCGCGTCCATGCCCACGCCTTCTTCAACGACGGCTACGTCACCGTCGACTTGAATTTCGCCATTCACGTCAGCAGGGCTCGCGCTGCTCAAGTTTATACGTGGCAGTAAGGATGAAAACGCGCTTGCTGAGACAACTCTATCAATCCGTGGTTTGGTAGGAGCTACCAAAGGCGACAAAAGCTGCGTTGATCGAAATTTGCCACGGCTGGTACCCTCCTCGTTAGTGATGAGCTTTTGCTTTCGCAGAGTCTCGGCATCTTCCAAGAGGGACACGAAAGCATTGGTGTCTAATATTCTGGTGATCAGTGTACATCGCTTGAAAGTCGATGACTTCATGTACTCATGGAGTTTTAAATGCCCCCCGGTAGCCGTTCTCATGGCGTCGTTCACCGTGAAGCGATGTAAATGATTTAACCGCAGCAAGTCGTACCAAAACGTGCTGAAAATACTCGCAATCTTTGTATTCGTTTCGGCTGTAAACTCTGACTGCATAAGCACAGGCTTGTCATCTGCACTTATCTTGGACACACCTATACAGTCGCGGAGTTGCGAGAGCACCGACTGATATAGTTCGTCTGGGACTTCTTCGATGGCTTCCCCACCATTCGTAAGAAAGTGTTTCTCGTCTAAGTCTAAAATCACCACGCGTCTATAATCCAAGGCTAGTTCGGATGTGCTACCAATAATATAAGGCGTCGTAGATGGAAGCGATGCGATGTAGGCATGCATGGATCTCGGCAAGCACGGCATGTATACATGCTGCCAGACCAGTGGATGCATTAACGCACGCAAAGCTTCGGCGCATCTCGTCAACGTTGAAGGATTCTCGCTCTTAAGCAGTATTCTTCGCTCAGTAGCCATCGCACACAAACATCGAAAGATGTCGCGAACATTCAAATGGCTGAATAACACACTCTTACAGTTTGTGAACGCTTCGCCATTCACACCTCGCAGCTCACCATGCCGCTTCGGCGTGAGCACCACGAGCGTTCCGCAAATTGGAAACAACGTCGCGCGTTCGTCCAGCCACGCCAATCTTTCAACAACTTGCGACGCTATCACGGACAATCCGGGGAGGTGCGCGCGCGGTTTTGTGAAACATTCAACGTACACATGCATCAACGCATCCATCCATGCATCTAACCGAGGCGTCTGCGAGACGAGACATAGACTCGTATCCGCGAGCGCCGCGCGTTCGAGCGTCGCGCCCAACTTTCGCCGACTTTGTTCGGGCACGACGCCTCGAAAGCGCACGTACGCCACGTACACGCGCACCCTTAGCTTTGGCATTAAGCCCCAACCACCTTGTATCGTCGTCGTCGTCGACGACAACGCGCCTACGTCCGACGTACTCGTCTCTGCTTCGTCCTCCGCGTCCGCGCACGCTCCGCCCACCCACGCCTCCGCGTCCACGTCCACGTCCACGTACACGCTCGCCCCTTGCGGAAGCGTCAACGTCGGCAACATCTCGCGCACGACGCTCATCCACGTCGACTCCGCGCCCGCGCGCGAAGTCGACGTGGACGCCCAAGATTTCGGATGCGCATCGATGATTCCCGGCGCATACGTCACGACGCCGTCCCCATCGCGCACGACCGCGCTCGCGGGCGCCACGCCGCACAGCGCGATGCATTCCACTCCCGCCGCGTGCGCGCGCGCGCGCGGCGGTCGCGCATCCATCGTCACCGACGCACGCGGCGTTGTGAAGCGCGACCGTTACTCATCGGCGCGCGACGCAATGTCGCCGCCGCGCGACGCTGCCGCGGCCGGCGTGCGGGCGGACGACGACGGCGTTGACGACACCGACGACGACGCCGACGAGGCGTGGGACACGGCGTCGTTCGCGTGCGCGACGATGGATGATTACATGGCGATTACGACGCGGGCGACGACTGGACACTGTTTATGGAACGCTGCGCGCGCGTTGTGCGCGTTTCTCGAGCGCGACGCGAGCGCGCGAGCGGCGATAGACCGCGCGGGGGTGCGCGTGCTCGAACTCGGGAGCGGCGTGGGGTGGCTGGCGTTCGCGGTGGCGATGAATGCGCGAGACGCGGGCGCGGTGCGCGCGACGGAGACGGCGCAGGGAGGCGCGTTGACGTGGTTGGAGCTGAATATCGAGCGCAACGTCGCGCGATTATCTGGAGGCAACGTTGAGAAGCTTGGTAGATTGAGTTGTGGTGAATTTGATTGGGATGCGTTCGATGATGATGATGTGACGGTTGGCGAAGGCTCGTTCGCGGCGGATGACTTTGACGTCGTCCTCGGTTCCGATTTGGTGTACGATGAGAGCGGTACGCACATGCTGCCGAAAGTATTATTCGGCGTCCTCAGAAAGCCGCACGCGGTGTGTTATTACGCGCACACGAAGCATCGCTACGATTCGCTTGACCTTGACTTTTTTGAGCAACTCGACCTTCGCGGGTTGGCTATCGAAGAAATGAGACAACCGGGCGTGCTAGAAACGCCTCCGCCGTCGCCACCGCCGTTTGAGAGTTTGTTTCCTGATCAACGCATTGCGGTTTACAAAATAACGCGGCGCACCAACGGGTGATGTGATGGACTGCAGTTTATCCAATGCGAAAACGTCCTGCGACTTTTCAGCGAGGCGGTGGACTCGACATCCTCAGTATGAGGTCCGCGCTCGTGGCCGCGCGCGCCGGCACGCATGCGCCTCAATCGCTGCGCCGAGTGACGCGCCACGGCAGAGGGCGACTCCGTGGATTGCGTCCAGCGACGACCTGCGCGGCAAAAGGCGCGAGCGACGACGAGGCGGGGCGTAGGCGAGAAGCTCTCGCCCTACACCAACGCGTGGAGATTCGCGTCACGCCACGACCTGGCGCCGACCCTAGCGCGGATATCCGTGCCATCGGAACGATCACGGACTTTCTCACGAACTCGAGCTATCACGCCGAGGGCATCAAGGTGCGGATTTCGACCGGGGCTATCGGTCGAGTGACGCGAATGGACCCCGTGGACGACGCGGAGGGCGTCGATGGCGGTGAGCAGGACGACGACGACGACGACGAGGAGGAAGAAGATGAAGATGATAAGGCCATGTCAAGCGATGTTAGTGCGCCATCGCGCGCGTCATCGAACACGAGCGCGTCGAGTAGCGAGGAAACGGTAGCGGTGCGCACGGCGCACGTGTCCAACGTGTCCAAGTCTGTCCCGAAAGCAGAGGTAAAAGGCCTCGCCGAGAACTTGCCTGGTGTGGTCAACGTCCGCGTGCCGACGCGTACAGGTGGCCATATGGGGTATATATTTATAGAATGCGTCGATGGCGACGCCGTGAAGTCGGTAATTGCAAAGCTGCATGGTATGGAGTTTCACGGTAAGACGCTCGACGCAAAGTTTGCGAAGAGCGACCCAAAGCCCAAGCCACCGAAGAAGAAAAAAGTGGAGAAAAAATCCACTGAAGCCAAGGGAACGGCTACAAAGTTAAAAATACCCAAAGAAACCGCCGCCGAACGCAAGGCGCGCGAACAAGCAGAGGAAACAGAGCGCCGCATCCTCCAGGCGCGCGCCTCCATGGAAGCGGACGCTCTGCTCGAACTCGAGCGCGCCAAACGCAAGCGCGATCGCGAACAAAAAGCCATAGAAGAGCAGGAGGCACTTCGTCGCACTTTAGAAGAAGACCGCGAACGTCGAGCCAGAAATGTTCTCGAACAGCGTCGATTGAACGCCGAACGTCGCGCCGCTCGGGCGCAAGCCGCCGCCGACGCCCGCGACGCCCTCGAACGCCGCGCGCGCGAACTCGGTGACATCACGCTTCCTTCATCTTGGGCCCTCGACGTTCGAGCGTTGCGTGATAAAATAGACCGTTTGCGCATCGATGCCGAGCGCGATTAGCCATCATCGTCGCCTAGGACGTACACGTTGTAAGCCATAGCACGCGCGAAAATTGATACATTCGTGGCGTCACTCTTGTCCGACCGACCGTCGGCGGACACCACACGCGCGCGTCGCCCACCATCCCTCTCTTTCGC
>Ga0222714_10000629_pt1 | contig 40441 bp, 63 predicted proteins | sample C33_3DmetaG_FD_165048 | JGI IMG/M metagenome (GOLD analysis project Ga0222714, IMG submission 165048) | Estuarine water microbial communities from San Francisco Bay, California, United States - C33_3D | ecosystem: Environmental > Aquatic > Marine > Unclassified | place: USA: California...
CTGTAGTGGAAGATGACAAACTTACGATCATCATCAAGACCCCATTGTGTCAGCGTCTTGAAGAACTCTTCACGACCAACTTTGGTCTTGTTGACATATGCACCATGCTTAGATGTAATGTGCATAATGTCATAACCTTTGTCGCGCAATTCTTGCATCAAATTGGTCTGCGACAACATATTCCACAGCACACGAGTATTAGGAGCAGCAACTAGAATCTTTGCATCATGATCGCTATCCAAACCCTCGATGATATTCATCAGATTGTATGCATCAACCTCTGCCATATTATGCTTAGTACGTGCAAACTCAATGCCGCCATCATTGGCATCGAAAGGCATAATCATAGGCGACACGATTGCACCTTGCTCGATTAACTCAGGAGCAGGCACATTGCAAATAATATTACCCCAAACCTCACCATTATTCATGCCACGCATTGCACTTGTGCCACGACCAATACGAGGAGTTGCAGTAAAGTAAAACTTACGATCTGCAATCTTCGACATAGCATACACGCCAGCAAAGTGAGCACGACCGCAACCATTGTGTGCTTCATCAAAATAGATCGTATCGATGTTGATGCCACTATCAACAACACGACCCAAACTGTGATAGGTAGTGAAGATCAAGCACGACTCATTTGCTGCTCGTGCAGTATTGTTGAAGAGTGCAATCTTCTCACTGTTAGTTGTAGAGAAATGCTTTGTTTCGCCGCTATGCACATGCATAACATGTGTCCAAGTAGCAGACACAAACTGCATGAAGTCTTCACACAGTTGATTGGCAAGAAGAATGCGCGGAGCAACAACAACAACTGTTTGCCCTTGTGCAATACGATGCAGACAATCAGCAATCATGATATAAGTCTTGCCGCCGCCAGTAGGTACAATGATCTGTCCAATGTTGTGCTCTTGCATTGCAGCGAAGGCACGTTGTTGGTGGGGACGGAGTTGCATCGAGTTGGGTTGCTTTCGTTTGTATGAATATAATATAACACCCCCAGGACCTGAAGTCAAGGGGGTGTGGACACTTCACTTACTGTCACATGGTATAACTTCGTGCCAGTAATCAGGATAAATTAATAGATTAACTTGTTTCGTTTCTCGCTTACAGTTTGCGCCATCATTGTCTGGGTCGCAATACTCACGGATGCACATGGTAATGTATTCCTTTCCAATGAAATTGACGTAACCAGAGTGATCCCTCCAGGTGATATATTCACCCTCATTCCAGTCATCAACTGTTTTGCGTTTTTGATGCATTTTCATTCTCCGCGTTGGGGGATTGTGCTGCCGCGTTGCAAATAGAATTGTTAGTTATTTGCCTTTCTAATTCATACTTGAGCGGAATCAAATGTGAGACCAAATAATGTTCCCATGGGTTGTCAATGATGAGGTTTGTGATGTTATCAACTTGCTGAAGTGCAAGGATTAATTTAAATTGCTGATTCATCAATCAACTCAGGATAGTATTGCGAAACCTCTTCAATCAATTCATCACATGTTAAGTTATCCATGTCAGAATCCATGAGGTTGTACAACATGTCCACCATATCATCCATGCTCATGCCTTCCATCACGGCATGAATGTAACGATCTTGAAGATCATCACGGTCGATCACTTTGCCTGCAGTTTGAGTCATTGGAGTTGCGTCAGTTGATTCCCAGAAGTCTTCCCAATCGTGTGGGGTTGCGTTAGAAGTTTCCATGTTGCTTTGAAGCATCATAAAGGGACATGATGATGCCCGAAGGCATCATCCAACACATGCCATGGGCATGTACTCAGAGGAGGGCATTTTGTCGGTATTGAATGCAGTAACCTCAGCACCGTTAGCAATACGCTCACGGATCTCATTCTTGAAGTCGATGAAACCCACAACGCTGTAGGATTTCATACCATTAGCACGGAAAGTAACACGCTTGGTGAAACGCTTAACGACAGTTTTCATGCCTTTGACTTCACATGCCTCAGCAATGAATGCCTCGGGGAAGAAGTCAACAATGGTGGCGGAGTTGGTGAGTTGCATTTGGTGCGATTCCTTTGACTCTTATAGTATGGCACCTTTCAAGGTGCTTTGCAAGTGGGTGTGTGCCACTTAGTTGACTGGCACAATTTTACTTTCTAAACTCCGCACAAACGTCATCATAGGATGCACCTACAGGGATAGATTTGCAGAATCGTTGCATCTTTGAATCCTGCATTTTGTTGACTGAATCAATAGCAGAGACACCAATCATGCCACCGATGACAATAACGAAACCAAGAAGTGCAATTCTCATGATGTTAATCAGTAGCGTGAATCGTTGAGGAAAGGACGATAAACGTCCGCAACTTCTTCCCAATGGTAATCTTTCAGATCACCACACATTGACTCCATATAATCATAAACCTCTGCCCAAGATGCATTGGTTGACTGTATGAAATCAGGGAGAGATTTGAGTGCAGAGTAAAACATTGAAGGAGTGATCATTTGTTGAGAGGTGTAAAGAACCAGAGGATGATTAGCGATCCGAGTATAACTGTTGTCATGAATTACATTCCGTTGATGAAGTCAGCAAGTGCCTCTTTATACTCTGCTTCAGTGTTAAAAACTCGACCGTGAATCGTGCGAGGATAGGTATCCTTAACACCAGCATTTGCTACCATTTGGCAGTCTGCTTCATCGTAACCCATCTCGACGAGAGTTGCAACGTAAGGGTTGGAAATGGTCATTTGTTTGTGTTAGTTAAAGTGAAAAGATCTGGGGGAGGAGATCACTCTCCTGCTGCTTGAGTATAAACATCGTAGAACATGTCCCAGGCATAGGTATCAGCAACAAAGGTGCCAATGTCACACTGATCACATACCCAATCGTATGCCATGTCGCTATCTGCGTTAGTATCAGCAACGAAATTGTAGAGTTGTGCAATAACCTCGCGGAAGCGATCATTCTCTACCAGAGAGATGAAAAACTTACCAGTTTCGGTGTCTTTCATGATGCGGTTGCCAGTGGTAGAGAATCCAGTGGTGTAGGTCATTGGGTTGTGTCGTTTGCTGATGTAATCAGTATAAGGGGTCTGGGGGCGCTTTAGGGGATCTGGTGGACACCCTGCCGACTGGCACACCCCCTGTTTATATAAACAATGCCTCCAAACCTTTGTAGTTTATTTTCATCGCGCTGTATGGTCTTGTGCTCTCTATATCTACTCTTTCTCCAACTTGTTTTGAGTTGATTGGTGCATGATAAGTTTGCTCTTTTGGTTTATAGAATCCCCAGACTGATTTAACTTGCTCGGAAGTGTAAGTAAATTGATAGTGGTTAATAATCCAAATACGGACAAGATTACGACTGGGAGTGTCACATTCATATGAGTAACCTTCAGGTGGTTTGTGTATGAATGACGGGGGCAATTCCATATGCATCCATGAAGTTTTTCAGGGGAAAGATGTCATCAGTTTGAGTTTCCTCAACCAACTCATCATAGGACAGATCTTTAATTGCGTCACGATATTGTTCTGGTGTGCAATCTTCTTCTGGATCAAAGTCATCATGACACATCCACTCATACTCTGCCACAAGTGCATCGATTAGTTGTTCTCTAGAGTACATCATAATCAAGCGAATTGACTAACCAACCAGACACGTCAGAGATGTGATCAACTAGATCATCTTCATCCTCAACAAACCACACAGATTGCAGGATGTTGTTGACTGCTTCAGTCTTCTTTTCTTCACTGACTTCTTCTACAGAATCAGTGAAATCGAGATCAATAGATGTTACTTTGATACGCATGATTACCAGTTGATAAGGGTTGCAATGTTGCCTAGTTTGTTTTGCTCATCAACAATCTCCATTGCGTGAGCATATGTTTTGACGGTGATGTACCGTGCTTTGCCTTTAGTCTCGGGAAACAATCCCAGTTTGTCAATGATACGAACTGTGTTGGTCATTGTTAATCAACCTCCAAACATTTCTTCAAAGAGGGGAGTTTCAGCAAATTTTTGCTGATCATACTGATCACGAACTAACCAGATCTCTTGCTCAATCCATGCACATTCTGCACGCTTCTTATCAAGTTTCACGCGCAGATCGTAGAGTTTCTGATTGCGTTCGGTGATGGTCATTTGCTTTGCTTTGTTTGATGCTTATAGTATGGCACAGGATCCACCCCTATGGGGGAAAAGGTGGACACCTTGCCAACTGTCACACTACCAGAAGCACCTCGACTTCATTAGTACCAAATGGGTAAGATTTCATGAAGTGAGATACATTTTCCTCACCATAGATAATGACTTCTTGCTGTGAGAGTTTGCCTCCTTTCTTTAGTCGTTTCCATTGAATCTTGTATTTATTCTCAACCATGCTCCAGGGTAAGATTATTCATGAAGGTGAACTCATGGTCCTCATCTTGAGGATCTACACCATCAACAACCCACTCTTCATAGACGGAGATGGCATCAAAGTTGCGCCCATCATCAGCGCACGCAACCATAGAATTGAAGAGGGTTTCTGCCATGTTGTCAATAGCAGTGTCGCGCTCGAATTTCATGTCCATTGTAGTTAGTTAGTAAGGTGAATCAGCGAAGGTACAGGTAACCGCCTGCCCAGTCAGCACGACTATAGCACTCTTCACGGGATTTGTCATCCAAGAGATTGTAGCGCACACCCTTTGCAGGTGCCTTCCATGATGCAGGTTTGAAGACTTCACCAGTCTTCTTATCTACAAATGCATGGATGGAACGACTACCACCAGCACGAGATTGATGGATCAGTTTAAGATATTTACGACCAGACTCAATATAGAACTCATGATCAACACCTTCATTGTTGATCTCAGCAATCTTGCGTTGATGATACTCTGTATCGGGACCATTCTTTTCCAGTGCAGTAGTGTGCCAGAGAAGTTGAGTGCGTTTGATGTCAAGATAGAGAGCATCACATAGCATCACTGTGTAATGCTCAACCTTAGAGATTTGCTCCTCCATTGCAGGGCGGGCATCAATGTAGTCAGCGAAAGCAGTCATCAGAAGGTAATAACGAAGTGGTCGGGATCAAGAATCTGTGAGTCGTTATCTGTACTGTCCCAACCATAAACAGGGACAAACTCATCATCTCGGATGGAATATAGCGTGGCAGTTTGATTCAACTGCTCGGGCGATAATTCCAGGAGTTGATGTAACAGTTGGCGGTAAGTCATCTTTCTGTGTTTAAGACGTGACCAGGGAATAAGACTCCAAGACATCAGAAAGGGTTGGACCAACGGTATGCCTGAGAGTCAGAAACATAACCCTCTTTGTTGAGAGAATCAACAAAATTATTCCAGGATTCACGCTTAGCAATCACATCATCTTTCCACTTGGGTTGTTGCTTAGTGAAGACTTTCCAGTTATAACGAAACTGGGAGAGTGCTTCTGCTTTGGTGATGGTGCGGGTCATGTGGTCCCTTTGGTTGATGAATATAGTATGGCATCCCCTGGGGGCATTTGCAAGGGGGGTTGTGCCACTATCTCAACTGGCACACTGCCCACGGTAGATCACCCGTAGTACAGACATACCATACATTGCCTCTGCACGATCTGCTGCTTCTTTATCACTATAACAGTCCTCAATCAGGACAGTTTTGTTTAATCCATTGCAGCGTTTTAGCAGCACTTCATAGTTACTTGTCATTGCACAATCTCCCAGTCAGGATCATCGGTTGGGTGAATCCACATGTCAATTCTACCATCAGAAGAGCGAAGATGCCATTGATGTTTCTTGTCATCGACATACATTGTCATGCCATACTTCATCCTGCCATTGTACTTTCGCTTTGCTTCCATACTGCGTGGTTTAACGGTAACTCTCAGTAGCATAGTCTTTTACAATCTCATCTTCGGATCCTAGCATATCAGTAATCCAGGAATCTTCTTGCACCTGAATCATATCGGTCTTGTCCCATTGGACGTTGAAAGTTTCATCAAACATCGTGACCAAATCCTCCTTTTTGTGCTTTTTTAGCGAGAGCAAGTACTTCTTTTAGACGGCGAAGTGACCGCTTCATGAAGATAATCTCCTCCATCTCATAGAGAAAAGGATTCTTATCTGCTGCCTTGATTGCCTTCTTAAGTTGTTTGAGTTGACCCTCAAGTGAGGATGAGTTGTTAGTTTTAGAGATCATTTGCGTAGGGGTGAGTTGTAGTAACGACGGAATGCGGTAACAATAATTATACCAGTGCTGATAACACCAACCAAACCAAGGAAGGTAACAGTATCACCAGCGAATGAGTAAGTGTCAGGAGTCATCGGTAAATTGCTTTGAAAAAGAATACGATACCAGCAACAGTTAGAATGCCAGTGATGAGAAGTGACGTGTTAGTTACATCCATTCAGTTTCTCAAACTGTAGGTGGTCATCACAACTATCAGAGTCTTGAAGATCAAGCATATCAGTATCAACATGCTTGAAGAGTTTGTCGAAGAGATCGTCAACAAACTCTTTGTTTTCTTGAATCTTAATCATGGTGTCTGTCGGTTACTTTGTAACTATAGGGCAGAGAGGGGCAGAGTGGGGGGCAGAGTGGACAGTTTGGAAACTGTCCTTGATGTGTTAAGAATGTTGGATTTATTTAACACATCAAGGACAATATGTTAACTGGCACACTATTCAAATGCAGGGCGAATTGGTGGCGATTTTTCCCACTCTCTTCTCACTTCTTTCATAATTGATGCAGGTGTACCATAATAACCCATGTGCATCCACACACAATCAATATAGCGAAGATCTTGACGGTCTGCATTTACAGTAAAGTCATCACAGTATCTAACAATATCATATGGTACTTTGACCATAGGACGATGGTATTGAGTTGGATCTTCAACAAAGAATGGAATAGTCATAGTGATTCTAACTTTGCTTTTACTGATTCAGGTGTTGCTTTTACTTGATACGTCACATCATCTCTACGGGACAGTTCTGAGAGAATTTCAGCAGCAATATCCCATAGTTCAGTAGTGTGTCTATGATTGTAGGGCCAATTGATCATTTATTCTTCTCACAATAGAGGAAATACTTGTATTCAGCAAGACCGTGCTGATTCCATCTAATTATATCACATTCTTTGTAGGTGCCGACTACCTCAGTGGACTGTGATTTATCTGTCTCAGTGTTGCTGCCTGATGCCCAGACGATATAGGAAAGCACTAAACAAAGACCGATAAAAACAATACTAGCACCACCAAATCCACGCAGAAACTCTTTCAGAAATTGTTTATCGTCTTGTGTCATTTTCTTCGTCCCAAGGTGCTTTACGACTTAACAGTTTAGCAAGATTTTCATTATACTCTGGTGGTTTATTGATTGCTTCCACAAGAGCATTATATGCTTCTTCCGAAACATAAATTGTATGAACATATGGTTTCGCATCTAATCTCAACTGACGAACATGTGAGGTAGTAGGATTAAAAGCATCATCATATGGGTAGATATATTCCATATACCAACCTAATGATAGACCTTCCCAAAATTCATCATATCCCCAAGTATCACCATCATTATAACAATCCAGACAGTTCCAGAAGTTATGGAAACCATCAAGGAAGATTTCAAGTTTTGTTGGATTTTCAAACCTCACGGTGTCTCATCTCCAAGTTTTAATTTCTCAGCAGACTCTTGAATAATGTCAGCAAGTTCCATAATTTCATGTTTCATTTCAGAATTATCAGTCTTCGCAACATCATCATAAAACACTGTGATTGCTGATAATAAGAGAACATGTTGTCTAAATGTAATATTCATTATGAGTAATTAAAGTGATAGTGTGTTTCCCAAATGAATCCTGGTTGGTCCTTTTTATCAAGCATTTTGCTTACATAATCTGGGATTAGATTGGCATACTGGGTGCGAAATACTTCTTCTGTCGGTTCTTCAATGCCAGAAAAGAAGAATGATTCACCAACAAACTCCTTGAAACTTTCCAATTCATAATCTTTGCCATTATAGGGTTCATAGTTACGACATGCCTTCAACCAGAAAGACATACCCTCACCAGTGGCAAAGTATTCTACAGCAAAGAAACGATAGAATGGTCGTTTGTTTTCTTCTTCTCGTCGTGCTGCTTCCTCAAACATTTCATCGGGATATGGTAACATATCAAAGGCATCAGAAATGTGTCCGTATTCTTCAGTCATTCTACTTCAACGAGTGATGTTAACAGGTGTGGTGTTGATTGTTTAGCACGAGTCACACACATTTCATGGTAGGTAGGATCAATCTCAAACCCGATAAAGTTTCTACCTTCCTCGATACACATTTGTGCAGTTGTACCTGCACCCATGAAAGGATCGATGATTAGATCACCTTTGTTGCTCCAGGTTTGAATATGCCCTCGTGCTAATTCCTCAGGCATTGTAGCAGGGTGCTTGTAACTTGCCTTGGATGACTGTCCAAACCCACCGCTATTCTTGATCTTCCAAATATTATTTCTCACACCATATTCTCGGATGGCATTACTCTTCTTGCCAGGATCATTGAAGGTGCCATCCTTCTTCCTGGTGACAGCATTGCCAAATGAGGTATAACCTGCCCACTTATTCTTCTTGTCTTGAATGAGATTGACTGTCTTAGGTTTGCCCTTGGATAGTATGAAGCAATACTCAAAGATCTGAGTATAACGTACACTCTTTGGACCAGATGCAAACGCTGTGCCAGTCTTTTCATAGATCATTGTATCATGTAGACGCATACCATGAGCGTCCATAAAATGAAGGCACTGCCGAAAACTACTACCAGTTTCGCTCCCATTAATTGTTGCATCGTTGACATTCCACATAATAATACCGCCAGGTTTTAACACCCGTGCTAATCCAGCAGCAACATCTTTGAAGACATTGAAGTCCCATTTACTGCTGTCATTATACGTACGAAGATCATCGTATGGTGGCGATGTGATGCAGAGATCTACACTCTCTGCATCCATGAGTTGCATCCCTTCGACACAACTCATCAGGTGAGTTTGGTTAATTTCAAGCATCGAGAGTTTCGTATTCAGAGTGGATATATTTCTTGGCGTTGCGAATGTCGCCGTAGATCACTTCGATTTTATCATAATCTTGGGTGAGAATCTTCAGCGAGGAGAATCCGTTGTTATTCTTACCACGAGTCGTCACAGTGTCATCCCAACCGCTACCCTCAGACAGGGCGGGGACATCAATCAGAGCAGCAAAACAGGAGGTGAAGATGTTACCCACATTCTGCAACTTCATGACGAAGTGAGTATAATCCTTCACCTTGCTGTGGTTGTTACCAGTAGCGAAGGAATCAGTAGATTCCATCAGGGACATTTTGTCCTCGATAGTGAATTGAATCTCAGCACCATCTTCAGTGGTGTTGATGATAGTGTCGTAACCATCTGCATTGACAAACTGATAGTCAATGCCTAGCGAATCTGCTGCACGTTTGAAGGCAATAGGTTGCACATGTGAGAGAAACTTAGTCTTATCAACTGTGCCACCCATGCCATCAAGATCCTTATCAATTACGTTGAGCATTTGAGTGCAAATGCTCGTCATTTCGTTGAGAGCAACAGGAATCAACTGGCGGTAGATGTTGCCGAGAGTTGTAGTCGGTGCCATGTCGGTTGTTTTGTATGCATCTAATATAAAGGAAAAAGAGGGGTCTGTCAACCCCTCTAGACCAGTTTGCCAACTGGCACACTATGCGTTAGGATTCTTAAACCTAGGATTTCCTCCCGTAGATTTGTTACTCATCTTGTCGATAAGTGCAGGACCAATGTTAGTACTACCCTTCATTTCATTGTGACGCTCGATAGCATCGTGAAGGATATACATTGGCGACTGAGCATTAGCATAACCTCTTACGATTGCTTTCACTTCACGCTCAGGAAACTTATTCTGAATGTAATTAGTGAAAGAGAGTTGCTTACCATTAGTCAATGCATTCATAAACTCTTTGATCAAGCAACATGCACGAAGAAGGTAACTATTGCAAGTCTTTTCTTCAGGGAAGAGATCAACCATAAGATTGAAACCTTCAAGGATTTTTGACATCCCATCCTGATAATCTTGTGTGCAGAGCAAGTAGAAGTGCGTGAAGACTTCAATCTCCATTGCATCATCTTTCTCCGACCCAAAGTTATCACAGGTCAGGTTAAGTGTCTCCATTACGTCTAACACTCGCAGTGCTTTCTTATCACCGCTATAGATGCCAGCACGTACTTCATCCATCTTTGTAGGTTTCTTGCCGAGACTATTCAGGTCATGGAATAGTTGTGCTTCAAACCTAATGCACTCTTCAAGAGTGGTATCTTCTGGGTGCTCGTAGATACAAACGGGCACATTTCCAGCATAATCACTATGAATAACTCGCAGGCATCGATGTTGCCCATCGACAGCATAATATCCACCATCATCACCAAGATCGTCGGGGCGTTTGCACACAACAATCGGAGTCAATTTGCTCAGGTCAAGTGGTCCACCACGCTTAATATATGCAGGGGAAATATGACGCTGATACTGTTTATCAATCTTGAAGTCTTCGACTGACATTTCTTGGTATTTCAGTAGTTTGCCACTGAAACCTTTTGGCAACTTAAGATCATAGTTGCCCAGAGCATTTTTAATTTGCATGAGTTAATACCTCAGTTTTGTGTTTGGGTAGAGACGCACCTCGTGCAGATCTCTGAGGTATATAGTAGCACAAAAAAAGAGGGGTGTCAACCCCTCCAACCATATGGAACCAAATAAAAGTTTGCGCTGAATGTTATCCGTGTCTGTGTGCCTCTGTGAGGCGATACGAGGTGAGGATAGTGTGATGGGAAGAAGATGATGCTTCCTTGCTTTACAGGGGGCGTATGGTATTGCTCACAAGGTAATACCATTAGGTCTGCCAATCCCTGCATCATGTAGTTACTATGCTCAGGATCCTTAAACTTAAATTGACAGTTGTCGTCATCATTCAGGCGATGAAAGTATACCATACTAAGATTAGTATTGGGAGTGCAATGATCATGCAACTCTTGCGAATCCCCTGGGTTGTACTTATTGACCCATGCTTCTTGTGGTAATACTTCTACTGCTTTCGCACGTACAATTGATAGCATGTCATCAACGTATGGGCGAATGATATCAAGAAACTCTTTCCATTCTGGAGTATCATTCTCCCCTACCTGATAGGATGTTTGCACATTACAATTCCATCCAGGTGGTTGTTTGAAGTTGTTATCATCCTCGATGTAATCTCGGAAGGTTTGATCAATCGTAGAAATTTCAGTTGTTGTTAAGACCTCGTGGTAATACCAACGAGGATGATAAACTTCAATAGACATCACTATGCATAAACATTTTTAAGGTGCAAGACTTCAATAATCTCACTGATTTTCTGCATCTGTGCTTCGTAATCAGATGCGCTAATTGTCTTGTCTCGATAGTACTTACCCTGTATGTCTTGCACATACATGAAGATACATTCTCTGACGATTTGCTTTTGGTCTGTGTCCAGTAGTGCTGAATGAGGCATGGTCATGTGTCTCGACGCAAAGTTTTGAGATAATCAAGGACATACGAGCGAATATACATCAATTCATGATAACACTTTTGATTGTGAGCACATTGCCGAAGTTTGCTATCGGGTTTAAGAACGGACTCGATGAAAAGATCGAGTCCACGATTAAACTTAATGTCTTCTGATTCGTTATCGAAATCCATCAATATTGCACCGTATAGTCCAGGTCGTAGTCTACATCAGTTGAATCATCAAACTCAGTATCTTCATACTGTTTTTCGATTTCATCCAACTCTTCTTTGAGAGTATCAAACATGTCCTCATCCATGTTGCATCTCCTTACCATTGATCGTCGTATTCTGACGTTTGATTATATTTAATATTGGATTTGGAAGTTTTACCTTTCGGCGTGTATGAATCGTCATAATCATTGATATTGCGATTAGATCCTCCACGTTGACGCTTATCTCGGAGTGATTTACCAGGCGAGTAATACCCTCGCTCGTTACCACCACGTCGGAAAGTCTTGCCCATGTTCGTGAATGTGAATAAAAATTAAACTACGTTACTATGTATCAATCTGTATGACGATATTGCCTGTAGTACGATGCAATGGTCGTCAAATCCTTGTCGGTCATGTCTTCCTGAAGAAATTGTGCAGGGACCTGATCATCACCCTCCAGATCATATGGATGTGAATGAATCTCCAATTCTTCAAAGACAAATCCTACACCATGCAGGAAGTCTTGGATGCGTGATACAACGTCATCGAGAATGATGCCGTCAAACTCTTTGATTGTAAGCGTGCCATCTTCATCACGATGGGTGAGTGTGTAGTGCATTGTCTTTGCTTTAGGACTCACCTAGTATAGGGCAGATTCTCCCGCCCGTCAATACGTTGTGCCACTAGGATAGGTGTCCTTGATCTTCTTGATCGCCAAATACCATGCAGAGGTATCCTTTCCAGGGATTCTGTCCTCATCCATGTCATGCCAGAGCATATCGAGTTGTTCTGATGTTGAGGGATAATTCCTCATGACAGTATAAGGAATCGACCTCTCTGGTGGAGAAGTGAATCTATCTGTAAGAGGATCATATGTAGAGTCTTCCTGAGTATCTTCAGGACACATTACAAAATACCAGGGTTGTGCAACATCAAAAGGTTTATCGTAAACTTTGCTTACTTTACCTTCAACAATCAAAGCATACTTCATATTAACTATAAGAAAATACCAATACAAATCCAGCGCCACCAGATCTCCAACTTTCGTTTGCAGTTTGAGATCCATAGCAATGACCACCACCAGAACCAAAGCGACCTTTTAGACGCTCTCTTCTATCAGCATCAGTGTCACCTTGACCACCACCATTATTGTGACCACCACCAGTTCTGTGCCAGAAAGTTGAACCACCGCCCATTTCTACGTCGGAACCATGTGAACCCTCACCACCACCGCCAGGTAAGTTAGCAACATTTCCGCCAGTTGCAATACCACCACGACCACCACCATAGGGGGATTCACCACCACCTCTTCCCCCAGTTGCTGAGCAGAATGCACCAAAAGATGATGTACCACCTTGACCCGCTCTACCCATACCTCTAACACCTTGAGATCCACTGCCAGTAGTAATACTTACTGTTGGCGCATTGGTTACATCATACCAACCGATTGCAGTAGCACCGCCACCACCTGTCCAACCACGATATGCACTATCGTTAGAAGATGATCCAGCACCTGCACCCGTGCAATATACTAAAACTCTAGTGCAACCTTCAGGTCTTGTCCAAGTCCATGTACCACCATCACGCATATTTTCAATGGAAGTATCTGCAGCACCGTTATCGTTTGTATAACCATTTACTGCTAATAATCTACCACTGCTGCTTAATGTAGTTGGTGCCCATGAATTACCATTCCATATTAAGACTTGACCAGTTGAAGGATTACCACCAATGAGTCCATCAATACTAGCACTGCTAATTACTGTGGAATCTCCAGTAAAAGTTTGTGAGGCAACATTTAATGTTCCTACATTTAACTCAGACATTTATTTGGCGGCAATTTCTCTTTGATTATTTATCTTTCTCAATCACCACAATGTATAGTCCATTCCACCAATCATTGCTGTCTTCCAACTCTTCGGTGAGTAATGCACGAGTATAAAGTACAGTTTTATCTTCTATGAATGCTTTGGTGGCATCAACAACTCCATCAAAGTTTGCATCATCAACCACCAAGATGTAGGAGTCTGCAGCATTCTCATGTAGGATTTTAAGATTGGCAATCATGTTATCCTTGGTGTTATCTGCATCATAAAAGATAACATTGGGACGATATTCTGGATTGAATGCTACTTCATGAATGGGTTTATCTGTGATGGCAATAGATGCATCAGGATTAAACCATTGCTTTGCATACTCTATCAAATTACCCTGAGGATTGTCTACTTTGAATGCATTTGTAGGTACATTCTTCTTTGGTTGCACAACACCATCAGACCAATCATCAATAGCATATGCTTTAATTGAATTGCCCATTGTAGCAGCAAAGAGTGTGCTACCCATGTAACATCCCACGTCTGCATATACAGTATCAGGATCTTTGCATAGGTTATTAAGGAAATGTCTGACCTTTGTTGATGATAACCCAACAACATCATATCCCTGAGGATTAAAGTTTGAGTTGTCATCTACAGCAGCATCGATAGCACTAATCACCCTATTTACAAGAGGATTCAACTGTCTCTTTTGTTTCTTAAGATGAGACTCAATAACTGACTCGCAGTAATTACAATCCCAGCAGTTAAACTTACAGGTCTTAATCTTGTCACGCCAGATATTGATAGGTGCATCCTTTAGATCAACATCATCCATATACTTTTCAAACTCAGGATATAAAATATCCTCACCATCATTCCATCTCTGAATGATATCCATCGACTCTTTTAGACGCATTGCAGACTCTCTACCATGCATCTTGAAGACATCAATAACATCTAGCAACTCTTCCCAATCTGCTCTCCAGGGAGGAAGATTTGCCTTCTTCAATTCATAGGAAGCATCATATGCATCCCAGCGTGAACATGAAACTCTGCTGATCTCTGAATTAAAGTATTCAGGTTCAGTGCCTTGCCTTGTAGAATTGTACTGATAATGCTCAGGCATGATAGGACAACCACCCCAACAATGCTCATTAGCAAGTAACGATAGTTTGATTGGGTTGCCTTTCTTTTCACAGTATTCTTTTGCCTTGAGTATCATTGACAGTGCATCTTGATCGCGCATGATATCACGATCGAGATTGATATAGTTGAATCCTGCACTAGCAAGAGATACAATCTCGTTGGGTTTAGTTACCTCACGCAAGATAGTATTCTTGATATAAATGCCAGGAAAGTGACGTTGGATCTGTCCTGTTGATACCCACGATGTATGTGGCAGAGTGACAATCTTAACACCAACATCCCACAAATATTTGAAGTTATCGATCCACATATCCAGATTACGTTGATCTGGTCTCACCCACATATTGTTGAATGTGGCAGATAGTGGAATACCTGTCTTCTCTGAAATATACAACGCATTGCGAATAGCACCCTTGCTATCCTTTTCCATACGAAATACATCCCCCATTGCATCTTGAGTGAATGGGGGCATTCTTGAAGTAAAGTACAGATCAACAATCAGATCCTTGTGTTTAATAAGAAAGGGAATGAAGTCGCTTTCAATAAACTCTGGATCAAGTTTTGGGTTTATCGGCAGACTGAAGGAAGCGGTCTGTGATGTTGTTGCTAGCATAATCTGTTAATACTCCAGTGGTGTCAAACATTTGAATGGGTTTGCCATCCAGTAGTTTATCTACGCGTTCTTCTGCTGCTTCTTTAATAGCACCGATGCTACGATTGACAGCAGTAGAATATGTCAATGCAAGATCTGTTACTGCTGCTTGATCCTCGGGGGACATTTGCAGCATACTTTCTAGGTTACCTGCTTGGATTCTACCAGTAGTTAGAAGATCCACAGATGCTTGTTTTGCCATTCTAGCAATCCAATACTTGTGCTCTTCTTGCTCTTTAAGATCTTTATCTTCAATCATATTCATGCAGGTAGTAGGATCTTCACCCGTCCTTTCCTTAACAATTTTAACGAAACCTGCGATCTCGTCTTTTGATTGATTGAGTTTGTTGATCCATAGTTGCTTATCACAGAGAAGCAACTCCAACTCATATTCTTTATCCTTCTTATAGAATGGATTCTCTTCATTTTCAATCTCCCATTTGACACGCTCAATGTCATTGAGACATCTCTTGTAAGAGATTGCAATCTTTTGCATTCCGTTGTATCTCACTTGTATCTCCATCACTGCTTGTTGCAGTTGACGATATGGAGTTACATGAGAATTGACAACGTAGTATCTATTTTGAAACTCAGATTGCTCAAAGTATTGTCTATCAGACCACTGCATTAGTGCAGTAGTATAATCATCCGTTTCCCAAGGTGCGATGCCTTCTAGATCTTCTAGAAGACTATCGACATTATATTCAGAAGCGAATTCCTGAGATGACTGCTTCTTTTCTAACGATTCGTCCTGTTCCTTCTTCTTCATAACAGCGGTTATACTCTAAACATTGTTTACGGGTCATTTCAATACCAAAGTAATCCTCAAGGAATACATTGGCATCACGATTGTTACTACATGCTTTAACTTTGGCAATCAATTCTTGCTCTTTTGCAGCAAGATCATAGTATTCAATTTTCCACTCATTGTTTTTCGCTACGATCTTAGCAGCAAACTCTCCAAGTGTCAATCCACGTACTTCAGCAAGACGGTCAATCAGTTTGACCTCAGTTGCATTATCAGCAAGATATGCTTTTGCTTCTGCTAACTGATCTGCCCAAGTATCCATCTCAAGGTGAGAGTATTTAGCACGAAGAATAGTCTCTCTTTTTTCAAAGACTTCTTGAATAGCAAGTGTAGTTACTTGCTTCATAACTCTCAAAGAAACATCAAACTTTGTCTCATCGATTTTCTCTTTGAGTTTATCGGTAGTGCCCTCTTCTGTGGTGCCATATGTAGATCTTTCACCACGGATTTCACCCCAGTAGCGATAACCTAGATCTGCATCATGAGCATCTAGTCTCAAATAATGGACTTCTCTGGGAATATAACCCCAATACATCTCATCAAGATAGTAAAATTGAAGACCCAATCTAGATCCAACATAGGTACCCCATTCCCCCACTTTAGGGAAACGCTCTAGATCTAAAACAATAACGTCGTTAGTATTTGCCATCAGAAGTTAGGAATATTTGTACCGTAGTCGTAAGATGCTTGCCCAGATGTAACAGCAGAAGCAGAAGCACAGTGAGCAGAAGACATACCACCGTGACCCTTAGGTTCTGTTGTAGCACCTAAGTATGTAGCACCATCATTAATGTAGTTTACTTTGAAAGTTTGGTTATTCTGAGATCCATTATAGTTACCAAGACAGTAACCTTTTCTCATACCCATCTGGAAGTTTTCCTCTCCCATTCTACCAAAGTCGATGCCTCTCACGTTAATACCAGTAATGTCATCGATTCTAGCATTACCATTCTGGTTGTTATTACCAGTGCCACAATATAAGTGACCTAGCATGGTTGGCAGACATTTCTTCCAACCATCACCACCAGGACCATGCTCCCATGTAACCCAAGATTCAGTTTTCCACTCTAAACCTTTTCTTGTACCACCACGTTTGTGCCATCCTTTAAGTCTACCATGACCACCCCATGTGGGGTCATCACCACCATCAGGATAATCATTAGGGAAACCAGATGTTCTCATGGTTTCTGTCTTCAAGTTGAAAACATCCGTGCGACCATTACCACCACCAGTTAGGTATGAATTGCCGCCAGCAAAAACGTGATCTTGCATAGATCCCATCGATGCACGAGATACTGTCATATCCCATTGTGATAGGTGAGCAATACCACTTTCAGATGCCATATTGAAACCAGAGGTATAGTTAGAAGATCCTCTGTAGGTATTTTCCATCGAGTGGAACCAGTGCTTAATGTCACTCCAGGATCCAGACATGTATGCACCAGATCTATCTAACTTGTCACCAAGGTTAGTAGATGTATCGGTAGAGTGTACTGTGCGATTTACATTACTCCAAGGAGAAGAGTTTTGATAACCACCACCAACATATCCGTGAGTCCAGATTCTAGCAGTTGCCCAACCAGTATCATTCTCACCATCAAATGACCAATATGCTTCAGTGCCGTTAGATCTTAGGATAGCACCTACAGAATACTGCTCACTATATCTATCTGTAGATTGATCGGGTGTGCCAGCACCAGCGCCAGCAATAGGACCCCATTGAGCAACACCTTCACCCTCATTATATGCATAACCTTCAAAGGTCCTATCTTCAGTATTATATCTAAAGAGACCTTCTACAGGTGATCCAGGTCTTTCTGCAGTTGTGCCTTTTGGTAAAATAATACCATCTGTACCAGTTAGATGTAACGTAACACTTGGAGATGCTTGATTGACACCAACTCGGTTGTTTGTCGAATCAACATACAAAGTGCCACTATCAAAGTTGAAGTTACCGCTCGCTTCAAGTTGAAACTCAGCGGTACCACCTCCACCTGCAAGTGATACAATTTTATCTACATTTAACTGAGACATGTATGACGCCTATGGATTACCCTTTGTTTATTTATGCAGGACGAACTAGCACTACACCTCGCTTGAGATATGTATCTTCGTTTCCAGTATCCTGGTCGGAGTGAATAACAACATGCATCTGATTGCTATAGTTTTGTCCCAGATCAACAGTGAAGAATGCATCACCATTTAATACGTTGGGACCAGTGCCACCAGCATTATCTCCAGGCAATGTAGTAAAGTTTCTCACATATTCTGAAGTGTAACTAGATCCAGATCTAGAGAAGCAAGTATATCTATTGCCCATGAATCCACCAGGATTACTACCACTTGCAGTGAAAGTTGGTTGAGTGCCAGCAACTGATGGGCAAGAGTTGGTATCAGTATTACTAATTGCGGTGTAATAGGTAAAGATGTGCTGAGCATCACCTGCTCCCGCATCATTACGCATGATAGTCATACCATCACCAACACCAGATGAAATGCTCAGGAAGTTTCTACCATTCTGACCATCATTGGAGTAGAAGTTGTAAAGATGGAATCTCATCTTTACATACCGATATGATAAACCTCTGTTATCTACGGTCGCATACTTAAAGTCTGATCCACCAGCATTTCTAAAGTAACCGTATGTGCCATTACTAGCAAAGTTACCTGTTGTAGTTGATGTACCAACATCATCTAGTTGATTGCCAGAATATGCACTTGCATTATTAAAGAATGCACTGGCAGCACCGCCATAGTTTGCAAACAACACATAGAAAGGTTCTGACTGAAGAGGCACAAAGTATCTTCTAGCAACTCCATCGGGTTTCATCCAATATGTGCCATCTGCCCCAACACCAGCATCATACAATTCTTGTACACTAGCAGCAGCAAGTGCTTCAGTAGATCCATTGTTTCCTGTCTGACCAACTCGCAATAGTTTCAACCAGTCAGTACCAGTATAAACTTCTACCTGCTCCAATTCATAATTGAATCGAATCATTCCTGCTTGAGCAGGACTAGGACGCTCGGAAGTATTACCAACAGGCAATCCAAAGTGAGAAAATTGTCTGAGGAGTAGACTACCCTGAATGTTTAGGTTTTCACCTGCCGCAAACTCAATGCCAAAGTTGCGATCAGATGATCCGTGTATCGTATTTACTGCAATTCTTGACATGTCTTTTATGCGTAGAAGAATAACCAATACATCCAGTTTTCTGATCCAGGGTTATTAATACCCCAACCGCCATCCCAGTTTGGTTCGGAGAAGTTTTGCTCAGAATAGTTGGTGTTTTCATTACCAATCCATGCGTGGTGCTCAACGTTACAACCAGAAGAGTAACATCCAAGAGCATTAATCATACTAAAGGAATAGTTTTCGCAGTTTGCAGGAGATAAGTGCCACTCATTAGTTGGTTGCAATTCACCAGCACTATTACCTTTATATCTAGCATCAGAAGCAGAAGCACTACCTTTTAGGAAATTCATTCCCGTAATTCTTGTGCCACCGATATTAGAGTGGTTTGCGAGTGAAATATGAGAAGTAAACATGTTTCTCATGTTTCTACCTCTACTGGAGAATACACCATTGATGTATGCAACTTCAGTAGAAGTTGTATATGGTGTACCTGATGTAGACCATCCTTGCATGATAAGGACATCATCTGCAGTAGCAGTTGAATAGTGACGAGACTTAAAGTCTGCACTCATAAAGTTAGAAGCACTACCAGTTGTTGTAGTATTTGACCAGTTACCAAACCAGAAGTCACTACCCCCAGTCTGCTGACCATGATTAGTCGTATCAGTGATAGATGCTATAGCATACCAATACTTGCCATTAGTATCTTTGAAGAGATAAGTTTGCTCAGCACCAGATCCGTCAAAGTTAATGTAATAGAAACCACTGCCAGGATCATTGGAGTTAACGTTAGCCATGGATGTAAATGGAGATCCATTACTTCCATCTTCAGAAGCAAGTTGCTGCCATATACTACCAGTCCACCACTCTACTGCAGCGTCATCAGTATTCCACCGCATGAATCCAGGATTAGGATTACTAGGTCTTTGTGCAGTTGTGCCAGTAGGTAATTGTAGAGCACCTGTACCCGTGCAGTAAATATTACCATTTACTTGCAGCGTGTGACCCGTTGGAATAGTTACCTGTCCCAACGTAGTATTTGTGCCCCCCAATCCTCCAACAGTAAGGTCGCTCATCTCGCAATACTTTTCTTCTATTTATTGCCCAGGTGTAGGATACTCCTCTACCCAAGCAGTAACAATGTACTTATCATTATTTAGTGGAGGATTACCCCTATGTGTCCATGCCCAATCACAAGGGAAGATAACAAACTTTCCTGCTTTAGGTTTGACTCGAAAATGTTGATACAAAAACTCAGTTTCACCACCCTCAAAGTTATCATTGAGGTAAATCATTGTCACCAACTTACGATATGGTGATGATGGTGTGGATTCATAATGCCATGCATGATAACCCTCACCAGGAGAAGTTTTCTGTAGTTTGCACAGTGTATGTTGGAATCTTCTACCCATGAGAATATCATACTTATTGGCATACTCACGCAATGCCTGATCAGTTAGATAATTCCAACGTTGATATACTCTACGAGATAGATTGTCATGAAAGTATTCATAAGGCAACTCATGCACATACGCTTGAGTATCTTTTGCACCCCGCTCAGTATTACGTTTGACTGTCAAACCATTATCGTTAATATAGTGAAAGTAATCAATTATCTCCTGACAATTTAGATTAGTTTCTATTTCCGTAATAAAATTTGGATTATGAGTTACGTTTGTAATGTATGGTTCGCCGCCATTAACGGTAGCAAATGGACTCATCATGTTACCACTTTCTCAAAGGACAATTAAACACCTCAAATCTTGCTTTGACTGCAAGTACACAACCACATTTGTTGCATATACCCACAGGATTCTTATGCTCGCAGGTATTGCATATACTAATTCTTTTTTGATATAAAGTCAAGTCGGGGACATCGCCATCTTCGACGATTAGTTTAGCTCCACCATCTCCCATTATAATAAACCTCCAATTTTGAAGATCCAGTATTGAATCTTATCATACCATTAGGAGTCCTTCGTGGACTATTTTCTATAAGATCATTGTTGAATTGAGCAGTAGTGCCATATGGCAATGGAATATACTGTTTACCACTCAAATTTGAATCATTGAATAGTAGATCTGTCTCTGTTGGTACAGTAACTGTAAAAGTTGGACTCAATCCAGTAATTTGTGCAACGTATAACTTAGATGCCATTATCTAATACTCCAAGCACCACCACTTTCAATAGTAACAGTAAAATTAGTATCAATGGTAATAGGACCAGCACTCATGCCGTTTGTATATTCTGCACCAGCACTAGGACCAACCGTGATATTTTCCTGAATGATATTGTTGTTTGTGCGAATGATACTGTCCTGACCTAAAGCAGGACCACCACCAGAGATTGCTGCCCAACCAGGATTACCTGTGCCATCATCAGACTTATAGATTTCTGCAGCATCGTTGTCAGTATTGAAACGAATCGTGCCAGGTGATACACCCGCAGGTCTTGATGCGGTGGCACCTGCAGGAATCCTCAGCACCGATGTTGCTTGTGCAAAAGTTAGTGCTGTGATAGTTGCGCTTGTTGCCGTGTTAATTTGATTACCACGGATTCTTGTTACTGCCATTTTAGTATGTCTCCTCCTTTAGTATTTAGATAGGTAACTCAATAATATGGACTTTATCATTAGTAAGAGGAGCATCGGTGAATACAACGTTTGCACCATTTACATCAACTGTATAATCAGTGCCTGCGATTTGAGTTACACCATTCAAGTTAACAATGACAGAATTTTGTGAGTGTTGAATGCCACCTGTGTATGTAGTAAGTGCAAAGGTTAGTGTGCCACCATCACCATCGTAGGTTTTAGTGACATACTTATCAGCAGCAACAGTACCTCTTCCAGTTGCTACAACGTCACCGTCAATGTAGACACTACCATCGACCGAAACACGGTATCCAGATTGAGGAGCAGTGCCAATACCAAGATGTTGAGTGTTATTAAAAGTATCAATATTGATCTCACCAGTATCTGTAAGACCAAATTCTTTCCAATCTCCATTGAAATAAATCCACCCAAGAGACTTGCCAGGTGTCCAGTTAATGTTATAAACAAGATCACCGTCAGCGGGTGTAGTATATCCTGTAATGTTGCTAAAATCGGGATCTCCGTTTGCATCTTCGGGGGCTAGTAATGTTTGCTTAATTACTGTGCCGTCCTGGTTGTAATAGGAAATCTTTCTCGCTTGAAGATTATTGGTAAATGTTGTCAGACCTTGGAAGGTGACAGGACCAGCAAAGATTGATTCTAATTGGTTAGATGCACCACCGATGACGGTTAGTTTATCGGTAAGCACCAATTCAGAGAATGTTTCAATGGTTGTATTCTCTTCACCAACAACATTCAACTGAGCGATATCTTCGTTGGTGATTTGACCTGTAACTGGGTTGATAACTTGGTTACCAATAAACAGGTCACCGTTAGAGTTAAGACCAGAGTAGAATGCAACACCTGCTGCTTCTTTCAGAGACTGCGAGAATTTAACTTGATCAGCACTCAGAGTTTCTACCTGAGTCTGAGGGAATGCAGTCGAATAGTTACCAGGACCGAAACCAAGGTATTCAAATGTATGGTTACCAGATCTCAGAATCGAGTGTCTGCGTAACTCAACAGGGATAGTTACAGGACCATCATTATCCTGCTGAATGTTGATTTTTCTAACCTCTTCATCACCTGCACGAGCAACCAGAGGTACAGTTGACAGTGTTGGAGGTGATGCTGTGGACACATATCCAGGAGCAGAGGGCCAACCAGTATCCGTTAATAGTTTGACAATCGCTTCTTTAGTAATCGATCTTTGATCGTCTTTATTAGGTGTTGGGGTTGCACCATCAGTAGAGTAAACTAGACCGATAGTTTGGTTGTCAGCGATGGATACCGCAGCAGCAGGGTCACCAACAGGGTTGTCTCTGTCAAACGTAGGATAGACTTCGTTGACGTTTTGAGAGAAGCGTTTGTCATTGAAGTTACTTGTGCTAGGTGTAACAGATGCATAAAGGAGGGTAAGATAGTAGATTCCGTCATTGACACCTCTCTCGAACTCTTGGACTACTTCAATGTCGTAGATGTAGAATACGCCATTGAGAGCATAATTGGTCGTATCACTATTCAGTGGTTGCATTACATAACCACTGAGGGGATCACGAGGCAGGGGATTAGTCTTATCTTTGTCAATTACATAGCGGACGCGATATGTCCTGTCTTGCAAGTCTCTGCTGTCAGGAATACGCTTGATAAAGGTGGTTGGTGTAAAGTTAACTGTATTATACTGTGCGTTAGTAGATAATGTAGTGTAGATTGTGTTGCTAGTACCAGATTCTACGGAAAGATACCAACCACCGACTTGACCAGCAACGCCGCCGATAGTATATGTTGTACTATCAAATTGTAAGGGGGATCCAGCAACACCAGCAGCGAGACCAGATACAGCAGGTCCGAAAGGTGCAATGTTTGCTGATTGTACTGAAGCATTGGTAGCACCATTTGGTACTAAGAGACAGTTAATCTTGTCTGCTACAGCATTCTGACCGATGCCATCTTGACGAGCACCGACTGTATAACCTTGGACTCTAGTTGTAGGAGGAGATGACTCTGAGGTATAACCATAGAGATACAATCTCGATCCTGCCAAACCACCAGATCCAGCAAGTGCAGCATTAATTGTCTTTGTGCGCTGAATGTCAATGTTGACCCAGTTAACAGAAACTTCTTCACCAAAGATAACGTTTCCATTAACAGCGCCAGTATTTGCTGCAGTCAGGGTGATAACATTAGTCGTGGTGTTAACATTGCCAACTGTTGCGCCAGTGCCAATACCACTACCGCTAACTGTCATACCTTCGATAACACCTTGGACAGATCCATTAGTAACGAGTGTAATCGTAGATGCACCAGCATTACCTGTTGCAGTTGTAGAAATAACGCTAAGTGCCTTAGGTGGAATGATATGAGTGATCTCGCCCGCTTTATCTTTAGAGAAAGACTTTGCCTTGAAACCAGCAGATCTTAGAGCAGTATTGCCGAAGTTGGAGTTAGAGTTGGTGATCGACATGTCAGCACCAGACTCACAAGTAAAGTGAGCACCGTAACCAACAGCGAAAACCGAAACTGCCTGAATGAATGCATCATTAGCAGCAACAATGTGCCTATGTTGCCAACCCTTACGATACTCAGCAAAACCATCCAGGTGAGCACCATCACCAGCAGTTGCTATATCATAGTTGCCAGTTGATTCATTATATCTTACAAATGCACGGTCATCTTTCTGTAGAGATAGACCAGTAAACTGTGCAACAACCATCGATTTGAAACCAGTTGCCTTAGCACCATCTGCAAGCATACCATTCATGCCCCAGACACTTCTTAGGGACAAGTTGAATGCATAAGGAGATGCAGAGTCAACAGTATCAATCTCAGTTTTTACCGAGATGTTGGATCCAACGGCGTTACCTGTTGGGATTCCTTGCATTTGGTAAGTAAAGATGTTACCAGATGCGGATGTGACTGTGAAAGATCCGTTATAAAGGCTTGCATCAAGTTCGGATTGCGGTCCAGTAGATCCAGTAACTCCAGAAATGTTAATGTTAACGCCAACGGAAAATCCGTGGTCCCTGGCAACACCAAACTCATCAACAGTTGTCGCCGTAGCTGTCTGTCCATTTCTTGTGATCTGAAAGACGGCGTATTCATCTGAAATAGGACCAACGATACGATTTTCTTCTACCCTTGCCTGAATCTGGTCAGTTGCAGGATCGCCAGATGTATCAGGAATAGTAGCAAATGCTTTCGATACTTTTTGGTAATAGATCTCCAGGTCTGTCCTTTCTAGGATGTTGGGGACTGCAGAATAATCACTGTTAGGTACAGTGCCCTGGGTAATCAGATCGGAGAGAGTGTTAACACCATCAGCAAACTCAAAGCAAGTTAGTTTATGGTGAGAAAACTTAGGTGATAGTGTTTCTACACTATCTGCTTTGAAATATACGCCTTCTTCAGCACCATCAAAGAAAGAGAATTGCCAGAAATAAGTACCACCAGTTACCTTGAAGATTGCTGTGCGGGATGGTTCGTTATTCTCTGTAATACCTTTTGAAGGAAGAATAGTGGGGTAAGGCACATACTTCGGAATGATCTTAGTTCTTCTAAGATCCGTGCCAACAAGAGAGCAACCTCTGGGTACAATTACACCACCTTCAATAGAGTTGTACTTATATAATACGTTATTGGGAGAAGTTAGATCTAGGTTAGAGTTTTCATCGATAGGTGCTACGTTTGTGTATAGCACATCTCCAGGACGGTTATCGATAATATATTCTGCTGGATACAGCATAATCGAGAAGGCGTCAAATTCGTCGTTTGACAGACCTACTCGATACGAAAATCTAGCAACCTCTAGAAATGCCCTTTGAATAGACTTAAAAGGTCGTAACGCAGAGTTACCTCTATTGTCAATAGCATCAGAGGCATCAAAGTCATCTGGGTTGACGTAAATGATACGTCCTGTACGGGACGTAATAATGTTCTTAAGTCTAGTTAGGGCCATTACCTACGTTCTCTTTAGGATTATTTATGAGATGTTATTAACTGCCTGCATTTACAACAGTGCCATAGATACGCTGAGTTAGAGCAACTGATTGATCTTCAAAACCAATCAAACTAAACACATTATTTGCCGTTGCACTTTCAACAATCAGACGCTGACCAGGACCGACAACCAAAGAAGTAATTCTATCAACATTGTTAGCACTGTTAGTTTTTCCAATGGTGATATAGTGATGAGATTCAACTGCAGTCACTCCGACATCAACACTATTTACTGTAGCAAATCCTCTACTAACATCATCACTTATAGGGACATCTTGGAAGACATCAGACGCTGCGAAATCAGCAGAATTACCAGTCTTGATTACTGTAAGAGTTGTGCCACTGTAGGAGCGGACAAGACCATAAGGACCAGCAACTTGTCCAGTGATGGTGTAAGTAGTGCCGTTAAAGTTGAAGGAATCTACGTTATTGCTAAGAGTGCCATACAAATCATAGATGTAGAAATCATTGAATTCGTAATCACTGCTAAGGGAAATATATCTATCACTACCACCAAAATCAGCATTTGCTGCAGTGCCAGTTGTTGCTTCGTAGATATACAAAGTGTCAACTAACACGTCATTATCGCCAAACGCATATTGAACATATGCACTAGCAGTTCCAGGTGTGCCACTAGAAGTCTTGTCTTGTGTATATTCTACACCATCATCAGAATCGCCAGCAGTATTATTAGGACCCCACTCGCCATTAACAGTAGTAGACAATGCAATATCTAGACCACTCATCGATGAGTCAGATACATCAAAACGATAACTACGGTCCTTGAAAATAGTAAAGGTAGATCCAAGATAAAGGTCATAAGTTGTGCCTCCATCAACAGAGAAAGCAAACTCATTAGCAGCAGTACCTACACCACCAGTAGAAATAGTGCCAGAAGCAGTAGCAGTGGAAATTGAATCGCCAGCAACAAACTCTGTGCCAGCACCATTAATAGTTGAAGGACCAACGTAAACAAGTGTAGCTCCAGATCCTTGGCTAACTGCGTATACGGTTGCGGTTGTATTATCTGGAGCGATACCCTTTTCAATAGTATCACCAATAGCAAGGGTGCCAGTTACGGACTCTAAGGTTAGTGCTCTAATCGCAACATTGATGACATTGATAGTTGTGAATTGAGGTTTGTAGAATGTCTCAAATCTAAAATTCTTTTCACCATCATCGGTGGTAATTAGTTGACCGCCACTGAAACCAGCAGCAAGAGTAATAGTTTGGTCAACTTGTACTCGGTATGCGCTAATACGATCGCCCTCATGCAATTTGTAGGTTGATGCGTCAAGCGTTAATTTCTGATCGTAATCTTTTACTGCAACATCATAAGCACTACCAGTGCCATCGTTTGCAATAGTAAGTACTGTGCTTGCAGATGCGTCAATCGGTGCAGAGTAGAGGACCGTATTGGTAGCACCAGTTGGTTTTGATTGTGCGAGAATGCCTTGGTCTGCCATTGTTAATTAGAATCCTGCGTAGAAGAATTGTTGGAGTCGGGTTGTCCCCGTTAAGAAAGCGGCACCGATACCAGCACCAAAGTTAACATCATCAAGAGTAACGTTTTCAGTAGAGAGCAGAGTAGCATCTGCGTCTGGGAATCTAATTGTTCTAGGACCAGTGATATTATCTGTAGATAGAATTACCTGTCCAGAAATATTCCCACTATTTTTAATTGTAGGACTGAAGAGAGTTTTATTGCTCAAGTCCTGAGTTGCCAACTCCGTTACCAGAGTGTTATTGGCTGTGCCACTATTTAGTGTTCCCGTTTCGGGGAAGTCAAATACCGAGTTAGTTAATACGTTTTGATTAGCAACGCTAAATGTGATCTTCTTAGTGTTGCTAACAGGATCCTGAAGGATCAGAGTTTCAATAGTTTTGTTTTGGAAGACCTGAGTAGCGTCGGTCAGTGCAAGCGTGCCAGAAAGATCAGGGACAGTTAGTGTCCTATCAGCAGTGAGAGAGTCAGTATTAAATTGAGCAACTTCAGTGCCAACGTCAGCATTACGAGCAAGTTTGAGATCGACCATCGTTTTAGATAGGACGGTCTGCTCTGCTTTAGTGTCAAGAAGTGTCGATGTAGTCGCTGTAGGTTCTAGCGAAGTAACTGCAATACCAGCATCAGGTAAGAAATAAGATCTACGTTGACCTTGTGTAATTGGCCAGTTGATTTGGAAGATTGCCTCTTCAGTACCATCAACCAAAACAAAATTATCCTCATCGATGAGGATAGTCTTATTTCTTAAGGTTTGCTCAGTATCATCACCAACCAAGATAGTGCCATTACCAGATGTAATAGCAGGTAGAGTCATGATACGGGTGTTTGTGCCAGTACCAACGTTACTAACTTCAAATCTTGCTTTAGGACCTTGAGCATCTTCCAAAACAAAAGATCCATCGGACATCAACAATGTACCGATAACTCTAACAGATCCAGCACCTTTAGGTGAGAATACTAGGTCAGCATTGACAGCAGTATCATCGACAGCAGTAATGTATAAAGAGCTCGATGTGCTACTGTTTGCGATTCTAGTATAGTAGAAACCGCCATCACCAAAAGAAACACCTAACTGGTTATATGCATTTTGATATAAACCAGTGTCGCGGTCCAGGTCGAAACAAAGTCCAGGCTCATCTTTAGTGCCCTGGGCAACTCCTTTGAAGAGTTGATTGATCTTTGCTTTACGGTTAGGAATCAAAGGGTCAGATACGACGACAGGGAGAATTGCTTCTCCCGACAGATTCGCATCCGAAATTGTTTCTAACTGAGAAATCTTTCTAGTTCCCACGAATAATCACACTATTGGCTACAGGTTTATTTATAAGGGGTATAATTCATTGTACCTAACAAATCGCTTTGCGTTGGGCTCTACTTCAAGAGATGCACACACAGCAAGATATGATTCCCATTCACTCTGCAGATGCGAAGGAATCTGCACATGCAATGAGGTCACATTCTCTGTGTCCGAGCATGAGGGATTTGAGTTCGACTGCTTTGTCATACTGTTTTTTGTGATAGTTGATTACATCATCGACACAAGATAGAATCTCCTCATACGTTCGTCGTGCATCGACTTTCTCATCTTGGAGGTAATCGTCGATACAATCTTGCATACGGTCTTTGCGCTGCCTCGCATACTCTTTCTCCCAATAGTCATCTGGTACTTGAATGTCAGGGCGTCCCTCAATAGGAGGTTTTGCAGTCCAATAGTCGTTTATAAGATCAGGCATTGGGTTTGTTGGGGCGATTGAGTTTCAATTCGTTTGCCTTACGAGTATGATCATGAAGGCGTTTGAGTGCTTCAATAGTCTCGGGCGTTTCTTCCCAAGTCCATACATCTCCAGTCTTTCCAGTAAATTCTCTGGTGCTCATGGGCAACTACCTCCTTCTCTGTTGAATAGTTTACGACATTTTTTGAGTTCTTTCAACTCTGCCTTAATCTGTTGATACGATTCCTCTGGGGTAATCGATCTCCTCATTTCCATAGCGATGATTACATCAACTCTGGTGCCAAAATGCTTTAGTGCTTCTTCAAAACAATTTAACTCTTCGTACATAACTGACCCCAAACAAAAGTTATAGTTTGACGTGGATATTCTGCATAATAGCAATCCCATTTTTCGGGATAGACTTCAATGGTGCCTGTAAAACAATATGGTTTTACTCTACCATGATTACCATTAGGTAATGCTTTAAAAGAATTCCAAGGGAAATCTTTATTGATTTCATTCTCAGGAATCTCTACAAAGTCATGTGTGCCAGTATAATCGATATCCCATAAATTGCCAACAGGGTCTAACCAATATTCCGCCATCATACATTCCATTCCTTTAGTTTGCAATGTCCTGTTATAAAAACTAGGACCTAAATCATAAGAGCAATGTATGCGGTCAAACATTCCCATTTTACCACTTTCCTATAGGACACTTCATGCTAGGAACTCTTGTTTTCATGGCAAGTACACACCCACAACGAGCGCATCTTCCCCAACGACTATAGAATTGACACGGTTTACAGATTTGCATACGCTGCTCTGAAAGTGTCGATGTTTCACCCTTAGCAATGCTGACAAATTCGTCAATCTTTGCTTGGAGTTTGTCGTTAAAGTGTTCCATAACTATCTATAGAGTTTTAGTTTGGGGGCGCTGTTTCTATTCACAGACCTTTAGGTATTCCCCCGACTCCCCTTCCTGGGATCGAACCAGGGACCAAACGATTAACAGTCGTTCGCTCTACCGCTGAGCTAAAGAGGAATGAAGGGTAGCGGCATTCTGGTTTATCTTTCCAGCGCAAACTACCCATGGAGAATAGCGGACTCGAACCGCTGACATCCTGCTTGCAAAGCAGGCTCTCTACCAACTGAGCTAATTCCCCTGGCGGCCCTTTTGTTAAAGGGGTAGAGCCGAACCCCTGTCGGGACTAGAGTTTGGACCCCTCTTCCCTTACGACCCTACGGACGACACCCGTAGTAGAAGTTGATCTCCTTCTATGCTATCTGCATAACGAGTATCAAAGCCACTCGTCGGACTTGAACCGACGACCTACGGTTTACAAAACCGTTGCTCTATCCAGCTGAGCTAGAGTGGCGTTCTTCTTTATTAAGTTTAAAATACAACTTATAGTATCGTTGTTTGATACTATCTATTGCATTCATGTCTTCCTCAAATCCCATATATTTGAGGAGTTGGTAAGATCCTTCTAACTCACTGAGCAATCTTAACACATTGATTGAGTTAGTGTCAAGTCCACCAAATTTATATTTTGATGAAGTCATGAGTTAGAAAGCATAGGACGAGAGAGACTTGAACTCTCACGAGGTTAACCCTCAACAGATTTTAAGTCTGGTGTGTCTACCGATTCCACCACCGTCCCATAAGTGGGAGGATGAAAAGCACAATACTCGTTGAAGGTGATTTTCATTTCCTTGTTAGTCAGATTAGCATGTTGTGCTGCTTTTGGCAAGTTCCACTTTGCACTAAACAACATTTCCATTGACTTACGAGTTTCAGGACGCAAGATTTTCCTCCATGTATTGACGTTTGAAATCCTCTACTTGCTTCTGAATCTCATTAGATACAGGTGGAATTTCGTTAACAGGTACCATCATAACAGATTTTCCGTCAGGGCGGGTAATCTTCCAACAAACACGTTGGTTTTCAGTCAAATCAAGCATGAATTCTAGGTATTCTTCTGCTTGTTTTTCAGTAACTCCAATCGGTCCAATCATTGTTGCCGTCGCTTACCTTCATATTATAAGGTATATAGGCACCAGTGTCAACCGTTAGTTGAGATTGATAATTGCTGCCTTAATATCACATGCTGCAGCGGCAGCGATAGAAACTGCTGCGCCTGCTTTAATGGAAACTGCTGCACCAGCATCAAGAGAGATAGCACCTGCTGCAACTGCAGCAACAAATGCACCAGCAGCAACGGTAAATGTTGCTCCACCTGCTGCACAAGTCACTAGGAATGGACCAGGAGTTGTAAATGTGATGGGAGGTGTTGGCACAGTGCCAGGAGTGCAAACCACTGTAAATGGACCACCCACAGCATATGTTACCGATGCCAAAGGTGATGGAGAAAGTGTGCCAACGTTGTGTACCTGAGTAACGTTATTGCAAGTAAGGTTACCAGTGTTAATGAAGAAATCACCACCAGAGAATGTTTTAGATTTGAATGCATCACTCCATGTAGATCCAGCACTCTTCAATTCTCTACAACCAAGCTCCACCTCAATGGCATTAACTTTCATGTTTGCGCCAGTGACCATGATGTCAAGGTCAGACCCAAAAGTCATACTGTGCTTCTGGACCTTATCATTCTTAGCCTTATCTTGACCCTTATTATCAACTTGCTTAGGAGCACCCTGAGCATTCAAGAAGTAACCACCACCAACTTCAATGTGACAATCACCTGTAATCTTTAGGCGATAATCACCATTAATAGTGCGGCAAAGATCACCATCAACTAACTTACAGTCATCACCATGGACCTCACTAGTATAGTTTCCAGGGAAAGACTCGTGATCTGCAACAAAATTGCCCTGATCCGCCTTCTGCGTCTCACTACCACTCCCAGTGTTAGTTTGACTTTGTACGTAAGATTGTACTTGTTTCTCTACTTGACTAGGAGTTAAAGCAGGATTCTGTCTTCTAATCTCTCGCCTTGCTTTATGCTCTGCAAGTGCCTGGTTATTTGCTTTGATAGACATCTTGGTGCGACCAGATGCCTCCTTTGTGATCGTTGCTTGTCTACCAGGAGTGCCAAGTTGGAGGTTATATGCACCGTTGACAAAAGTCTTAGCAGCAGTAATGTATGGATCTGCTTCAGCAAAGAATGAATCAAAGAATCCACTCGCTCCACCGCCACCGCCGCATTGTCCATATTCAGGACCAGCAGGTGTAGCAGCAAGAGCAGCAGGACTACAACCAGTAGTACCGAAGAAAGGATACCAACCAACATCATCTTCACCACCAGTTGATTCCCTATCACAACTTAAGAATGACCCCAAAAGGTCAAATAGGAGAGTCAGAAGACTAATAAGATTAGTAAAGTTAAAACCATTCTTTGTGATATTCTGAGCATCATCAAATACTTTCCTACCTTCCTTGAAAGTCTTCAGAAGCTCATTTGCTTGTCCTACACCCGAAATGATTCCTTGGACTGCACTTAAAACACCCTGAATCGTAGAAAGGAGACCATCAACACCACAAATGATACCTTCAATCAGTGCATCAACGCCCTGTACTGCTGCCTCTGCCTTACTAAGAGCACCATTAACAATTCCCTCAACAATGTTAGTGATAGTAGCAATAGGAGCCTGAATGAAAGATTTGATATTATCGTCCAAATCACAAATTAGAGCAAGAATTGAAGTGATCAAACCTTGAATTGCTGCCATTGTGCCGCCAGGAAGACCCAACTGTGTTGTAATTGCTGCTGCACTAGACTCCAAAGGCTCCAAAAGGTCACTCAATGCTTGACGCATAGCAGAAACAACCTGTGCAAATACTGCACTCAGGAAGTTTTTCACCTTTGCCAGCAATTCTCTAGCACTAACTACTTTTCCATTGACAACATCGACAAAATTGCCTTCTCCACCGCCACTAACAAGATTGCTAGCACTGGCAATTAAGTCTTCCACCAAATAGGTAAGAGATTGCGACAACATCTTCCAGGGACCACCTGTACCTTGTGCAGCAGGAATTGGCGCCGATGGTGCAGTCGGTTTTTGGGTATTTGTAGAAGATCCTGATACACCACTAGCATTACCAACGTTGTTAGGTGAGTTGCTATTTGCCGATGGTGATGTTTGCGTTCCTCCAGAGATGGGGACACTATTATTACCAGTGCCTCCAGGTGCTTTTTTGCCTGATGTAGTATTTGCCTCACCTGCGGGTAGATTTGATGCATTTGCACCCAATCCCTTAGGGATTGTCTCACCAGTCATGGTATATTCGTTTTCAGTACCAGTCTGGTTTTTCTCCATACGCAAAACACCCATTACAACGGGCATTTGTGCAGATTCGCCATCCATGAAGAAACCCATGACGATAGCGCCAGGTTGTAACTGACCAGAAGATTCCCCCTGACCATCATTACCTGCTTGATCAGTACCTTGCAAAACAGTTGCCCAGGGAAGATTTTCCGTAGGCAACTTTTGAGCAGATTCACCGTTTGGATTGGTATAGTAATTCAGGATTCTTGCTTTTACACGCCCTAATTCTAGTGGGTCTTCGTGGTCTTCTACTTCACCAACCCACCAGAAGAATCCGTCCTTTCCTGCAAAATTTGCATTTTGCTCATTTACAATACCATCAACTAACATTTACTTAAATTAAGGACTGTGATTTATTTATTCTTGTTTCCTAAGACGCTCCACCAACTCCATTGCTAATGCTTCCATTCGGTCAGGATGCACTGCTCTGATACCCGATTGCTCTATTGCAATTTCAATACTTTCTGCTTCTTGTTGAGAAAGTTTTTTGCCGTGTGCTGGGAGGGTCATTCGCTCTCTAGGTCGTTTACCATACTATATTATCTGAGATCCAACACATTTCAAGTGATCTTAAGATTGTTTTTATACTTGCGTAAAAAATCTTAAGAGGTCAAAAATTTGCCGCGATTTTTTTCAGGCGATATGGGAAATCAAAGGTCGTTTTAGGTTGGGGGGGTCTATGGGAAATGTCGGATTCGAACCAACGACCAACTGCGTGTAAAGCAGCTGCGCTACCGCTGCGCTAATCTCCCTCGTTTGAAATGATACATCCCGATTCCACCAAAAACTAGGTTACCATCAGGATCTAAACCTTTATCTTGACTTCTTAAACCCTCTTTATCTAGATGTATTTCAGCAATGACTCTTGCATTGCCACGTACAATACATTCATCGCCAATTAATTTGCCATCCCATCCGCTCCCGTTGTATGTGAATATCATATCACATTGGGATCGTCTTGTAAAGTCCTTAGTATAGTTTTCCATGATGATCTCTGTATCAGAGACCTCTACCAGTTTATGATACCCTTCTCGATAAGGTTTGTCTGGTCCTTCGGATCTATACCACTGTTTTGAGTGATAAAAACCATCTTCCGTCTTTTCCCACAAGATAAACACTTGAGGGAAAAGAGTTGGAGATGATTGTGCTTGCTTTTTGTTATTATAAAGACCTAAAAGGTAATGATCAAAATCAGTCGTCATAAACTAAACATTCTGGTGCTTCAGGATTGGAATCACAATAAAGTTCTAGCGATGTGGGATCATGTGTATCCCCAGGATGATTTTCCTTGTATTGCTCTAATGCAGAGAGCTCTTCCTCAGTATGCCTTCTTGCCTGAGGCGATGTCTGAGGGTCATCAAGGATTTGTCTGTCTAATTTGATGTGTGCGTCGATGTTTTCCATTGCTTTGTATTCCTATGATACTATTTATCAAGAAGTTTTAACACCATCCTTGTACAGTAACAACTCAGTAAATAACACGCTGTCTGTGTATCTATGTTTGACACCAGCGATGCAATACTTACCGCTGTATCTAAGATCTTTAGTTACTGTAGACCCAGATGCCTTTGTGTTAGGAATGTTGACTGTAATTCCATACCCAGCATAAAGATCTAAGTTTCCAGGGATGTTGATGATCAGTCTAGTCGATTTGAAAGAGTTAACTCTTAAATGTTTATAAGCATCTAGGAAAGGTAACTCATCCAGATTCTGAGTGTTAGCAGATTGGGCGCTTGATTGTCCTTTAGGATCAAACAATCTATTAGGAAGTGGAGTGTACCTGATTCTTCTCTTAGATTTCACAATCTGCTTCACATCATCATCGTATGTTGACACAGGACACTGCACATTGTCAAGGTGCTCCATGCTATTCCAGAATTCTTCAATGTCATATACCTGTGGTGTTTGACTTTGCTTATTCTCTACAGACAACTTTGAGTTACTAAACTTACTAGGATCAAATGCTGTGGAAAATCCAGCATAAGATCCATTTCTCATAATCTGAAGGAAGTTTCTATCTTCTGGATAGGTGATCGAATCAATACGATATGAGTCAGAATCTTCATCACCTGCCTTCTTAGGCTGGTATGAATAAGTATACATCCTTGCAGTACCATTTGCAGGATTACTGTCATTGGTCCCCTGTGCATTGATATCAGCAATAATCTGGTCAATAGATTTAAAGTGATATCCCATTATATTTTCCCAGAAGATAAATCCATTCTGGGATTGAGATCCTGCAGATGATTGTCTGATAGATCTGTTTGCTAAGAAATAGATTGTATCAAAAGGTCTCCAGTTACAAGCAACAAACTTTTGATCATTCTGGGTTTTCTCTGCAAACAATCTTTTCTGAGTCATGGCACCACCAGTTGCATTGCCACGCAAGATGTTTTCTACAATCTGATTAGACTTCTGCCCACCAGTAAAGATAACTTCAGAAGAACCAAAGAGAGATAAGGATTCATTAATCAAAAACTCATAAGATACCAATTGAATGATATATCCTTCAGCAGATCCTTGACGTGCTCTAGATTCGATGTTATATGCTCTTAAATTATAAGTGCTTTGAGAAGATTCATTTGTAGATTTAGTACCAGTGTCAAGAGTGATTTGCCACCTTTCAGATCCAGTCAATCTATTAGCGAGACCAGCAGCGTCCTGCAGAATCAACTCACCAACAATAGTGGGACTATCAATTGCTTCTTCAACAGTGAATGCCATAACAAACTCACCAAGATCTGACACACCGTCAGAGTTTTCCCAGACACTACCATTCTTATAGATCTTTACAGTGATCTTAGAGTCAGTTGTATTAGTTCTGTTAATTGCCATGGTATTAGAATTGTCTTAGGATATTACCCGCAGGGTTGAGTTGTGCAATCAACGATTTTTTAGTATCGCCGCCGCCAGTTGGTATAAATTGCTCCTTAGGTTTAGCTTGCTGAGCAACCTTTGTTGCTTGCTGTTGTGCTTGTGCTGCGACCTGTTGAGTCTCAGCATTCTGTACTTCTGTCAGTTGAGCAACTGCTGCTACTGCTTGGCGAGCAGTAGTTAGTCTATCACTTTTTGCATTAACAGATGCAGTGGTTGCATTTGTCATGATAGAAGAGGATCCAGGAGCACCAGCAAGAGCACCAGCAGGAGGTGGGATTTGACCCATCACCCTGCCAGCAATATATCTATCCCTTGCAGCGCCCGTCAGACCCTGTGCAGACGCCTCAGACCTTGCTGCCTGCTGAGTCCTCCACTGAGAGGCAGAGAGGGACTTGTCGGGTCTCTGACCAGCAGCCAGAGCACCAGGAGGTGAGGTTAGATTCGCTGCAGTAGGACTGCTGGATGTAGCACCAGAAGGTTGACCAGGAGTTGCCTTCTCCCTACCATCGCCAGGGGAAGGAGCAGATGGTGTATCTGTACTAGTTGCAGTTGCAGCACCTTCAGTTGCTTTGAAGGGATTCATATCCTCAGTATACTTATCCCCAAGTAAACTCTTAGCAAAACCTGCAAATGCATCTCTTGGGTCCTTAAGTTCCTGAGCAGTTTGTGTCTCTTCTCCATCGACATTCAGGTCATCACCAGTTTCAGAATCAATATCATCACCAGAGTCTCCAGATCCTTCACCAGTAAATGCAATTCCTACTCGCTTACTCTTTCCAGTTTCGATGATGCCTGCTTCATCAGTTCTTCTCCAGTCATTAACACGGTTGTCGTGTTTAGCTAGTGTATTTTTAAAGTATGCAGCAATCTTGCTATAGTCTTTACTTTTGTTTGCATCTTTGATTAGGTTGACCAGAGTGCTACCAAGACTACCGTAGTTGAATACCTTAGATTCTAACGGTGCCTTTACATTGTCGGGAAGTTTTTGATACTCTGCTTTACCTACTTCTTTATAAAGTCTTTGTCTGTGCTCATCAATATGTTTAGACTTAATCCAATATGCTTCTTCTTTAGTAATCTTATCTCCCTTCTTAACTTTTCCAGAAAGACGGAATCCCTTTGGATAGTATGTGGCACCAATACCAATTGTAGGTACTTTCCATCCATGGATAGCATCCTTATAGGCATTCTCTCGGATACCTTCATAGTTTGCTAGCAACTTTGCTAGTTTAATACTATAGTTACCACCGCCACCAGTTTTTGTGCCACTTGTCAATCCTGCAGTGGAATCACCGTTACCTTTAGCAAACGCAAGGTGTAAGTGTGTTGGGTGACCACCGATGGCACCACCTTTGTTAGACTGACCTGCAAACCATGATCCCCAGGGGTCATGGATAATTTGTGTTGCCTTTAACTTCTTCCTGTTTTTATATATTTGCTCTGCTAATTGTACAGTCCTTCCTTTCCAGTCTCCACCTCTCCAGTCAGTAACATCAATCGCAAGATTCTTATAGTGAGCAGATCCTCTGGAGTGACCACCAACTCTTTGTCCACCTTCCTTTACAAATCCCTTTCCAGTATTAGCACCTTTACCGCTATGACTATTCTTCTTAAAGTTAGGGTGCTCAGCAACTGTAAATCCTTTCTTAAGGATTGCTTTACCAGCAGCAATAACAGCAGACTCACCACCACCTGACAATCCAGTGTTAGTGCCTTTCTGAGTTTCTTTTTCTAAGTTTGTATTGTTGGTTGGTTTAACACTGCCACCCTTAGCATATCCAGGAAGTTTATCAAACATCCCGCCGAGATCATATCCCATGCGACCTGCTTCGCCCACTCTCCTGCCCATAAGACCAGGATTATTCCTAGTTGCTGGAGTATCGATGGGGATTACAAAACCACCGTTTGCTTTCTGTGCAACGTATTCTGTACCATGACCAATGAATGCTGTAGATCTACCACCATCTAGAGATACAGGATAACCAGACTGAGGACCCCGAATAAATCCACCTCTAGCACGTTGAGGTAATCTACCTCCCTTTTTGAATTCAGGTTCTTTATCACCACCTTTATCGCCAAACATCTCGTTTGCTGCCCATGCAGCTGCAGCAATACCTGCCGCAAGCAATCCACCTTTAACAAGTCTACCTTTAAGTGACTTGCCAGCATCAAATAATGATTTGCTAAGTCCATTAAAAGCACCCTTGAAGTCCTTAAGGATCTTCATGGGATTTTTTAACCATCGGATTGCCAAGAGACCCGTGCCCAGTGCAACAAATCCTTTGACAAATCCACCAAACTTATCTAACCAACTTGCATCTTCATTACAAAGAAGTTGCCACAGTCCATCAATAGCATGGTATGCAACAGTGCCAAAGAAGTCTGTGATCTTACCAAGAATATCGAAAAGTTTTGTTAATGCTTCCTTAGTCTTTTCTCTATTCTCTTTATTACTTAACCACTTAACAGCACCTGCTGCTAAGACTCCCATAATGACGCCCTTAATAAGATCAAAGATAGACTCTAACCAACTAGGAGGTACAAGTCTCTTCTGTTCTTTTGGTTCAGCACCACCACCTTGAGGAGCAGTAGGTAAGTTGAAGACTGGATTGAATCCAGACTTTGTTTGTGCCTCAATGTTTTTAAAGATTGCGTATTGAGTTTCTCTAAACTGAGTGAATGACTTAGCAATAGAGTTTAGACTAGCACCAAGGTTGTTGATTGCTTTAGTCTGCACCTGAAAGACTTGGATCATGGCAACTTCTTTAGATGCCTCCTTACCTCCACCTGATGATGCTCTTGGTTTCGGAGCAGCAACAAACTTGTAGAGATCTATTTTAGAGTTTTTCTTTACAGTTGCCATTACTTATCTAAGAAGGAAGACTTGCTGCCATAAACAATCTTTGTATCAATATTTATTGGTTGTGTTATAAAGACTGGTGTTGCCTTATCAAATACGATTGGGAATGGTATGAATTGATCTTGCTGATCCATAGCAAACTGCTGAGAGAAATCATACTTTCCAAGAGTTGCCGTGTCGGAATATGATGGGGTCAGTGTTGATGCTGCTGCCTTCTCTTCTGTCTGGAATGCTTTACTTACATCAACACCAGTCAGTTTGGAAGCAAAATCTGCAAATGCTTCTCTCGGATCTTTGAGTGATTGAGACTGCACAGAAGTACCACCAGATGTACCTGTGCTATTGGCACCATCATCAGATCCTTCATTGCCTGCAGAGGGGGGAAGTGTGCCCCCAGATCCACCTAGTCTAACACCAGCAAACCAACTAGTGCCGCCATAAGAATCCCAGAAAGGTCTGTAATGGAAACCCCTACTTCTGTTGTGATCATATTGATGCTTAGCACCTTTATCAGCAGCAATACCAACGTGTGTAACAGCACCTTTCAAGATACCTTTTGCTGGATTGATATCTCTGTCTGCTCTCCACAGGAGTAGGTCTCCTGCTTGCATCTCTGATCTATTGGTAATAACCTTACCCATATCAGTTCCAGCAAAAGATGCTGCAAAGTCGGGTCCATTATATTTGGTGCCTTTGGGAGTGTCTAGGTCACCAATCTGAGTACGTTTGGCTGCAGCGGGGTGACCTGCTGCTCTCAATGCTGCTCTGGTTGTATTGGCACACATATCACCAGTGCCCTTACCCAATCCAATGATGGATTTAGCACCAGCAATAATACCGCCTGCTGCTTTCTCCTGTGCCTTTGGCATCACCAAGTCGCCTAGTTTTGGTAACTTCTTACCAATCTCTTTCATCTTATTGCCAATCTCTTTGGCACCAGGAATGCCATCGATAATCTTCTCTTCATACTGCTGAATGCCAGGCACTAAATCTCTAGCAAACATGTACGCATCAATGCCCATTGAGATGCCAGGACCAGGGACAAATCCAGCAAGACCAGACAAATCAAAACCAGCAGATAATGCTTCTAAAAGTCCACCGAAAGGATCGCCATTTGCAAATCGATCATAAGCAAATAGCATATTAACTACGCCACCAATAACAGGTAGAGCAGCACCACCAACCTTCTTAAGAATGTTTCCAGCATCAGCAATGCCGTTGATACCTTTCTTCTTCAATGCTTCTCCGATCTGTTTGCCAACAGGGGACCCCATCAAGGCATCAGTAATTTTACTACCAATGCCTTGAATCTTAGATACTAATGGCTCAAATAAAGTTTTGAT
>Ga0222714_10000630_pt1 | contig 40358 bp, 36 predicted proteins | sample C33_3DmetaG_FD_165048 | JGI IMG/M metagenome (GOLD analysis project Ga0222714, IMG submission 165048) | Estuarine water microbial communities from San Francisco Bay, California, United States - C33_3D | ecosystem: Environmental > Aquatic > Marine > Unclassified | place: USA: California...
ACCGTACGTGCGCCACTCACATGAGCACCTTGAATGGAGTTCAGTCCAACGCCACCCGTTCCAATGACAACAACATGACTTCCGGCTGGAACTTTCGCCGTGTTGGTTACTGCACCAAAACCGGTGATCACACCACATGCCAACAATGAAGCACTCGCCATCTTGATGTTCTTTGGCACCGTTACGCATTGTGATTCGTGCACCAACACTTTTTCGGCGAATCCACCTGTGCGCATACTCTGCACTACTGGCTTGCCATCTTTGTCTTTGATTGGGGTTGCTGCATCGAGCGGGAACTGTGTTGAACATGTAACCGGGTTACCCATACTGCATCCATGGCAATGACCACACGAACGAATCAGCGTGACCACAACATGATCTCCAACTTTTACCGTGGTAACACCATCTCCAATAGTTTCAACTACTCCTGCACATTCGTGGCCGTAGACCGCAGGCAATGCTCCACCCCAATGCCCATCGGCATACGTAATGTCGCTATGGCAGATGGCAACAGCCGACAGCTTTACTTTGACCTCACCTGGGCCAGCATCAGCAAGTGTCACCTCTTCAATAACGAGTGGCTTACCAAATTCGCGGCATACAGCTGCTTTCATGACAGTTGATTCCTTCTTCTCTTGGGGTTTTTGTAAAAACTACTACTTGGCGTAGTCAGGACACTCGCTATCAAGGATGTGCATTAGTGCTTGGAAATGCAGTTTCGCCACACCGGGATACTCCCGAGTCTGCTTAGCCACCATTGCCGCGGTTTCGTTATCAACGAGTTGCAGGGGACGCTGTGTGGACAATGCAAGAACCTGCAATTGCGCTGCCTTCTCGAGGTAATAGAGCGAGTCAAATGCCTGAGCCACAGTTTCGCCCACCACCATCACGCCGTGATTGCCCATGAACAACACATCCTTGCCATCACTCAACAGCGAAGCAATTCGCTCACCCTCGGTTGGATCGAGGGCCATTCCCGCGTAGTTGCGATCGTAAGCAATGCGACCATGAAAAGCACATGCATTCTGATCCAACATCAAGAACTCAAAATCTTTCAAACATGCGAGCGCCGTCGTGTATGGCATATGGGTGTGCAAAACACATTTGGCATGTGCAACATTGCGATGAAGGTATGAATGCAGCACCCAGGCCGTCGGGTCGACGCCAAAGTCGAGTGAGTCGCCGGCCATTGATGTATCAACGGCAACAAGCCCACTGGCAGTTACTTGCGAAAAGTGCGTGCCAGCACGATTAACGATGAATCGTTGACCATCATCTGAAACCGCCATGCTGAAATGATTGGCAACCGCTTCATGCAGATTCAAGCGCGCAGCCCAGCGAAACGCCGCAGCCAACTCTTTGCGAACTTGTTGTTCTTGCGACATCGCTTCCCCCTAGCGCTGACTGAACTCGGTGTTATTCGAGTTCAGCTGGAAAGCCTGGCGCACGCAAATCGGTGCCAGTTGCGTCTTCCAGCAACTTCACCACTTGCGACGACCATGCGTCTCCGCCGTAAGCCTCTTTCGCACGAATAAAAGTTTGGTACGTGTGACCAGCAAGGTCAAGTGGCACACCAAACTCGCGACCGAAGCCCATTGCAAAACCCAAGTCTTTCAATGCAAGGTCCATCGTGAAGTTGATGTTGTATGAGCCGTTCAAAATAACTTGGCTTTCGGTTTCGTGCACGAAACTATTGCCAGAGCTTTCTTTAATTGCTTCGAATGCAACACCAAGGTCGAGGCCTGCGCGCTTTGCGAGCATGAGTGCTTCGCCAGCTGCCACCAAGTGAATGAAGGCAAGCATGTTGGTGATGACCTTGATTACCGCAGCGCTACCAAGAGGTCCGATATAGAGCACTGGATTACCCATTGCAGCAAGCGCCGCTTTGTGGGCCTGGAATACCTTGTCTTCGCCCCCAACAAGCACGGTGATGTCGCCGTGTGCTGCTTTGTGCACGCCGCCTGTAACTGGTGACTCAAGGATGTGCACACCCTTTGACTTTGCGATTTCGCCCAAACGCATCGTTTCGCTTTGGTCATTCGTGCTCATGTCGACCCATGTGGCGGGATTTGCGCGGCCAGCAAGTGACTCAAGTACTCCGCCTGGTCCAGCGACTACTGCATCAATTGCACGAGGCGAAGGCAAACACGTGAACACCGTGTCGGAGGCATCACACAACTCCTTGATTGACGTTGCCCACTTTGCGCCTTTGGCTACAAGTGGTTTTCCTGCATCAGCATTGAGGTCGAAAATGGTGACTTCAAAGCCATTGCGTACAAGGCTTCCCGCAAGAAACTTGCCAATGTGACCGAGACCGATAAATCCGCAACGCATATATTCCCCTTTGAATACGAATTGATACTTATGTTTACAGTTGAATCCAGGTGGTCTTCAAATTCGTGTAGCCCTCGATGGAGTGCAACGAACGGTCACGACCAGTACCTGACTGCTTAAATCCACCGAATGGTGTGGTGATTGACGAGCGGTCAAACGTGTTAACCCATACGGTGCCTGCGCGCAACTGGCGAGCAATTTTGTGTGCCTTGCTTACATCGCGAGTCCACAATGCAGCGCCAAGGCCGTATTGCGAATCGTTGGCGATGCGCACTGCTTCTTCGTCATTCGATACACGAATTGAACCAAGTACTGGTCCAAAGATTTCTTCCTTTTCAATGCGCATTCCAGGCTTCACGTTTTGGAAGATCGTCGGTGGAATGTAGATGCCGCCCTTTGTTGGCTCTACTGGCTTGCCACCGGTGTGAATGGTTGCGCCTTCTGCTTGCCCAATGCCGATGTATTCATTGACGCGATCAAACTGTGCGCGGTCAACAATGGTTCCCATTGCCGTGCTTGGATCGTATGTGTCGCCCGGCATGATGGTTTCTGAAACCTTGCGAACCTTGTCGAGAAGTTCGTCTTCGATCTTTTGATCAACGACCATACGCGTACCTGCGTGACATGTTTGGCCCGCGTTGTAGAACACACCCCATGCAATTGCCGATGCCGCTGCGTCAATGTCTGGACAATCGCTCAACACCACGTGTGGAGTTTTGCCACCAAGTTCGAGCGACACAGCCTTCGCATTGCTCTCTGCTGCGTACTTCAAGAAGTACTTACCCACTTCTGTTGAACCGGTGAATGCCAACTTGTTGACATCCATGTGCTTGCCGAGTGTTCCACCGCAGCTTGGCCCAAAGCCGTTAATCACATTGAACACACCTTCAGGCAACCCTGCGCGAACAGCAAGCTCGGCGAACAACAGTGCCGACAATGGCGACTGCTCTGCTGGCTTCAAGATGACGGAGTTTCCTCCAGCAAGCGCTGCGCCGACTTTCCACGAGCTAATGATGAGCGGGTAGTTCCAGGGAACCACTGCACCAACAACTCCCATTGGTTCGCGCTCAATAAGCGCAATGCTGTCACGAGGAATTGGTGCAATTTCTCCGTACAACTTGTCAATCGTTTCTGCATACCACTGAATGTTGTTTGCACATGAGGCAACGTCAACATTGAGTGAGTCGCTAATTGGCTTGCCGCAGTTCATAGTTTCGAGCAGTGCCAACTCTTCAGCGTGTTCACGAATCAGTTGTGCCCACTTCAACATCACGTTCTTGCGATCAAGTGGAGCCATCTCACTCCACACACCTGCTTCGAATGTGCGCTTGGCAACAGCCACTGCGCGATTGACGTCTTCAACATCGCCTTCGGCGACTTGTGCGATAACCGACCCATCGCGCGGGTTAATGGACTCAAATGTTTTCCCACTGGCAGCATCAACAAACTTGCCATCAATAAACAACTGGGTGCGTGCAACTCTTTGGCCTGCTCGCTTGGTCCAGTCTGCAGTGGTGAGTGCATGTGCCATGGGGATTTTCTCCTTGAGTCTGTTCGTAAAGCGTAAAAACCGTACCAGCAAGTGGCATGCTTCTAGGCTTCCAGAGTGGAAACGCGCTTGTTTTTAGCCATTGCATCAGTCGAGCGCACCGGCTCCACGCTGCTGTGCTCCATTCTGCGTGGCACCCACTTGGCGGGCACGCCTATTGAATACCTCAATATTCAAACGAAGAACTTCGAGCGAATTCGCAATCAGTGCGGCCAACCAAAAATTAAGTTCACCCACCGCCCCATTGCACGAGTGCGCAAGCTCACGGGTCGCTACCCGTGGCGCGACATCTCGTATTTCAGTTCGACATCGTGGCGCCGTTACCTCAGCGCGATTGCCCAGCAGCACACGACCCTAAATGGTGTCTTCGGAATAAAGATGCACTGGAATCAATACAAGCGCCACATGCTCGACATGGGCGTAGACGCAAGTTTCTGGAATGTACCCGTGAAGTGGGTGCGCATCACACGCGAAGACGAACTCCGCCAGGCAATCTCGTTTGTGCGCGCTGCACAAACCGAATCATGGAACAGCAACATGGCGACAAAAGCAGAACCCGTGTACGACGCTGACGCAATTGCATCCGCGCTCGCTCGGATCTCTGACGAGAACTCGGATTGGGATGTGTATTTCGCCCAGAACAACATCACACCACTACACATCACCTACGAGCAACTCACACGCGACATGGATGCCACCATCAGGCGCATCATGTCCTTCATTGAAACTCCCATTGATGTGGTTCCCGAACCACAAACCAAGAAACAAGGCGACTCAATAAATAAGGAGTGGGCCGAGCGCTTTCTTACGCAATACCCAGAGCACACCGAGCGAACACGGATGTGGCAGGGCTTACACTGAGTACGTGAGCACACAGCACGTATCTGACATTTTTGACCCAACACAGTGGAACGAAGTGAAGGGTTTTTCGTTTAACGACATCACCTACCACCGTGCCAAGGCGCATGGCACCGTGCGCATTGCATTTAACCGTCCGGAAATTCGCAACGCCTTTCGTCCGGCAACCGTTGACGAGTTGTTCACCGCACTCGATCATGCACGGCAGTCAAGTGATGTTGGATGTGTGTTGTTAACCGGTAACGGACCATCTCCAAAGGATGGCGGTTGGGCATTTTGTAGCGGTGGCGACCAACGCATTCGTGGCAAAGATGGATACAAGTACGCAGACGGCGAAACCGCCAACACGATCGAACCAGGACGAACTGGCCGACTGCACATTCTTGAAGTGCAACGCCTCATCCGTTTCATGCCCAAGATTGTGATCTGCGTTGTTCCGGGCTGGGCTGCAGGTGGTGGTCACAGTTTGCACGTCGTGTCCGACCTCACGCTTGCCAGCAAAGAACATGCACGCTTCAAACAAACCGATGCCGACGTCGCGAGCTTTGATGGTGGGTTCGGTTCGGCCTATCTTGCACGCCAGGTTGGACAAAAGTTTGCCCGCGAAATTTTCTTTCTTGGTCGTGAGTATTCAGCAGAAGACGCACAACGCATGGGCATGGTCAATGCCGTTGTCCCCCACACCGAACTTGAAGCCACTGCATTGCAATGGGCAAAAGAGATCAACGGCAAGAGCCCCACAGCGCAGCGGATGTTGAAGTTCTCTTTCAACCTGATTGATGATGGCTTAGTTGGACAACAGGTGTTTGCGGGCGAAGCCACTCGCCTTGCTTATATGACCGATGAGGCCGAAGAAGGACGAAATTCGTTCCTTGAAAAACGCGAACCAAACTGGGACGCGTTCCCCTGGCTGTACTAGTTCTTCATGATCGTCACGATTGACGATGCGCTCGACCCCAGGTTGAATGCTTTTCGTTGGCGTGAACGACAATTGACCACCATTGCGCAGCGCAAGTCGGCAATCAACGAGGGACTGTTCATCGCTGAGGGTGATCTCGTCGTACACCGGGCACTCGAAGCAGGTTGCACTCCCGATGTTGTGCTGTGCGACCCAAAGTGCGCGTCAGAATTTTCTGACGCCGTGCACAACGCTGGCGGGACGACCCTTGTTGCCAGTGCTGACATTCGTCGCGAAGTAACGGGGCTTGGCGTACCACTTGATGCGATCGGCGTGTTCAAACGCCCACCGCTTATTTCAAGTGACGACCTCATCGCACAGTCAACTAGACTGATTGTTCTTGACTGCGTAGACAACCCAAGCAATGTTGGGTCAATTGCGCGCACCGCAGCGGCCCTTGGATGGGACGGATTACTGCTTGATCCGACTAGTTCTGACCCACTTTCCCGCCGAGCACTGCGCGTCAGCATGGGCACCACGTTCAAACTCGGCTTTGCTCGCTTTGCAAGCACCACAGAACTGCTTACGCAACTTCATCAATCGGGATACGCCACAATTGGCCTCACACCGCAACATGACACACGAGAAGTGACGAACCTTCGATCCATTCACATCGAAGGAAAGCGAGCACTCATCCTTGGTTCGGAGCGACAAGGTTTGAGCGATGCAAGCCTCGAACTGTGCACTCAACTCGCCAATATCACCATGGCCGATGGCGTTGATTCACTGAATGTGGCGTCTGCTTGCGCAATCGCCTGCTTCGCGTTGCTGTAACTAACGATTGACCATGTGCTGAGCAGCATTGGTCATGTACTCGGTAAGTTGCGCGTGAATGTTTGGATCAGTCGCGCACTCATCCACTGCTGCTTGCATATGCAACATCCATCGATCGCGCTCTAACTCTCCAATGGCAAATGGAAAATGCCGCTGACGCAGACGCGGATGACCACGCTCATCGCTATATGTTGTGGGCCCACCCCAGTACTGAATCAGAAATAACGTAAGTCTTTCGCGCGCTCCGGCCAAGTCATCGTGGTCGGGATACAACGGCCACAACACATCATCTTGCACTACACCTTCGTAAAAGCGATCTACTAGGCGAACAAAGAATTCCTTTCCACCCACTTCGTCATAGAGCATCGGCATGTCGACTAGAAGAACTCCGGTTCTTCCCACTCAGGGAAGATATCGGGCAAGTCAGTCGTCACGCGTTCGGTGAATACCGCTTGACGTTTCTCTAGGAAACTCATCACACCCTCTTGCACATCTTTCGAACGACCGCGTATTTGAATACCCCGACTATCTACGCGATGCGCATTCATCGGGTGAGGTGCCCCAAGCATTCTCCACATCATCTGACGTGCAAGAGCAACAGAAACAGGTGCGGCGTTATCGACGATCTCTTTTGCCAGCGCATATGCAGCAGGCAACAAATCTTCTGGTGCGTGGATGCTACGCACCAACCCGCCACGAAGTGCTTCTTCGGCGTCAAACACACGGCCGGTCATTACCCACTCTTGTGCTTGTGCAATACCAACGATTCGCGGCAAGAACCATGACGAACATGCTTCAGGAACAATTCCACGACGCGTGAATACGAAACCCATTTTCGCGGCACTGGATATGAGACGCATGTCCATTGCCAACGTCATCGTTGCGCCAATCCCCACTGCAGGACCATTGATAGCGCCAATGATTGGCTTGTTGCACTTAAACATTCTCAACGTCACGGTTCCGCCGCCATCGCGCCGAAATGTGGACTGCGACTCGGTGCTCAATGAACCATCGTTAAAGGTGTCGCCACCGCCAGACAAGTCCGCACCGGCGCAGAATCCGCGTCCCGAACCAGTCATTACAACAGCGCGAACATTGTCGTCTGCGTCAATGTCATCGAACACTTGATGCAATTCACGCATCATCACGTTAGTAAACGCATTGAGTTTGTCTGGTCGATGAAGCGTGACGGTTGCTACTCCATCGCGCACGGAATACAAAAGCTCGGTGTAGGACATCCGCCCAATCTAGATGGGTGAACTAGACATCTAAGAAGCGTGACGCTGCGATCGCCGATCCAATTGCACCGGCAAGCGCTCCGATCAGCAAAATCACGATCATCACGCCAGAGAGATAACCAGACGGAACTACGAGAGACGAAATTCCTGTACCGGGCTTAAAGCCTGCGACACCGCTCGTCCACGCAGAATTGAGCACCCACAGGCCGCCACATGACAGCACTGCACCAATCAAACCTTGCAGCAGACCTTCGAGCATAAACGGAATACGAATGAACCAGTTTGTTGCGCCCACCAACTTCATGACTTCGATCTCTCTACGACGAGCAAACATGGCAGTTCGAATGGTGTTCCAGATGAGACCAACGGCAACGAATAATAATACGAGTGACATTACCAACGTCACGGTGCGAACAAACCGTGACAGGGTTGAGATCACTTCAAACTCGTCTTCAGCAAGTGCAACATCTTCTACTCCAGGAAGCGATCGATACTGCTCGCTGAGTGAACGAACAAGAGCGGGATCCTGTGTAATGGGCACCACTTTGAATTCTGACGGAATGTTTTCGGGTGTCAGCAAACTGAGCGTTACAGGATCACCTGCAAAGATGCGCTTTGCTTCTTCGTATGTTTGCGTCTTATCAAGGTACTCAAGTTTGTCGACATCAATGATCGTTGGTGCTGATCGAATGGACTCGTCAATTAAGGCAATTTGTTCTGGGGTTGCGTCGCTACGAACAAACACGATCAACGCGACATCACCCTTCCATTGCACCAACAGATTGTCAAAGGCGCGCTGGATGAGCAAGGTTGTTCCAACGAGAAGTAACGCAATTGCCGAAGTGAGAATTGCTGCAATCGTCAGCGTGAGATTTCGGCGGAAACTCGCCCACATCTCGCGAAACGCATAAGTGATACGAGCGATCATTCGTATACCCCGCGCTCTTGGTCACGAACAATAACTCCACGATCTAACTGAATCACTCGGCGACGCATCGCGTTCACCACACGATGGTCGTGCGTTGCCATCATCACCGTTGTTCCCGTCTGATTGATCTCATCAAGCAATGACATGATGCCTTCCCCCGTTGCCGGGTCGAGGTTTCCAGTGGGCTCATCTGCCAACAAAATCAGTGGACGATTAACGAAAGCGCGAGCGATGGACACGCGTTGCTGCTCACCGCCCGATAACTGATGCGGAAACCGATCTTCCTTGCCAGCCAGCCCCACAAGCTCGAGCACAATCGGCACTTGACGCGCAATCACGTGACGAGGTTTGCCTATCACTTCGAGCGCAAATGCAATGTTTTCAAACACTGTCTTACCCGTAAGCAACTTGTAGTCCTGAAAGACATTGCCCATGCTGCGACGCAAAAACGGCACGCGCGAATCAGGAATGTCGTTGACATTTTGTCCAGCAACCCAGACGTCACCACGTTCCGGTCGTTCTTGCCGATTCACCAACCGCAAAATGGTTGATTTGCCCGAACCAGACGGACCGACCAAGAAGACGAAGTCTCCTTTGGCGACATCAAATGACGCGTCCCGAACTGCAACGGTTTCGGACCCGTATCTCTTGGTCACATTTTCCAAACGGATCATGGGGCCCCTCTCAGGCTTCAAAACCAAAGTCTAATTTATGAATCAGCATGTGCACGGCGCCAGCGCAAGAACCCTTCCATAAAGGAATCTAGGTCGCCATCGAGAACTGCGGCAATGTTTCCACTTTCAATTTCAGTGCGAACATCTTTCACCATTTGATATGGCTGCATCACATAGCTGCGAATCTGACTTCCCCAACCAACTTGTGCCTGCTTTCCGGCAATACTTCGCAACTCACTTTCACGCTCTTCTTCGATTCGCGATGCAACCATTGTCTTCAACCGCTTCAACGCATTTTCACGGTTTTGCAACTGCGAACGCTCTTGCTGCGATGAAGCAACAAGTCCAGTGGGTTCATGAATCAAACGAACTGCCGACGAAGTTTTATTGACATGCTGTCCACCTGCGCCTGATGCACGGAATACTTCCATTCGAATATCGGATTCATTGATCTCAACATCGACTTCTTCAAGCACCGGCCAAATTTGAACGTTGGCAAAACTCGTTTGCCGACGACCCTGGTTATCAAACGGGCTGATTCGCACCAATCGATGCGTGCCGCGCTCGGAAGTCAGTAAGCCATACGCGTACCGACCGCGCACCGTGAAGTCGGCAGACAGAATTCCTGCCTCTGTACCTTGAGAGATATCCCCGATTTCGATCTCAAATCCCTTGCGTTCCGCCCACCGCGTAAACATGCGTAGGAGCATTTCGCTCCAATCTTGAGCATCGACACCGCCGTCTTTGGCATTGATCTGCACAATTGCATTTGCCTCGTCATGCACTCCTGTAAACAAACTGCGCAATTCAAGAGCATCGAGTTTCGTACGTGCCTGCGCAATACCGCGCTCTAGATCTGGCTCTTGACTTTCGTCATCAATTTCTCGCGCCATTTCATGGAGCACCTCAAGGTCATCCACCGAACCAGACAATGAGGCAAACTCATCCATGTCCGATTTCAAGTTTGCATATTCGGAGTTCACCTTTTTGGCATTGTCCTGGTCGTCCCACAAATCAGGACGAGCGACTTCGACCTCAAGTTCACTGATTCGTACACGACTAGCTTCCACCTTCAAATAGACAGAGGCCTCATTAACTCGGCGACGTAATTCAGTGAGGTCGTTAGAAAAATCGCGCATGGTTACTTCTCTATTCGATTGCGATTAGTCGCGCCCGTGGCACATTTTGTACTTCTTGGCAGAACCACACGGACACGGTGCATTTCGTGGGGTAAGCGACCAGTCATCGGCTGACTTAACCACGGTCTTCTGAGCATCTGGAGCTGCTGGTTGTGGTGGCGCGAGCGGATCTGCGGTAGCGCCAGCAAAACCACCTTGGGCATCAGAATCGTATGAGCTCTCCTGAATGTTTTGCACCTGGATTGCGGGGGCATCGTTCTTTACGACTTGCACATGCATCACATACTTCACGAAGTCTTGCGCGATGCCCTTCATCAGTGCGCCAAACATTTCAAAACCCTCGCGCTGCCATTCGGTCAGCGGGTCCTTCTGCCCCATGGCACGCAGGTTGATTCCTTCTTGCAGGTAATCCATTTCTTCGAGGTGTTCACGCCAACGTTGGTCAATGATTCGCAACATCACCTGACGCTCAACTTCGCGCATTGTCTGCTCGCCCATTTCAGACTCTCGCAGTGCGTAGTATCGCGATGCGTCCGCCATCACATGGTCGTACATATCGTCTGTCGAACCACAACCCGCAAGTGAGTCTTCGGTGACTTCTGTCGGCCAGAAGGTGCCGAGCTCGCGAGCAAGACCTTCTAAATCCCATTCGTCTTCCGCGTCAGACACGCAATGGCTATCAATCAAAGAATCCACTGCTTCGGCCAAGTACTCCATTGCCGCAATTTTGAGATCGGCGCCTTCCAGAATTTGATCACGGCGCTGATAGATGATCTTGCGCTGCTCATTCATTACTTCGTCGTACTTCAATACGTTCTTGCGAATTTCGCCGTTGCGCTGCTCAACAGTGCTTTGTGCTCGCTCGATTGCTTTGGTCACCATCTTTGCTTCGATAGCTTCGTCTTCTGGCAATGCTCTGCCCATTACCCAACTCAATGCACCAGTTGCGAACAAACGCATGAGCTCATCATCAAGGCTGAGATAAAAACGACTTTCACCCGGGTCGCCCTGACGGCCCGCACGTCCGCGCAATTGATTATCAATGCGGCGCGATTCGTGGCGCTCGGTTCCGAGAACATAGAGACCGCCTAGCGCGCGAACCTGAGCACCTTCTTCTTTGCACTGTTCGATGTATTGCGCCAGCACCTCTTCGTACCTCGATTGCGCGAGCACGCGAGAACCTTGAAACTCTTCGGACATATTGGCAAGTGGCATCGCCAATTCGAATTCATCTTTGAGCAAATCCTCGGAATATCCTTCGCTCAACACGTGTTGACGTGCAAGCCCTTCAGGGTTGCCGCCCAACAAGATGTCAACACCTCGACCAGCCATGTTCGTTGCAACGGTGACCGAACCTAAACGACCTGCCTGAGCAACAATGTGTGCTTCGCGAGTGTGTTGCTTGGCGTTCAACACCTCATGGCGAATACCGCGCTGATTCAGCAAACGGGAGAGCAACTCACTCTTTTCAACGCTTACCGTTCCGACAAGCACAGGCTGCCCAGCCTTGTGTTTACCTTCAATATCGTCAACGACTGCTGAGAACTTTGCTGCCTCGGACTTGAAAATGAGATCTGGTTGATCAACGCGAATCATTTCACGGTTAGTAGGAATCGGTACAACAGCCAGGTTGTACGTGTTCATCAGTTCAGCAGCCTCAGTTTGCGCCGTTCCCGTCATTCCAGAAAGCTTTTCGTACATTCGGAAATAGTTCTGCAAGGTCACCGTTGCCAATGTTTGGTTTTCTTCCTTGATTTTGACGCCTTCTTTGGCTTCAACCGCCTGGTGAATACCTTCGCTCCAACGACGACCCTCAAGGATGCGGCCTGTGAACTCATCAACAATCATTACTTCGCCGTCTTGAACGATGTAGTCCTTATCGCGGTGATACAACACAGCAGCCTTCAATGCAACCTGTAATTGGTGCACCAGATTTTGTTGAATCTCGTCGTAGAGGTTTTCGATTCCGAGTTGCTGTTCTACCTTTTCAATACCCGACTCGGTAGGGACAACAATCCGTTTGGCTTCTTCAACTTCGTAGTCAACGTCACGAACCAGCGACCGCACAATTGATGCAAATCGGTAATACATTTTTGCAGCATCGGCAATTCGACCCGAGATGATCAATGGTGTTCGCGCTTCATCAATCAAAATTGAGTCAACTTCGTCGACGACAGCAAAGTGATGTCCGCGTTGCACCTTTTCGTTCTTCGATCCCGCCATGTTGTCGCGCAAGTAGTCGAAGCCAAATTCGTTATTCGTTCCGTATGTGATGTCTGCCAGATAGTCGCGACGCTTTTCTTCTGGCGACGTCCGCACACCAGGAATGATGAGTCCGACTTCCAAACCCATCCAGCGGTGAATGCGACCCATCCACTCGGCATGAAAGCGTGCAAGGTAGTCGTTGACCGTAATGACGTGCACGCCCTTACCCGACAATGCATTGAGATACGCCGGCAACGTTGAAACAAGAGTTTTGCCTTCACCCGTTCGCATTTCGGGAATCCATCCAGCGTGCAACGCCGCCCCGCCCATCATCTGCACATCGAAGTGACGCTGACCAATCACCCGCAACGAAGCCTCACGAACGACAGCGAATGCCTCAACCATGAGGTCATCAACATCTTCTCCGCGTTCAATGCGCTGACGAAATTCGGCAGTCTTGGCTTGCAATGCCACATCGGAGATCTTGTGGAGCTCGGGTTCATAGGCGTTGATGTCGGGCACAAGCGCGGCAAGAGCCTTCACTTTTTTGCCCTCGCCGGCACGCAGAATTCGATCCAGGAGTGCCATGCAGTCAATGATCCTACCTGCGCCGCGCTGGGACGGGAGTAGCGGCAACTGCTGCGCACATGACCCACTTCGCCCCCGCATCTTCCAAGGCATGCCGAGCATCCCGCAAAGTCGCCCCTGTTGTCACCACGTCGTCAATGACTAAAACGCTGAAGGGTCGAAGCATCTGACGTGCAGTGAGCTGATGGCCCACTAATCGTTGTTCCCGAGTTTTTCCTGTTTGGTGGCCATTGCCATGTTTCACTAACAACTTACGCACAGGGATCCCCAATTGGCGTGCAACATCACGTGCAATCCGCTCTGCCTGATCATGGCCACGCATAAAACGCCGCTGCCGAGATGTTGGTACCCATGTCACTACATCAACTTGTGCTGTCTGTTGATGTTCGCACAACCTGCGAACAAGGCATGCACTAAACATGGCCCCCAACTCACGGTGATTGCGATATTTATAGCCGATCATCAATCGTCGAGCGACTCCGCTATACGGCATTGCGACAATCACTCCATTGATATCTGCGCTGCGTAACGACATCACATGAACAAGACATCGATCACACTCCGTGCGCACACGCGATCCGCATCCATCACACCGATAAAAAAACAATCCGTTCCTCCAAACCATGTACGACTACGGTGATGGGGTGACGAATTACTTCATCAGTCCACTGCGTGATCGGCCAATCCAACGCCTCACACGATGTGTGGGCGGATTAGCCCTCTTTGGAATTGGTGTCGGAATGCAAAAGCAGGGTCACATGGGTCTTGCCCCGTGGGATGTGTTTCACGACGGCTTATCCAAGCAACTCAACTGGCCATTTGGCCGTGCACTGATCTTGACCAGTTTCTTGGTGTTGTTCCTGTGGATTCCGCTTCGTCAGAAACCAGGTATCGGAACATTGCTCAATGCAGTTGAGATCGGTCTCGTTGCAGGCATCGTCATTGAAATATTGCCTCGAGCCGAATCGTTGCCACTGCGCATTGCACTAATGCTCGGCGGCATTGTGATTCTTGGAATCGGATCTGGCCTCTACATCGGCGCAGGACTAGGACCTGGTCCTCGTGATGGCTTATTCACTGGTCTTGCCGAACGCGGATTTACGGTGAGTCGGGCACGCACCCTTGTTGAAATCAGTGTTCTTGTTGTGGGTTTTGCGCTCGGAGGCGCAGTTGGAGTCGGAACGCTGGTCTTTGCGTTCGGGATTGGGCCAATTGTTGCTCGCACGCTCCCACTGCTCCACCTAACACCGCTAGAAGCGGTTACCGAAGAAGAGCAGTGGGGCGAGTAACGAGTTAGTAGCGGTATGCCTCTGGCTTAAATGGACCACTTGGCGCAATACCGAGGTAGTCGGCCTGCTCATCAGTCATCCGCGTCAACACTGCACCGAGTGCATCTAGGTGCAACGCTGCAACCTTTTCATCTAGATGTTTCGGCAACACGTACACGCCAAGTGGGTATTTATCAAGATTGCCAAATAGCTCGATCTGAGCAATTACCTGATTCGAAAATGAGCAACTCATTACGAAACTTGGGTGCCCGGTGGCGCAACCAAGGTTGACCAATCGGCCTTCCGCCAACACGATCACTGCGTGTCCGTCTTTGAACGTCCACAAATCGGTACCAGGTTTGAGTTCATCTCGTACTGCTCCGCTGCGAGCAAGTCCGGCCATGTCAATTTCGTTATCAAAGTGTCCGATATTGCACACAATTGCGTTGTGCTTCATACGCGCCATGTGATCAACAGTGATGATTGCTTCGTTACCCGTTGCTGTCACGAACACGTCCGCCGTCGCCACCATGTTTTCCAATGTGTCGACCTGGTAGCCCTCCATCGCTGCCTGCAATGCATTGATTGGGTCAATCTCGGTCACGATCACGCGAGCTCCTTGGCCACGAAGGCTCTGTGCGCAACCCTTGCCCACGTCGCCATAACCACACACCACTGATGTTTTTCCAGCAAGCATCACATCGGTTGCACGGTTGATTGCGTCAATCAATGAGTGTCGGCAACCATAAAGATTGTCGAACTTAGACTTCGTCACACTGTCGTTGACGTTGATCGCAGGAAACAGCAGTTCACCCTTTTCTGCCATCTTGTACAAACGCTTCACACCCGTTGTGGTTTCTTCCGTTACGCCCTTGATGCCTTTTGCCATCTTCGTCCACTTCGTTGGATGTGTTTTGAGTGTGCGTTGCAACAAACCAAGCACGATGGCGAGTTCAGGATTTGATGCCGAAGTTGGATCTGGAACTTCACCCGTAGCCTCATACTCAACACCCTTGTGCAACAACATGGTTGCATCACCACCGTCATCGAGGATCATGTTTGGTCCATCGCCATCAGGCCATGTCATCATCTGGTCTGTCGCCCACCAGTACTCTTCGAGCGTCTCGCCCTTCCATGCAAACACTGGGACACCATTTGGCTCATCGACCGAACCATTAGGACCAACAACTACTGCAGCCGCTGCATGATCTTGCGTAGAGAAGATATTGCAACTCGCCCAACGCACTTCCGCGCCAAGTTCGACAAGTGTTTCGATCAACACTGCAGTTTGAATGGTCATGTGCAAAGAACCAGAAATTCGGGCGCCCTTAAGTGGCTTCGACTTGCCAAACTCTTTACGCAACGCGCGCAAACCTGGCATTTCGTGTTCGGCCAAATGGATTTCCTTGCGACCAAAAGGTGCAAGCGACAGATCGGCAACCCGCCAATCACGACGTTGAGCGAATGAAGACATGAAAACTCCTTAAATGAGTGACTAAGTGAACTAATAGATAATGGTGCTCTGCGTACGAAACGCAGCGATTAGCCAAATGTCGGACTAATCGATTCCGCAACGATTCTTCGTTCGAGCTCAGTGTGCTCTGCGGCATCTACCGCGACGGATTCTTCAACCAACATTACTGGAATTCCATCGCGCACCAAGTACTTCCGACGGAGACGCGGGTTGTAGAGAAATGCGTCGCCAGCAAAATAGAACAGTGGACCTTTGTCTTCTGGACAGGCCAGGATTTCCAGCAATTTTGTATCGAGCGACATGGCAACAGACTATTGGATGTCCACCAATTAGGCGGTAATCACACCAAGCAAATCGGCTACATGGTTGTCGCACTCGTCACGCGTGCTGGCTTCTAAGTTCAACCTCAACAGCGGCTCGGTATTGCTTGGGCGAACGTTGAACCACCACGATCCACAATCAACCGTGAGACCATCCAGGTGATCCTGCGGGTACTGCGCGTAATCCTGCCCTATTTGCGCAATAACTTTTGCGATGTCGGGAACAGTCGTATTGATCTCGCCACTTGACGCATAACGCTCGAGTGGTTTGCGGATCTCGGAGAGCTTGCTGCCGGTGCGGCACATTTCGCCCAGCACGCCCATGCTTGCGATCAGTCCGCTGTCTGCTCGATAGTTATCTGCAAAGTAGTAATGCCCAGAATGCTCGCCAGCAAAGACGGCACCAGTCTCTGCCATGATCTGTTTCATATAACTATGACCGTTCTTGGTTCGGATCGCAGTTCCGCCATGCTCGCGGATCACTTCAGGTACAGCGCGCGAACAAATGAGGTTGTACAAAATGGTCGCGCCAGGGTTCAGGCGCAAAAATCTGGTTGCGAGCAACGCTGTGGTCGTGCTTCCCGACATCCCCTGACCAAGTTCATCAACCAAAAACACTCGGTCTGCATCACCATCAAACGCAAGACCGACATCAAAGCCACCCGCGATCACACGAGCCATGAGGTCGCGCTGATTTGCTGTCTGCAACGGGTCGGCTGGGTGGTTTGGAAATGTGCCATCGAGTTCGCCGTACATCACTTCAAGTTCAAAATCGGCAAGGCGCTCAAACACGGCTGGAACGACAAGACCGCCCATTCCATTTGCCGTGTCAGCAACAACACGCAACTTGCGCAACCTGTCGGAGGAAATGAACTTCACAACATGATCTGCAAACTCCGCCAACATGCTGACATGATTCAACGTTCCTGCAGTTGCGGCAAACGCAGGTTCGTTACCAGCCAGCACTTCGGCTGCAATCGAGTGAATTTCGCGCAGGCCGTTATCTATTCCGATTGACCGCGCCCCAGATAGACAGCATTTAATTCCGTTATATTGCGCCGGATTATGCGAAGCAGTAAACATCGCGCCAGGCGAATCGAGTTTGCCCGATGCGTAATACAACAAATCACTTGAGGCCAGCCCAAGGTTGGTGATGCTTACGCCATGTGCCAGAACGCCACGCTGGAAAGCGTCAACGAGTTCGGGTCCACTTGGACGCATGTCGTGCGCTACGACGATATGTGGCGCCTTGGCAAATTTTGCAAACGCAACACCAATTGCGTAAGCCACTTCGGCATCGAGTTGATCAGGGACAATGCCCCGAATGTCGTACGCCTTAACGATTGCGTTGAGATCTGCCACGGGTGTACAGACTACTCAACAATCCCGATTTGTTACGTCGGGCAATAACAATCCACACGATTCCGATAAACGTCAGCATGTATGCGAAATAGTCAATGAGCGTCCACCCATAGTGCATTTTGACCGACGAACTTGTTGGCACCACCACCATCATGTTGGGTGCGACGCGATACGGGCCGGTGGCACCTTCCACTTTCCAATTCGGAAAGTAACTCACGCGAACCAACACTGGGACACCAATCTTGTCCACCGAAAACTTAATGCTTTCTTGACCAATTTCCACGTCGCTCACCACTACCGGTTCAAGCGGTACCGACTGAACAGGAGATGACGGTCTGACCACATCGACTCGCCTGCTTGGAGAGTCGGGTTCGCCTTCTCGAAGCGCAAGATCTATCTCAACATCAACTCGTTGCCATGACTCGGGACCACTATCGGCAATGGGGGTTTGCCAAATATCTGGATGCTGAAACCAACTTGTACCCACTTCCAACCAACGCTCACGTGGATTGTCGGAAGACATATTGACGATCACCGGTTGCGTTGTAAGCGGAACAACGATGTCGCTTCCTTGCACCCGATACACCACCCAGGGACCACTGCGCGCAACTTCGACAAGACCTTCTTGCTGCGAAGCCTGCGCAATAGCTTCGGGCGTGAAACCCATGAAGTACTTAACGCCAAGTTCTTGCAGATAACGAAGTCCAATAGTTGCGTCGTTGTTGTCATAGCGAAGTTCTCGGACTGGATTACTGCTCTGCTTCGACATCGCAGCTGCAGTAATGAAGTGATACGGAGTACTTCCCGCGGCCTCGAAGAACAAGCCCTCCATTGACCCAATGCAGCCATCGGTCCAATGCGGTAGCAACATCAGACTCATGGTGGTTCCGTACTTATTCAACTCACCATTGTTTTCCCATAGTGCTCGACCACAGCCCAGATTTGGATCTTCGCCTAGCGACTTCATGGTTTGCACAATGTCGTAATACTCACCGTACGCGCTCTTGCCTTCGTAGCCCGTGAAGTTCCAGCGAGCCCATCCATCAACGAAACCGTCATTGCTTGACTTTGTTTTTAATGGACCCCACACATAGTTGTACTCACCCGCTGCGTTGACTTGCACCGAACCAAACGGAAGCTCTTGAAACCGAAACCCGATTGCTACTGCAGTGAGCACCGCAAACCCCGAAAGTATTGCGAGTTGAATCGAGAAACGATCGCGCACAGAGGAAACGTGAAGCACCACGGGCTCTGCAGATTCGGAGCGGGCAAGTCTTTCGAGCGAGACAACGCGAACGATAAATGCAACCACTTCGCAGATTCCAACAACAAACAAGAAATACCGCATGAGATACAAAAATGGAAGGATGCGCGGGTTCCAGAGCAAACCAATAATCGGCAAACTATTGCGAGCGATAAACACGCCAACCGCAAGAACAATCGCCATCAATACCATCCACGTTCCTGCTTTATGACGTCTGCGCAGCAGCGACACAGCGCCAATTACCGCGACGACAACGAACGTGATATCGAGCGCGGTGTGTAACGGGAAGAACATCTTCCAAAAGGAATCCGTCACCCCGCTTGGCCGGGGCTCGTACTTCATGTCGGTCATATAGGCATGGCTGGTTACGAATGGAAGTACCCAAAAAGATGACAGCAACATTGCAAGCGCAATGACTTTTGCACCGAAGCTCAATTGATCGCGCTTATTCCATACGACCAACATCAATGCTGCACCACCGAACACAAAGATCAAAACAATTCCGTGGCTCAGGGCCGACAGGGCGATGACTATCGCCGCTGCCACACGATGACGACCTGTTTCGAGTCCACGCGCCAACAATGCAAACCCCAGCATCGCAAGCGACAGTGAAATAGAGAACGAGAACTCACCAGCCATCGTCGATGCAATGTTGCCCCCATAAATGGTGAAACTTTCATCAAACAAAAAGATCGTCGCTGCGATCGCAAATAACTCCGGAATTGGGTACGCGAATCGCGCAAATCTTCCAAACAACCACGAACACAATGGCAACGTCAAAATTCCAATTACTGCAACAATCTTCATTGCAATCCCGTACGGCAACACAACGTCAAGCAGCACGATCATGAGTGCTGGCAACACCATATAGAAGCGGTAAATCGGCAACCCCGAATACCAATCCATACTCCAACCGGAAAGCTTGAATTGCGAAAGCAAATGGTCACGCAGGAATGCCGGCCCCCACACATGGGCGCCCATGTCGCCTCCCGTTGGGGTGTTATTGCGCAAAATCAGTTCGGGATGCAACGCCATCAACAAAAACAGCGTCGGTCCCGCCACTGCAATGATTGCTGACAGCTTTTTCCAGTAGGGCTCGTTGCGATCGAACCGATTGGCTATTTGGACTGGATCGGAATCACGCGCAGTATCGACAGCACCGTGTTCGATCTCGTGGTCCACGCGCTAAATCATAGATGTAAGACCTATATGTATTGAGTCAGTGCGAGCGCCGCTAACGCCGTCGCATTAAATGCAATGTGGGTAACGATGGCAAGCCCAAGTCGCTGAGTGCGCATGAAGCTCGCGCCAAGCACAATTGAAAAGGCAAACAAACCCGGGAACTCGGCAACCTGAAAATGGATTCCCGCAAACCACAACGACGAAACAATCAAGGCTGGAATCTTGCCGATTGATGTCCCCAAATACTGTTGGATAAATCCTCGATAGATCACTTCTTCAACAAATGGCGCTCCAAACACAACAACAAGAACAAGCACCACCATCCACCCACCCGATGCCGCATCAAACAAGCCCTTTGCGCGCTTTTCGACATTTTCTGAATTGAACACGGACGGAAAAAGCCAATTGAACGGGATGGTGACCGCGACAACCACAACAAGTTGACTCAATAATCCAAGTGGAATACCCCAAAGATCTCGGGCAGTAAATGAAATTGCAAAATCACGTCGAACACTTCCCGAACCACTTCGCTTCGATAACGCTCGGAGCATCACCATAAACGGCACCCACAGAGTGAGCGCCGAAACAGCGAGCACCCAGGTAGGCAGGTCTTCTGCCCCGGAATAACCAAGTACCGAAAGAACTAGCAAGCTTGCGATGTTGGCAACCACATACGCTGCTAACCACCATGAGATAAGCCGAAACGGCGAAATACGCAAGAACGAATTAGCCAGCAAGACGATTTGGAACAATCAATCGGAATCGATCGCGACGATCTTCCAAACGCCAACCACCCGGAACCGTAAACCGGCGACCATGTGTCTCGCACAGGTCGTAGGCGTGCGGATCGACCTCTTCAGCCAAGTCATCAATCCAAACCAACGCACGACTGTATTGATACGTCAATGTGAGAGCGGAATCATGCTTACAGGTTGGACGAGAACACTTACGGGCCACGTCTCAAACCTAATTCTCACGTCGCCTCAATCGGCGGATTTCCCGCATGGCGGTGTGGCGTAACCCCAGACACAACCCACGACATGACACTTCAAGACTTCTGCCCGTAACATGACCACGTGAGCAAACTTCCACCACCCCCACCCCCATCGTCATCACCAAAGCGTAAAAACCCCCTTGGTATTCCCGGCAAACAGAACCAGAACAAGTCAGGCAAAGAGCGCAGTTCGATGCCGCGTTGGGCCGTGTGGGTCTTAATTGCCATCGCGGCTGGACTCATTCTGGCGCCACGAATTTGGCCAGCATCCACTGCCACAAAGGTGACCTATACCGAATTTCTTGCACTAGTCCAAAGCGGAAAAGTAAACAACGTAGAAATCAACAACCTGAACAACACCATTAGCGGAGTCATGGATGATGGCAGCGAGTTCGTCACAACGGGCGCAACGGCGTTGTCTGATGCCGACGAACAGCTACTCAAAGAAAAGGGTGTCGATTACGACTTCGCAACACCACAGGGCAACTTTTTTACCAATCTGATTCCTATTTTATTGCCATTCTTTTTGATCATGGGCTTCTTTATCTGGATGCAACGTCGTGCGATGGGCCAAGCAGGCAACATCATGTCGATTGGACGCAGCCGAGCAAAGAATTACAACGCTGACAAACCAAGCACCACGTTTGCTGATGTTGCTGGCTACGACGGAGTAAAGCAGGAGATCAAAGAAGTTGTTGACTTCTTGCGAATGCCAGAGCGCTTTAAAGAAATCGGAGCTCGGGTACCAAAGGGAATCTTGCTTGTTGGCCCTCCAGGAACCGGGAAAACTTTGTTTGCGCGCGCAGTTGCCGGTGAAGCAGGAGTTGGATTTCTTTCGGTAACGGGTTCTGACTTTATGGAAATGTTCGTCGGTGTGGGTGCAAGCCGCGTGCGCGACCTTTTTCAGCAAGCAGCAAAAATGGGACGTGCGATCATATTTATCGACGAAATTGACTCAATCGGCCGCAAGCGTGGTGCAGGACTTGGTGGCGGTCACGACGAACGTGAACAAACGCTAAACCAAATGCTCGCCGAGATGGACGGCTTTGAAGCCACCGAAGGCATCGTTGTTCTTGCGGCAACCAACCGCCCCGACATTCTCGACCCAGCGCTCCTTCGTCCAGGTAGATTCGATCGCCAAATCATCGTTCCATTGCCAGAGTCAGATGAGCGCCTTGCAATTCTGAAAGTTCACTCCCAGGGCAAGCGCATGGGAACCGACATCGATCTTGACACCATGGCAAAAGCTACGCCAGGAATGAGCGGTGCCGATCTTGCCAACCTTGTCAACGAGGCTGCATTGTTTGCAGTTCGCCGAGGCTCAACTCACATCGAACGAATTGACTTTGAGAACGCACGTGACCGCGTAGTGCTCGGTGCACGACGAGAAAGCCTTGTGCTTAACGCTGAGGAAAAGCGCGCAACCGCGTACCATGAAGGCGGCCACGCAGTTCTCGCAACAGTCTTGCCAAATAGCGATCCATTGCACAAAGTGACGATCCTTCCGCGCGGTATGGCTCTTGGTGTGACGTGGTCACTACCCGAAGAACGCCACACCTATTCACGTGAATACTTTGAAGATGTGATCTGCAAAGCCATGGGTGGTCGCGTTGCAGAGCAGATCGTCTTTGGGGCACTCAATAGCGGAGCAGCAAACGACCTCGAACAAGCAACAGGCATCGCCCGGCGCATGGTTCGCGAATGGGGCATGAGCGACGCAGTTGGACCAATGGCATTTGCAGGACAGCAACAGGTATTTCTCGGCGAGGACTTGATGACAAGTGGCCGTGAATACAGCGACGAAATGGCGCGCAAGATTGATGAAGAGATCAGTCGCATTTTGCGTGAGCAAGAGGCACGTGCACGCGTGACTCTAGAAAAGCATCGACGTGGTCTCGATCTCGTAGCACATGCGCTACTTGATCAAGAGACCATTGATGGTGCAATGGTGTCGCGCTTGATCCAGCAAGGTCTTGGCGAACCAAGTCGCCAAACAACACCAAACAACTAGTTACACGACTCATCATGCTGATGAGTCACACCATCTCGCACACGGGCTAACGCAGCCCAGATATCGGTTGCACTGGAAGGCCCTAAAAACCCTTTCTGCACTACCCCATCGCGGTCCACAATCAACAGAGTTGGCACTGCATCAATCGCATATTTCTTGTGCAGTTCGCGTTGTGCTGTGAATTCACAGACATCAACTGCCACTGACTGCGACTCAAGCACACGCGCTTTACGTTCAATGTCTGCACAGGTTGCACAGGTTGCCGAAGTAAATGCCAGTACCAGCCACTCTGATGCCGGCTGTGCGAAATCTGTGCGATCAATCTGTGTTGGCATCTCGGGGCTTGCCTGAGTTGGCGCGACGTTAAGTCGATTGCGAAGCAAACGATTTGCGAGTACCGCGATCAAGACAATTGCGACAACGATGACGAGGCGGATCACGATTCATCCACTGGAGAAGGAAGCGTTGGTATCGCCAAAACCGCACTGCGACCAGGCAGATCATGGCCACGAAGCAACATGCGTTGCACCACTACCGGCGAGGATGCCTGAACAATGATCTCGCCTTCAGAAATACCAGCAGGGATTGCAACGACTGCAAGGCCACCCGCTGACAGCACCACCGACTCAAGCCCAGGAAGCGCCACCGAGCCTGCAGGCCCAACTTGAGACACACTGACCACTGACTCTGCTGGCGTTGCATTGAACACGATCAAAGCATCTCCGATACCAGATGACACTCCACTTGGTGCAGACCAAATGGTTGATGCAGCACCGTATGGCGCCCCCAAAACAACCGAGGTCGCAACCGTATTTCCAATTCGTCGATTGATCACCTGTTCGACAACCACACCGGATGACACTTCACCCGGTACATCAACCGTTGACACAATCATTCCGTATCGGCCAGTCGGGACACCTGGGTACGAGCCTGTGTCGAACAGGGTTACGCGACCAGCAGGTGCGGTCAGGCTTGCGGGTTGTGTTATTGCGTCAGACCCATCGCCCACAACAAATAACACGCTTAATGAAACATCTTCATCACTTGGATTAAGTATCACCAACTGCTCGTTTGCGCCTTCGATGTTTTCTCCATCGGCAAACCACCACTCGGGACTCGTTCCACTTGATCCAAGCGCCATCGTGTATCCCAACCGACCATCACCGAGATAATGCTGAGACCGACCAACGACAAGTTTGCCTGCGCTCGCTCGCACCGAGACAGCAAGCACAGGCTCATTGCGCGCACCTTCTTTCGCCATATTCAATGCAACAACAGAAAGCGGTGGAATGACGAACCCTTGAAGATGCGCTGGTTCTCGCGTTGAGTCACGCGTGACAAAAGAAATGTCGACGACTGTTGAATCACTGTAAGGATTCGTCAACACTAAATTATGAAGACTGTCCGCGCCCGTGAAGCCATCAGCAAAATGCCACTCCGTAGCCGGCTCATTTGCGCACAACGCAACCGAGTTGCCTGCGGGATGATTGATCATCTGCTCCACCGAACCCACTCCACCAATGATTTCAACGATCACACTGATGTACGGTGACTCAATTCCTGCTCTGACATTTTCATAGACATGGGAACGCGCAGGAACTCCAACCGTGGAGTACACCGGCGCCACACCATTTCCTAAACGTGTAATCGTGGCGATGAAATCTGCATCTGAAGAATTCGAAATTGCAATGGTTCCTGAAATCGTTCCATCATTTCCGGGAACACCAGGACAAAACCAACTCGACGAAGATTGCGCCGCAGCAGAAACAAATGGCATTTCTAGTGCCACCGGACTGGCCGTCTCGGTGGTTTTTACGTCTCTGCCATCAATGAAAACCATGAGGCCAACAACCAGCAACGCTACAACGAAGGCAACGAGCTGAGAAATAGTGAGATGTCTACGTTGTTGGCTCATCACTTGCCCAACCCATTTAGCCGTCGTTTAAACCTGCCGAGATCAAACATTGCAGTAATCACAACCAGCCATAAGACCAACTGAATCAACACGAAGACGTACCGAGTAAGCGGTGTATCAAATACCACCCGCGCAGAACCTGCGCTATCAACGTCGAATGCTGTTGTACCGCCAAAGGCGACACGAGAACCGACCTCTTCACCATTCACTTCAAGTTTCAACCGCTCACTGAATGGAACAGCAAAATGCACGGTGGACGGCTCGACTTGGAACACATCGCTACCGATGCCTTGACTGCGCGCAATTGGCGAAGCAGCACCGAGCGGAGATGACAGCAGCACGTCGTCTCCTGCTTGCTTACTCAGTTCGGCTGTCTGAGCATCAACTACCGCAAGAGACGGAAGCCAAGCCATATTTTCATAAATCACAAGATCGCTTGCCTGATACACACGACGGAAGTCCAGTTGTGTTGCAAGCGCGCGTTGCAATTCACTCGGTGCCGGCAACGGACGAGACACCGTTGACTCTGCGCCATCGACAATGGGAACAACGATGTAACGCACGGCAAGCGGAGCTAACAAACGCCCGCTTCTCACAGTTTCGCGATTGACAACCGCCAACATTGCATCACGAACCGAATCATGCAGCGGAGAAGCGTTGATCCAGCGATCACTAAACGTCAATTCGCCATCATCAGCAACAACGAAAAACACATCGTTAGTCAATCGCTGAGATGGCAAAGGCAACGTCAAGCGATTGCCGATGTAGAGAACGCTGTAGTCACCTTCGGGTGGGTCTTGCCGCATCTGGACATACAACTGGGCCACCGTTGTTTTCGATTGCCCCCATGATCCACCGACACTCATTGACAAAGCAGGGATCATTCCGACCAAAGACGCAACAACCGAAATTCCAACGATTGGCTTCCACCACCGATAGCTCATCGACAATTCGTCATCAAAAACAAAACCCGCGAGCGATGCAGCACCAAGTGACACACCACAGCCAACAACAACCAGCATCATTCCAAAATCAGGCGTTGGAACACCAATCACATTTGCATCAACGAGCACCAACAGCAACCCTGTTCCCACAACAAACAACAACGACCGCGTTGCCCACACAAACGTTGCCGATCGCGTGACTATCACGCTGATAAACACAGGAACATAGAGACCAAGCGCAATCACCCCAATCCGCAGGAAACCTCCATCAAATTGGGCGAGCTGAGCGAGGCCAACTCTGGACAGTGATTCGGCAGATAAACCAACTAATTGATCTAGCCAGCGAGAGTTAATGAACTCACTTGACCAAGGCGCATTGAGCACCAGCGCGCCAACCAACATGACACCAAGCAACAGAACCGGCCCGCGCAACGCTTTTCGCGAAACCCTTGCAATTGCACCACCGACAACCCACAGCAACACCAACCACACCAACAAGGACAGAAACGATGGAACAAACGCCGAGACAACTGCCGCCAACAACACTGATGCTGCAAGCATTTGTGTCTTTTTAGCACCACGCACATCAGATTCTGCCCGAACCATCATTCGCAACACCCACGGCACAATTGCATACACAATCAAAATGCTGAGCCTGCCTTTGTTGAGTGCGAAATACGGAAGCGGATTTGCCGCATACATCACCATGCCAACAGCGCGAGCGCGTATTGAGAAAAACCCTGCAGGAACACGCCACATTCCGGCGATACCCACCAAAACCAATAACACAACACTCCACGTTTGCAACGCACCTAATTGACCAAAGAATGCAACTACCGAGAGCGCGACAAGCATCATCCCAGTTGAATTCGACCCCGCTACCCCGAACCCTCCATTCGTCCAACCACTGAAATATGACGTGACTAGATTTCGTGCAGATTCTGATCCCTGACGCAATGGCAAGAACTCCCCCACGTGTTGCACACCCTCGGTCACAAATCCACGACTACCCACCAACACAAAGCAGACCACTGCAATCGAAACAATGGACACCGTCCGTTGATGCTGAATTGCTTCTTTGGTGTCTCTTTGTGCAAATGCTGCTTGCTGAATTCGACGACTGCGTCGGCGGAAAAATGATGTCACACGCGCACTCCCTGAAACCTGAAGGGCATGAATTTCACTCGCCACCACCCTGCGCAGTGGCCGAATCTCGGCGCGTCGCCGCACAATGTAAGGGATGTCGAACACAGCCCCACATGTTGCTCTTAGTGATGCAACGGCACTTTTTAGTCCACCACCAAAAAGACCAACCACAATTTGACCAATCGAAATCAGCAGCATCTGCAACACAACTAATGGCAACTGCCACCTGCCAGAAAGCGCAACAACACTGCGAACTCGATTTCTTGCTTGCTCTATCTCAAATGACTGTCCATCAGTTCGAGTGGCTATTTGATTTCGGTGACGTGCCTTAGCAGCGGGAACAATCAATACTCGCGCACCACTTAAGTGCACACGCCAACACAGATCAATGTCTTCTCCGAAGAATTCAATGTGTCGATCAAATCCTCCAAGTTCGCGAAACAAATCTGAACGAATAAGCAAACATGCACTCGACAGCGCAAAGACGTCTCGAACACTGTCGTGCTGTTCCTGATCTTTTTCGTTGAGACCAATCGTTGGTTCAATCTCACCGATCCGATCCACGTGTATACCCACACTTTGCAATATGGACGGATCATCCCACTCGACCAACTTCGGTCCTACAACACCAGCGTTAGATCGAAAAACCTCTTCCACCATCAGCTCGATTGCCTGCGGTTCGAGCGCAACGTCATCATGCAACAAACAGAAAAAGCCACCATCACCCTCAACAAGGCGACTGACCTCATTAATTACTGCCCCGTAGCCAGGATTACCCGACACCCGACGGACTACGGCATGAGGCATCAACGAAGCAATGACATCTGCTGGGTCAACCGGCACGTCAATAGCCATGTCAACTGCAACATCAACCAGTTCCGATGATGTGTCTTCGACGATAAAGAACAGTGACTGCAGCTGGGGGTAGGACTGGTTCGCCAGCGCCTCTACCGCTTCACGAAACCAAGGCCCAGGTTGGTAGACCACCATGGCGGCCACCACAGGCGGTGCCACCGCGGTCCTGAGCGGCCCATCTCCTTGAAACTCACGATCATCAGGATTTATCACGGCCTAAATAGGCTAGTTGCCCCCTGCCCAGCCAGTCCCCAACCACCATCTAGGCCAAGTCACCTCAATAATCTCGTAAGTCGCTTGCAATAGTTAGCACCTATAGATACAATTATTTGCACGTACTATCCATGCGGCCCATACAGCCGTTGACAAGGAGCCCACCATGAAGATCCCAGGAATCGACCTCACTAAGTTTGATGTCCAAGCCGTCACCTCCCGACTTCCGCACATTCCCACCGACAAAGTGGTGACACTTGCAAAGGATGCTGCATACACCACCGTCGGATTTGGCGTGTTGGCATTTCAAAAGTCCCAAGTACGACGTCGCGAAATTACAGAAGAGATTCAAGCCAAACTGCCTGCGGTAGCAACAGAAGCAGTAACGAAGGCGACATCTGCACTCACTAACCTACGAGGGCTTGTCAAATTCGCAAAACCATCAGCAACCGAACAACACAACTAGTTCGCGCATCGCCCTTCCCGAGGGCACCACTTCTGTCGCTATCGGTCTATTCATCGCAGGTATCTCTGCGTACATCTTTTTTAAGATTGGCCAGCAAGCACTTGGCCAAGATGGATTTAAGCCAATTGTTGCAATGTGGTTTATCGCATTCGCGCTGGTACCCGGTTTCTTTCTTCCCATTGAACAGGAAGTAAGCCGAGCGATTGCTCACCGCAAGGCCATCGGTCAGGGCGGATTGCCAGTTGTGCAGCGCGTGTCGCAAATCGCGCTTGCGATATTGGTCGTTTTATGTGTTGGTGTCATTGCACTATCACCACAACTCAATACAACACTGTTCGAAAATGAGCACTTCGTAACATGGTGTCTCCTGTTGTCGTTTGCAACGTATGCTCCGATGCACTTGGCCCGAGGAATCTGCTCGGGATCTGGACGGTTTGGTGCCTACGGACTCATCATCGGTCTTGATGGCGCACTTCGTGTAGTGGCTTGTGCTGTGTTGTGGATGCTTGGAGTGACTGCGGTAGGGGCATACGCCCTGACCATCGCACTGTCTCCAGTTTTGGGTGTTCTCATTGCCGGCGCAGCAGGAAAACTTCGCACCGAAGATGGTCCACCTGCATCATGGGCCGAAGTGACACCGAACCTTGGTTGGCTCTTGCTGGGATCATTATTTGCTGCAGCATTGGTCAACGCAGGACCCATCACTGTTGACATTCTTGGTGCCGACTCACCACCGGAGACAGTGACACGATTTGGTAATGCCGTGATTTTTGCACGAATCCCACTGTTTTTATTTCAAGCTGTGCAAGCAGCACTGTTGCCGCGACTCGCGCGACTCGCGGCGCAACGCCAACTTCCCGAATTTAAGCGTGGACTCCGACACCTGTTGATTCTTGTTGTTGGTGTTGGTGTTGTCGGCACCATTGGGGCCTTTGTACTTGGACCATGGTTACTTGACCTGGTGTACGACGGCGGAATTGATCGTCGAACCATGACGTTATTGGCGTTTGCCAGTGCGCTGTACATGTTGGCGTTGGCGTTGGCTCAAGCAGTCATCGCACTGAGCGGCCACGCACAAGTTGCCGCAGGTTGGTGCGCAGGATTCACCACATTTGCACTCGTTGCCTGGCTATCAAGTAACGACCTCTACCTACGTGTCGAACTTGCACTTGTTGCAAGTTCTGTGGTGTCGCTTGTGATTTTCATTGCCACGCTGAGTTCGCGGATGAACAATGGAGTGATCTTTGACGAAGCGTCCGTGATTGATGCCTTCGCCGAGCGACCGCTCGACTAGATCAACACCTATTTATTGGCAAGTCGATTGGCTTCATATGCCAGGTCGTGATCGACCATCATCTGGACCAATGCATCAAAACTCACTTCCGGCTGCCAACCAAGCTTGGCCTTTGCCTTGGCGGGATCGCCAATGAGCAAATCCACTTCTGCGGGGCGAAGGAACTTGGCGTCGTGGCGAACATAGGGTCTCCAGTCGCCAAGGCCAACCTTGTCAAAAGCCAATGTCAGGAACTCTTCAATTGAATGAGTTTCACCCGTAGCAATGACATAGTCGTCTGGCTCGTCTTGTTGCAACATCAGCCACATCGCCTTCACATAGTCACCCGCATAGCCCCAGTCTCGCTTCGCGTCCGTGTTGCCTAACACCAATTCTTTGTCGACACCAAGCTTGATGCGTGCTGCCGTGTTGGTGATTTTGCGCGTAACGAACTCGAGGCCGCGTCGCGGGCCTTCGTGGTTAAACAAGATGCCCGAGCATGCATACAACCCGTAACTCTCGCGATAGTTCATGGTGATGTTATGACCGAACACTTTGGCCACGCCATAAGGCGAGCGGGGATGGAACGGCGTCAACTCGGTTTGTGGAACTTCGCGAACTTTGCCAAACATCTCTGACGATGACGCTTGATAGAAGCGAATCGGATTGTTCTGAGCACCGCCCACAATCCGTACCGCCTCGAGAGCGCGCAATACGCCAAGCCCTGTGACGTTTGCGGTGAGCTCGGCCTGATTGAACGACATTGCTACGAACGAAATAGCGCCAAGGTTGTAAAACTCGTCAGGTTGGACATATTCGAGAGCCGTCACCAGACTGGTGAGATCGGTGAGATCACCGGGAACTATTTCGATAAATGGGAACTCATCGCGCAACATTTCGGCACGAGGGTTGTTTTGGCCCTTCATCATTCCGAACACCTTGTAGCCCTTGCCGTGCAGGAACTCTGCTAGATGTCGTCCATCTTGACCAGTGATTCCTGTAATAAAGGCTTTACGCATAATGGGTTCAAATCTATCAGTACGATCACTTCCGTGATTGCTGTCTTGGCTGGTGGCGTGGGTGCCGCTCGATTTCTTAACGGACTACTGAATTCAGCAACTCCCGTTGTTGCCATTGTCAATACGGGCGACGACACGTCATTGCATGGGCTGTACATTTCGCCTGATCTCGACACCATCACCTACACCTTGGCTAATGCAATTGATCCAACGCGAGGCTGGGGACTCGCGGACGAAACATGGAACGCAATGTCGGCACTCACCAGATATGCCTCACACCGACCAGCCGATTCTTCAGCCGCACCCACGTGGTTCAACCTTGGCGACAAAGACTTAGCCACACACTTCTACCGCACTGCTCGCCTGCAAGAGGGTGCGCAGCTCAGTGATGTCACACGTGAAATTACAGCGGCTTGGAATATTCCACTGCAGATCATGCCAATGACCAACGATCCTGTGCGCACGCTGATCACTCTCGCCAACGACTGTGAGGCTGGCTTCGCTGGATCACGAATTAGTTTTCAGGAGTACTTTGTCAAATATCGCCACAGTGTTGCCGTATCAGAGATTCAATTTGCAGGCGCAGATTCCGCACAACCGCTGTGCCTCGATGAGCTACGTATTGCCGATTCCATTGTGATCGCCCCGTCCAATCCACTTGTTTCCATCGCCCCGATTCGTGCACTGCGGGGAGTAGACGAACTACTTGCGCAACGGCGAGACAGCGTGTGCGCTATTTCCCCAATTGTTGCTGGATCGGCGCTCAAAGGCCCTGCAGATCGACTGATGACCGAACTCGGACACGATGCATCAGTTGTGGGTGTTGCTCGACTGTATGCACCGATCTGTGGAACACTCATTATCGATCATGCCGACGCCCATCTCGCTAGCCATGTTGAATCAGAAGGCATGCGTTGCATTGTCACCGACACGATCATGAAAACACCCGAAATCACCGTGGCACTCGCTCAGTGCGCATTGGAGGCCACGTCATGAATCGATTAAGCGCATGGGGTATTGAGGGAATCGGCGAAATTATTCCCGGAGATCAAGTTGGCGACATCATCGTGTCATCGTGTGCGCCCGGATCTGAATATGAACTACACGACTTTGACGTTCTTGTCGTGACGCAAAAAATTGTCTCGAAAGCAGAAGGTCGGCTGGTCGAAATTGATCCAGATGATCCTCTAAGCCATAAGCAACTCGTTGAAGATGAGGCAGTGCGTATTGTGCGTCGTCGCGGCGACCTCATCATCACTGAAACAAAGCACGGATTCATCTGCGCCAACAGCGGAATTGATCTGTCAAATGTTGAACGCGGATACGCCGCATTGTTGCCTCTCGATAGCGATCGATCAGCTCGACGAATCCGCGACATCGTCAAAGCAAAACTCGGAGTCAACGTTGGCGTCATCGTGAGTGACACGTTTGGCCGACCATGGCGCAAAGGATTAACCGATGTCGCAATCGGTGTTGCCGGCATAGCCGCTGTTGTTGACTTGCGTGGCACACCAGATGCGCTTGGGCGAACCATGCAAGTAACTGAAGTGTGCATTGCTGACGAACTCGCAAGTACAGCCGAACTAGTCATGGGTAAATCTTCTGGAATACCCGTAGCAATCGTTCGAGGCACAGATCCGTCGTGGTTCAGAGATTCAACAATGAGCGAAATTGTGCGGCCTCCACAAGAAGACCTCTTCCGCTAGATCTACTTCTTTTTGAAGTGTTGACGGAAAACGTCAAGCCCGTCGTGCAACGACGTCCACGGCGACCATCCCAGCTGGATCTTCGCTCGCACATTTGACACCGCTGTTCGCTGTAAATCTCCGGGCCGTGCATCAACTTTTCGTGCGCTCACTGCAGTACCGGCTGCAATCAACTTGAAGAGTTCTTCAATCGTTGTTTGTGTGCCGGTACCGATATTGATCAATACTCCATCTCCGCGTTCTTTGGCCCGAACTAAGGCATCAACTACGTCATCGATATAGACAAAATCTCGTGTTTGCTTACCCGTACCAAAGATCCGTGCATCTTCACCACGCGTAATCGCAGCCGCAAACGCCGCGACAACACCATCTTCGGGTCGCTGACGAAGTCCGTACACATTGGTTGTGGCAAGAATTGCAAAATTGATTCCGTGTTTTTCCCGGTACACACCAAGCAAATCGATGAGTGCATCTGAAATCACATGTGGCACCGAAATTGCATCGGTCTTGCGTCCCTCTTTTACTGGTAGAAACTTTGCTGCAACTTCGCCATAGACCAAGCCTGCAGGAATACAGACCACAACTTTCTTTACATGATGATTTCGTGCAGCTTCAAGAACTGACAGCAACAGCGGCATCGCCCGCATCACCGATGAATTATCAGCGGCATCTGGGGCAAGAAGTGCGCAGTGATACACCACCTCTGGCTGCCGCAGCCCAATCAATTCACCAAATTCAAGACTTGCCACATCTAGGTGATGAAAGCGCAAATTTCCACCCATACCCCGAGCATCTGCGAGGTTGGCCAACGATCCCGTTGACAGATCGTCTACGACATCTACGCTGTTGCCGTTCGCAAGCAAGCGCTCGACTAAATGCGAGCCAATAAACCCTGCACCCCCACACACCATTACCGCAGAAGTCGACATGAGTTGTTAGGCCTGTTCAATTTCGGGAAAACGACCACCGACAGAGCGTGACCCTGCTTCCACCGTCCCATCAGATGCAACAATGCAATCTTCAATCCGCGCTCCATTGCCAACACTGCCCTTCACAATTGACCTTTCGACATGGGCATCAGATCCGATCGTTGCCCCCTCGAGGATGACTGAATGCAACACGTTCGAATGATCACCAACAGATACGCCGGCACCAATAACGCTGTCAACAACATGAGCCGTCGCTGATACGTTCGCCTGTTCATGTATTGCCCGATCTGTAGGACTTTCCATGTGTGCAGCAATATCGATATTGGCTTGCACATAGGTATCTGGACGACCTGCATCGATCCAGTAACCACTGGTAGCCATTGCAAACAATTCGCCCTGCGCGACAAGCTGCGGAAACGTCACGCGTTCAATAGACAGCTTTTCTGTACCTGGCATGAACTCAAGTACAGACTCTTCCATGACATAAGTACCAGCACTGGCAAATCGACTTTCTGTTTCACCGGGCTGAGGCTTTTCGACAAACCGAAGCACTTTTCCCGAAGCATCGGTTTCAACAATCCCAAATTGCGATGGATCAGCAACTGGAGTGAGCGAGATTGTTGCTCGTGCACCACTTCGGCGATGAAAATCCACAAGCATTGCCACATCCAAATCTGTCATTACGTCGCCATTAGCAACTATGAACGTTCCCGTCACTCGCGCACTGCGCGCAGCGAACCCAATTGCACCAGCTGTATCAAGCGGAGTTGATTCAACGGCATATTTCAGTCGCACACCACCACACATGTTGTTTGGAAACTCGGCAAAAAACGGCTCGGGCTTGAATCCAAGTGCGAGCACCACATCGGTGACACCTCCTTGCTCCAACCGGTTAATCAACCGCCGAATCATTGGCACATGAGCAATGGGAAGGAGCGGTTTTGGGATGGTGTACGTCAGCGGCCTAAGTCGCGTTCCAAATCCTCCCACGAGCACGACAGCGTGCATCGCGTGTGAATTATCCCTGATATTCCGAAAGACTGTCGGCTACCGAAGGACGCATAATTTCGGTGCCTTCTGGAGCAAACGACAACACAACAGTCATTTGATCGTCAATCTTTACTCCACCAAAACTTGCAATCGAAAGTTTCGATGACGCAGAACCACTTTCCCAGACGCTGACACCAATAACTGCGTCCTCATCTCCGCACTGAGTATCGGTTTCAGAGATCTCGGTTCCATCGAATTCGATGGTGTCATCAGTGACTGAGAATCCGTACAACTCAAAGATCGTCTCTAGTTTTGCTTTGCGCTCACCAGCAAGAATTTGTGGCATCCAGCCGACGATGCCATCACCGATGATTGCGGCAGGCGTTTCGGTCGATACTGGTGCAAATAAGTCTGCTGGATTGAGTTGAGCCACATCAGGCTGATTCAGTTCGACTAACTCATCACAGTTCTGAAATGCAAAGGCTGTTGCATACTTCTGTTCGGCAGTTACCGAGGCATCAATCGGTGTGCCGCTTTGGCGGGCATACGCAATAAGCACTGCGCCCAACAAGACGACTGCGAAAACAACGGTGGGGAAAACCGACCCACCTTGAAAGCGGACCTTTTTACCTTTGCCCTTTACTGCAAGGCGGGCAATTTTTTGAGCAGATGATGAGCGTGCCACGAGGAGTAGAGGCTATCGGTTGGCCAGGAAAATTGCCTCGTACTGAGCAGCCACGGCGGCAGGTGAAGCATGGGTTTCCACCCATATTCGTCCTGCACGACCCATCCGCATCAGTGCTTGCGGATCGCTCAGAGCGCTACGCAGTGCGCGGGTGAATTGCTCGCTGTTGTCGGGTTCGACGGCGATCCCTGCCCCACTGTTGGCCAGCATTGTTGGAATCTCGGTCCCTGGATCAATCGCTGCCAACATTGGTCGCCCTGCAGCCAAAATCGAATACGACTTCGAAGGAACACTGACCGAGGCAAGCCCTGCACGCAACGGCACTACGTGAATATCTCCCGTTGCCAGTACTTCGCTCAGACGTTCGATCGGTTGATAGTCGGCGAAATAAACATTGAACAACGTCGCACACGACTCCTCAAGTTGCTTTCGCGCTGCACCATCTCCGTTGATAACAAACGCAATCTCAGGCATTGCTCGCGCAGCATCAACCAAGAGATGAAGCGATTGCGAAAAACCGACGTTGCCCGCATACATCACCACCTGACGATCATCGATCCCGAGTTCGCGACGATATGACGTCATTCGGTCGAGTGGTGCAATTGCCTGAGTATCAACAAAGTTGGGGATGACATGTAGTCGGTGATGAAACTTTGGCTCAATTTTGCGCGCAATGTTTTCGCGTAAGTCTTGTGACAGCAACACCACCGCATCCGATCGCTGATAGCTGACACGCTCGAGCCACTTCGCCGCAGCAATGATGCGACGATCCGTTATAGCCCCTGTTTGCACAGCAGCATCGGGAAACACGTCTTGAATGTTGAAGACCAAAGGCGCACGTCGAATGATCTTGGTGAACCAACCCGTTAGCCCAAGGGTGAGTGGAGGCGACATTGCCAACACTCCATCCACTTTGAATGGCAAACCATCTGCGTGCACACTTCGAATACCGACCGCATAACTAAATGCAAGAAACCCAATCGCTCGACGCAACAGATTGGATTTTGATTTCCCAGGAAATGGATGCACACGAATGATTGATCCCCACGATGTTTTTTCTGTGCGCCACAACCTGCCACCCCAACCCTGCTCGATTGCATGATTGCGGTACCACGGGAGCGATGTAACAACATGAAGTTCGTGCCCGCGCGCTGCAAGTTCGTGAACAATTCGCGTCATCACCACACCAGTTGGTGCAATATCTGGTGCGAAGTGTGGACACAGCACAACGAGTCGAAGTGGCTTATTGTTCATCGCCGACCCGCCGCCAACACTTTTTCGTACGCATGCACTAAGTCTTCGGCTGATTTCGCTGCACTGAATTGCGCTGCACGTGCACGTCCACGTTGCACCAATTCGTGTCGTTGTTGTCGAAGCTGATCAAGAGCTCCAGACCACTCGCTGCCTGATAGTCCGAGCACAAGCCCTGCATCGCCAACCACTTCTGGTAGCGATGCGCAGTTGCTCGTGATGACCGGAGTGCCCAATGCCATTGCCTCAATCACAGGTGCTCCGAAACCTTCATACATACTTGGAAACACCAACGCTTCTGCAATCGCAATCAGACCATCTCGGTCTGCCGCATTCACACGACCAGATCGCACCACACGCTCACTCAGACCAAGTTCGACAATCTGGCGTTGCACCGCATTGTCTGCAAGACCTTTGCCACCGACCATCACGACTTTGACATCATCTGCTCGCCATTGATGAGCAAGCAGGTCAAGGATGAATTGGTGGTTCTTGTGCGGGTGAGTAATTGCAGGCATCACCAAGATGCGTGACTGACCAAGATTGAACCGCTGACGAAGTTCTCTTTCCGAAGTCTTGCCTTGCCCAATTTCTTGCTCGAGTCCATGACGAACCACTGTTGTGCGCGAACGATTTATACCAAAATTGTGCTCAATGCTTGAGCGAACGTATTCACTCGGGGCTGCAATAACTGTTGCTCGCCGAACTGCTGATGGCACTCGATTACGCAAGTACGCAAGTTTGAGTCGGCTGAAATATTCGGGAAACGTCAAATACTGCAGATCATGAACCGTGAGCAGCGTAGAGCGATTGCCATGGTTTGGCATTGTTCCACCGCCATGATGCACCACGTGCGCACGCGAGGTGCGTGATGCAAGCCACGTGTTTTCGAGCCATACCCGTAACTCACGATTACGACATGAAGATGGGGCCTCAACAACCTTTGCCACATCCGCTACTTCGGGATGTGCAGTGATGAAGCCACGTGGTGCATACACCGCAACATCAAACGGTGCGCCAATTTCGGCAAGTCCGAGTAATTGTCGAACGAAATACTCTTCGCTTCCTCCAACATTTCCCGGCACGCACCACAACATGTTGACGGCAATCTGCGGACGCTGCGAGATCACGATGCAAGCACCTCGTCATATACAGCAGCGGTACGTTGTGCCGTCTTATTCCAGGTTGCTTGTGCCGCACGCTGCCTGCCCGCAATGGCCAATTCATCTGCGCGCGCCAACGCATCACGAAGTCCGTGGCAGATGCTTTCTTCGTCTAGCGGGTTTACAAGCACTGCTGCCCCACCTGCAACTTCCTCAGTAGAAATGCCGCTGCTTGTCACTACGGGTGTTCCCTGGACCATTGCTTCCAATACTGGCAATCCGAAACCTTCCCACAACGAGGGATAGGCCATCACGCTGGCTGCGCCATACAAGCCAGGCAGGTAACGATCTTCGACATGCCCAAGAAACTGCACGCGGTCACTGTCGTGCATCTGCACTTGGCCCCACCCTTGTGCTCCCGCAACCACTAACGGTGGAAGTGTTGGGTCCTGGGCCATCGCCGACACTAAGCGTGCAAGATTTTTACGCGGCTCGACTGTTCCGACAAACAACACGAACTCACGAGGCAACTGCAATTTCGTTCGCACTTCTGCAATGTGTTCAACCGTTGCCACCTCTGCCCGCACGCCAAGTGGCACATACCGAACACGATCAGCAGAAAACCCAGCATCACGACAGTCATCAACGGTTTTCTGCGAACTGCATAACAGCATCGCCGCATGCTTACGCAATGACGACAGGCTCCGGCGAAACACGCGGTTGCCCTGGCGCGTAAAAAACTCGGGGTAATGCAAAAACGCCAAGTCATGAACCGTTGCAACCATCGGCTTGTTTGTGGCAAACGGAATGATGGTGGTGTTGTGAACCATGTCTACTTCGGGAAGCACGCGTTCAACTTTTGGCCGACGAAGACGAAGCGAAGTTTCATACAGCAATGCACCAGAAGTGGGTAGGCCCGCAACATCGATTGAGATATCGAATGTGACCGACGAGTCTTCGCCGTGACGCCCAGAAACGCCAACAAGATGGACATCGGGTCGAACTTGTGGCATTGCACGAGCCACTTCGATGGCTGATACAGCCGTGCCACCAGGCACGCGGTGCCAGCACTGCTCAAGTGTGTAGGCGACCCGCACGCCTTCCATTGTGCCAATTCAGTATCGTTATCAGCATGACCTCATCGATAACGCTTGCCTATTGGGCAGATCGCACAGTGGTCGTCACCGGTGGCAACGGTTTTCTTGGTTCCAAAGTGGTGGCAAAGTTGCGCAGCGTTGGAGCCAACGTGGTGGCACCCCGCCAGATCGAAGCAGACCTCACACAGGTCGGAGTTGCTGAACAACTGTTTAGCAAGCACAAGCCCAGCCATGTCATTCACTTAGCCGCTCGTGTTGGCGGCATTGGTTACAACCAAGTTGCGCCTGCACAGCTATACCTCGACAACTTGATGATGGGAACGCACACCATCGAAGCAGCACGAAAGGTAGGCGTCGAAAAAACCGTGCTCCTTGGCACTGTGTGCTCGTACCCCAAATTCACGCCCGTCCCATTTCGCGAGGAATCAATCTGGGATGGCTATCCAGAAGAAACAAATGCACCGTATGGAATTGCCAAAAAAGCAATGTTGATTCATGCTCAAGTTAATGAAGCACAGTATGGGCAACAGTTTGCATTTGTCATTCCAACAAATCTCTATGGTCCTGGCGACAAGTTTCACGAATCTGTTTCTCACGTGATTCCTGCTTTGATTAAAAAATGTGTTGAAGCAAAAGAATTGGGTACCGACAAGATCAGCGTGTGGGGCACCGGTGTGGCGAGTCGCGACTATTTGTATGCCGAAGATGCGGCCGAAGCAATCGTGCTTGCAGCCGAATTGCGCACCACTGCCGAACCACTCAACCTTGGCAATAACCGCGAGGTAACCATTCGCGAAACTGCCGAGACCATTGCGCGAATCGTTGGTTTTGATGGCGAGTTGGTGTGGGACTCAAGTCGCCCCGATGGTCAGCCTCGTCGCCGTGTCGATGCAAGCCGTGCAGAGCGCGAATTGGGGTGGCATGCTCACACCGAATTTGAAGATGGTTTGCGCCGAACCGTTGATTGGTATTTGGCCAACCGAGCAATTGCAGAACAAGAACCGCGTTAAGTTCGTGAATTTCCCACCACCCCAGTTTCCGCCGCCGTCACAGCAACCTGCTCCGCTACCGCAGAATCGAGTGCGGCAACCACGCGTTAGGTTTAACAAGTACAACCGCAATCAGTTCAGTGCATCAAACGCCTTCATTGCCATCAATCTTGGACTGTTCGTCTGGGGAATGATTATTGATGCATCGCGCCCAACTTCGGTGTTTGGTATTTCGCGTTTCGAGTACGACATGGGTTTGGCTCGCGAGTTTCTTGACTATGGCGAGTGGTACCGCATTATTTCAAGCGCATTCCTGCATTTTGGTGTGATCCACATCGGCATGAACATGTTCTTGCTGTATCAACTTGGACGAATGATTGAGCCCGCAATTGGGTCGGCCAAGTTTGCACTCGTGTATGTGGTGTCGCTTCTTGGTGGTGCAGCAGGTGCGCTCGTCGTCAGCCCAACCGCACTTACCGGAGGTGCATCGGGCGCGGTGTTTGGAATGATGGCGGCCGCTGTTGTCGGCATGCGCCAACGCGGCGTAAACCCAATGCAAACCGGGCTTGGCGCAACATTTGCCATCAACTTGTTATTCACTTTTGCCCTCCCCAATATTTCTGTCGGCGGGCACATTGGTGGAGCAATTGCGGGTGC
>Ga0222714_10000631_pt1 | contig 40334 bp, 48 predicted proteins | sample C33_3DmetaG_FD_165048 | JGI IMG/M metagenome (GOLD analysis project Ga0222714, IMG submission 165048) | Estuarine water microbial communities from San Francisco Bay, California, United States - C33_3D | ecosystem: Environmental > Aquatic > Marine > Unclassified | place: USA: California...
GTAGTTATTTACCTCTCTAAGAAGCACTTTCTTATCGTATACTCTACCGTTCTGGTTTTGAGCTCCTGCTCTCTGCATTACTCCCTCTACTTCAAATACACCCGGTCTTTCCTTAGATTCTCTAAGGATTGACTTAAATGGGGTATATTCTACTAATACGTTTGCCATGGTTACTCTGTAATTACTTTAGTAATGATCTTCTTGAATAACTCTTTAAGCTGTTGTTCTTCTAGACCGCGTTCACGACGTAAAGTTTCCTCATCGTGGTCTTGTTGATCTTTAGCTAGTTGATCTAAATCTTGTGCGCCTGTCTGCTTGCTTACTAAAGTTTCAACTTCAGGATCTGTACCTGACAGTACTACAAATCTACCTGGGTCTCCTTCCCAGCGTGTAATCCAATCTGCTTGTGCTTGAGCATCAGCCTCAGTGTCGTAATGTAGTATTAATTTACTTCCCTGTACACTAACAGCGTTTAGAATTCTTCCGGACTTTAAATCCTTAATGTAGAACTTTGTTGGATCGAAGGCATCAGCCTCTTTAAACTTTAAAGGATTCTCACCAGGCAATTCTTCTTCTAAAGGGTCGTCTTTCTTTTCATCCATTCTTTGACCCATATAATCATTGAAGTCGTCCTCTAGATCGTCCATTGACTGCCAAGTGGCATATTGAGTTGTTCTAGAAGGATCTCCTGATTTAAAGTCTCTCATTACAGAAGCTACATAAGCTTTAGCAACTTCATCCCTAGGATCAGCATCAGCTAAAAAGTCTTTAAGTAGTTGAGTGATTAAAGCTTTGTTTAGCATTACAGGCTCATTACCCATCTCGCTAACTTCTTCTTTAACTACTACCTTCTCCATTTTCTCTCCTGGAGCCTCTAATTGAACGCTATCTTGCTTAACGTAGTATAGTACGTCTTTAGTTAGGTTACTAACAGCTATTGCTTTACATTTCTCATATTGCTCTGGGGTAACGTCTAAAGTACCGTATTTTTTATCAAGCTCAAATTTGATACCTGTATCTAATACATCAGGAGCAATTGCATCCTCAGGCTTAGCTGTAGAGTATTTAGGTTCTTGCATCTTAGCTTCAGCAATCATACCTCTATTCTTGAGAATATTTACAGTATCATCGTAGCTATTAACCTTAGAGATAAGGTTAGGTAGTTGCATACTAGCATCTCTAACAAATTGGGATTTCGCGAAGCTACCTTCGGCGACAGCGTTGTATTTCTCTTGTAATGTTTTCATTGTCTGTAGTCTACCATTTTAGTGCTAGAAGGTCTTTTTGGTCGTTGTGTCTTCTTGAAACCCATTTTAGCCATAAACTTAGTGGCTAAGTTATCGCGATCGTCTTTTGAAAAAGCATTAGGAGTTTGATATGCTCCTACTGCACCAGTAGTGTTCATTTCTGAGAGTTGTTCTCTAACATACTCTCTTAATAGTTCTGCTACTTCACTTCTTTTCATAAGGTATTAAGCTCGTTAACTAAGTCGTAATACTGTAGTAGGTTTACGATGTGGGTATCGTTAATACGAGTTTGTTTTGAAAGGGGCTTGATAGTCTTAGCAACCTCGTCTAGTTTAATTCTAGCGATATCGTTACTAACCTTAGTCTTCATCTTCTCGACAGCAAGGCCAATTTTTTCAAGCTCCTCGTTAATCATTGTTCTAAGTTTTACTTGAGATTCGGAAGCAGTAATAAACTCTCTTAAGATAGCTTTCTGTTCTGGAAGTAGGTTGGCATATTCGCCGTTAAACTTCTCAAGTAAAATCTTGTATGTAAGCATTCTAAGATCCTTATCATACTTTGCATATTCTTCAACTAAAGCATCTTTAACGTCCTCTTCGTTTTGCTTAGATTCAGTTAAATGCTCTAATACAGTCATTTTATTGTCCACTAAAGTCTGTGGGTCAGCTAAGTCAGCATTCTGTGCTTCCATTAAGCAGTATAGAGCAGCTAGAGCTTTGTAATCTCTTACCTTCATAGAGAAGAACTCATCGAGGTCGTAGCTGTTTTTAATCTCAGCGATAAGATCATACTTCTGTTTCTTGATTGTCTCTCTTTCTAACTTACGAGAAATTTCAATAATAGTGGAAACAATAGTCTCTCCTTTGGATTGACTTACTCCTTTATTTTTAAGGATATATTCGTACAATTTAAATTCACGGACTAAAGAGGTCTTACCTGTGTAAAACTTCTTCATGATCTTAACGGCCGGCGAGTCTTTACGGGACAGAGTATCGGCAGCGATCTGCTTTACCAGCAGCTCAAAGATCAATCCAGTGTTTTTGTACTTCGAATGCTTTATTTTCATGAGTATGCTATTCTACTAATATAAATATATGTTACTGCCCTAAATCTTTAATATTGCTCTCATCAAGCAAACTTGATTGCGGTTCTTCTTTTTTCTCAAAGATTAAGCTCTTCTTAGGTTTGAAGATATCTTGGTTTTGATAGAACACTGATTTAGTTATAACACTGCTAGCTTGTGTGTCTTCAGCTACATTAATAGTAGAATCTTCCTCATTATCGTAGCCACCATGCATATCATGTTGACCTAGAGCATCTCTACCAAATGGGCTATTTTGAGTTCCATAAGTAGAAGCATGTATTTGAGGTCTTCCTTCAGGATTTCCTTCATCATATCCTACAGGCATCTTAGGAGTGTCCATTCCTCTTCTACCGTACATAGAAGCAAGGTCGTGAGGTGTACCGTAAGTAACTCCAGATTTAGCTGGGTCATTACCTTCGTTTTCAATCTGAGCGACTCTAAAGGCTCTCTTACTGTCTTCTCTGATTAGATCTCTCTGTTCGTTGTACTGATCTTCTGATAAGTTAAAGATACTTTCATAGATATAGTCTGTAGAGAACATCTTGCTTTCTACCATCTGAGAGGCTAGATCAATCTTTTCTTTCATAAGAGCAATCTTCTCTTGCTCGTAAATGATAGAAGGAGTGGTTAGTTTAAGCTCAAAATTAGTTAAGCTTTCATTCTTATAACCTTGAGTATAAAGGTGTACTAAAGCGATCTTAGTTAACTCTGATTCAAGTATGCGCTGGATGCGTTCTACTGTTCTAGCAAAACGAATGTCTTCCGCAGCCAATGTCGCTTTACCTTGTAAATCGCCTTCATACCCGAAGTATGCTTTAGGTACTTTGAGTGCGGCAAACATTTTGTCTCTAAGGTATTCCACGTCATTTGTACCGTCGTACTCTAAACCTTTTGTAGTATCGATACGAGTAGTGGCATCTCCACCTCTAACAGGGATGTAGAAATCCTCCATCATATTCTGCATATTGAAGCGCAGATTGTATTGACCGGTCTGAGGATCAACGTACGGAGTCTTCTTCATACCGTTGATAGTCTTTTGCATAAACTGCTCAACTTCAGCTGGTGGGATCTGACCTACGTTAACATAGAATACTCTCTTCTCAGGAGCTCTCATGATACGGTGAATTAACATCGCATCTTCCATAAGAGTTAACTGCTTGAAGATCTTTCTAGCAGGCTCGATATAAGAACGTCCGTAAGGTAGGTAGTTAGTATCTGATAATAAACGGAAATGCGCTACCTCGTAGTTATCCAGTAGTATTACTTTGTCCTTATGTCTAGGAATATAGTTTGGATCGGTAGAAGAGGCAATTCCGTCTGGGTCAATAGTAAATTGTACTTTAGCAGGATTGTCTGGATCCTGGCTTTCATGACGTACCATACTATATACAGTATAAGGTAGTACGTTGTATACGCCGAACTTTTCAGCAATCTCTAGCTTTAAAAAGAAGTCACCGTACTTAACCATATTACGAGTCCAAGACCAGAGGTTAAACTCGATGTTAAGAACGTCGTAAAATAAGTTAGTTAGAATCTTTTTAATATTCTCATCTGATGTCTTAATGGTAAGGATATCTCCTACATCGTTTTTAAGACATGCTTCGTCGGCTAGAATATCTAATGCAGAAGCGATAATTGGATCTGTATCCATTGCTTCATAATCCGAATATAATTGAATTCTTAACGTCTGATAGTTCAGGTTAGGATTAAAAATATTCTTATTGTTGTAGATGTATAGACGAGAGAAACGGTCTACTAAAGAGTTTGTCTCATAGCGACCGGTACTTTGAATATGGTTAACATCGGCGATTTTCAGCTGATTGCCGCCTACGTTACGAATTACTACGTCGGTAGAGAAAAGTCTCTGTAATCTACCAAATAAAGAAGTATCAGCCATTCAAAAATAGTTTAATTATAAATAGTACTACTACAGTAACCAAGATATATCCTCTTGGCCATGTGGAGTATCTATAGTATACGGATTATTTTGCATATTTCCAACTGAATACGCGGCTCCTTGTCTTTGATTTAGGTTTCCCATAGCAGATAAGGATGCTCTTGATAGATCTATTCCCTGTTGTCTTAGTCTTAATGCTGTATCTCTGACGTATAGTCCGGTAGCAAAGGCCATTACTAAGTCATCATTATAGCTAGTCTGTGCTTGTGCTTTACCGTTCTTCCATACAAATACTCTCATCTCTTTTAAGAGTCTCTGAGATTTAATGGTTACAGATCTTTCTCTTACGTAGTCCATCATCTTAGCAATAACTAAAGGACGAGTACGCATAGACATTGTAAAGCCAGGAACTAAGTTTCCTCGTTCCATCTTATTCATATAAGTCTCTACAGTATCTTGCTCTGATCTTGATGAGTAGTAAAGGTTAGGGTACTCTCTTTCAATAATCTGTTCGATAGTAGACCATCCGATGTTAGCATTTTCTACTACTAACATTGCATTGTTATACTCAGTCGCTACTCCTACCAACATGTTACCAAATTCCTTAGGAGGTACTTTGCTTTTAAATTCTGCTACTTGAGTAGCTGCTTCAACATCGAATATGTGAAAGGTAGAATAGTCCTGTCCGTCACCTCTAGCGACGTCGGCTACAACCATATAGGACTTCATATAATCTGGGTATTCCCATATCCAGTAGTCACCTGATACACCTCTTTTCTCTAGAGGGTCTTGCTGTGCTGTAGTTTCATAGAAGATTAGATCTTCTGGTTCAAATACTGTATCACCGGATGATAAGAAGTCACAGTCACATTCCTGTGCTGCCATTCTAGGACCCAGGTCATTGTCTTGTTGGTCTCTCCATGACTGATTTCTCTCAGGGTGCACAGTCCAAGGTAGTTTAATAGGAACAAAGGAGTTTTCACCTGTTTCTGCTTTTTCCCAGGTCTGGTGGAACCAGTTACCAATTCCGTTAGGAGTTGATAGAGCCATACATTGACCACCGGTTGCAAGGGTCTGTTGAGCGGCTGCAAACGTTTCATCAATATTATCAATGAACGCAGCCTCATCAATTAAGAGTAAAGATACAGCTTCTGAACGAGCAGCATCTGAGTTAGATGATTTAGCTGCTATTCTAGAGCCGTTAGTAAGTCTTAGTGAGAGTTTATTCTTCTCTACTGCTTTTAATTTTAACCAGCTAGGAAGCTGATCGTACATAAATTGAACCTTGGTTACAAGGTTACGTGCAGTAGATTGTGTGGTTGCAAGAGCTAGTACGTTCTTGTCTTTGTGGAAGAGCATCAACCATAATGAATAGCCTGCTGCTAAAGTTGAGATACCTAACTGCCTTGACTTAAGAGTAATTAGGTACTGATGATCTCTGAATAAATAAAGTACTTTGTCCTGGAATGGGTAAAGGTTGAATAGTATACGTCCTCTTTGAGGGTGCTGAATATAGCAGTACTTACGCATAAAATATGCCGGGTCTTTGGCACACTTTGCGTATTCTTGTATTACTATCTGCTTAACATTCTGCTGTTCACTCATAATAATAGTAGTAGTACTGTTGCTAGAGCGCCTCCAGCTGCCCCGAAGGTAACACCTGACCAGAATTTAGACTTTTTTTCTTTTTCTAACACATCTACTTTTTTATCACATAAATCAATCTGTTTTTCTTTTTCAGCAAAAAGGTTATCGTAGCTGTTTAGTCTCTGTTGTAGGTTGTTGATCTGAGTTTTATTGGTTTCGGTAAGCTTTTTATAATCTTCAATGCTCTTTTCTAAGCTAGTTTTTTCTTTAATACAAAAGTCACCAGCTTCTAAATCAGCAATAACCAGCCTGGTCATGTGAGCAGGAAGACATACTAGGGTATCTCCGTTAACGACCGTAACGCTTTGCGAAGTAGCCGGGAAGGCTATCAACAGAAAGCCTGCTAAGCTCAGCAATTTTTTTATTGTATGCATCTCTTTCTCTTTTACGTTTTGCTTCCTCGATATCTAAAGCGTTCTCAATAGAATCAGCCTGTGCTTGTAGTAAGCCGGCTGCAAAAGCTAATGAGTCAATACGTTTAACTAATTCTAACTCTCTAGCCTCGCTAGCTTTCTTCTGGTCATCTAGTTCCTGTAGATAAGCTGCTTTGTACGGGTTATACAATCCCGTAGCATACATTGCTGCAATAATAATGGCAATGAGGGCTATTAAGTACGGTAGTTTATTCATAACTTTTATATAAATATATAATGTTTACTTTCTTACATAGTCACACATAATGTGAGATGGATAAAGCTTACCTTGCTTATTTCTAATATTCAGTTTGAAGGTATAGTATTCTGATTCGAATTTAATATCAATTCTCTTTCCTTTACCTGTATCACCGCCATATAAGATTGTAATACCTCCTTGCGGAGTAGCAGCTTTCTTAGCAAACTCATCAGTAACTTCAAAGAAAGAGTACTTTCCTTTACCTCCTTTTACCATCCAGTAACCGCTTCCGATACCTGAACGAACTAGGTTATACAGTTTATCTTGATCGTAATCTGTGACAGTTTCATGGTATTGAGTAAAGTCTGTTTTACCGTACTCGTTAAATATTTTACAGAAGATCTCGTTATCAATACCAAATGTCTCTAATAAGGATGCTCCTTGAGCATTATCAATCTTACCGTCTTGAAAATCTTCCGGAGTAAATATTTTAGCGACACCTGAGTTAAAGAATGTTAACGTGTTACCAAACTTAAGAGATAGGTAGATTGGAGAACCGTCTTTATCTAAAGTAAGATCAGTTAATGTGGCTGCAATAGACTCTCCTGAGTGGCTAATAATAGGGCCGTTGTCGGTAAATACTAGGGGTCTTGGCTTATTCTCACCACCTTCCGGTACAACTTTAAAGTTATCAGGAGATAAGTTAAATTGATCTACAATCTCTTTAGTCAGATCTGGGTGTTGGAATTCTTTTGCGCCTTCTTTGTAGTTGTTAAGATCCTGTTCTAGTTCTTTCTCAAAAGAAAATCCTTTAGAAGCAGCTCCTCTACCTCCTCTTGATCCTTCACCAAAGTTAATAGTCAAGCCATTCCATTTGATGCTTTTCATAGGATCTACCTCTACTCCTAATTTATCTTGTAAGTACTCGATAAAGCGATTATCTCTACTTAATGAGCGAGAGATCTTAGGAAAGTTTGGTTTGTTAGGATCGATGGCGATTGGATCTTCCATCTTAAGATTAGGGTACTCTTTAACGATTGTTAAAAGAGCTTCTAACTTATCATCTTCTAGTTCATCGACTGATTTAGGAAAGAATGTATAAGCTTCTTCAAGATCGATACCTAGTGCTTCCCAAAGGATGTCTAGGTCTTCTTGAGAGTTGATATCAGGATAACCTTTGGCAGTTCTCCATGACCATTCTGTAAGTATCTTGTCTATGAGATTCATTATACTCCTGCAAATACATCTTCTTCACCTCCTGCTGGTGTTTCTTCGGCTCCTGCTTCAGTACCGGCTTCAGCTCCAGCTTCTGCTCCTGATGCGCCTCCTTCTTCTCCAGGAAACTCTCCACCACCGCCTTCTACTCCACCGAAGATATCTTCTCCAGATACAGCATCCATTCCACTTTGAATTGGACCGGAAGCAAGCATGTCTGTGATCTTATCCAGGCATTGCTGATATTCGGCTAGATTCTGTAGGAAATATCTTTTACCTTCTACTGTAGCTTCAAAGCCTTTGCCCATCCATTTTAGCAGTATGTCTTGTCCATTCTTAAACTCTACTTTAAATGTAGATGGCTTAGGAGACATCCAGCCTACCTTTTCTACAAACTCCTCAAAATCGGGAGTCATTAGGTGTACTAATGTCTTCTTTAATGTAGGGAACTTAGCTAGGATGTCAGCTGTAGCATCAGGAGCTTCCTCTTCAGCAACTTCTCCTGAATCAGCAAATTCTGTATCAGGTGTTTCTTCGGTCGGTTCTTCAGTAGGTACTTCTTCTTCGTCGCCTTCTGCTTCTTTAATGTACCCTTTAACTACTGTTCTTGGGTTAGCGATATCAAGACCTTTCTGAAGGAATGCTACTCTTTTTTCGATTACTCCTTTCATTAACTGAAGGGTTTCTAAATCAAATTCATCTTCAACAGCATCTAAGAACTCCTGAGTTTCTAATTCGTTAAGAAGAGTTTTAAGTTGAACTTCACTCATCTTACAGGCTTTCTCGTACATAGCTTGTGCTGGAGTAGAGATCATTCCCTGCTCGGCTAAAAGCTCGTAGTAAGCTTCTTCAATAATATTTTTTAGATCTTGAATCTTCATTACTTCTTATTGCTGCAATGCTTAGGACTGCTTTTTGAAATGTAAGGTTTTCTACACTCTTGAGAGCTTTCGTGAACTCTTCCGCATCTTCCGCAGCATGATACACCTTCTGTGAGTGTCTCACCGATAATTGAACTAACCATACCTTTAATATGATTTGATCCAAGTGTTTTTTTAACTTCTGGTTTGCTGATATACTGCTTTAATGCTGCAAGATCAAGTTTATAGTCTTGCTTATCGTCCATTTTCTTTTCGATCTTATTGACCTTAACTTTAATGATGTCATGCATCTTTTGAGCTTCAGGAGTAAAGTGTGTACGTTTACCGCCTGTTTCTTTTTCAGCTGCTTTAAGATCTTTTTTAGATGGCTGCTTATCATCAATATCTGTATCATAAACATCATCATCTTCCATAAGAGGTTCTTCTTCAGAAGGAGCTTCAGTAGAAGCTAAATACTGCTCTCCTTCTAGATAATGCTTAACAGTATCAATATGTTCAAAAGCTACAGTTAATTTACTTTGAACCCAAGCATCTAATTGCTGACCGTCTTGGATCATTCTTAAAAGCTCGATACAGTACTTGGCAGTATTGTGTAACTGTACTTTAGCCATATCTGATTCATCGTTAGGATTCTCAGCGTGATCTTCTTCCATCGGCTCAATCTTAGCACCAGCTTTCTTAAGCTCGATTTCTTCTTCCGGGGATACTGCTTGAGCAATAGATCCGCCTTTTGGTCCGATTACTTTCTTTACTGTCTCAGCTTCTGCTAATACTTGCTGAATAGCTTCTAAGATGATCTCTTTCTTAAAGGATATGGCCATGGTAATGTTATTTCTTTATAAATAGCTTACTGACAGTGATAGTTTAAATACCTTTGTAATGCTTTAGCATATGTGGTTCCTTTGTCTTTAAGCTTACTTCTTTCAGCTCTCACCTTAGAACATGATAAGCTACCTAATCTTTTCTTTAGAATGCCAGGATTCATAGGATCATGAGGACCTTCTTCTAATCCTGCTTTAAGTAACTTAGAGTAGTAGTATGGATCTTCAGCTAGATGCTGTAGAGCAATCTTAGTTGCTTCTCTTCGATCATCTGTATGTTCTAACTCTACTCCGATACCGGCTGCTAACTGTAACATATTAGTAGTGTCTTCGTCAGCAGGCGCTACAACTTCTTTATTAATATGAATGGCAGCTAACTGCTTTTCAGCTGCTGCTTTAGTGTCGTGAGTACCGAGTCTTTCACCACCGTGTTTAGGATAGACAACATACTTACCATCTACCTTGCGGATCATTTCTTTAATAATACTTACTAATTCACTCTTCTTCATAATTGCTGTATAATGGAAACTACAAAAACATTATATTTCACCTCCTAATCTCCCTGACGCAGTTCTTCTTCGGATACCTGAGGTAGGAAGCTTATCAGCTATTCTTGTTGATTTCTTTGCCTGCTTTAACTGCATCTTTGAAAGCCTTGGAGTTAGGGTGAGATGGTTTCTCACCTCTAGCTCTCTTAGCTCTAATGTTAGCCCATAAGCCAGGCTTCTCCTCAGTAAGCACCTCTCTAATGAGGTCTCTCATAAAAGCGTGCATTGCTGCTTTATCTGCCTTGGCCACGGTACTTCTTTTTATAATTCTTGCTACTCTTTAAATGAGAAGTTTGAGTCTTAGAATGTACACCTGGACGGCTTACGTTTGGTTTTTCGTAAGCCATAGATGCGGATTGAGACTTAATCTTAGCCATTACTTGATAATCTCAATTTCAGATCTAAGTACTTTCTCCCTCTTACCGTCGATAGCAACTGCCCATGTTCTTCCTAATCTAGAGATAACTTTCTCAATTAGACGACCATTGTGGTACATACCTGGTGTTTTAGCTGCTACTTTGGTAGCTTTCTCTTTTACTACTTCAATTACTGGGGCAGCAATAATTTCATCGATTACTTCTTCTGGAAGTGATTCAATAACTGATGCTGATTGTGCAATTACTTCGTCGATAATCTCATTATCGGACTGTTTTCTCTTTGCCATATTTGTAAATTTTTATAAGTAAGTCTCCAGAACCTTTGATAACACGATGCCATTCGTGCCTTAAAATAAATATCGTTACACCCTCTTCTAAGTTAATAGGGAGTTCATTGTCAGTTTGAAACTTCCAGCCTTCACCGCACTTCATTACTTCTACGATTCGATCTTCGTCGTCTCTATGCCAGTATAGCTCCTGAGAGTCTACGTTTGCATCGAACTTACGTTGAACGCAGTAGTCGTCGATTTGTATATCGGTGTAAGGTCGGCTCATTTAGAACTTAAATGCTTTCTTTATTTTCTTACCAGTATTTTTAGCACCACCAACTGCTGCGTTACCAACATCTTTAGCTCCACCCACAACTGCGTTACCCGCGTTGTTTACAGGTTCTGATACTTTATCTACTACCTTAGTAGTTTCTTTAGCTACTGTGTTTGCTGTATCAACGACTGCTTCTTGAGCTGGTTTAGTGTCAACGCTAACTGAAGCATCTACATCAACCCCGGCTAATAAGGCAACTTTACCATCTACTCCAACGGTTGCAACACCATCATCCATAGTAGCGCCTCCGCCTACTTCAGCTCCGGCTTGTACTCCGATTGATACTCCAGCACCAACTTCAGCACCATTACCATTTTCATCGTATGTGCTATTAGATGCGCCTACTCCTACTGATGCTCCAGCCATTGCTCCTGCATGTCCTTCTGCACCATCCATTCCTACTTGTCCACTTGCACCAACATATGCTTTAGCTTCTGCTCCAGCATGTACTTCGGTTGTGTTAGTTACTCCACCGTACTCTACTGAGTTAGATGCTCCTACTTCAGCTGATGCTCCTACTTCTGCATGTGCATCAACATATGCGTTTCTACCATCCCAACCAGCTTCAGTTGTTGCTTCAGCATGAGCTTCAGCTTCAGCATGAGCTTCTTGTGAAATGGTTACATCACCAATTTGGTTTGTATTTTCTACTCCAGCATGTACTTCTGCACTTGCTTCTACACCAGCACTTACTGATGTGTTTGTAACTTCAGTACCAGCAGATGCTCCTGCTGATGCTCCGGCGTTATCGTTACCTACCGATTTGTTTACTTCTTCACTCATGTTGTTATTTATTTACCATCTATTAGGAAATACCCCTTCCACACAAATAATATATTTTGTATGTTCATCGGGTGGGGTTAATTTAGGTAAAGCAAATGTTCCTTGTTGAAGATTTCCACCATATACATTACCAAGTAATGCATATACCGCTTGATTTTGGTTTACCGATAGTAATTGTCCATTACATTCCATATATCCGCGTGGAATAAAGTTTCCACCGAATAATTTAATTGTGCATAATATTTCGTCCATAATTTAATTGTTTGTGTTTGATAATGATTGACCATCTTCTTCATCCATCTTTTTCTCTTTTATTATTAAACCAATAATCTACAACTTTACCGAAATTGCCGATTAGTGCGCCTAATAACAATAAAAGTAGTTCTTTCCAATCACTGTTGAGAGTTAAGTTTGTATGCATAGCCACGCTAATGGCATGAATAGTAAAAAGAAAACTTAATACTATAACAATACTTAAAATAATTCTATGTCTCTCTTCAGTCATATTTTCTTACCAGTATCCTCCAAAGCTTGATTTGAGGCCTAGTAAGCTTGCATAACGAGGAAGTCTGCATGACCAATAACCTGCTTTAGTCTTATCCTTTTTAGTAGGACAGTTATGTCTATCTGAGAAGGCTTTACGAGCTTTAGCGTTGTTGATCTTAGCTGTCAGTCCGCCTTTAGCGTCACCAAAGTTAACTACGATTACATTACCCTTAGCGTTCTTAGTGTATACCTTATATTTTTTAGGGCCTGGGCTTCTCATTGGTTTATTGAGTTTTACCTCTTTACCTTTGTATTTAGCTTCATCTAGTTTACCGGCTTGTAAAGTAGTAAACCCGTTACGCTTTAGCCATTTAGCTGCTTCTTCAGCATTAGGTGCCTCTCCATCGTAATCACCAGTGTCAAAATAAAAACCACCATCAGCAGTTTTGTAAACATCTACGTCACCTTCAGGTCCGCTATAGATAGCGATATGGGCAGGAGAGTTAAATGTTGCTTCTTCTACTCTTTTACCGTAAGCATACTTAACTCCAGTAGCTTTTGGTTGCTCTAATCTCTTAATAAGGTCATCAACGATTCGCTCTAGATGTTTGGTAGATCCTGCTCCTTGAGCTGCTTTTTTAATCTTCATGATTAAAGCTTGCTTTTCGAAGTCTTTTAACCCAGCCTCATCAATCATCGTAAGAATCTCTTGTAGAGGTGTATCTTGAGCTTCACCTGTAATATCTACTACCCACATGTCCGGGTCTGGATCTTCTGGTAGAATGGAAGCTAGTACATCAGCGCCAGCAATAAGCTTATAACTTACTTGATTACCGTTCATATACTTTAATGCTGTTGGCATTTGAACTTGATCAGTATCTGAGAATGTTGTAGTGCCTTGGGGTAGCTCACCTAGGAATGACTTAATATCCGAGTATTTAGTTTGGTATCCTAATCCTCCAGCTGCTTTAGCTTTACCTGCTAAATCCATCCATCTCTCTTCACCCATCTTCATTACTAGAGGTTCTTGTGAGGCTTCTCTCCAGGAGGTAGCCGGTGAAGGAATTACCATTGCAATCTCATTTAGCAGCGGGAAGTCTAAAGGCACTATTTGACCGTTATACTCTCCATATGTACCTACTTCTGTTTCAAATAGGAGCTCCATGTCTTCCAAGCATAAATCAGTGAGCATGCCTTCGTTCATTAAAAGACGAGCCTGATTGATGGTTTTGAAGTATTCTTCTGAACCTGGGCGGAATACGTTTTTATATAGAGGAGTCCTGGTCTCTAGGTGATATTTGAGACCTTCTGTTAGTACTCCGGTAAGCTTAGATTCTGTTAGAAGCATAGGTATTTCTTTATAAATAGCTATTCCATGTGCTCCTTAAGATGCTTTAGGTAGTCTGCCATTCCTTTAAGTAGTTTCTGGTTCTGATTGTCATTACTGTTCCAGTCTTCCATTACTCCGTCTTCGGTAACAAACGACATAGATTCATTAATCTGATCTTGTACCCATTGTTCTAATCCTGCTGCCCAGGCTTGCATATTTCCTTGCATCATCTGCTTTTCATACTGCTCATACAAGCCAGCCTTGCGTAGGTTAGCTTCCATATCTACTACGCAATCAAAGCACATTTTATGTATTTTGTACATCTTTTGAGCTAGATGGTGCTTCATTGATCCAGCACATTGTGGGCAAGTTAGAGGAGTTTGAGCAGCTTTCTTAGCGGCATCTAACTTAGTTATATTTTGTTTAACACCGTTCTTGATAGTCCACGTTCTACCATCTTCTTCCCAGATATCGCCTTCGCTATGCTTCTCTCTCTTTTTCTCATAACCTGTTCCAGTTACGGTACGAGAGGTGTAATCCTTATTTACAAGGTTTCTAACTCGGTTTACTGCTTTAGAATCAAATTCCTTCTTCAGTTGACTTTCCATATAACTTTTTTATTCTTTTTATAACTTCCGATGGATCTCCGTTCTTAGGGTGGTGAATACCAATTCCGCCTGCATCCTGCCAGCGGTCAATAATATCTCTTCTATCGTCAATTAAGATAGGTTCTAATCCTTTTGATACGTCTTCTTCTGCTACTTGTTGCTTGTAGGATGAATACTTAAATATAATACCTTGCGGTGAAGGAGTCAAATGTGATTTAACCCAAGATCTTTTACCGATTCTTGAGATCATATTTCTGGATGGAGACGTAAGTAGGGTTGGTTTATATTCGCTAATTACATTCCATAATTGTTGACCTCCTGGTGTGAATTCCATTTCTGCCCAGAACTTCTTGCCGCAAATCTCATCAATAAACTTCCAAAATTCAGGTCCTCCAAACTTAGATTCAAACTCACTAGGGGTATTAATGCCCTCTAGTTCTTCGGTTCTATAGTGCTTTCCGCCGTAGTTACTGTCGTTGAGAAGCTTCATAAACTGCTGATCAAAGTCACAAAGGACTCCGTCCATATCGCAGTATAGCTTAAATTTAACAGTGGGGTTCTGCTCTTCTTCTGTAAGTAGTAAATCTGCTAACTTTCCCATTCTTATTTTAATTCCGGTATTCCACCTAGTTGCGGTATTCTTGATTTCCACTTGCTATAGATCTGCTTACTGTTACCTTGAGTAATAATTCCATCACCTACTAAGTCAGTTAGGTAAGTATCTACAACGTCTTGAAAATCTTTCTTTTCGTATTTTGCCTTAGCATATAAGCCTTGAATATTAGCATCTACTTCTTTTGGCAGTAGGTAGTATTTGTACCAAATTTCAGGGTTTTTGCGAATCTCTCTTCTTCTAGCTTCGTCTTTTCTCATCCACTTATCGGGCTTGACCTGGTCACCGCTTTGAGTTAGATGTTCAGTCTCGTGACGGATTAGATCAGTAAGAGTTGGTTGAATGGTTTGAAGCATATTAGTACCGTCAGCAGGATTAAATGCTAAGAGAATGTCAATCTCTCCTTCGTCGGATCCTGCTTCTCCATCAATATGATACTTACCAGGCTTTACTTCATCTGTTAAAGCAAACTTAAGAGATACTCCTACCGTAGTTGGTGTACCTTTCTCGCTTTTACTTTCAAATGTACCTAAGTATGCAGTTTGATATTCGTTATAGAGCATAGCTCCTAGAGGAGACATTCCATACTTTTCAGCAAACTCTCTATCTTTTTCTGAAGGCTCTCTTTTGGTTTTTACGTTATAACCTTTAAATTTACCTCCTGATAAAAGTGTGTTGAGAGCAGCATTTACTGCCTTTCTGATATCAACTACTATAGAGCGGTACTTAGTACCTTCTTTAACCGGGTTGTAGCCTGAACCGTAAGGAGCAGCTTTGCCGTCTTGAGGATTATTAGCTTCAGACATCTTACATCTGTCTTCCCATTGACGGAATAGCATGCTTCCGCCCATGTGGGCTTCCTGTTCAATCTCTCTTAATACGTCATCTTCTTCAGTATTCTGAGTGGTGAAGACTGGTAAGCGATCTTCTAGGTTTTGCTGGTGATGAATGAGCTCATGACAGAAGGAGCGTAGAACATCTTTAGGGTGACGACCTGTTACATAAAGGACAATCTCTTGCGTATCGGGCTGATAATATCCTGTCTTACCAAAGAGGTTCGCAGCATTTTCTTCGTCATGTCTGATTTTAATATCAGGGATAGGTACTACTGTCATGCCTTGCTCCATACAGTATTCTAAGATAGAAGCGATATGAGGAGCAAATTCAAACTGACCTATAGTCTCTTCTGGGAGGAGTCTTTGATTCGGAGTTCCGTCGTAGTTACGTCCGTCTTTTTCTTTATCAAAGTAAGGTAGAGATACTGAGATGTGATCTCCTCTAAACTCTACATTAAAGTCCGAAGATATAACGTTACGGATTAGTTCAGTGTAGTCCTGCAGGCGCTGTCTCTCTTTAGATGGGAGTACAGCAATTGGTGCTGCCGGAGAGCCTTTTGTGACTTCTTTAATAGGTCCCATTGGAGCGTTCATCCACTCTTTATCCTCTTCAGTATAAAAGAAGTTTGCAAATACTTCATCGATGGCATCAGCCATTTTCTTTTCTGGTGTGTTATTCATCGCTTTAGATAGAATATCAAATATATGATCTTTCTGCTTAACTACCGCAGGAAGATACTTAAAAAATTCTTCTTTATCTCCTGCTAAAAGAGCCTTACGAGCGTTTGTACCGCTCATGCCGCCGTCAGGAGTTTGAACAACCTTAACCTCTAAATTTGGGTATTTTGCTTGATTCTTTCTGAAGTATGAAGTACGGTCTTGAATATCTCCTAGATCGTCTTCTCTACCTTCTCTAGCTCCTAAAATCCAAACTACTTGGTCGTCTGGGTTGTTTGAAGCATATGAGTAAATCTCTCCGATAGGTGGTTTAGATGCTTTTACAATCTCAACATTACCCGGGAGGTACTTTTGAAATATTTTCCAAACTTCATAAGAAGTATCTTGATCAATACCATCTCTTACTTCTTTACCTACGAATACAATGTATTTGTCCGCATCAGGAACTTGGTTGGTAGCTGTTTCAACTACTAGAAAATGTCCTGCGGTTGGTGGTTTAAATCCTCCTCCAAATACTGCTACTTTCATGCAAAGAACTTCTTAGTTTTGGAAATTACTTGAGCGTCTGTTGTACCTTTAGTTACTAAGTCGTATTGATCGCTATTGATAACTTTAGCAATTCTATCAAGTACCTCCTTGTATTTCTTCTCAGCTGAGTCTCTATTGCGTTCAATGGAGGCAACCTTCTTTTTCATTGAGTCAAACGTAGGGCCTTGACCTTTCTTCTCCCAAGTAGCCATAAAGTGCTTCTTAAGATTCTTAGTCATATCTTCGTCGCTATCGTCTAATCGAAGAGGTTTTACTAGTTCTTCGTAGGCAGCTAAGGCAGCTTCATCTTCAATCTCAAAAGGCTTTCTAAACGATGATTTCAGTTCTCCTAGAGAATCAATATACTCTAAAATACCTTCACCACCTCTCTTGGCAGCATGATTAAACTTACGAACCTCAGCATCATAAGAGCCTCCCATCATATTAGGTACGATGACGAAATTATCCTTTAAAAGTTTGCTATAATAGCCAATTAATTCAAAGCTTCTCATCCAAGTATCAAATACTGCAATCTTAGGAATATTACGTTCTCTTTCAAAATTCTTAAGAAGAGAGATGGCCGGGTGAGTGATCATCATAATCATCATCACATCGTAACCTTTTGCTCTGATATCGTTTACAGTCTTGTCTGGGTTGTTAGCTGTTGTATCCCATACAAATGGTTCACCTTCGTAAGCATGGTCAGAAGCTGCTTTATCGGTCATAGACGAAGCCATAGACAGATTACTGTATGCAGGACTCTTTTTATCCTCTACATACTGATCAGGATTAAAGATCGTAATATCCTCAGGAATAGCACCAGCTCTCTTTAGAGTATTGACCATATGAGTTTTTCCGGTACCAGCACCGCCGGCCATAATCAACGCCTTTGGTCGGGCTTTTGCTTCAGATAAAAGAGCTTCCATTAATTTCATAGCTTGATACGAGTTGGGTAACTATTATAAATAGGTTCCGTAGTAGGGTTATCAAGTTTGTATAAGCTATAGATAGTCTTGAAGAGTTCGAAGTTATCATCGATGTTGTGAGCTTCTTTAATCTCCCATCCATTCCCCTGGTATACTCCGTCTTTCTTAGAAGCACTACGCTTACTGGACTTTAACCATAAGATGCCGGTTCTTTCGATCTTCTGACCAAACATCTCTTCCCAGGCTTTAGCGTAAGCTGCTAACTGAAGGTCATATGAACGGTGTAGGTTGTTGGAGGTTTTAACGTCTAAGAGCCAAATCTGTCCATTCATCTTAACAATCAAGTCTGCAGTACCTGCATACTGATGTTTGTCAGAAAATGTAAATTCTTCTGTTGCAATGACTTCTGGTTTATGTGTGGTAAAGAAATCGGCTGCCTTTAAAATCATCTGCCAAACTCTAAGATTATACTTAGCATTACCAAATTCATCCATCCAGGTAATTTCTTCTCCCTTAATTAAATCTTCAACTGCATTATGCACTGCTGTACCTTCTTCAGCAGCTTTGCGCATAATAAGATCTGCATTATGACCTACGTCTTTTAGCCAATTATCAAAAAACTTATTCTTAGGCATATACTGGAGAACTGTCGTAACAGATGGGTAATAAACTCCTTCTTCTTTTTTATAGACTCGTCTGTCTAAGAAAGTAATCTGTTCTAATTCTCCGTCGAACATTAAGTTTTTTCTCTTATGTTCATAGAGAACGTTAGCACCTTTGTAAATCATACTAGCTGTAGTTTATGGCGCAGTAAGTCGCTGAAGGTTAGCTCCTGTGCCTGTTGTACGTGATGAGTGAAACTAGAAAAACCCATCTCTGAGGGATCTTTATCTAACATGTCGACTAAGAATACACGTTTACCTAGGGATAGAAATTGCTCACAATAACTTAGCGCACTTTTTAGTGCATCCCTATCTAACGCTACATAAATGTCTTCGACCTTGTTAGAAACTAATTTCTGCATTAAACTCTTAGGTAAGGTTTTACCTAAGATCGGAACGGCATTACGTTTAACAGCCATTGCGTCAAAGACTCCTTCGACTAGTACAATAGGCTGATCCCAGTTAATCATGTTTTCAAATACGATAACATCTTTAGAAGCAGAAGGGTTCTTATACTTCATAAAAGCATTTTCGAACGTTCTACCTACAAAGAAGTTTAATCGGTTACTCTCATCGTAAGATGGAATAATAATACGGCCGGCATAGTCTCCTGTAAGGCAGTAGCCGATATTATATTTAATATAGTCATTCTCAGTCATACCTCTTTTAGATAGGTAATTGCGGATCTTATTAGCGATCACCGAAGTTGTTGAGGCTGAGGAGAGTGGTTGGAATTCTTTAGGAAGCTCTACTACTTCAAGATCGTGGTAGGTAATCTTTTCTCCTTTTCTAACGTACTTAAGAACTTCGATAGCTTCTTCTTTACCGATATTCATCTGTCGGAGTAGAGACTTTACAGTACGTCCACGTGTATTGCATACCCAGCACTCCCAAGGATTGTGACCCTTCTCATCAGGAACCATCTTGATCTCAAGCTTAGGCTTACGGTGATTACAGAACGGGCAATGAAACGCATGATTGTCTCTTGCTCGCTTATGTGACTTACCTAAAACGCCTTCTATTGCATTGAGCAGTAGAGTATTCTCCATATAGAGTATAACTAGTTAATATACTAATATACGAATATTATTTCTTATCTCCAACTAAAAAGTCCTTTGTGTAAAACTTACCTAGAATGTTGTCGTTGAAGTACATAGCAGGGTCTTCTAAGACTCCCATTGAAAATAAGTACTTACATTCGTAATAGGTAAGGAGTTTCTTTCCTGGTGCAAATTCAATAATTTCTTTTGAGAATTCGGTAGCTGGATATATCTTTGTAAGTTTTTGGAATTCTTTATTGGAACCCCAATATTTCTTCCAATCACTCTCAGTTGTAACAATCTTATGAGTTGGCTTACGACCAGGTCCGGTCTGCTCAGCAATCTCGGCTTTAGTCAAAGGCTTCTTTCTATTATTATAGAGTACCTTTTTACCGATATATTTTTTGTTAGATGGAATATGAGTAATCTTATAAATGAAACCAAACGTACCTTCAGGCATGTCTGAGATCTCGGTTATAAGCCTACCTTTATATTCCCAGGTAGGTTGTGTCATAATTCAATATTTTAAGCGTTCACCATTTGAACTGCTCCAAGTAACATTAGTCCTTCTATCGAGCCAATATCGTTAACTTGGAATCTCATAATAGCAATGTCGTTAGTATCTAATTCCATAGCTGTTAGTGTGCCGCTGCCCATTGCTGAAACTCTGTTTACGATCATAAAGGATGGAGTTCCGTTTCTGACGTAGTATGTAGGTCTTACGTTTACACTACTAGTATTGATTTTTAATTCAACTATAACTTCGTCTCCGGCAGATGCTCCAGCTGGTGGTGCCATTCTAAACTGGTTAGTAGCGCTATTCGAGTTATTTGTCACTAGCAGTCTATTGTAACCTGTACTAAGTGTATGTTCGTAGTCAGCGTCAAATGTAAATGTATCTGTGGTTATAGTTGACATTGCTGCATCATCTCCACTCACCCAAGATACGGCGTAGCTAACATAGCTGGTGTTATCCGTAACTGAGATAATTCTATAGACTTCTGTATGTCCTCCTGCTCCTACTTGAGTGATGGTAATTGAACCACTTATTGCTAAGTTTAGTAAAGTAGCACTACGGTCAGTACCGTCTGAATCATATACGTCAATTCTATCTACGTTAGATCCAATATTACTTACTGCGTATCTGATTGATACATCTCCGTTTGAGCTCGGTGCAGCTGGGCTAGTTCCCACAGCGTTAACAGAGTACGTATTTACTGTTTGTAGGTACGTATCATATGTTATAGATGTATCTGAGCCTGGTCTTATAAATCCTCCTGGAGGAGCTGTTTCAATTACCTCACCAGAGGCAGATACTGCCAGGTAGTATGCATTTGTACCAGTAAACGTACCTGAACCGTATTGTGGAAGGCTGGCTTGTCCTGAGCTTTTTAATCTTAATGCTTCTGTTTCTGTAGCATTATTATTTACAAAAAGTCCAATTCTAGCATCGTAGTTACCCGGTGCAAAGTTAGTATCTGCAACAAACTGAATAGATGCAGGATAGCTAGCAGGGTTATACTGATCGGTAGTATTATTTGCTGCAATAACTCCGAATACTTCCCCAGCAGTAACGTTAGCAAGTTCACTATTAAGAAGTAGGTTAGGTGCTGTTCTAGTTGGACTAGAAGGAGCAGTGATGGTTAACCTATTAGATGTTTTGTTGTAAGTAAGTCCGCTATCACCTCCAAAGTTGCCGCTGTCGTTGAACTGTACTTGAGTATCAGAGCCTCCTGGAGCTGATGAGAATATCGATGTAAGGGAGCCGGTTGTTAAATGTGATATTGCACCTGTTGTAGGGTTTATCATTACAACACTGCTGCCAGTTGCTGCTCTTAGGTCTTGGAAGTTTATACGTCCGCCGAATGATCCGCCGGATTGTACAGTAAAGTCTGCATCGCCAAAATCAAAAGTAAGGTTACTTCCGCTTGCTGTTACTGTACGGGTACCGGTTAGAGTACCGTTAGTGTTGTACAAATTTGTATCAGTTCCACCCTGTCCTGGGATTGAACTAGTAAGCATTAACGAAAGATTGCCGCTTCCGTCGATACCTAGTATTTGTGCAGAGTTTGCTTGAGGTAATCCGGTTATAGCAACACTCTGTTCTTCGGCGGTTTGAATTGTAAAGTTGGAACTTTGGAAGTCAAATGTTAGACTACTTCCATCACCTGCAACTGTTCGGTTACCCGTTAGTGTACCGTCTGTGTTGTAGATATTAGTGTTGGTATTATCTAGAAACGAAGAGAGGTCGATAGAGTGGCTAACGCTTCCAGTAGTATACATTTGAAGTGTACTCCCGGATAAAGAGCTAGAATAGTAATACGACTTTAAATTGTCGTTCATTTCCTGATAGGTAAGCTCGCTTGTCTTACCTCCTGTATCAGTTCCTGTATATCTTAACGTGATTGCCATTGCTCTTTTATATTAAATATCAAAATTCACTACGAAGGTCATATCTGTGTACCTTGATTTAGGTACCGGTTGTGCTAGCTTACCTACAGCTACTAGCTCATTTGCATCGTTGTATAACCCTACTGTTGTAATGTAGGGCTGAAAGTAGCTACCGGTTGCGTAGTCATAAACGTACCCATTACTTCCTGATTTAATAGAAGGGTTCTGGGAGTAGTTTAGTTGAGATTCATTAGCTTTACAGCGGTAGTTATGCGTATACACTGTATGAGAAGCTTGCCATGCTACTGTGTAGTCGTCTTGCAATTCAGTAACTGTAGTCTCATCTGTGATAATTACATTCCCGTGAGTGTATATAATATCTCCTACTTTCATGCCAGCTTTATCAGCATCTCTCAATACTCCTTCACCGTCATCGTATAACCTAAATCCGTCTCTTTCAGTCTCTATAATATACCCTCCGGATACAAAACTAGAAGATACATACCTTCCAGAGTTTTCTCCTGCTGCCATGCTAAAGCTTCCTGGTTTGATGGCATGTCCGTATACCTCTTTTGGTATAGAGATTAGGGCAGCGGTTGTGTAGATTTCTCTAGAAGCACTCTCATGTAGAGTAGTTTGATCGTATGTAAAGTATGAACTACTTACTGCACTTCCTGTTGTAAATCTAGAGTAATATAGGTGATGTAGGTTCTTGTATACTAGTTCGGCGTACTGACTATCTTCTGTAGATGTAGCCTGATTAACGTATACGTCCCCAGAGCTTGAAAGTGCAGAATAAACAGTAATGCCGTAAGAGCTTAGATTGCTTTTAGAAACGATCCAAGTCTTATGCGCAGTATAGGATGTTATGTATGCATCCTGTTTGTTTAGTTTTATAAACGCACTCATTCATTTAGAAGTCAAGCTTGATTCTAACTAAGGCTTCTTTAGTAAAGTCTTTTAATAGTGGTCTTGAAAGTTTTGCTACGGCGAGAAGCTCGTTATTATCGTTATACATACCCACGGTAGTTATATACGTCTGAGGTGCATCTACCATGTTGGAGATTCTTAGGTCACCTGATCCAGTGATGTATGACGGGTTAGTTGAGTAGTTAAACTCACTATTGCGTACTCTAGCAAATACAAACTGTGAAGATACAGTTTCTTTATAGTTTAGTTGGAAAGAGCCTCCAAGTACGAGAGCATTGTAAAGCTTAGCCATATTTGTTGGAGATGGTGTAGTAGAGCCTCTTGTAATAGAGAGTCCAATACCTCCTGCTGCTGCACTACCACTTAATGCTAGTCCGCTTAATAACACTACTCCAATGTCTGGTAAGAAGTATCCGTATGATCCAGATGCTGGTGTATAACCGGTGCCACTATATGCTGCGCCATTTGATCCGCTTACAATCTGATATACTCTACCTGCATCGTTAAAGGACAGTGTTGTAGTGTCTACGCTATTATCTGTTAGGTGAATTGTTCCTTCACTTCCGCTTAATGCTAAGTTAAAGGATGCTGGAAGTAATGATTCTTTAAATCTATCTCTATCAATTGAAATTGCATAGAAATAATCTACAGTAGTTCCACCAAAGTTAAAGCTTGAATCTTCATCTCCTAATACTAAAGATCTATATTGACCGTAGATCGTAGAAGAGTAGCTCTTACCTACAACAGCAGAGTTGTACGGGCTTGATCCTGATCCAGCGGCGTCAGCATATGCGATTGCGAGCTGAACGGCGGCGCCGTCTACAGATGATGCTGTGTGGTATACATCTAGGTAGTAGTTTCCCGATGTTGATGCAGGTTGAGTAGATGATGTGTAAAAGGCTGTTAAAATAGGTGTACCGGTACTCCATACTGGAGCTGATACTGGTTCAGCGCTTACTACTAGATCGTCAGCTTCGAATCTCTTAAATGACATATCTTATTAGTTTATTTTAGTGATGGTTACCGGGATAGTCAATCTAGCTCCAGAGTCTCTACCAATTACCGTAATTGTTGTCTGTAATTGTGTTGCAGTACCGAATAAGGTATTTGTTGTTGTTGCAGTAAGGTTAATTGAAGTTCCGATCACAGTCTTAGAGACGTTAGTACCTAATGTTGTTGTAGAATTCAATCTAATAGCTTCGTCAGTATTAACACCTACTCCGTTGTACGTTGAGAGTATTCTAGCGTCAGCAATTGTAGCAGTATATCCGCTTGTTTCAAAAGTCTGATTAGCTCCTAGGTAGTTTAGCGTCTGAGGGGTGATTGCTAATGAAGCGCCTTGTTTTAGTGTAATAGCAGAATACCCAATATCTAAGATTGGTAATCTAGCAGTACCTCTAGGGAGAGTTGCAAGTTTGTACTTCATGATCTGAGTCTCGTCAGGGAAGGCTTCTAATAGTGGCATACTTTCAATTGCCTCGCCGTAGTAAGAAGATCCAGATGGATGTGAAGTGTTGTAAAGAGTGTAATCAATTTCGTCATCGGAAAGAGCGAATTGAGTGATGCGGAAAGAACCGTCACCTCTTGCTAGAAGCTCTCTACCTTTCTTTGTTAAGATAGCGTCAACTGTGACTACCGAGTTGTTTAAATATGCCATGTTTCAGTGGTTTATACTAATAAATATGTCTTTTATAAAATACCCTTTGTTTTTAAATCAGATATAATTTTTTCGTAGTTTGCTTTAAGACGTGGTGATGGATACTTAGGGTAAAGTATTCCTGTATTTTGAGTACCAGCGACTCTGTCTATGTTCATTAGTATCATGTTACTGCTATCAACATAGCGTCGCAGTGCGAAGAAATCTTTATTAACTGCAGTACTCATTGTCTTATCTAATGTTACGTATAAACGTCCGGTCGTAGTTTCCGAAGGTGTTAATACATCTGTAACCATATATGCTTGAGTTTCGCTGTTGTTAAACTTAATTTCATCCCCACGTTGTAAAGTAAATTGAAGGTTTACTCCGTTGAAGCCTTGAGAAGCAGATCCTGAGACTCCTTCGAAGTAGTTTCCGTACTTACTGGATAGGTCCGTACTTCCTGTTAGTACCGTAGGAGAACTTAAGCTACCTGTTGAGAAGAAATACCCGTCACTTCCTGTTCCTATGTAGGTAGAGCCTGATTCATAGCTGCCCACTGTTAGTATGCTTGAGATAAAAGTTAAATCAGCTGTTCTATCTAAAATCTCTACTACCGTTCTTACTGCTTCCCCACTGTTAAAGTTTCTAAATGGAGCAGTAAGTGCTACCGGGGTTGGAATGTAATTTATATATGTGAATTGTTTGCTTGCTAAAGTCGTAGTAAAGGCAGGGTCAAAAGTACCTCCATCTGTGGCTACTTCTAGACGAACTTCTGCTAAGCCGGGGTCGCCGCCGTATGGATTTGGCCATCCGTCTCCTGATACTGTAAAGACTGCAGTAAACTTAACTTGCTGTTCTGTATCAGATCCGAATGTATAGATAGAAGTTCCTGGGTTATAGTACCCTGCATCGTCTTGTAGTTCTTTCCCAAATGTAACCTTAGTAACATCTTCAATGTTAAGATTAGTAATAGACTGGTTAGATCCAGTAGCACGTGCATTATAAGTAGCAAGTGTTGGATCTGCTCTAAACTCTAACTTGTTGCCTGTACTAAATACAGGGTTTAAGTATGTTGGTGCTGTATAGGAGAAGAGTAGCGGTTCTAAACGAGTTCCAGATCTAAGTACCGAATGGTTACCTAGTAGTGTGGCTTCGCTACCGCCAATATTAGCGTTCTTAATAGATACTTCGAATTCACTATTTGCCGGGAATCCTTGCTTGAGAAGGTTCAATGCTACAGTAGCGTCAGGAGTTGTAAGGTTACCTTCTTCGTCAACAATGTAACCGATTACAATTGCATTAGCTTTATTATGCTCAGGAGAGAATCCTGAGATAAAATCAAAGATACAGAAGTACGGAGTTGTTGATTCTAGGACAGGAGTTGTACCGTATGAAATATCTCCTACGGTGTACTTATTTATCGCTACAGCGTTAAGTTGGTGCCCTTTGTACCTACCTCTTACGTACCCTGCACTATTGTGTACATACTCTTGCATATCAGACTTTTCCGCTGTGTTAGTCAAAAGTCCAGCAAGGTTAATAGGTACTAAAGGATTGTCGGAGTAGTCTACCTTCTGTACAATACCTGTATTTGCAACTAAAGATGCATTGTTAAATAATGCGTTGTAGTCTGAATTGTCGAATCTTGCAGTAAAGAATGGTGATAGTATTACAGGAACTGTTACCTGGCTAGTTGGGAAAGCAGCAGGATTTGCAAAGAAGCCTCCTCCTGGATCTGCTAATGTGAGTAGCGTAGTTGATTCAGTTACATTTTTTTCTGCAAAGCTGTACTTAACTCCATTAACGTATATTTCTTCAAGAACTCGTACAGCTTCTTTCACATTAACTCCGTTGGCACTTACATTTCTAAATAAAATATATTTCAGGTAATGGTACCCTCCTTTAGGTTGATAAGCACGAAAGGTATACATCTTACCGATTGATACTGGAAGCTGTGTTAAGAAATCATCTTCTGTTACAGTAGGAGAATCGCCTTCTAAGTACTCTATATAGTCGTAGGTGATCTCTTGAGCATTAAACTGCTTAAATACATTAGCTTCGTTTAAGCTTCCACTGTATAGATCTAGAGTACTTCCTCCGAGTTCCCCGTTTATCTTTTCAACTTCCGTGTTTCTGATTTGTGTAAGTTCACCAACTAACGTCTGTATGCTAGCAGTATGTGCGGTAGAGTATTCATTTATCACACCGCCATCTGATCCTGTTACGAATAACGTATCAATAGAAGCAGTATATTCTGGACGAGTGTAGCTTGTCTGTGCAGATTGTATTTTACTGCGATTTAGTACGTGTGGTTTTATAATAACTCCGGAAGTAACAACGTCTCTAGCTGGTAGAAAGTCTCCTACCATTTTAAACAACTGGTTGTCGAAGAATTTAATTAACCTAATAAAGTCAAATACGTCGTAGGAATTTGACCCCGATAGAAGTGTCTCTGCTACTTTGTATAAGTTGCCGTTAGTATCGTTACTGTAGTTTTTAGAGTATAGGTAACGAGGATCTCCTATATACTGGTCTATGTTAAAACTTCCTGTGATGCCTCCGCTTATAAAGTTATCAACATTATAGCTTGGGGAAAAACCTACTTCAACTGTGTGTAAGTCTTGTGTAAACTTATTGTCGTCTTTTTGAATAGAAACGTATTGAGAAAGAGTTTCTCCAGGTACTATGCTGCCTGTATTACTAAGCCTAAGCTTATCTCCTTCTGGTAGTCCTGAAGCAAAGTACGGAGTAACTCCTGGTCTTTCTACACCTCCGTACGCTTTAACTTCTAATGAGCCACTTGGAATACCGAAGCTGTTTATAAGTGCTCTTAATCCTCTCTCAGTACCTTTTGTTTTTAAGAGGTAGGGCAGGTTATGGTAAAGTCTTTTATAGGTTTCGTGTAGTATGTTGCTGTCTGGTGTAGGTTCGTTTGAAGCAGTAACAAAAGTACTTATGTACTCTGAACCGCTATCGTACCATTCTCCAATCAGCATTGAAGCTAAATTACCGGTAGAGAAGTTAGAGCTGTACAGTTTTACTCCGAAAGATTTTAGAGTAGCTTCTATAAAGTCTCTAGAAACTCCGTAGTCTAGTCGGTTATCTGCATCGTACTTATCTGTTACTCCTTTAGCATAAATCCATAGGTTATCAAAATGCTGACCTATCATATCTAGGAATAGGCTGTACGGTGCATTTTCGCTATCCTGTCTAATAAACTCAGGGATAGAACTTACTAACCTGCTTTCATTCAACTCATCATATAGAGATGCTGATTCTGCTTGAGCTACAAACCATGCTGTAGCGGCAGCGTCAGTGCTAGGTAGATTTAAGTACGGGCGAGTTGAGCTAGATTTAGGCCAAGATTTACTACTACTTTCAAAGTATAGGTATTTCTCATAGCCATCGAACTTAGAAATAATACCTGTAATAAGGTTATCGTATTTTAAGTTAGATTGAGTTACAGCAGTCTGGGTGTTTGAAAGGCTTCCTGTAGCAGCTTTCTGATCTTCGTAGTTGGTTACAAGATCTAGCTTATACTTAAAATTAACCAGGCGCTCGTAAGCAGAAGAGAAATGTACAAAATTTGTATAGTCTGTATAATCAACATTTATACGTACATCGCTGCCTGAAAGTAGCGTGAGAGCTTGATGATAAGAACTTGTTACCGGGTAACTGTATAGTTCATTGTAGTCGAGGTACTCTGTAGAGATAGAAGGGGATCCGTCTACTTCAATGTTAAAGTTAGGTCCTTTTAAAAAGTTAGCGGTAGGTACGGTCGGAGTAACGGTGGCTGTTACGTAATACGCTACCGGGTTGGCGACTTCTTCTAGTAGGCGAAATACAGTTTTGAGTTGAATAGTACTTGGAAGCGGTTCATAAAGCTTTATGAGTATATTACCTGTATTATCTTGATCTATATTAATACCGATCAGCTGTACGTTGTTTCCAAAGTCTAGCCTAAGCTCATCAAAGTACACATCAGAGGTAAACCTAGTTTTAAGATCCTGCACAACCTGTTGCAGGTTATCTACAGTTCCTGTAGGGGTTACTTTTAATTCAGTACGATCAGAAGAAAGTTCTTTTATAGCTAGTCCAACTGGTAGTAGAGGTTTTAAGAAAAGGTAGTTTAGATTTACATTGCCAGTAGTAAAGCCATAAGCCTTACTATCTTCAATAGGGTCTATATAGAGTGCATCTGTGCCTGTCTTTCCTGCGCTTGCAGAATCTGATAGCTCTTTTGCGTTCCGGTAATCTGCTACAGAGAACAATCTTTCTCCTGTTGGATTGTAGATGTGTAGTTGAATTATATGCTGTGACCTGTTAAACTCTGCAGGCAGTAGTACTTCTGTGCTCAAGTTAATATCTTGAGGGGTGAAGTCTCTGTACCCAGTTGGTGCAGTAGGAGTTAGATTGTATTTAATATCAGCCATTATTTACCTGCTGTGATAGTTGAAGAATCTGTTCGTTTGCTTGCAAAAGTCTTGCTCTTAAATCTGCTACTTCGTCTAGGAGTGGCTGTATCTCTTCACTAACCTGCGGTGCAGTATATAGTTCTGAGCTTTTTGTTACAATATACTGGTGGGAGTTTGGTCCGTTTACCGGTATCTGGTAGAAGAGTTTATTGTATAGTCTGAAAAGCTCTTCAATGGTGTCTGGGTCGATGACGGGTACCGGTTCTGCAAAAAACTTAAAAGAGGTATCTACAGTATCTTTAAAGTTCTTGTTGTTGAGGTATGTCTTATTTAATGTGATTTTCTCAGCCATTTCTTACAACTTTAAAAACTAGGTCTTCATCTATGATAGAAGTAGTACCAGATATTGTTGTTTTGATTAGTATTCTGTAATAGCGTTCAGGTTCTAAACCTCCCATATACACATCAAAGTAGTTACCGGTACTTGCTCGACTTAATTTTGTATAGGTTGTATCGAAGTCAATTACCATTTCCTCTGTGTTTTCATCTCGAAGTCCCCAGTATGAAGTAAGAGGTAGGAAATAATTTTGGAGGTAATTAGAAGAAGTTGAGAAGGTTCTAACGGGGTTCTTAGCTCTTACGTGTAGTTCAAATCTCTGCTTACCTTCGTCTGTATACTCTCCTCTGTTGTTTTTTATCTTAATGACTGCGTTTGTATCTGTAATTTCGTTTAGTCCAGATGCAGTTGCAAAGTCATCCCATTTTACTTCTAAGCACGGAGGGTAGATGGTATGGGAATTAGCGGAGTAGTATCTTAGGTATAGCTGGCGAGTTGTTTGAAACTCTAGACTACCTGTTAGTTTTAATAAAAATCCAGCGTTGTTAATTGCTCCGTTGTAGTGTGCTTTTGTTCCACCGGTAACGTCTATATTAACGTCATGAGTTGAGTTTACAGCGTGTGACTGAGTTGCTGTAATGTTGTAGCTAGGTAGCGCTGTGTACCAGGATCCGCCGCCTTCTACTAGGTCGTAGGATGAAGTTACGTTAGAGATAGTGCCCCAGTTGTCTGATCCTGTGCCCTCTATGCTGTCCCAGGTAACTCCACTACTGTTACGTGGGAGGTCTCCATATTTACCGTTACCTGCAACCCATGTACCGTAAGCGCCGGTGTATACCGGTAGAGCTTCTAATGTATATCCGATTGGAAGTTCGTTAGCGCTAGCTAAAAATAACTTAAGTGATGCGCTAAATGCTGTTGCGTCTCCTGTGGAAGCTAGTACGTGTGTTTCAAGTACTTCGGCTAATTCCGTAGAGTTAAATTGAATGAGAGTTCTGTTTACATAGGAATTTGTACCCTTGTAGTAGGATGCAAGTTCTAAGATCTCATCCCTACCGGTGTTCATATTTGCGAACTCGGAATAGAGTGTAGCAGTCTTTTCAGGAAATATTTTGTAAACAGCCATGGTTTCTTAATAAATATTTTATAATGTAGTTATGCGACCTTCAATATCAATGTTCGGGTACTTAACTTCAAAAATACATGGATCATAAGAAGGATAAAGGATGTTACCTTTGGTCGCTCCTTTAATATCGTACGCATACTGAGAGTAATCTCCACCTGTCTTATTGTCGATTTCAATCTTTTGAACAGTCTGTACTCCTTTTACTTTATCCAGTACGGTATATAATTTAGAGATGTTAATAGGTTGATTAATACTCCACTTATCAACTGCAAAGTAGTCTTTAAGTGCTTCTGTACATCCTAGTAGCACCTCACGGGCAGATGCAGAAGGTCGAATAACTATTTCGTATTTAATACCGATATTGACAATAAAAGCATCTTTAATATTAACTGCGTCTGTTACTAATCTATACTGGTTAAGGTATGTCTTAAGGTTCTGTTTTAGAGTAGTTCCTGCTACAGTAAGTTGCTTCTGTCCATTATACGCTAATACGTACATTGATAAAGCCAAAGGATTACTGTCTATAATTGCATCGGTAGTAGATTGGGTAGAGGATATTTGATCTTGGGTAACAAAGACTTTGGCTACTGTTCCAAACTTAGAAGGTAGTGAAAGAGCTCTTACGGTATAGTCTTCTTTTGTTACTGTTCTTAGTTGCTCATTAAAAGCTTTTGTTGAATTCTGCCTTAACTCTTCAATAGTATCTCCATCTTTACCTCCTGTAGCCGGTTCTGGGTTATTGAATGCTAGGGAGTTTAAGTAGGTGTTTCCTGATGCTCCAACGCCGTAATAGGCCGGACTTTGGTTATTTAGAATTGTAGTGATAGTATCTGCCGGGGTGTTTGCTTCCACTCCTCCTCCTATTAGGTATTGAATCGTTAACGTACCCAGTGGGGCATGGCCGTAAGCTCCTGTAAACATAAAGTTTGAAGGATCGTATGCTTTATCGATAGCAGAGACACCGGTGGTAATATCACCCAATCCCACGTTAGTTGGGTTTGGAGTTATAACAGAATCATCTGTACCTGATGTACCGGCACCGAATTGTATCTGTAGAGCGCCTCCGGATGTAAACCTAGTTACGTACCTGTAAGGTACCTTCTGTAGTTGCATTACATATGGAGATGTTGATTTATCTGCGCCTGTATTAGCAACTTCTGTGAAGATCGTATCCTGGGCTAGATAGGGTACTTCGTACCAGGTATTAGTACCGTCGGAGATACTCACTACTCCTATAATGTTATCTTCAGATAATGTAATAGTTTTAAAGCGTTCTAAGGAAGCAACCTCAACAGTAGTGGTTTTTACTTCAGCAGAGATTGCTTTTACCTTCTTAGTGAGTAAGAATTCAGTGACTGTGCCGCCTGCTGTAGCGTATACTGATACTGTTGTAGGATCGTAAGAACTAGAGTAAGCAAAATTAACTTTATTCTGTGTTAGAAATTTTACCGGGGTTCCAGTAGTAGATTGTAATTCAATATTTTCACTTAGTACTAGAGCGTAATCATAGTTAGGTACATTTTGACCAGCAACAGAGGTAGCGGGTACTCTCTGATATACATCTAAATCAACTGTGGAGGGGCTTGTGATCCTAGGACGGTACCCCATCATGTAAGCCATGTTGTAAAGGTTGCCCGGTTCTTGGGCATACTGTAAGAATGTCTCCTGTAGTTGGATATCCTGGTAGAAAGAAAGGACGTCCCCTACATATGCAGCCATCTCCATAAACATCATACCTGGTGATGTTGGAGAGAAGTCGTTATAGGTATCCGGGAAGTAGTTCTTTGTATAGTCTATTAGCTGCTGACGGAAGTCACTGAAGGTTCTATCAACGTATTTTATGTCTCTCTCTTGTGCCATTATTGCTCAAAGTTAATTACGATTTCATCTGTAATATTAGTTTCCTTTACAGAATACTTCAGTGCAAATGTCACTAGATTCTGATCTGGGTATGCTTTTAGTTCAAGGTTGTTTACTACTACTTGTGGGAAGTATAGTTCTAAGGACTGGTTTATAAGTTCTCTGGTAGAGTCTACTGTGTCTTGGGTTAGGTTCTCAAAAAGAAAATTTCTAAGTCCTGCTCCAAAATCTACATTTAATATACGTTCATTCTTTCCAGTGAGAAAAAAGTTAATTAAGTTTGCCTTAGTAGCATCTTTAGTAGTGTACGTAGAATTAAAGACAGCTCTACCGGATAACGGTAAAGCTACTCCCACGGCCTTTCTTGGCTGTAGATCTAATGGGTTAATCCTTTGAACTTTATATGCCATTATCCTCCAAACCTTTGCTTATCTTTCTGCTTAGCGCCGTCAACAATGGCGGCAGCTTTACTCACGAACCCTAGCTGTGTTAAGTCTAGTCCTGTTTTTGGTGCAGCGGCAATAGATTGAGCTACAGCTTGAGGATCTGTTGAAGACGGAGAGTAGTTGCCTTTTGGCATAAACATACTTCTATCAAAATTTTGTGCTAAAGATGCTCGTAGTGTACCGCCGCCGACGTTTCTATACTCTTCTGTAGCCATATTAGATCTGGTTTCGTTTAAAGCATCGGTCACAGGATTACCTGTAGGTTGGTATACTACTGGTTGTGCTCGCTCTTGAAGCGGAGCAGGGGAAGGTGCAGTAACTTCTGTTAGCTCCTCCCTGATGGCTTCTTTAACCGCTTCCTTAATTAATTTTTTAAATTCACTAGCTTTCATAATAATAAATAGATTTAACCTAATTGGTTGTCAATTCTAAACTTAAGTTCTTCTAAAAGTATTTCGGTATTAGAACTAAAAGACGATACGCCTTGTAATACAACTACCCCTGCCGGGTCTAGAGCTACAGCAAAGCGTCGTGGTGCTATTCCGCTATCATTGTTATCTGTTCGAATTTCTAGAGTATAACCTCTGTACTCGATAGACTGTCTAGAGCGCTCGAATGCAATCGGTGTAAAGGTGGTTAACGCCTGTGGGTCTTGACCTTTTTTGATTAGGCATGCTCTAAGAAGTACGTCTAATACCTGGAGTAACGTCTGTATAATAAGTAACTGTGTTTTTGCAAATCGGATTGCCTTAGCAGCATTACATAGGTTATCGTCTAGTTTCTGTACACCGTCTTTATTGTTATCTATAAACCGTTCTACTTTACCTATAACTCTAGCGATAATACCGGATGCTCCAGTTGGAGTAGCGGCAACTGCTGGGAGTGTTACGTCTAATGCGAGTATAGTTGTGTCTGCAGCTTTGAATGCTTGGTTGAGTACATTTACAACTGCCGAGGTTGGTGCAGTATAACGGTCTAGTCGGTTTACCTTATCGGTGAGGTTGTTTACAGTTCTAACTGTGTTTTCAAGTTTAGTTTTAAGCTTATTAATTACCACTTCATCAGGACATTTTATAATTTCAGCAATCTTTTCCTGTATGAAAGGTTCAATCTGCCCCCTAACGTAGTTTGTTCCAAGAGTTCTTAGATACTTCTCTACTTCCTCTTTCTCTTTATCTTCTAGAGAGTTATAACCTGATTTGAGTACCTTAAAAGAATGTGGGGGTAGTTTTCGAGTTGATAGTATGTAGTTTATAGCACCGTCTGTGTTACCTTCTAGCAGCATATCAAGAGTAGTCCGGTTTAGTAGCTGACATGGAGAGAAGTTTTCTAACCCAAAGTCTGCAAAAGACTCTTCTAGGTTTGTACACATCTCTGCTTTCTTCTTAGCTACTTCTGAAACTACCAGGTAGGTGAGTTTCTGTAACAGGTCTCTACCGTCACAGGGTTCTACACTAGCTATAGATTGAAAGAAGTTAGGCATTATTTACTTAGGTATATTCTTTTACTTAGTAGTTTGTTGCGCAACTTCTTTTGACGTCCTTCTAGATTAGCTAAAGCTGTACTTGCTGCTTCTACCATCGGTAAGTAGTTGATTGCGCTTGCTAGTACTCCTAATTCACTTAATACGTTCTGTAAATCGCTATACAGATTGTCAATTTCATTTACTAGAGAGTCTCCTAGTACTGCGTGCTGGGATTGGTCTTTAGCATTTGCAAGGAGGTATATTTCTGGTGCATCTACGGTAATGCTTTTTGTTGCATCTAGGTTAAGAGTCTGCCCTGCTAATCCTACTCCTTGTACTCCATTAATTAAAACTCTCTCTGTACTTGCATTTAAATACACCCTTCCGCTACTAATTAAGACCTGGTTACCTGTATATGTTGATGTAGAGGTAGGGGCTGTGTCAAAAGACTTTGCCTTTAAATAAGGTTGAGTGAGTGGTAGCTGTTGGTTTGAAGTTAGGTATATAGATGCAAAATCTGTATTAATATCCTCTGTTACAAATTCAAATCCGTTCCCTACATTAACTTGTCCGTTTGTAATTGCAATAATAGGTGTGCCTGCTGCGCTCCCAGTCCATGGAGTTTTTTCTGGTACTGTCTGAGAGAATCTAATGCTCTGTCCTAGTCTTCCCTCCAGTATAGTATCTCCTTCAAAAGGTAACATAGGGTTAACGTCTGCTACTTCCGGAAAATCTGCACCAAGGGTGACAGCTTGCTTAGTTTCTGTGATAGCTCCGTGGTGTGGATGGTTCCACATGTTAACGGATGTAATATAGTAAGTCTTAACGTAGTGATTTTCTTCTGTAGTTACCTCGGAAGGTGCTGATAGAAGTACTACTGTTTCGTCTATTAGCGGAGGTTGTTTTAAGAATGGGAAAAGAGGAAAGGCTTGTCCTCTTACAATCCCTTCTATATCAGTTAAGAATTGATACTCTATCGATCCAATATCATCAGGAGTTTCGATATTATAGTTTACGCTTACGACCTTACCATAAGATATTTTACGAACTTCATTTATAGGACTGTTTGCAGTCTTAGTAAGATCAAATAAGCGCATTACTTCCCTTTGTTAGGTTCTTCAATAGCGTCGTCCATCTGTTCTAGGATTTGAGCAAGCTCTTCAGCTCCTAATTCAAATCCGGCAGCGTCACCGCTCTTAGATGCATTCTCCATACGTTGTACAACAGCTAACATGTCAATTAGGTGTTTATCGTTCTTAACACCAATTTCAAGGTAGTTAGCGATCATAGGAACAATGAGAGTAGCATCCCCAATATTTTCCATAAGGGGTTTTAGTTCTCCGATTAGAGCATTGATCTGCCTTTCTTTCTTTTTAGAATTACTGTAGATCTCTTCTAGTACATCGGAGAAGGTCTTATCTTGAAATAGTTTTTTATCTAGACCCATACCTTTTCTTTTATAAATAGAATCAGTATTTTTTTAGGTCAATAAAACCTTTTTCGTATAAATCGTTGTATAGCAGGTAGAATTCTTCTTTCAGTATATTAATTACCTTAGTGAGGTACGGAGTTTCTGTTCCAGTCATCTCACGTATGTAGATGTAGAGAGCTTTCTTCTTAAAGATTTCCAGATCATATCGCTTTTCAAATAAAGTTAGTACGGCGTCAGCAATTTGACGATCTGCTTCTTTAGGGAAAAGAGTGTCTAATTTTTCGTAAGTACGTTCAATATATAGATTAAATACCTCTTTAAGGCTAATTGCATAAGGGCGAACCTCTGGTGTATCTAGGTCGTAAGATCCTTCGTACACTTCAACACCTGTTAACTGTTTTAAGCGCTTGTAGTTCTTATTATTGTAATTAATTAAGTGCCTTTTTACAATAGTCCCAAAGTAGGAATATGCTTTTGCTCCTCGGGTGGGGTCAAACATATGTATTTTCTCTTCTACTAACAGGGAAACGACCTCAAGTTTTAAATCTTCGAGATCGTCAACGTCTGTGTAATAAAATTTAAAGGTATGAATTATGTTCTCAACAAGCTTATAAAAGGGGAAATAGATTCTATCTGTGAAGATTTTATTTCTAAAGTCTGAATCAGTTGAATTATTATACGCTACTATTGCATCTTCTGTATCCTGTGTAAAGTAATTTGCTTTACTTTTTTTTCTGCCCATAGTTTAGTTTATGTTAAACTCGTCAAGCACTCTCTGAATCTCTTTAATATTGTTAAAGAAGAATCCAACTTCGTCGTCTGACTGGAAGGTTCCTTTTTCATCAATTTCACGTAACCTTTTTGAAGATTCCCCTATAATAGTGGAGAGATTATCGATGTAGTTTTGTTGATATTCACCAATATCTTCTAGCTTCTCTACTTTTCGTAATAAGTTCCAAGTAAAGAACCCAAAGATAATTATCAATATAGCTAAAATTATGCAGGTAACCAACATTTTTATAGATTTTTAACAAAGTTTGATAGACCTTCCGAAGATTTTACCGACTGGCCTGTTGAAGATTTAGTTTTCTGTGTGTTTACTTTAGTAGATCCACCGTTACGTTTCCAAATATCGTACTCTATCTTGGATGCCATGAAGTCGGCTGAGTGTAATATGTTGACGATGTTAGTTTTCATCCGGGAATCTGGGTTATAGCTAAAGAAGTAAGCTTTATTTGCATCATCAAACACTCCATCATGTAGTCTGATACCTAAAAACTCTCTCTGACTCATGGAAATTCCGAATTTCTGAAGGATAAACAGTGACCGGTCGGGGATAAGCATGAAATCAAGGTCGGGATTAGGGACGTACATCTCATTCATTTTATCTCGACGCCAATTATCCATTTGCTCTAAGTAGCCAACACCTTCTCCGTCACCAATCTTACCCAAATCATGGAAAAGAGCAGCAAAAACAAGTTCTTCACGGGTAAAATCAATAGTAGCCCCCATTGACTCCCAGAATCTCATAGTTTTAATAGCACACTCTACTACTCGGTTAACATGGTCTACATATCCACCGGGAAATGCATTATGGTACCATGATTTACCGCTAGCAGGAGACATGACATAGTTTTCTCCGAGTGATTCAAGCATAGAAAGTACTTGATCGGCACGGTTACCAAGTTCGGACTTGATAATTTGTTGATGCAAGTCGAAATTTTCGAGGATCTGTTCTGCTTGTAACATATATTAGTTGTAAGATTCTTCTTCACGGTTAACCATAGCTTGCATATCCGAAAGAACGTCTTTAGCTTTTTCGATATGTTGGTAAGCTTGGTCGTGGTCATTTAGGGACACCGATCGTCCGATAGTATTTAACATAGACTCTAATCGGGTAATTTTTTCTTGAAATAGATTTTTGTTTCTCATAACTTGTACTAATTATTATTCTTTATATATAATATATAATATTATTATTTAATATATACTATATAATATATTTAATTTTATTTTTTCTCTCCTTTTTTTCTCCCTCCTTCATTGGTAATATACGAACTAAACAAACAGGAACCAACTGCTTTATAAAAAAATTTTACCACATGCGCCGCGCCGCGCGAAAAGTTGCCACGCAAATTCTAGTAGAACGTAGGTTCTCCGTTATCATAGTCTTCGGCGATAAACATAATCGCCTCGATAGCTTCCTCTTTCGTAACTTGAAAGAACTCACGATCCGATCCTTGATCGGAACCTAAACGCTTATCGGCAAAGTGTTGATGTACTAAGTATTCAACGCGGTAATCATCCGTAACCGGCATAGCCCAATAGAGCTTCCATTCGGACACGGTACCGGCCCCGTTGATCTGTCTAACGCGTGATTGAGGATTAACCGCCTTACCGATCTTAACAAAATCATAAGCCGGGTTAATAAGTACGTAGACGTACTGTCCTTTATCTAGAGCTTGGTCGTGAATCTCTTGAATACGTCGTGACTTACCGTAGAGGTAAGACCATTCGTAAAATCCATTAGTAGGGTCATTGAGGACTTCAACCTCAATCTGGTATTCGGGATCAATGTATGAGAGTAGTTTACCGATTTCTACTTTACGATATTTACCTGTAGCATCAATGAAGTTTTGAGTATACTTCTCAATATAGGGTATACTGGGTAGATCGGTAAGGGACGTACTGGGGTAGTATATAGTCAAAAGAGACTCAGATTCTAACTTTAAAGCCTCTTCTAATGTAATTCGATCTCGACGCATAACTTACTTATTAGAAAAGAACTGCTTAAAGAAATGAATAGCAAACATACCTACACCTACCGGCCAGATAAGAGTCATAATAATACGCTCTTTAATAGTAAAGCGGTATTCTTCACTTTCATTAAAGTCTACAAGCTTGTCGAATACGAAGTTAAAAAGCACTCCGATGATCAAGTAAGTAATCACATTTGAAATCATAACCGTTTTATTTTTTTATTATACTTAAATATAAGAACTCTATTTCATATAGGCAACTCTTCGTGTAATAAAAGTGTAGTTAATACTGATTGTACTTTAATACACTTCTCGTAATCCTCTATAGCTTCAAAATATTGTCTTAACTCTAATAATGCCCAACCGCTCTCATGTCTCTCAAATCTCAAAGCTTCTAAGATATGATTAGAATTGCTTTCATCAAATCTTTCTAGCATAGTATACAATCTATCAAAGTACTTCTTCTGCAAGCTCTCCTCAATTGATACAAATTGCTCCTTATATTTTCTACTAAACATCTCTCTTACGATATAGTAATTCTCTACACCTCGTATAACTGAACCGAAAATAATATAAGGATGCTCTAAGAAATCGGACAAAGCTTCAATAGCCCCGGCCCTCTCGAGGTCTTTTTCGTCCGAGTAATCGAACATATCGAAGAAGGAAGGATCTAATGGCTTCATGTTTATAAATATACCTTACTTTACATATATAAATATATCTCTATATAAGGTTTACTATAGCAAAAATTTTTTCCGAAAAATTTCCCCGGGTTTCTTGATTCTTACCAAAAAAGTTCATATCTTAAACAGGTAGAGAATTGGTACTATACGTTCTTTGAAATAAAAAAAAGAAAAACTATGGAAATTACATCATTTATTTTAGGTGTATGTGCGGTTATCGTCTTATTGATGATCGTGGGTACGTCTGTGAATTTATTGAGCTTTAGAACTCTAAAAAGAGATCTAACTAGTCTAGAGAGAAATCTAGATACTATACATCACTCTATCTACCGTGAGCTGGAGAATATTAGAGAGGATGCCGAGAGAAAGGAGAAGTCCTTATATGATTACGGAAGTGATATTGAGAAGAATCTAAGTAATGAACTAGATAGGCTTCAAAAGTATATCGATAGCCGGACAGATAAGATGTCTGATAAGACCAAACAGGATTTATTAGCTCTACAACAGGAGATTGGTAGGGTTGAACGAGGTTATAAAGAAAAAATTAATTATTAATTATTGAAGAACGTAGTACCTTTTCTTCTACATATATAAATATATATTACTATAATCAAAAATTTTAGCAGAAATATGCAACTAGGTCTGAGCTAGATTACCGTCGAGCAAACCGTCTAGTGAAATATACTGGCAGTTTTATGTCACCTTGCCATCACCTTGATATCCAGATGCACTCCAGAGGCCGGTACTCTTATATACAAGGAAAGGGCTTATATAGCCCTCTCTATGATATCTGTATCTATGTCTATTAGAACAATGATAGCTGTCCTGTCTGTACTGAGGCTTCTACTTTGAAGGCATCTTGTACCTTTCTAGTAGGGCGGAACTCCTCTCCTTGATTATCAATCAGGACTCCGTCCTTAATAGTGAAGGCGTGTTTAGCGACCAGGACAATGTAGGTTCCTTTCTTATTGTCTTGGATAAAAGACTTAACTGTCTTATCTCGCTTTACTACCTCACCATATAGCTTGTAGTAGTTCTTCTTCTTATCCTCAGGCAAAGCCTTGAAGGTCACATTAACATTACCAATGGACTGAGTAACCTCTTTGATCTTATTCATCGTAGACTCTACTCCGAAGGTACCTTCTTTGTCATTACGCTCGAAGACCTCTTTAACAAATTGGTGAGCAGGCTCGTAAGCAGAGCCAGTAGCAGCAGCCACAGCACGAACAAAGCAGTCATTCTTTTCTTGACGAGCTAACTCAGACTGTGAGAAGTTAGCGATTGCTTGAGAGCTGTACTTGTAATCTAAAACCTTTGACATAACCTTTATTTTTTATTGATAACTAAATATAAGAACAAAAGCTCAGGGAGGCAACTCCTCCCCAAACTCTTTTCCGGAATGTTTAGTCTTCGATCTCTCCTAGTTCAG
>Ga0222714_10000632_pt1 | contig 40309 bp, 44 predicted proteins | sample C33_3DmetaG_FD_165048 | JGI IMG/M metagenome (GOLD analysis project Ga0222714, IMG submission 165048) | Estuarine water microbial communities from San Francisco Bay, California, United States - C33_3D | ecosystem: Environmental > Aquatic > Marine > Unclassified | place: USA: California...
GTTTGCGCTCTAGTAATTGCAAGAAGTGGTCTGCGATAGCGATCAACTCTTGCTGCCATTCCTGATAGTGAGCGAGATCCAGAGCCACGAGAGAGTCCAAGAAGTACTGTCTCTGCCTGATCATCTCGGGTATGGCCTAGAAAAATAGCAACTGCGTTATGAGAGTTAGCCACATCGCTTAAAGCTTGATAGCGAGCTCTTCTTGCTGACGCCTCTAGGCCATCAGTGATTTCAACAGTGACTCGTCTGATTTCGATATTTTCATAACCAATTTTTGTAAGTGTTCTCTTTGTTTCATGGGTTACATCTGCTGAATTCTTCTGCAGACCATGATCGATAATTAGCGCAATTACTTTGATTGATTTTGCTCTGCACTCTAGTAATAAAGCTGCAGCAAGAGCTGATGAATCAGCTCCTCCAGAGGCAGCAACTAAAACGCTATCACCTGCAGCAATATCTTCTAACTCAGATCTAACAGCAAGGCGGATCTGATAGAGCGGGGTAGTTTCGGCCATGAGGCTAAGGGTAATCGCCCTAGACCCGGCCTCCATATGGCATTAATCCCTTGATGCTATATATATTGGAGAAAAGCAGGCCTGTCTTTGTGGAATTTGCCTCCCACATCATTCCGTTGCCAGCATAGATAGAGATGTGATGGATGGTGTTTATCGTTCCTTTATAGGAATAGAAAAGTAGGTCACCTGGCTCTAATTGACTTAGCGGCACATGCTTGGTGTAACTGAAGTAAAGAGATGAATTGAGACGATCCCAATTTGGCCAGCCAAGTCCTGCTGCGCGATAAGCGGCATAAACCAAACCAGAGCAATCAAAGGCATTTGGACCTTCATCGCCCCATACATATGGTTTTCTCGCTTGCACTTGCTTCTTGGCAAAAGCCACAGCAACAGCTCGCATCTCAGGTGTGGAACGAGATGTACTCCGCCCTTTAAATCCTGCATCGGGCCAGACGTTGGTGTAGATCTTGGTATTAGTTGCGATACTGGCATTTGCTTCTTCTAATAAAGCAAGTTGTCGCTGTTGTTCAAGAGTTACACGAGTCTTTCTTGCGGCATTGAGTTCTTTTAACACCTGGTCTTGAATCTTTTGAAGTTTATCCACTTCTTTTTGCTGAGCATTTCTAGCAGCATCTGCCTCAATTTTAGTTTCTTCAACTTTTTCAGTTGCTACCTCTTGCGCTGCCTTAGCTGAATCAGCTGCTTTCTTGGCTTTCGCAGCTGCCTCCTCTGCCGCTTTAAATCTAAATAGAGCTTGGGTGTTTTGATTTCCTAAGGTGTCAAGAGTTGAAAGGCGATCCATTAAATCTTGTGGTCCATCAGAGTGAAGGACTGAGTTTAAATCAGTAAATCCACCGCCCATGATGTAGGCATTGGTGGCAAGGCGACCAATGGAATCATGCGCTGCTTTAACTTCACTTACCGAAACGCTATAGGCAGCAGCAGCAGAATCAGCTTCCTTAGTTGCTATTGCCAGCTCTCTCTTTGCTGCTTCATATTTAGCTCTAGCGGCATTTGAAACTGCTGTTAATTGTTTTAAAGTTAAATTCGCCTTACTTAATTTGGCAGCTGTGATTTTTGCTATCTTTTTTTTCTCTGCTTCAGCTTTCTTTGCAGCCTCAATTTGAGCAAGAGTTGGCTTGGGAGTCTTGCTATAGGCAGGGCTATGAGCAATGAGAAGTAATAAAGAGGTGGAGAGCGCTATTAAGCGGGCGCGTTTAGATCTCAATTCGTGGCTCCCTGGGGATTGGGGGTCAACTGCTTGAATGAAAGGATAAAGGCCAAGGCTGGGAAATGCAGGAGAAAAGTAGGTGTGTCAGTTAAAAAGTGATGAATATTGCAGCAACTAGAAGAGTGGAATAAAGACTTAGGTAGGTAATCGAGCCATGAAATATCTTTGCTGCGGACTTCTCGATCTGCGAGCCTCTAAGGCTGGACATCTGTATTGCAAAGAAAATAGTAAGGGCGGTATTAGCAATATAACTCCAGTTTGGCAGAGCTGCTGAGTAGAGAGTTAGGTATGAAGTGGCAAACATTGCAATGGTGTGAAACCACATCTGCTGTTCAACTTTTGCAATTGGAGCAACTACTGGAAGCATTGGAATTCCTGCTGCTGCGTAATCATCTTTATATTTAATAGCTAAGGCCCAGAAGTGCGGCGGAGTCCAGAAGAAGATAACCATAAAGAAGAGAAGCGCTGTGGCATTAAGAGAGTTAGTAACCGCTGCCCATCCAATTAGAACTGGCATACACCCTGCAATCCCGCCCCAGACGATGTTCTGGGAGGTGCGCCGCTTAAGACCTACCGTATAGCCAAATACATAGAAGGTGATTGCACCAATGGTTAGCGCTGTTGCTAAAGGATTGGTAAATACCCAGAAGATAGAGAGAGATAGAACTGTTAGAGCTGTTGCAAAGGCAAAGGCTTGATTCTCACTTACCTCTTTATTCACAATCGGACGCTTAGAAGTTCTATCCATTAATTGATCGATATCAGATTCGATAATCATATTAAAGGCGTTAGCAGCTCCAGCTGCCAGAGTTCCACCAAGTAGCGTTGCAAGAGAGATCCCAAGAGGTGGAACGCCATCTGCTGCAAGAAAGAGGGCAGGTAGGGTGGTTACTAGCAATAATTCCACTACGCGCAATTTCATTAACGCGATATATGGTGAAATCATGTCGCGAGATTACCCTGTAGATTGAACTGGTGCGTATCTACTTGGCGTGGGCTATATCTCTAAACCTTATATTTACCAGCGCAATTCCTGCTTCTGCAGAGCCGCTATCTGAAACCTTTAAGTTAAAACTGGAAGCCACTATTACTGGTGATATCTCTCCTAAATCAGTGCGCTCCTCAAATACCGGTTTTGTCTCTGCCCATAACATGATGTATCGCCATAGCGTGACAATTTATGATGCTCAAAGCCTTGGACTGGTGAAATCCATATCAGATCAGGTAAACCTGAAAGAGCTTGGTTTCAAAGGGTACTCCGGGCTTCATCGCGGCTCCCCAGTCGAAGGGGCATTTTCACCTGATGGTAAGAATTTATATGTAACAAATTATGCGATGTTTGGCCGAGGTTTTAATCGAGAAGGCACCGATAAATGTAATCCGAGCAATAACTATGACCGTTAATTTCTCTATCGCATCGATACTCAGTCATGGACTATTGATGCCGCTTATAAGGTTGGAGTAGTTCCTAAAGTTGTTGAAGTTAGTCCAGATAATAAATATGTCTTGGTAAGTAACTGGTGCTCCTACGACCTCTCTATAGTTTCGACAGAGCTTGGCAAAGTTGTGAAAACAATAAAAATCGGGGCATACCCGAGAGGAATTACTATCTCTAATGACTCTCAATATGCCTTTGTTGCCCAGATGGGAGGCTCGGTAGTTCATAAGATAAATCTTGTAAGTTTCGAAAAAGAGCTACTTAACGTGGGTTCAAATCCAAGAGCTTTAGTCCTATCTCCTGACAATGCCTATCTCTATGCCACCCTTAACGCTGCAGGACGCGTCATTGCCTTTGACTTATCTACCAATAAAGTTGTGAAGTCAGTAAAGACTGGCTCTGCAGCGCGAAGCCTTGATATCTCAGCTGATGGCAGCGCTCTATATGTAGTTAATTACACCAGTAATACTCTTGTGAAGCTCAGGGGTAGTGATTTTAAGATCTTGCAGAAAATTAAGGTCTGCAACAGGCCAATTGGTGTGACTTATGAAAAGTTAGAGAAGAGAGTTTGGGTTGCTTGTTATGGTGGATCAATTAAAGTCTTTAGTGATTTCCCATCACAATAGCCTCTAGCAGTCGATCCATTGCTGCTCTTGCCTTATTTCGTGAACTTAAAGTTGGAGTTATCCCATCAGCCATAATTGCAAAGACATACTCTTTATCTGCTGACTTTGCATAGCCTGCAAGAGTCACTGTATTTCTAAGCCAGCCAGTCTTAGCTTTCACTTTACCTACCGCCTCAGGGCCATCTTCAATAAATCTCTTCTTTAGCGTCCCGCTCTTTCCAGCCACTGGAAGTCCTTCATAGATAGCTTGATACTGCGGGTTATCTCTTATTTTTACTAGAAGCTCAACGACAGTTTGTGTTGATAGGCGATTGCCTTTATCAAGGCCACTGCCATCTTTTGCTACTAAACCTTGGCTATTAACCCCAATTTCTTCCAAAGCTAATTTAAAGGTTTGAGTAAGGCCCTTACTTGTTCGCTCAAATCCAATCTCGCGAGCTGCTGACATTGCTAAGCGATTTGCCAGAGTGTTATCGCTATAAAGGTTTACAAACTTGATCATCTCAGAGAGAGGTGGTGAGGTTAGTGAGGCAATCTCCTCTTTCGCTAATTCTTTAGCCTGGGCTGAGGTAACTCTCTTAAAAGTTGCCTTAATACCTTTTCTCTTTAGATTAAGACTTAAGTCATATCGATCTCTCTCAAAGAGAGTGGCGTAGTAAATAGTTATCTTCTTCTTATTCTCTAAGTTTGCTTTAGTAATGAGCGAGGGGAGATATTTCTGTCCATTCCTCTTAGCTAAAGTGAGATTACTGCTCATCCAAGGATCTAGTGAGCCTTTAATTAGATAGGCGTTATCACTTTCTGTTGTGAAAATACTTGTTACATATCTTCTCTCACCGCCTACAAAGTGAAGCGCAGCAGTTGATGAGACTAGTTTTAGAACTGATGCTGGTACTCGCACTGAATCTGGAGAGTTCTGCGCAATTACTTGCCCATCTAATGGATTAAGGATGAGTAGGCCTGGGGTTGCAAGGTGCTTGCTATTTACATATTTATCAAGAGAGTGAAGAGCTGATGCCTCAAGTGGGTTGATAGCAAGCAGTAGCGCTAGAAGTAGAGCCACTCTTGATTTAGCCATAGATGAAAGAGTAATAGTCATTTATCCAACTTGGCTTTAGGCTTGAGCCTATGCGCACTGGTTATCTTTATCACGAGATATTTGGATGGCATGACACAGGCACATATGTTGGAGATATGCCCTCAGATCCTGGAGCGGGCCTGCAGCCCTATATGAACTATGAAAATCCTGAGACAAAGAAGAGAATTCATGAATTAATTGTGGTTTCCGGTTTAATCGAAGATTTGATTCGAATTCCAGTAAGAGCTGCAAGTGAGACAGAGTTAGCAACTGTTCATACCAAAGAACATATAGCGCGAATAAAGAGGGAATCTGCTTCAAGACTTGGTGGTGATGGTGGGGATTTAACAACGCCATTTGCTAAAGGTGGTTATGAAATTGCTGTTATGGCCGCAGGTGGGGCTATTGAATTATTTGAAGCAGTCCTAAACGGTGATGTTGATAATGGATATGCTCTGATTAGACCGCCTGGCCATCATGCAGTATCTGAAACTGGGATGGGTTATTGCATCTTTTCAAATCTAGCAGTTGCTATTGCAGTAGCTAAGAAGACTCATAATAAGGATCTTCGTGTGGCTGTAGTTGACTGGGATGTTCATCATGGAAATGGCACTGAATCTATATTTTTAAATGATCCAAATGTGTTAACTATCTCGCTTCATCAAGATCAGCTATATCCCCATGACACAGGAAGCGTTGATGTAGTTGGGGTTGGAACTAATATCAATATTCCACTTCCACCAGGAACAGGTCATGGCGGGTATTACTACGCATTTGATGAAGTTGTAATTCCTGCAATAAAGCAATTTAAGCCAGATATCATTGCAGTTGCTTCAGGTTTTGATTCATCAGTTTATGACCCGCTAGGAAGAATGTTGGTTACTGCTGAAGGCTATCGAGTCATGACTAGAAAGCTTATGGATGTGGCTAGCCAAGTTTGTTCTGGAAAATTAATGATGACTCATGAAGGTGGTTATAGCGCCTCATACGCTCCATTTTGTGGACTCTTTGTTTTAGAGGAGCTATCTGGAGTTAAGAAATTAGCTGATCCATTTGCTCATGGAGATAATTATCCAGGTCATGAACTCAAAGAGCATGAGAAAAGAATTATTGATCAAGCAAAGAAGTTGGTAGGCAATCTATGAGTTTGCCACCAGGTGAGATTGGTCCCGGTGAGTTTTATCCCGTAGTCGGCGTAGGCCCTCACCCAAAGCCATGGCCAAGTGATGAGCACTTTGATCCTGAATTACTTGAAAATGGCGATCGTCGCAATGTGCTTGATAAATATCGCTATTGGAAAGTTGAAGCGATTGTAAGTGAGCTTGATACCAAGCGACATGCCTTGCGAATAGCTATCGAAAATTGGCAACACGATCTAAATATTGGCTCAGTTGTAAGAACTGCTAATGCCTTTAATGTTTCCAGTGTTCACATCGTGGGCAAACGCGATTGGAATCGGCGCGGAGCAATGGTCACTGATAAGTATTTAACAGTAATTCATCATGCCACTATCGCTGAATTCAAAAGCTGGGCTGATGAGAATAAAGTGGAAATCATTGGGATTGATAACTTAGAGATTTCAAAGCCTCTAGAGAGCGCTAAATTACCTAAAGAATGCGTGCTCTTTCTTGGTCAAGAGGGAGCCGGTATGTCAGATGAAGCAGTTGCAGTCTGTAGCCAAGTCTTATCAATCAAGCAATATGGCTCAACTAGATCTATGAATGCCTCAGCTGCTGGAGCAATTGCTATGTATGCCTGGGCGATGCAGCACTTAAATAAGTAATTGCTCTATAAGCCCATCTGTTGCTTTCTCTACCATCTCTAAAACGCTCTCAAATGCTGAATCTGGCAGCGAGTATGGATCTGGAACTTCTAATGAATCAGGGCCACTTGGATCAAATTGCCTCAAGTAATAGATCTTGCGTTCTTCTTCTTCACTTGTGACATATCTACTCACCTCTACGTGATTATCTTTATCCATCACTAAAACTAGATCAGCTGCTACAAGACGTGAGTAATTAAATTGCGATGCAATATGGTCAAAGGAGTATCCAGCCTTCTCCCAAGTTCTCTTCGATGGAGGATTTGGTCCTTGACCAACATGCCAATTTGAAGTCCCAGCAGAATCGACAAATACTTTTGGGCTCTCTAGTTTTGAAACTTTATTGGCAAGAACTGCTGCTGCCATTGGAGAGCGACAGATGTTGCCATAGCAGACCATGGTGATAATTAAATTATCGCGCCCCTTAAGATGAGAGAGGTTTACTGCGCTCACTAATCTTCAATAATTTCTGAGACTGATTTGATTCTTCGTTCAATTTCAATCGCCTCATCGGAGCGACCAAGGGTGTGAAGAATTGCTGCAATTCGCCGCTCAATAGAGACGATAAATTCAAAGTCTTTGAGATCAGCCTCAGCTGCGGTATCAAGTACCCGCTCCAGAGTGGCTAAACCTTCATAAACCTCACCAGATAGGACCTGGGCTTTCCCCAATTCAAATGAGGCATAAGTCAGGCGGCGTTGATCATGAGCAGTTGTAAAGACATCGACAGCTTTTTGAGCTGCAGTTAGCGCAGAATCGGCATCGCTAAGTTCGGTATAGCAATGAGCGATTTTCTGATCACACCTTGCAACATGAATTACCTCTTTAGCTTCTTTGAAATATTTCCTTGCCTCAAAGAATGCTTCAAGTGCTTTGTCATACATCTTCAATTCTCGATAGGCACAGCCAATTAAATGAAAATCAGTGGCTGCTCCTAGCTCATTTCCATCAATTAAGTGTTCGCGAGCACACTCTTGCATGCAATCAATAGTGTTCTGATACTCCTTGGAACTAAACCACCATTCACCAAGGGTGCAGGCTAGCTCGAGGGCCATCGGTGACTTATTCTCACGAAGTAATTCCACAGCTTTACTCATGGCAGTTGCTGCCTCATTCATTCGTTTCAATTGATTTAAGTTATAACCAATTGCTGAATAAGCCTGAGCTAACCCCTCACTTGGGGCCGCACTTCCAAGCTCTGAGTAAATATCACGAGCTGTTTCGGCAAGAGCTAGAGCTTCATCGTATTGGCCACGAGCATAAATTCGAGCGCTTAATTCGTAATAAGTACTGGCACGATCTATACCTTGAGTTTCAGGTATTCGTTCCCACAACATTTCTTCAGTAATGATTTCATCATTAACATCATCATCGTTGTGTTCGTCGGCCAATGCACTTCTCCATTCACTAGTAGCGCTGCGAGCAAGCCTTAACTTATCAGGTGTTAGTTAAGCTGACCCTTTAGAAGTAATAATTACTGTGAGTCGGCCCTACCTAGCACCACTGAGAAGGTCTTTGATCCTCCGCCAGGCATATCTACCGTGACTTTAACGGTCTCACCTGGAGCATAGGAGCGGACTCTGACAATGGCAGTTATTAGATCATTGATCTTCTTTCCTTCAATCTCTCTAATAATGGCGCCTGCTGGAATTCCAGCTTTCTCAGCAGCTTCACCAGGAACTAGTCGCAATACCTTTGCGCCAAGCCCGGTATAACTAGTATCAAAATTAACGCCTAGAAACGGCCTAGATGATTTCCCGGTAGTAATAATTTCATCAACTACTCGCTTTGCTTGATTGATAGGAATTGAGAAACCAAGTCCGATAGATCCTGAAGTTTCAGAACTTAGCGTTGCAATAGCGGAGTTAATTCCTACTAACGCGCCAATCCCATCAACTAATGGACCTCCTGAGTTTCCAGGATTAATAGCTGCATCGGTTTGAATCGCGTCAATAAATGATTCAGCCCCAAAGCTTCCAGTGGTAACAGGTCTATTTAAGGCTGAAACAATTCCACTAGTTACAGTACCTGATAGTCCAAGAGGGGAACCAAATGCCACAACTGGCTCTCCAATAGCTAATCTATTTGAGTTGCCAACAGTAATTACCTTGAGATTCCCACGTTCAATTTTTAGAACTGCGATGTCATAGGTGCTATCTCTTCCCACAATAGTGGCCTTTTCATAATCGCCATTATTTAACTCAACTCTTACGCTGCCGCTTGTTGCAGCTGATTCAATAACATGGTTATTTGTAATAATAAAAGAGGAAGAAGCATTCGTGCGATAGATAACTCCAGATCCACTACCGCTTCCAGTAGCCGCGCTAACTGCAATAGAAACCACTGAAGGAGAAACAGCAGCAGCAATACTCTCTACATTAACCCCAGAACCTGCAACCTCCATAAGAGTTCGGGTTTTGGAGCAACTTCCATTAGTTGCTGAATAGAGGGCTTTGGTTCGATTATCGACACAGACCTTGGTTGGGGGCATATCTGGAGTGACCGCAACAGCGACACTTCCTGCGATAAATGCACCTGCGATAAAGCCGACCATTACCTTGCTAAATGTTGATAAATTTCTCATGCCCGGAACCTAACCACTCTTTGCTGAATGAAGCCTTAAAGATTATTCAACCTTGGCTGAGTAGACTTTGCAACTTATGGATCTTGCTCTAAGACGCGCTCGTATAGCGGTAACTCTAACTTTCATTATTAATGGCTTTAGCGCTGGAAGCTTTGTTGCAAGAATCCCAGACTTTAAAAGGATTCTAGATATTTCAAATGCAACCCTTGGTCTTTCTCTGCTCTTTATCTCAGCAGGGGTATTTCTAGCCCTCAAACCTGCTGGTAAATATTCAGCAAAATATGGAAGCCAACCAATTATCTTCTTCTCAACTATTGCACTCGCTCTCTCTTATTTACTTCTTGGCGCTCTCTTATCACTTACTTGGTTTTGGATAACTTTATTTATCTTTGGATTTGTACTTGCAGCTCAAGATGTTTCGATGAATGCTCATGCTGTAGTTGTTGAGCAGCGCGCAGGGCGACGATTGATGAGCGTCTTTCATGCAATGTTCTCAGTTGGAACTTTATTCGGTGGAATATTAGGAGGAGTATTTTCACAATTTGAGATAACGCCACTAACTCAAGGCTCATCACTAGCACTCCTCTATATTGTTACAGCTCTTCTAGTGCGACCACTCTTTCTCCCCGCCTCTGCTGATACTCACCACTTTGGAGATGAGAAGAGGGCGAAGCATCCGCCGATCTTTGCCATATTGGGTCTCTTTGGTTTGTTTGCAGCATTAAGCGAGGGAGCAGCAGGTGATTGGGGTGGAGTTTTAGCTCGTGAAACCTTTGGCGCATCTCCATTTATCTCTACTCTGCCTTATATTGTTTTCTGCACAGCGATGATTATTGGGCGCCTCTCTGGTGATTATCTCGCTCATCGTTTTGGCGCTTCTAAAGTTATTGCAGCAGGTGGTGTTATCGCTGGGACTGGTCTTAGCGCAGGGCTATTAATCGGCGGGATCCCAGCAATTATGGTTGCTTGGTTTTTACTTGGAATTGGATTATCGGTAGTTATTCCTTTGATGTTTAGCGCTGCTGGAACTATTGCTTTAACTAGATACTCTGGAGTTATAGCTCCATCTGAAGCAGTTGCAAAAGTATCTGGTGTTTCCTACTTCGGCTTTGTTATCGGTCCCCCGCTTATCGGATTTATCGCTGATGCATTTGAACTACGTTGGACTTTGATGTTATTGGCAGGGCTTTCCTACCTTCTTATTCTCGCCTCTAGATATGCCAGGGTGGCTTAAGACTTACTCCAAGAGGTGTTAAGGGCTCGTCCCTCTGCATACCCTGATGCAGATTGAATTCCGATAACAGCTTTCTGGGTAAATTCGTTTAAGTTTTTCGCTCCCGCATAAGTACAAGAAGATCTAAGCCCTGCGATGATTTCATCAATTAAATCCTCAACTCCAGGACGAATTGGATCTAAATACATTCGAGAGGTTGAAATACCCTCTTCATATAGAGCTTTTCTAGCGCGTTCAAAGGCATCTTCACTTGAAGTTCTTGCAGCTACTGCTCTTGCTGATGCCATTCCGAAAGACTCTTTATATAACCGACCTGAGGAATCAACTCTTAAATCACTTGGAGATTCATAGGTTCCAGCAAACCATGAACCAACCATCACAGCTGATGCGCCAGCGGCAAGTGCTAAGGCAACATCTCTTGGATGTCTAACACCTCCATCTGCCCAGATATGTTTTCCAAGACCTCTTGCAGCCTCTGCGCACTCCATCACTGCTGAAAATTGTGGCCTTCCAACTCCAGTCTGCATTCTGGTTGTGCACATCGCACCTGGACCAACGCCAACTTTAACGATATCTGCTCCTGCTTCAATCAAATCTTTAACACCTTCTGCAGTAACAACATTGCCAGCAACGATTGGAATATTTGGACTTAATAAGCGGACAGCTCTTAGAGCTTCAATCATCTTCTCTTGGTGGCCATGAGCGGTATCAAGAACTAAAAGATCAACACCGGCTCTTATCAATTCTGATGCTTTTGTCTTCACATCACCATTAACGCCAAGTGCTGCCCCAATTCTTAGCCGTCCCTTACTATCAAGTGCTGGTTTATATAAAGTGGCACGTAGCGCGCCGATTTTGGTGATAATTCCAACTAGCTCGCCACTGCCATCAACTACTGGAGCAAGGCGGCGATTCTTCTCTGTGAGTAAATCAAAGGCCTGCCGAGCGCTAACAGAGCTTGGAATTACCATTAAATCCTTAGACATGATTCTGCTTAATTGAGTGAAGCGATCAACTCCCTCCCAATCCTCCTCCATCACAATTCCGAGTGGCTTATTGTTTTCAACTACCACGATTGCTCCATGAGCTCTCTTATGAATTAGAGATGCAGCGTCAGCGACTGTCTGCTCTGGGGTTAAAGTGATTGGAGTATCAAAGAGAATATGTCTGGATTTAATCCATGAGATAACTTCAGTAACTACATCAATTGGAATGTCTTGTGGGATAACACTTAGACCACCGCGCCTTGAAATGGTCTCTGCCATCCTTCTGCCAGAAATTGCTGTCATGTTGGCAACTACTAAAGGAATGGTGGCGCCGGTATTATCTAAAGTGTTTAGGTCAACATCCATACGACTACTAACACCAGAGCGCGACGGAATCATAAAGACATCGTCGTAGGTGAGATCGTGATTTGGTTGATGAATTAACCGCACGTAGCAGAACTATAGACCTACTGGAGCGCGATAGGATAAATCAATGTCTGAACCCCTTATCTCTGCCCGGGGCTTAACTAAGCGCTACGGGGATTTCACAGCTGTAGATGCCATCGACTTTGATGTAGCTAAAGGCGAATCATTTGGCCTACTTGGTCCAAATGGAGCTGGTAAGTCAACAACTATGAGAATCATCGCTGCCACCTCGCAGCGCACCTCAGGAACAATCACAATTTTAGGAAGAGATCCTGAAGAGCATGGTCCACAAATCAGAGCTCACCTAGGCGTTGTTCCTCAACAAGATAATTTAGATACCGAACTTACTGTGAGTGAGAATCTTTTTATTTATGGCCGTTATTTTGGACTAAGTAAGAAGTTTATTCGCACCAAGATAGAAGAGCTTTTGGAATTTGCGCAGTTGGAAGAAAAGCGTGATGTGAAAGTTGATGCGTTAAGCGGTGGAATGAAGCGACGATTAACAATTGCTAGAGCTCTAGTTAGTGAGCCAGATATTTTGATGCTTGATGAACCAACTACTGGACTTGATCCCCAGGCTCGCCACATTCTCTGGGATAGGTTGTTTCGCCTTAAAGAACTAGGCGTGACTTTAGTTATTACCACTCACTTTATGGATGAGGCTGAACAACTCTGTGATCGCTTAGTTGTGATGGATAAAGGCAAGATCATGGCTGAAGGATCTCCCTTGGAGTTAATAAAGGCCTACTCAACAAAGGAAGTTCTGGAAGTCCGCTTTGGTTCTGATAGGAATAAAGAGATTGCTCCAACTCTTAGAGCTATGTGCTCTCGGATTGAGGAGTTGCCAGATCGAATCTTGATGTATGTCGAGGATGGAGAGGCTCTTCTCGAAGAGATCTTAAATAAGAAGCTCCACCCCACCACCTCACTTGTCCGACGTAGCTCACTAGAAGATGTATTCCTTCGTCTAACTGGAAGAACCCTGATCGAATGAATTCAGGGATCAGCGTTACCAAGATTCGAAGCTTTGGCGCTATTTATGTTGCTGAGGCTCGCATATCTGCAATGCTTAAGTGGAAAAGTGTTATCGCCATTGTCGCCATTGGCAATCCACTTTTCTATTTGATAGCAATCGGTATTGGGGTTGGGGTTTTAGTAAATGAGAATTCAGGAACTTCTGGAACAGGTGGGGTTGAATATATAACCTTTATCGCACCAGCCCTTCTTGCAAGCGCTGCTATTACTGCAGCCTTAGATGAGGCTATGTTTCCAGTGATGGAAGGCTTTAAGTGGAGAAAACTCTTTTATGCAATGAACTCAACTCCAATTACTGGGCCACAGATTGCACTTGGTGTTTTTATCGCTGCTCTGGCTCGAGTTGCCTTCACTGTGATCTGTTATTGGGCAGTGCTTATTGCATTTGGAGTAATGAGCGTTGAACAATCCTGGGATGTAATTCCTGTAACAATATTTGCAGCAGGTGCCTTTGCTGCAATCATCATAGGAATTACTGCCAAGGTAAAAAATGATGATTACTTTATGACTGTGCTAAATCGCCTAATAATTATGCCGATGTTCCTCTTTTCAGGCACATTCTTCCCGCTTGATTCTATGCCAATTTATCTCCAGCCAATTGGTTGGATTTCGCCACTCTGGCACTCCACCGAACTTGGTCGATATTTCTCTTATGGATATCCGTTAAGCGCAACAATGTTAACTATTCACTTTACTTTTCTTCTTGCGCTACTAATTGGTGGTTTTGCACTTGCCAGTAGAACTTTCACTATTAGGTTGACTAAATGAGTAACGCTGTAGCAATTGCAGATGCCAGAGCTAATCGCACTGGCCATCAAATCTATGCTGGGCGCTCAAGAGCGATTATTGAAAGATCTCTAATTGCTCTGCGCTCCTCAACTTGGGTTCCAATTGCTACTGGCTTTGTTGAGCCAGTGCTCTATTTGCTTGCTTTTGGCTATGGCATGGGCGAGCTAATCGGAAATGTCACCCTTGGAGATAAAACTATTGATTACACCGTTTTTATAGCCCCAGGATTACTGGCAACTAGCGCCATGAATGGAGCTATATATGACTCAACATGGAATGTTTTCTTTAAATTAAATGAGAGCAAGCTCTACCAAGGAATGCTGGCAACCCCCCTAGGTCCACTTGATGTGGCACTTGGCGAAATAATCTGGGCCTTGTTTCGAGGTTTGAGTTATGCCATTGCCTTCCTTGCTATTGCCGCCCCCCTTGGCTTAGTTCCTAGTTTCTCTGCAGTTTTAGCAATACCTGCAGCTGTGTTTATTGCTTTTGGTTTTGCCTCATTTGGTATGGCTATTACTTCTTACTTTAAAACCTATCAACAGATGGGCATGATAAATATTGTTGTTTTACCTCTATTTCTATTCTCTGGTTCTCTCTATCCAATCTCGGTTTATCCTGATTGGTTAGAGTTTTTAATTCAGTTAATGCCTTCCTGGCATGGAATTGAGTTAGTGCGTAATGTTTGGTTTGGTGATTTAGATTCAGGAACTTTGCTACATATTTCTTATTTTGTAGTAATGATTATCTGTGGACTTTATTTCACAACACGAAGACTTCGTGATTTATTCATGCGGTAAACACGCATGAAATACCTATCTGTTGACGAAGCTTTGGGGTAGGGGTAGGATTCGGAAAAGTTTGATTAGCGAATAGGGGCGTGGTACCAACAAATCGGATCTTATGATCCGTATTTGGGAAGTCCAAACCAATCCCATGTTCAATAAAACTCATCACCCAGAAACATTTAGATCTACTCCTCATACATTTAAGCCAGTCTCTCCTAAACGCATCAGTGATCTATTGGAGATAGAGAAAGATAAGTTTTCAAAACTTGCTCCGGAATCTGGCGTTGAAAATAGGCGCGCCTCTCAAGTCACTCCACTAGGTGTAGCTTCAAGTTTCCAACACTGGGATCCCTACCCAATTTCAATTGTTGCCGCCAAAGGGGCATGGCTTACCGATGTTGATGGTCGCCAGATGCTCGATCTCTCAATGGGCTTTGGAGCTCTTCTAGTCGGCCACTTAAATGAAGAGGTAGTTAAAGAGGCCCATGCCACTTTAGATGTTGGGACTCTATTTGCCACTCCATCGCCTATCACTAGATCTGGGGCTGAAATTATCTGCCGCAGATTTGGCCTAGATATGGTCCGCTTTGCAAACTCGGGTACCGAGGCAACGATGTATGCCTTAAGAACGGCAAGGGCGGCTACTGGAAAACTCGGCGTTATAAAAATTGAGGGTGGATACCACGGTTCATATGACTCTCTAATGGTTTCAGTAAAACCAGATATCTCCCGTGCAGGCGATGCCAACTCACCAAATGCAGTTCCACTTGAAGCCGTAGTGCCAGGTGATGTCTGGGTGGTTCCATATAACGATGCTGAGGCAATTGAGCGAGTTTTGAAAAAGGATGCAGATAAAATTGCCTGTGTATTCATGGAGCCAGTTCTAGAAAATATTGGAATTGTTCTTCCAGATCTTGGTTACTTGGAGAGAGTGCGCGAGCTCTGTGATCAATATGGAGTATTACTAGTATTTGATGAAGTTAAAACAGGTCTTACTGCAGGTCCGCAAGGCGCTGCGCAGCGCCTTGGTGTTAAGCCTGATCTAATCGCTATCGCTAAATCAATTGGTGGCGGTATTCCAGTTGCAGCATTTGGCGGTAAAAGGGAATATATGGAAGTCGTTGTTAATGGCAAACATAGCCATCTTGGAACATTTAACGGCCATTACTTGGCTATGGCGGGAATTAGAGCAACAGATCGCATCTGCACCCCTGAGGCGCTTAAGAAATCTGAAGATTTAAATAGGGATGCGTTGGGCAAAATTGCTGAGATTATCAATGAATATGAAATTCCAGCCCATACCGTTGGTTTTGGAGTTAAGGGCTGTATTACTTGGTCTGCAAGCCCAGTTCGAAACTATCGTGATTACAAGGCTACTGACTTTGATATCGCAGAACTATCCTTCTTCTGGTCGTTAAATAGAAATGTAATGACCCCACCAGGGCTTGATGAGCAATGGTTGATATCTCTAGCCCATAGCCAGCGTGAGATAGATATTATCGTTGGAGATTTCTTAGAGTTTGCTAAAGCACTTCGCGCTTAAACTCGATAGTAATGCTCTAAGTTCCAAGCCCTAACGCCACCTGCAACTCCTGCGGTATTTGGCACTATAACTACATCATCACCCATACGTTCTAAATCTATAGGGCGAATTAGTCTTGCATTTCCACCACCAATATATAACCGGTCCCATTTGAAAACTGGGCGAAGCTCTTCTACTAAAACTTTAATTCTTCGTGACCAAAATATTGTTCCAAGCCTCTTGCGCTCTTGTTCGCCAATCCAAGTGTCATAAGTTGTTGCCCTGCGCACTGTGGCATGGGAGAGCTCAAAGTGTGGGGTTAGCTTTCCACCATAAAAAATAGCAAAGCCAAGACCAGTTCCTAAAGTAATAACAACTTCATACCCAGAGCCAGTGATGATTCCTGCGCCATGAACTTCAGCATCATTTAAAACTAAAGTTGGAACATTTAGTTTTGTTGAGATTGCTTTCTGGGCATCAAAACCAGACCAGAGTTCAGCGCTCTCTAAATCGATCTTTGTTCGCGGCCCACTCTTTGTTATGTAATGCGGGGTTGAGATAACAACGCCATTTCGAATCATCCCTGGCATTCCGATTGTGGCGCGATAAGCCTTAGGAAGTCCGGATGCAATCTCGGCAATGGTTTCGATAAAAGTTGCCGGAGGAAGCGGATAGGGCGTTGGGATTCTATTTGGCTTGGAGTGCATCGTTCCAGAGCTATCAAGAACACAGCTTTTTAGATAGAGGCCCCCGCAATCAATCGAGAGCGTTAGGTTCTCATCCATCCCGCTATCTTCCCCCACTTAGAAATCTTTGCCAAATATTTATCAAAACCCCCTTACAAAGGCAGCGCTACTAGATAGAGTCTTTCTGTGGCTTTAATTGAGATTCGTAATCTGACGAAATCTTTTGGCAACCTCAAGGCCGTAGATGACATTTCTCTAGATATTGAACCAGGTGAATTCATTACCTTGCTTGGACCATCTGGCTCTGGCAAGACCACAGTTCTTCGAATGATTGCTGGATTTGAAGATCCCGATGCTGGCTTGATTAAGTTAAATGGTGAAGATATAACTCATCTTCCTCCTTTTGATCGTGACGTTAATACTGTGTTTCAAGATTATGCGCTCTTTCCTCATATGAGTGTTCAGGAAAATGTTGAATATGGATTAAGAACGAGAAAGGTTCCTAAAGCTGAAAGAGCTAAGCAAGCCATAGCAGCTATTGCTTCAGTAAAACTTGAAGAAACTGTTAATCGTTTGCCGCATCAACTCTCTGGTGGTCAGAGACAGAGAATTGCTCTGGCTCGAGCTTTAGTTTTAAGGCCTCGGGTTTTACTACTAGATGAACCGCTCGGCGCACTTGATAGACAGCTTCGAGAAGAGATGCAGGTTGAATTAAAGAAGATTCAACGTGATGCTGGAATAACATTTGTTTTTGTCACTCATGATCAGGAAGAGGCGATGAGAATGAGTGATCGCATCGTGGTTTTCAACTCTGGGCGCATAGAACAAGTTGGAACACCTGAGCAGGTTTATGAGGAGCCGCGAACTAACTTTGTAGCTGGTTTTCTAGGAACAGCAAATATTTTTACAGCAGATATGGCTAGCAAGTTATTGGGGACTTCAAGCACAGTAAGTATTAGGCCAGAGCGAATCAGATTACAGGCGCTTGGAACCAAGATTGAAAAGAGTGAAACTTCAATAGTAGGAACTATTCATGAGGCAGCATTCGTTGGCGCAAATACTATTTATATTATTGAAACAGAGTTTGGTATGAAATTGACAGTTAGGAAGACAAATACAGAATTGCTGGGACAGGACGATAGTTTTGTCGCTGGCGATCAGGTAATGGCCGTATGGCGAAATAGCCATGTAGCTCAGATACCTGTCTAGTGCTGACTCGAGTCACACGAAAGGGAGAAAATGAAGGGGAAGAAACTCGCAATACTTAGCGCTCTATCCGCATCTGTTCTGATCATCAGTGGATGTTCATCAGGAAGCGATGAGAGCTCTGGGGTTGCAATTGAAGTGCCCGATGTCCCAATGCATGAAGCAATGGGAGAGTTTGAGGGCGAATTAAATATCGTTAACTGGTCAGGCTTTGTTGAACCAGCCTGGACAGATAAATTCACAGCTGATACTGGATGCAAAGTTAATCCTCGCGTTGCAGGTACCAGTGATGAAATGGTTACCTTGATGCGAACTGGTCAATATGACATCGTTTCTGCATCAGGTGATGCCGCTCTAAGACTTATCGTCGGTGGCGACGTGCAACCATTAAATCTGGACCTAATTCCTAACTTCAGCGATGAGATTGCCGCTGGTATGAAGGGAAATATTTACGACACAGTAAATGGAAAGCCTTACGGTGTTCCAATTGGTCGTGGAGCTAACCTGCTTCAATACAACGAAGATGTAACCGGTGGAGCACCAGAGAGTTGGGATGTTGTCTGGGAGCTAGATACTCCTTATAAGGGCAAGATCACTGCTTACGATGCGCCTATCTATATTGCTGATGCAGCTGTCTATTTGATGTATCACAAGCCAGAGCTAGGAATTCAGAATCCTTACGCTCTAGATGAAACACAGTTAGCTGCTGCTATCGATCTGTTGAAGCAACAGAATCAGGTTATTGGTGAGTACTGGTCAGATCCAGTAGCGCAGATAACTTCTTATGTTGGTGGCAATACTGTGGTTGGTACTTCATGGGAAGTTCTTCGTAAGTTTGCAGCTCAAGACAACCTAAAGACAACACTTCCAGTTGAAGGTTCAACTGGTTGGTTTGACTCATGGTTGGTTAGCTCAACTACTAAGAACATCAACTGTGCCTATGCTTGGATGGATTACACCAGCAAGCCAGATGTAAATGGCGCTATAGCTGTTAACTTCGGTATGGCACCAGCAAACGTCGCATTCTGCGCTTCCAGCCCTGAGGCTCAAGCTCACTGCGACACCTTCTTTGCAGAAGATGAAGAGTTCTTCGAGAGAATTTGGCCTTGGACAACTCCGATTGAAACCTGCGTTGATGGTCGAAAAGACGTTAAGTGCACTAGCTTCCAAGAGTGGACTAACGCTTGGGCAACCGTTAAAGGTTGATAAATGTTGTGTGGGGGCCGAGAGATCGGCTCCCACACAAACTAATCAAAATAAATATGTCAACGAAATCAACCTATAAGGGCAGCCGACCAATCTCTTCCTTTCTGCTAAGAAAACCAAAGGTTAGATTGATTTCTCTCTTATCTCTTCCTATGACATGGATTGTTGGCGTTTACATAGTCTCACTTTTTCTCTTACTGATAACAGCTTTTTGGAATGTAGATCCTTTTACTTCAAGGGTTAGACCTGGTTTCACTTTAGAGAACTTCATACTGATCTTCACAGTACCTGCTTATATTGCTACCTCAATTCGTACTCTTTTTATTGCTCTATCAGTAACTGCTATCTGTGTTCTTCTCGCTGTTCCACTTGGGATTTATATGGCGAAGATTGCCAACCCGCGGCTACGTAATTTTCTTGCTGTTGCAATAACACTGCCCCTCTGGGCAGGATATTTAGTAAAAATCATTGCTATGCGGCTGGTCTTTACTGAAGAGGGTTTCTTTAATTGGTTTATGGCTCCATTTGGTATTCGCGGACCTGGATTCTCAATTCCAATCGTGATTTTAACTCTTACTTATCTCTGGTTTCCTTATATGGCTCTTCCGGTATACACAGCTATTCGCCAGATTCCACCAAATCTCTTCGATGCTTCAAGTGATATGGGAGCTAAGGGATTTACTACTGTTTATCGCGTTGTCATCCCACTAATTGTTCCAGCAATCATTGCTGGATCTGTTTTTACATTCTCTTTAAGTTTAGGTGACTATCTAGCCGCCCGTTTCACAGGCGGAGCAACTCAGATGATTGGAAGCATTATTGCTGCAAATATCAACCTAAATCCTCCTGTCGCTGCCGCATATTCCATGATCCCAATTGCTTTTGTAGTGATTTATCTTATGGTGGCAAGGCGCACCGGATCTTTGGAGCGTATGTAGATGTTAAGGCTGTCAAAGTTGACTCGAGTAGCACTTGGAATCGTAGTGCTCTCTATTTTATTCTTTATGTATACCCCGTTAATGGTTCTGATTCTAAATTCTTTCAATGAGTCACAGATTTCAGGGTGGCCAATAGATAACTTCTCAACTAAGTGGTGGGAGTTTGCTCGAAGTTATCAACCAATCAGAGACGCACTACTTAACTCAGTTCTTGTAGCAACGGGGGCTATGGTTATTGCTTCAGTGCTTGGAACGTTAGTTGCCTTTGCTATGAAGGGCTTCTCCTTCTTTGGTAGAGGCACTGTTAATATTTTGGTCGTTCTGCCTATTGCTCTTCCTGGAGTTGTAACAGGTGTTGCCTTTAGTAATACATATTCCAATTTCCTTACTCCAATGGGATTTAATATCGGTTACTTTGGAATGATTGTTGCTCACTCAACATTTTGCATAGTAATGGTTTTCAATAATGTCTTTGCACGCCTGCGCCGGATGAACCCGAACCTTCAAGAAGCTTCTGCTGATTTAGGGGCTGGCCTATGGCAGACTTTTAGGCTTGTTACATTTCCTCAATTTAGAACTTCATTTGCTGCAGGAGCGTTACTAGCCTTTGCACTAAGTTTTGATGAAGTTGTTGTAACTATTTTTACAGCTCCCCCTGGGGTAGATACCTTGCCTCTCTGGATTTTAAAGGAGGTTGGAAGGCCTAATCAGGCAAGCGTTGTAAATGTTGTTGCCACTGTGGTTATCTTGCTCTCACTAATTCCAGTTTATATCTCACAGCGACTTGCTCGAGCTCAGGAAGATGAGTGATAGGACTCTTATTTTTTTAGAACTCTACTTGCACGCTTTGGGCGATCGGTAATTACTCCAAATATTTCTCTCCTCTTTAGCCACCTTAAATCCTCTTTAGAGTTAACAGTCCATACATAAATGCGATCGGCTTTAATGACTTTGATTAAAAATGGATAGCGCTTCAGTGTGGACATTTTTATGGCGACAACTCTAGATCTAGAAATTAGGGCCCCTAAGCCATACCTAATGACCTTTGCTGCGGTGATACCACTACGCCTCACTCGGCGAACTGCCAGGTAAGAAAAAGAGATAATCACAACCTCTATCCCAGCTCTGTCTATCTCATCTTTATATTGATTGATTAAATCTATAGTTTTCTTCTCAATAGCTCCACCACTTAATACAGGATGCTTGGTTTCAATTAGAAGGTCTTTCCTAGAATCAATTGCCAGCCCTAGCAAATCTTCTAGAGTTAAAGCATCTGCCTTATTGATTAACTCTTGCGCAGTTAAACGTGAAACTAATTTGTAATTACCTGTAATTCTCTTTGTATTTGCATCATGGAAGCAAATAACTTTCTTATCTTTTGTTAGCCTTACATCACATTCAAATCCATCAGCACCAGCCTCTATTGCTGCCTGATAGGCAACGCGAGTCATCTCGGGATACTTTTGGCTATAACCCCTGTGGGCAAAGATTTTCATCGCCCGATTATGAACCGGAGAGAGTTAATGATTCCGACTCTGCCCTTTCGAAATTTGAAGAGCTGTGACTTAATGAGAAAGAGAGCTCTAAAGATTGGAGCTAGTGGGCCAAAGACTCGAGTGAAAACCGCAGAGCGCGCCTTCAAATCTTTATCTGTTCCCCAACGACTTCCAGAACTATCAGAGGGGTGTATTGCTACTTTTATTGGCAGATAGACCCCTTTTAGCCCCTTATTTAAGGCGTCTGCAATGAAGATATATTCATCACCCAAGTAATTCTCAACTCCTGCTCCAAAATTCTCATCAAATTCAATACCTGCGTTACGAATCGACTCAATTCTGATCATCATCTCATAGGTCGCAGCCTTTGCAGAGTTGTACTTGCTTAGCTTATGAATTCTGCTTGGATAAACCTTTCGAAGTTTGCCAGATTCATCGGAAGTTTGCGCAAGAATGATTGAACAGTCTGGGTGAGATTCGAAGTAGGAGATTAGATCTGCTATCCCCTTTTCAATAAAGGTGATGTCATCATCTCCGAAGATTAGATATTTACCAGATGCATATTTAATCGCTGCATTTCGACTCTTGGCTACTCCCCGGCTCTTTAACTCAACAAGCTTTCCTTGGAGCTTTTCAGTACTATAGCTAACCTCTTCGGGGTTTTGAACTAAGACAATTACCTCATGCTCATTGTTGCTTTTTGGATAATTAATATTGCGTATTCGGTCATTTAAGGTTGAGTAAGCAATAGTTAGAGTTACTTCATTCAAAGTCATCGTCTGAATCAATCCGAGAACTGGAATTGGCATATCTCATTAGAGAACGTGAAGTATTGGAAATCACTGCATTCTGCAGGCGCGCTCCAAGAAATATAACTAGAGCATTTGCTGGGGATATCTGCCCACCAACGCTTAAATAAAGCAGCAATCCAAGCAAAATTAGCGTTCCACCGCTTGCCATTAAAGCTCCAGATTCCCCTGCTTTAACCCTGATGCTGTAGCGCTTCTCTGGTTTTACTCGTTTCTTGCGGTTTTTTAAAGCTAGCTCTTTCTGCATCAACATCTGCTTTTGAAAGACCCGGCCTAAAAACTGTAAGACAGTAATTAAAATAATTAGGTTTACTAAGGCGAGTAGAGGGTTAAGGAAGAAAAAGAAGGCGATTATGGCTAATAATTGAGTTGCAAAGCTCATCACTTTACTAAGCTCAAAGGCCATACCCCATTCTTTATTCTCCTCTTTCGCCGTTCGATCCTTCTTAGCTGCCCTAAAGGATCTAGCAAAGGCTTTGATGCGGTAGCTCTTTTGAAAATACTGACTCACGCGTGTTAGAACAAAGAATAAAAGGAAGCCAGCAATAGCCCATCCTAGAAACTCTCTAGAGAACTCATCTTCATTTAGAACTAGAGTGGCAAAGAACTTCATAACCAATAGCTCTGAGACAGAAATTGTTGCAGCGATTGCCGCTAAGGCAATTAATACGATACGGAATTTTCCTTTGGGAAATAGATAGTGAAAGCCATTAAACATTTCTTTAATAATAAAGATCATTTTGTAGCTCTATTTCCATCGAGCTTACGAGAGCCCAAAATTGAAAGTAGATGCCCTACTGTGACAAAGAGTGCAACATAAATGCCAATCTCGATAAGTGCTTGGTTATCTCCAAAGATTGCGATGATTATTGACATCTCAACCGAGTGAAAGAGTCTTTGTACTGCAATTACCTTAAATGGCGCTTTCAGGACTCGTAGCCAACTCTTTACAGGAGCTCCAACTTCTTTGCTATCACTTAGCTTGCCAACTCCAGAAAGGGCCCGAGATACGTGAACTGCGTCGTTAAAACCCTTATTTAATAGGATTGCGATAGAGATTAGCGCTGCAAGGAAAGGTAGTCTCCAGTCGGTAATTTCATTCTCAGGCCAACCTGCAAGACGAAGGGCGAAGGCTATGGGAATCAAGCTCTCTGTTAAATAGTGAGCGACTCTATCTAGGAAGATTCCTTTTGGAGATTGAGTACTCCTCCATCTAGCAATCTCGCCATCACAACAATCCCAGAGCATCTGTAATTGCGAGAGAAATAGAGCTAGAAGAATCCCTTTATATCCTGGCAGCAGTAGAGCAGCGCTGATTGAAAGGCCAGTTGCAATCATCAAATATGTAACTCCATTAGCTGTTATTGGAGTTTTCAATAGTAATCGCGTTAGGTATGGCGATATTTTTCTTAGATAAAAATCAGCAACCCAGTGCTCGGCATTAGATCGGCCAGTGACAGAAGGTGGTTGCGAAATCTCGCGTATCTGCAAGATCGTGGGATTTGCTGGTCTATCACTCATTATCTAACCTTATTGGCTCTATGACTTAAAACCCATTGCAAGGATGAGCTTAGAAGAAATAATAGTGCAAAATACCAGGCGATATAACTCAAATTCCACTCTCCGAATGCAGCTATGCCCAAGAGTAATAATCGTCCTTCTATAAAGAGTCCGAGACGGGAGAGCCAGACCGGTTTCTTCTCGTTTTGAAGGGAACGATAGAGATTGTCGTAGTGATGAAAGACAATAGTAAAGATAATCATGAAAGTCACCGTGTTTATCTGTTCATTTATTATGAATATCCATAAGAGTAGAAGTGTCTCAATTGCTCTAAGTAATGATGGTGCTAGCCAATCAAAGCGCTTTATGAAATTGAGTTTAAGAATTAGTGAGTCCTGCTGCGCACTTATTAATATCCCGCGGCTTGGCACTCTCTCCATCTTAAGAGTGCGCATGATGCGACCTCTATATACAACTAAGGCTGAGATAGCAGCAAAGATCGGCATTACTGTAAATGTGAAACTAGCCCCACCAATTACTGCGCTGGCGCTAATTACCAACCAACGCTCCCCGATAGGGAATTGAATGATTTTGCCGAGCCAGTAACGAAGCCTGCCTTTAGGTTCACGCTCAGTTGGAACTATCCCATCAAAATCTGCTGCGTAATCTATTGGCGCAAGGAATTGAGATTCGGCTCGTAATTTAACTGAGCGAGCAAAGTTGTAATCAGAAAGGTGTCTAAAGGTCTGTATTAGCATCATAACTAAGGCTGGAACCCATAGATCTTCACCTGATTTCTCTGCGCCTATGGCTAGCCCTAGAAAGACCATGTACTCCTTAACGCGATCTGTAACAGCATCGAGCCAAGCGCCTAATTTAGAAAACTTTCTTGTGTAACGCGCTAATTCACCATCAACGCAATCAACAATGATGCTTATCTGTAGTAACACAGCCCCTAGTAAAGTTTGCGAAAAACTTCCCTGCATAAAGCAAAAAGCAGAGTAAAGTCCGATTGCAAAGGAAATTAAAGTAACTTGATTTGGCGTTGCCTTTACTTTTACCGCAAGCCAAGTCAATAACTTAGAGAACTTGCGCAGAAAAAACACTGAATAGAAACCATCATTTGCTCTATTAGCCATCTTTAGACGCAACTGACCTAAATTTAGGTTCTCAAGTTCGCTAGCAACTGACTCTCTAACCAAGTTATCTGCGCTTCGAGCATAAGGTGCTGCCCATAGATCAGCTGCATCTACCTGCACTCTTGCTCTTGTTAATGCCACTAAAGATAGGTCGATGGCATTGCCTGGCAATCTCGAATCGATAGCTTCCTCAAGAGCCTTAATTACTTCTTCTCTCTGGTTTTGTGAGACTCGAAGAGCGCCTGCAAAATTTCTATTTCCTACCGTCACTTTATGTGAATGTGATGAAGCACTTGCTATTCTATTTTGGCGAACAAGGGTGTCGCCATTCTTTTGAGTTGCTACCAGGGCAACAGAGGCGCTTCTTGGATAGTCAGTTAACAACTCTAGGTGCGGCTTAGCAATGACCGCGTTTTGATCTAATAGAAGTAAGTCATCAGTTGTGGCTTTGAAGCTATCAAGAACTTCTCTAACTGTTGTTGAAGATGTGACCAAGACAGTTGTAAGGGATTTATCCATTTCCTGTAGTATAAATCTATGACCCTCCAAGTTGTGATACTTGCAGCTGGAATGGGCACCCGTCTTGGAAAACCATGGCCTAAGCCACTTACTCCCCTTGCAGATGGTCGCTCAATAATGGCCCAACAATTAGAGAATGTGGAGAAGGTCTTTGGGCAAGAAGCTCGAGTAACTATCGTGGTCGGATTCAAGATGGAAATGATTATGGAAGCTCATCCCAATGTCAGCTTTGTCTATAACGAAGTTTATGATCAGACAAACACCTCTAAAAGCCTTCTCAAGGCTCTTCGTGCATCACAAGAGAGTGGCGTTCTCTGGCTAAATGGCGATGTGGTCTTTGATTCAAGAGTGCTGGAGAGAGTGCAATCACGTATGCGTGAAGAAAAGTCTTTTATCTGCGTAAACACCTCGGCAACATCTGAAGAAGAAATCAAGTACACAGTAGATGCCAATGGAAATATTAATTCCTTATCAAAACAAGTAAAAAATGCTTTAGGTGAAGCAGTTGGCATTAATTTTATTGGCAGAGGCGAGAAATCTGCTGTTATAACTTATTTGGAAGAATGCGCAGATAGCGATTACTTTGAACGTGGCCTTGAATTAGCTATCGAAAAGGCAGGAATCAAACTCGAGCCAGTTGATATCTCTGATCTCTTCGCTGTTGAAGTTGATTTTCAAGCCGATTTAGAGAGAGCAAATAAAGGATTACTTTAAATCTGCTTACGGCTTCGCAAGATTTGCGCACGCACCTTTTTTCTATAGCGCTTGATAAGGTTTCCTCTAATCCAACTTAAAGGAAGCTTCCTTACTAGACTTTTATCAAAGCCAACCATCCCTTGAGCAATATGCTTTATCGAAATCTCAGTTGGATAAACTACCTCGCCTTCAGGAACAGAGGCTGAATCCAAACTCTCTATATCTCCAATAATTATCGCGCCAGAGGCTAATAGCTCCCTCTTATTTTGAGAGCCAATCTCATTGCCCTTATCAATGGCCCATTTTGGAGTGAGTAACTTTCTAGCATCACTTGGGGCCTTAACTTCATCAGTTAAACGCCTGATATATCCATTTCTTATAAAGATCTGATACTCGCTCCAATTTCTCTCTTTAGGAAATGCTTTATTTATTTCAAGTAATAGAGCTATTTCTTCAAGACTTAGTGAGCGATTACTGCCTGTTTTTTGAGGTTTAATAAAATCTTTAGGTAGTCCTAGATATTGATTAATTGAGTCATAGAGAAACTCTGGCTTAGATTCATCAACAATCAGCACTGTTACATTACCTGCTCCCAAAACTTCAACCCATTTGGCAACTACTCTTCCGTGGAAATGTCGAAGCCAGAAAGTTGGATTAATTTTCGATTCACCTGGTTTATCAAGGACTGAATGAAGCCAACTTACATAATCAGCTGTGATCCCATATTTTAAATATTGTTGGTAGGAGGAGCCGAGAAGCTTAACTAGAGGCCTTACAGTAAAAATTACCTCTATTTTTCTCCCCTTAATGTCATTAAAAATAGTATTAATTTCTTCCTTAGATATTTCCGAGAAAAACTCGCTGCTAAGTAAAATAGTCTCTGACTTATTTGAATTAATTGCCTTTGCTATGCGAGTCCACTCTCTCCTTGAAGTCTTCTCGCCACCTTTTTTATTCCATCCCCAAGTTCTTCCAGAGAGGGCCCAGGCGATGTGATGGTGAGCTTTTCTGCCTATATTTGGATAGATGATTCCGTTCTGCCTTAATTCATCACTCTGTGAGTCAAAAGACTCCTGCAGAGCGGTAGTTCCAGATTTATGGAACCCAGCATGAATGATTAAGCGAGGTTGACTCATTAGGCAATTATTCTATGAGTTTTCTATAACCGAGTGGCATTGAGCCCAACTATTTCGTCAGATCGTGCTGAGAATTGCAGCTTTAACACCTTGAATTAGATCTTCTAAAGCCCAGCTAGGTTGACCTGGATATTGAGCTAATTGTTCATTAACTAAAGGAAGGTGGACAAAGCCGGACTTTATTCCTCTCTCAAGAAGTTGGTGTTGAAGATGATAGAAAATGTGATTACAGAGAAATGCTCCCGCTGATAGTGAGATCTCACTTTCTAGTCCGCGCTCTTTGACTGCTTCGACCATTTTCTCTATAGGTAGAGTGCTGAAATAGCCATCTGCGCCTGATTCAACAATCACCTTATTTACTCTTAACTCCCCGGCGTTGTCGGGGATTCGAGCTGAATCAAGATTGATTGCGATCTTCTCTGGAGTAATTGCCTTTCTCCCCTCGGCCTGTCCGAAAGAGATGATTATCTCTGGATTGACCTCTTTAACTTTAGAGAGCAGAACTCTTGCTGCCTTATCAAACTCGACAGGGAGAATTACTGCAGATAGCTCCAACCCTGTAAAGCTCTCTTTGAATACTGCTTCCACTACAAGCTGTGAGGAGTTTAAATCAGATCCACCAAATGGCTCAAAGCCACTTATCAATACTTTCTTACCTATAGACAATTTAGCTCTTTAAATTAACTAAACACCGAGAAATGCTGCGCCAACTAAAAGTGTTGCCCAGAGGATATGAAGAGGCAACATCCACTTAGCAATAGTTTCAATAACTAATCTCTCATCCTCATCATCTGCTGATTCCTTCTTTATCTCTAGAAGCTCGCGAATGCCAACAGATAGAACTAATAGCGTTGCTACCCAAGCAACCATGCAATTTGGGCAGAGCGCGCCAATAATGAATGTGGTCTGATAGGCAAGCCAGTGACAGAAGAGCACAGCCAGTGTGGTGCCTACAAGGAGTAGCTGCCAGAAGAGGCGAGGAAAACGAATTTCATAGAAGAGGGCAACAGCTATAACTACCATCATGGCAAAAGTTGCAATTCCAATAAGTGAGTTGGGAAAACCAAAGACCTCAGCTTGGTTAGAGAGCATCACGCTCTTGCAGTTGAGAGTCTCATTAATACTGCATGAGGGAGTAAAGCCAGAATCCTTTAAGACCTTGAACTTATCGATCGTTAAAACAAAGGAGGCTATAAAGCCTGAGATTCCCGCCAGAAGCATTACCCAGGCAGAGAGCGAGCGGAAATTAGGCTTCATCAACTTGTCCATTTCCAGATGATGCCATAGTCGCTGCATTCCAGCTCCACAACGCTTAATTCTCCACTTATCACGCTCTAAGCATATAGAGAGACCCCATAGAGGCATTGAAAAAGTACGTTGGAAGGCCTTGGGATGAGACACATTCCACCACTTTTATACAAAACAGAGAGAATTAGAAGTGAAAAATTTGGCAAGTAAAGAGCAGTAAGAGCATAAAGGTGAAGTAAGGAAGTTGTGATTCTGATTCTGTTGTTACATTAAATGAAAACTTTCGAACAGTACAAAGTTAGAAATAAACCAAGTGAAAGACAGGAATTAGCAAGTTAAATCACACTTTAGACGCACTATTCAGGTAAAACACAGGCGTTTCTCTTAGACTGTACATAAAGCACTGATAATTTATTTTCAGTTAAAAGAATTACTGCAGGCAATTGTTTGTAGTAGCTTCAATAAGCGAAGAGAGATGAGGAAGTAATGAAGAAGATGTTTAGATTAAGCTCAGCAATTGCTGCGGTGGCTCTTGTGATGTCACCACTTTCGGTTGCACAAGCAGAAGATGAGGCAATAGAAGCTACCTCAGTTGTTTTAAGCACTATGCCTTTAACAGAAGTTCTTAACCTTAGTCGGGCAGATTTTGATGAAAATCTTGGCGATTACGATATTTTCACCTACCTCTTCATGGAGGTTTGGGGCGCTAAGCCGGTCTCAGCAGTCGGAGTAATTTCTGATGGTTATGTACCTCTGACAGCTTTCATTCCAACAGATCGTGCATTCCGCAAACTGACAAAGGCTATAACTGGCAAGCGCCTTAAGAATGAATCAGTGATTGCGAATACAGTTATGTCTCTTGGTGTAAAAGCTGTGGAACAAGTTCTTTTGTATCACGTAGTTCTTGGCGCACCAATTGAATCCCCTGCTGCTCTTCAAGCAAATGGCGCAGTGCTAACGTCTGCAAATGGTCAAACCTTCAAGGTCAATGTCTCTGGGACAGTAATTACATTGGTTGACAAAGATAAGACACGTAAAAATGCAGTAGTGCTTCTTGGCAAAGTCGATATCAACTCGGGCCACACCCAAGTTGCTCATGGCATCAATCAGGTCATGTTGCCAAAGCTCTCCTAGTTAGAAATATATAACTTAAAAGCCCTTGCCTAGATCGGCAGGGGCTTTTGAGTTGCGGTAGCCTCTTGCCCAGAGGTGATTAATGAATAAGTCTTTCCTTATAGCCATTGGTACTTTCTTACTCTTAACATCCTTAGCTTCTCCTTCTCTGGGCGATATCGACCAACTCAAGATTGAGACTATTTCATTGGAGAGCACGCAGGTCGAGGGTGGACGAGGCACTGCCCTGGCTCGCTTATCAGATGACTCACTTCTCCTTGGGGGCGGCCTAAAAGGCGACACCCTCTTTCACTTCAAGGATGGAAACTTAACTGAGCTTGGAAAGCTGATGAAGCAGAGGAATCGCATTAGAGATTCACGTTTTGGTCCGACAGATATAGCAGTTCTTAGCCAGAGAGCTGGCGTTGCTTCAATTCTTATCTCCTACCCTGAATTCAGCCCAAAAAAAGATTGTGTTCAACTAGTACTCTTTCAATATTCAATTAACTTGATTAATCCAGAGCTCAAAAAAGGGAAACTCTGGTTCCGCGGAAAACCATGCGTCCCAATAAGCGCAGTTCAACATGCTGCAGGGCGTATCGCCGTTATTGACTCCTCAAATGTCTACCTCACCACAGGTGATCTTGGTTATCGAAAAATTGGTGACCCACTCACCCGTCAATGGCTGGGAGGGGTATTTAAAGTTTCAGAGAAAAAGATAACTCAAATTTCCCAAGGCCATAGAAACCCCCAAGGAATTCTTCTAATTGGTAATGATTTATACATATCAGAGCATGGACCTAGGGGTGGTGATGAATTAAATCTCGTTAAGAAGGGTAAAGATTATGGATGGCCTTTTGTAACCTACGGCCAGGCATATAGCTCGGGAGATTATGTTCGCCCAACAAAACCTGGAACACATCAAGGCTATGAAGAGCCCCTCTATTACTGGAATCCTTCGGTTGCTCCTACTGAATTAGTGCAACTACCAGAGAGTCCGCAATGGCAAGGCCTTGAGAAATACATAGTTATGGGCACTTTGGCCAATCAATCACTTATTTTCATTGAGCTTACTTCAAAGACAAAAGTAGGAGAGGTTTTTAAATATAACGTTGGGCAGAGAATTCGAGATCTTGAACTGCTAAGCGATGGAAGACTCGTAGCAACAACTGATAGTGGGGCGCTGCTCTTTATCTCTCGAGAATAAATGAGGGATAAAGTTCACCTCTAAATAACTGTTGTAAATTCCTAATCGAGTCTAGATATTGATGAGCTTTTAAAGGGCCTGGAGATCGAGCTAGTGGTTAGCGTAGCTAGCGGCGGGAAACTTCTTCCTATGACTCCTACTCGATAGTAGGGCTAGAGACCTTGTATTCTTCTTTCCTATGTATAACGATGAAGATTGGAAAGATGACCTTCGCGAGAAGAAGCGTCTAAGCGATGAAGAGACCCATAAAAATAAAAAATCTTGGAAGAAACTTTCTTTTCTTGCCTTATTAGTAATTGCCGTGATCGGAGTCTTTAAAGGCTAATTATCTGGCCAATTAGAAGTTAAGTCATAGAGAAGTAGAAGGGCTGCTGAAAGGATTCCTCCGACCCAAATTCCTACTCCAACACCCCATTGGAGTTCAATTGAAGTCCAAACAGATGCGATGAAAATAGTGACCATCGCGAGATCAAATATGATTCTCTCTTTTGAATTCATGGCTCAAGCATAGGACAGAGTGATTTAAATACGAAGTAGGCTAAGAATTGCTATAGATTGAGCGTCTTAAGTGATATGAACCTGAAAGGTTACTTAAAAGTAATGCGTTTTCTTATTAATGTAATTGAAAGCATAGATAGACCTGCGCACTCAAGGCAGGAAATTGATGCAATTGATGCCTTTAATGATGAGATGGTCGCCGCGGGACAGCGGGTATTAGCTGTTGGGATTGCTTCTCCAGAGAATTCAATTCAGATTGATAATAGAGATGGTCAAGTTAAATACATTAAGGAGAGTCTTAATGACTCCAATGAATATGTAAGTGGTATTTGGATTATTGATGTGCCCAATAGAGAGATTGCTTTAGAGCTAGCAGCTCAGGGATCAAAGGCTTGTAATCGCAGAGTTGAGCTAAGACCATTACTCGGTTAGTAGATCTGCTCAGAAAGCTTTTACAAGTTCTTCTTGGAATAACTCTTATCTATACCGGAACGCTTCATCTCACCTCTCAAAGATTAGAGTTCCAAGCTCAAGTTCCCCCTTGGCTAGGTCTTGACCCAGACTTTGTAGTTCTTGCCTCTGGTTGTGTTGAGATAGCACTTGGTATTGCGCTAATTACTTTATGGAAATTTCGAAGAGAAGTTGGATTGGCCACAGCGCTCTTCTTTATTCTTATCTTCCCTGGAAATATCCGACAATATATTGATGGTATTGATGCATTTGGTTTAGATACCGATCGTAAGCGAGCGATAAGGCTGTTATTTCAACCACTCTTAGTTTTCTGGGCGCTCTGGTCAACTGATTCTATTAAGAAATATATCTTGCGCGCCCGTAGGGATTCGAACCCCAAACCTTCTGATCCGTAGTTTTTCTTGTTCTAGGGCTTGTAAGATGGCGTTCAATTCTATGGAGGTAAATATGGGAATCGACATTCCAACACCTGCTCTCATTGGGCTTCAGATTCTATTGATTTTAGTTCTCGGGTTAATGATTAGATTCGGAGTTAATCGATCGCTTCGATTATTCATCAAACGGGTTGTTGCACTCCGCACAGACGGAAATGGTGTAGAGGAATCACCGCGTCGTTCATTGAGAGCAGATACTTTAATTCAACTCGCCCACTCAATCACGAGCGTTGTAGTCCTAGGAATCGTGTTACTCCTGATTCTTGATCGACTTGGTATAAATCTGGCTCCATTGTTGGCAGGTGCTGGGGTTGCAGGCATTGCGATTGGTTTTGGTGCTCAAGCCTTTGTCAAAGACCTCTTGGTTGGCATCTCAGTTTTAGCAGAGGATCAATACGGCGTAGGAGATGTCATCGATTTTGGTGAGGGGAGTGGGACTGTTGAATCAATGACTCTCAAGAGCACACGTGTGCGCTCATTGGATGGGACATTGTGGCACCTCCCCAACGGGGAGATAGCAAGAGTTGCAAATAAGACTCAGGGTTGGTCGCGAGTGATTCTTGACATTGGTGTGGCGTACGCAAGCGAGATAACCTTTGTGCAAGCAAAAATCCAAGAAGTCCTTGATGCTTTAGCCGTCACGGATGGAGTCGGCACAAAGTTCTTAGAAGCACCAGAAATTTGGGGTATTCAAGATCTTGGGGAGAGCTCGGTAGTAATACGTATCGCCATAAAGGTCCTTCCGGGCGAACATTGGCAGATAGCAAGAATCCTTAGAGCGGCAATCAAAGAGAAATTCGATGCGACAAATATCGAAATCCCATTTCCACAGGTAAAAATCTGGCAGTAACGGGCTCTCAATTCAACAATGATTGAGATGCGTCTCGATACGGCATAGCTGCACTATTTAATGGAGATTCTTGTGCGCCCAGAAAGATTCCAAGTCCCAACTTTCTGATCCGTAGGATGCCGAAGGTTTGCCATTACAAACCATCCAAACAAACCAGCAAATCGAACCGGCTTACAACTCATCAGACAGCTACAAGCTGTTTTGATAGCGGAATTGAATCCAAACTAAGCGTCTTGCGCGCCCGTAGGGATTCGAACCCCAAACCTTCTGATCCGTAGTCAGATGCTCTATCCGTTGAGCTACGGGCGCAATTAGCCTGCGAAGCCTAGCATTTCTTGCATATCGGTAATTTTCACGCGAGGTTTTCCAAGGGCTTCACCAGCTGATATCTCAGCGTTATTTATCTGCTCCCAGCCTTTTTGCGAAATATAGGTGATATTTCGAGAGCTTAATATCTCAAGAATATCTTGACTGTTTTTTGGAGTTGTTAGATTTGAGATTAGTAACTTAATAACCTCAGATGAATCACTCTTATTTGTTCCAATTACTCCTGACGGGCCTCTCTTGGCCCAGCCAACAACATAGGTATTGCTCGCACCGATACGGCCATCGGTATTTTTGATTTTTCCACTCTCATAGATAAGTCCTGGCATTTCTAGGCATCGATAGCCGATAGCGCTAATGACTAATCCACACTTAATTGATTTGGTTTTTCCGGTTGGAACTACTTGTCCATCTTTAACTTCATTAAGGCTAAAGATGATCTCCTCAACTCTGCCCTCTCCCTTTATTTCAAGTGGAGTGGATAAAAAGTGAAGTGAGAGTTTGCGATCTACTCCCTTTTTATCAGCGGTAGCGATAGCAGCCATCGCCTCAAGGTTTGCCTTAATATCTTTTGGTATCTCACCTGCGCTACTAGCTCTTTGCTGAGCTGCGCTTATCTCGCCTTCATCAATGAAGACATCAGTGTATTCAAGCTTTGGAAGTTCTCGAAGTTCAGGTGAGGTAAAGGCTGCATGTTCAGCCCCGCGCCTTCCAAATAAATGCACCTCTCTGATTGCAGAGTTATGTAATTTATCTAGAGCGTATTGAGCAGTATCAGTTAAATCTAATTCTTTTGGATTAAGGGCTAGCATTCTTGCCACATCAATTGCGACATTTCCTGCGCCAATAACAACTGCTACCTGATCACTAAAATCTACCTCTAAGTTTTTATACTCTGGATGGGCGTTATACCAAGGAACAAAATCAGCAGCAGATATGGAGTTTGCTAGCTCCTCGCCTGGAATGCCAAGTTTTCTTCCGACAGTTGAACCAGTAGCTATTATTACTGCGTCATACATTTCTTCCAGCTCTTTTAAAGAAATATCTCTGCCTAGCTCAACATTGCCAATTAATCGAAAGCCCTCTTGGGTGGCAATTTTTTCAAAGACTTTAGAGACGCTTTTTATCTTTGGATGATCTGGAGCCACACCGCTTCGCACTAAACCCCAAGGTGTTGGAAGTTTTTCAATCATATCTATCGCAAATTTTTTCCCATCGATCTCTGCGCTCTGCAGGGCTTGGGCAGCGAAGTAGCCGGCAGGGCCAGCACCAATTATTGCGATTCGAAATTCAGCCACGCGGAGACGAGAGGATTTGAACCTCCGATTCCCTTTCGGGAAAACCTCATTAGCAGTGAGGCGCACTAGACCGGGCTATGCGACGTCTCCAGTTATTAGGGGAGTTTACTCACTCTTGATGAAAGCTTGGAATCAAGCCTGTACGCTCTTACTTTATGAGCACATTCGATAAAGAGGCGGGAAGAAAACTTCCCTCACGCCCCCACGATATCCCTACTCCTGAGCCTCTTATGAAGTTTATGGAGCAAGGTTGGGCTCCCTCTCCTCTAGATAATCTACAAAAGAGCAGTGCTGCAGACTTTGCTGCCAAACGTAGAGAGCTTCTATCTAAAGCATTTCCAGGAAAAAGAGTTGTGATTCCTGCTGGCACATTTAAAGTTAGAAGCAACGATAGTGATTATCGCTTTAGACCTCACACCGCATTTTCTTGGCTTACTGGAATTGGTGGAAGTGATGCAGTTCCTGATTCTATTTTAATTCTAGAACCAAGTGGCTCAAGCCATGAAAGTCTCCTATTTATTCATCCTAGATCTCCACGGGAGAGAAGTGATGAGTTTTATAGAAACCCAAGACATGGAGAGTTCTGGATTGGGCGAAGAATGACTCTAGCTGAAAGTGAACTTGTCTATGGCATAACTGTTCGCCACATTGATTCCCTTGATGACTTCCTAGCAAGCGAGAGAGAAACTTTTATTATTCGCGGGGAAGATAATTACATTGATTCTAGAGTAAAAGAAAATAGTGGAGATGAAGAACTTGCTTCATGGGTCTCTGAGGCTCGTTTAGTCAAAGATGAGTATGAAATCCTAGAGATGCGTAAAGCAATTGATGCTACCCATCGCGGCTTTGAAGACATGATTAAACAAATTCCAAGTGCAATCGGTAAAAAACGTGGAGAGCGATTAATTGAAGGAGCTTTTTTCACAAGAGCAAGATATGAAGGAAATGATCTCGGTTATGACAGTATCGTGGCAGCTGGTTCTCATGCCTGCGTCCTTCATTGGATTAGAAATGATGGACAACTACTGGATGGCGAATTACTTCTAATTGATGCTGGAGTTGAAATGGACTCTTTATTTACAGCTGATATCACTCGAACTTTTCCTATAAATGGCAGGTTTACTCCAGCCCAGCGCAAGATCTATACCTTGGTATATGAAGCACAGAAAGCTGGAATGAAGGCGGTAAAACCTGGGGCAAAGTTTCGTGACTTTCATATCGCAGCTAGCGAGGTTCTTGCTAGAGGGCTTGAAGAGATGGGGGTTCTTCCAATTCCAGCGCAAGAATCGCTAAAGCCCGATGTAGGTCTTCATCGCAGATGGACAGTTCATGGCACAGGACATATGCTCGGAATGGATGTTCATGATTGTGCAAAGGCTAGAAAAGAAGCTCACACTGAAGGTATTTTGAAAGAAGGAATGATCCTAACTGTTGAGCCAGGACTTTATATCCAGCCAGATGACACGCTATTTCCCGAAGAATATCGAGGAATTGGAGTAAGAATTGAGGATGATGTTTTAGTAACTAAAGATGGCTGTGAGAACTTAAGTAGCGCTATGCCTTCTCATCCAGATGAAGTTGAAGCTTGGATGGCAGCTTTAATTTCTAAGTAAGGCTTCGCACTCATCTGCAGGAATGTATTTAATTTCCTCACTCCAAGTTATATCCAAAGGTCTGACGTACTTTTCGATACTTCCTACTTTTTCTAATTTCGCACTTGCTGTTATAAATCCGCTCTTATCGCCCTTTAAAAAGAGTTCGCGTTCACTTGTTCCATTACTAGTGGACAAACTATAGAAACCTCGAGCTATCCCATTGGTATAAGTCCCAAGAAATAATCCCTTAGTTGGCTCGCCATTTATATTCCTGGAGTAAAAGTCTGCCGAGATTGTGTTGTTATCATGATAGTGAACGTTAAATACATAGAGATCTTCAGGTAGCTCTGCTAAATAACAACCAGTAATTTTCTTGGCCTCTGCCTGCTTTGGACTTTGTAGTGAATCAATAGCTGCTTTTATTACTGGGATTGCATTCTCTAGTGAATTAAAAAATGTTGCTCCAACCTGAATCCATGAGCCATTTATCAATAAATTAACTGACCAGATGTGATACTCGCCCTGACCCTCAATACCTTCACTTAAATAATAAGCAGCTTCTTCTTCTATCCCGGGTAGATCGATCTCTTTCTGACCAAAGCCAACCCAGTTTGGAGTTAGTTCTGAAAAGAGAGATTTATTATCAGGAGCCCACAAAATGGTTGCTCCAACTTCGGCTTCTTGTAGCCCATAGGTGCAAGCAATGCCGCCAGCGTTATAGGCAGCATATAAATCTGTGCCCTCTGCTGGCTCCCACTCTGTTTCAATGTATTTCGCTTCAGCAATTCTTGGCAATATAGATTCTAAAACCTCTGTATCTGCGCAATTACTTGGAACTGATGGAAGCTCTGGAGCAGCTACCTCTTCCTGGCTGCTACATGAGGTGAGCAATAGAGAGAAGATAAGAAGGAGTGCGCTTTTTTTCACCTTCATATTATTGCGCAATCCAGATGCCAATGCCTGCAGCAAGAAGAGCTAAAGCATAATTTCCAAAGAGATTTAGTAAAAAGAGCAATTGCTCACGCCTTTTAGCCTGCTCAAACAAGTCCATAGCAAAAGCAGACCAGGTAGTAAGAGCTCCTGAAAAGCCCATCAAGGCAAAGGCGATGTTCGTCTCTGATTCAAGGATTAAGCCAAGTAGAAAAGAGCCAATTACATTAACTAGCAATATTCCCAGCGGGAATTTGAGATAGCTCTTTAAGTATTCAACAATTACATATCTGACTGGAGCGCCAATAAATGCACCTAGTAGAAAGTAGCTAACTCTCATATCTTCGCCTTTGGTTTTATCGCAAGGAGAATCATCAGACTAACCAAGACGCTGCCAAAAAAATAGGCGATACTGCGTAGCGAACTATCTTCTACATGAATAACTGCAACCGATGAAAAAGTGGTTAAGCCTGCGGCAAATCCTGGGATTAAGGCGAGGCGAGTTAACTCTGAGGTAGATAAGCGAAGGGCAATAAAACCAGCAACTGCTACGCCAAAGATGTTTACTAGAAATAGTGATATCTCATCACCTTTCGAAGCAGTTAAATAGCGAATCAGGGAGCCAAGAGCTCCTCCAAGGCCAACTGCTAGTAAGCGTTTCAATTTACTTGTAATTAGGCCTTATTAACTAATTTATTTGTAAAGCCTGAAATAAGGCTAATAATCAAGGCTCCTATTAGAGCTGATGTGAATTTATCAATTGTTAAAACATCACTCCAGCGATCTACCAATGTCAACATTGCTGCATTAATTACAAATACAAAGAGGCCAAAGGTTAGTATCACTGCAGGAAGTGTAAATAGCTTTAATAAGCCACCAAGAAATGTATTAACTACTCCAAAAAGAGCCGCTACCCAGAAGTAATTCCAAGCGCCATCTTCGATCTCTATTCCTGAAACAATAAAAGTTGTTAACCAGAAAGCAAGCGCCAGTATCACCCAGCGCTTGACTAAGTTCATTAAACTATTCCTTCGCGCTTGCGAATCTTTGAACCAAGCCAGCGAATTGGATCATATTTCACATCCACTACTCGCTCCTTCATTGGAATAATGGCGTTATCGGTAATCTTTATATGTTCTGGGCAAACTTCAGTGCAGCATTTAGTGATGTTACACATTCCAAGACCATGCTCTTCTTGAGCTTTTTGTTTACGGTTACGAAGTCGATCAAGTGGATGCATATCAAGCTCTGCAATTCGAATAAAGAAGCGTGGGCCAGCAAAAGACTTCTTATTCTCTTCATGGTCACGGATAACATGGCAAGTATCTTGGCAGAGGAAGCATTCAATACATTTACGGAACTCTTGGCTTCGCTCCACATCAACTTGAGCCATCCGGTATTCACCAGGCTTTAAATCCTCTGGCGCAGCAAAAGATGGAATCTCCATCGCTTTTCTATAGTTATAGGAAACATCGGTGACTAAGTCGCGTATTACTGGAAAAGCTCTAAGTGGAGTGACAGTTATCGTTTCATCTTCTGCAAATGTATTCATGCGCGTCATGCAGGCAAGGCGAGGTTTTCCATTAATTTCCATAGAACATGAGCCGCATTTGCCGGCTTTACAATTCCAACGAACCGCTAAATCTGGCATCTGTGTTCCTTGGACTCGATGAATCACATCAAGAACTACTTCGCCCTCATTGGCCTCAACGCTGACATCTTCTAACTTGCCTTCTTTGGCATCACCGCGCCAGATACGTAGCTTTACTTTACGAGACATTAGTTGCCACCCTTCGCAAGCTCTGCTTCAGTGTAATACTTCTTTAGCTCATCCATCTCAAATACCTCAATTAGCTCGGCAGGAAGCATCTGTGATTTGGCAGGATCAATTTCAACCTGCTTACCGCTCCATTTACTTAAATGATTAATAGTGCGCCAATTTGGATCCAGCTTTGGATAATCATCGCGAGTATGCCCGCCTCTAGACTCCTGTCTTGCAAGTGCTGAGCGAGCAATTGATTCAGAGACCAATAACATATTCTCTAAATCTAAAGCTAAGTGAAAACCTGGATTAAATGCTCTGCCGCCAACTGCTTTGACCTGAGCAGCTCTTTTTCGAATGGATTCGAGTTTCACTAGAGCATCGATGAGTTCTTTCTCATTTCGAATAATTCCCACTAAATCTTGGGTCACATTCTGTAGCTCGTCATGTAGAGCATAAGGATTTTCGTTGCCATCACGGGTAAATGGTTCATTTAGATGGCTATGAGCTCTGGCAATTTCTTTATCGCTAGCTGTTGGTCTATTACTAGCTAAACTCTTTACATATTCAGCAGCTCCTGCTCCAGCTCTTCTTCCAAAAACAAGAAGATCTGAAAGTGAATTACCGCCTAGGCGATTAGAGCCATGCATTCCGCCTGCAACCTCGCCTGCGGCGAATAAACCTGGAACTTGGTAAGCGGCAGCGGTATCAGGATCAACTTTTACTCCACCCATTACATAGTGACAGGTAGGACCAACTTCCATTGGCTGCTCAGTAATATCAACATCAGCTAGCTCTTTAAATTGATGCCACATAGAAGGCAGGCGACGCTTAATTTCATCAGCTGGCAGGCGCTTTGAAACATCAAGATAAACCCCGCCTCTTGGAGATCCACGACCTGCTTTAACCTCAGAGTTAATTGCGCGTGCTACTTCATCTCTAGGTAGTAGCTCTGGCGGACGACGATTATTCTCCTGATCTTTATACCAACGATCAGCCTCTGCCTCATTATCAGCATATTTATCTTTAAATACTTCAGGAATGTAGTTAAACATGAAGCGCTTACCTTCACTATTGGTAAGTACCCCGCCATCTCCGCGGACAGATTCAGTAACTAAAATTCCTCTAACAGATGGTGGCCAGACCATTCCAGTTGGGTGAAATTGCACAAACTCCA
>Ga0222714_10000634_pt1 | contig 40249 bp, 42 predicted proteins | sample C33_3DmetaG_FD_165048 | JGI IMG/M metagenome (GOLD analysis project Ga0222714, IMG submission 165048) | Estuarine water microbial communities from San Francisco Bay, California, United States - C33_3D | ecosystem: Environmental > Aquatic > Marine > Unclassified | place: USA: California...
TAGGTGATCGCGCAAGATCTGCTCTACGCCGCGGTCCACTTCAGTAACTGGGGATAGATCAGGCTTAGTTTCAATAATCAGATTGCCGCTAAGAAATCGATCCATAGTTAACTGGTCTGCCAAATCTGCTAATTGGTGTGCAATTGCCAGATCTCTGGCAGACTGAGCAGTGATGCTTGGATCAGCTAAAGGTTGATTCACAGGAAAACCGTAGTGGGGAGCAGCGATGATCAAGCTAGAAGGTTCAGAATCCACCGGAGTTTTTGATTTAGCACTGGGTTTGCCGCTGCATCCGTTAGTTGTCCATGCCGCCGTAATCTTGATCCCAATGGCAGCGCTAACTGCGATTGCTGCGGCAATTCGACCTGGTATTTCTAGCAAATATGGCCCAGTGATTATTGGTATTGCAGCTATAGGCCAGCTAAGTTCGTTTTTAGCCAAAGCTACCGGTCAGGAATTTGTGGAGCGGCTTGGTATTGATATCGAGCGCCATATCAGCTTTGGTGAGAATGCTCCGCTGACAAGTTTGCCGCTGTTAGCACTTGTAGTTTTGCTGTATCGAGTTGATAAGAAGCGCAGCTCGAAGGGGCAGCGAAAAATGATTGCAACTCTTACTGTGTTAGCTGCAATTTTTGCAGCAGGCTATATGGCGCTAACTGGTCATTCTGGCGCTGAAGCTGTTTGGTCTTGGGTTAAGTTCAACTAGTAGTTGAAGTAATTAATCTACGAAGTGAATCTGCTCGTTTAATTAATTGTGAATCTGTTGCTGGTATCTCAGCTAAGCCACAATCAGTTTGCAGGTGCTGACACGATTTTAGGCAGTTTGATAAGAATGGCTTTAAATCTGTAAATGCGCTCTCAATAACTTCAGTTGATACATGCGCTATCCCAAATGATCTAATTCCTGGTGTATCAATAATCCAACCAGCAGGAGATATTGGTAACGCAAAAGCTGATGTCGAGGTGTGACGCCCTCTACCGGTTACTTCATTCACACTGCCAGTTCGACGTAGGGCATCAGGGAGTAATGAATTAACTAAAGTTGATTTACCAACACCACTTGAGCCCACTAGCACGGTAATATGATTTATCAGCTCTGCGGATATTAAAGTTAAATCGTCACCTTTTGCGATACAAATAATCTCAGAAACCAAATCTTTGTAGGCATCAATTAGTTCGGTGGGTGATTCAAGATCTGTTTTTGTTATTACTAAAATTATGCGCATCTTTTCATTTAGTCCAGCAACTAGACACCTATCAATTAATCTTGGCTGCGGATCTGGTTGCGCTGCTGCTACCACAATTGCAAGTTGATCTGCGTTAGCAACAACTAGGCGCTCAGTTCCCTCGTTGTCATCAGCAGTTCGACGAAGTGATGTGCTGCGTGGAGCCACTCGCACAATGCGTGCCAAACTTCCAGCTGCTCCGCTTAGGTCACCAACTAAATCAACCTGATCACCCACCACAACAGCAGCTTTTCCTAGTTCACGAGCGGTGATGGCAGTTAATGAGATTGATGGATCTGATAGCGGCATGCAGGTATAACGACCACGATCAATGGTGGTGACAATTGCAGCTTTCGCATCTAAATGACCTGGTCGAGATTTACTGCGAGGTCTAGTTCCTCCGCTTGGCCGGATTCGAACTGAGTCTTCGTCGAATCTATTTTTCACGCAGCTCCTGCAATTAACTGCTGCCACAAAACAGCAAACTCTGGCAGTGTTTTACTAGTTGCTGCAATATCGTCAAGTTCTAACTCAACTAATAAGCCTAAAATTGCAGCGAATGTTGCCATTCGATGATCATGATATGAACTTAGCAGCTGCTTAGCAGGGCTTAAATTTCCACCATGAATTTCAAGTCCATCTGGTAGCTCAACTGCTTTGATTCCAACCTTTGCCAATTCAGCAACAATTGCCGCTAGTCGATCAGTTTCATGTCCGCGCAGATGCGCGATACCAGTTAATTTTGAAATTCCAGTTGCCGTTGCCGCTACAGCTGCAATTGTTGGAGTGAGTTCACCAATCTGGCTTAAATCAACCTCAATTGGTAACACCTTTTTTGGTCCAGTCAATGTTAAATCATCAGCGTTCAGTTCAACAGTTGCGCCCATCTTGGCAAAAATCTCTCGAATTTGATCTCCAGCTTGAGTGGTTTGATGCGGCCAGTTGTTTATGCTTACTTTTCCAGCAGTAACCATTGCTGCTGCTAAAAAGACAGTTGCATTTGAAAGGTCAGGCTCAATCACGCGATCTATAGCTTTGATTTTGCCAGGCTTTACTTGCCACGAATTGTTACTGCTTTCAACAATCACTCCATGCTCAGCTAGCATTTCAATTGTCATTTCAATATGCGGCATTGATGGGATGTTCTCGCTGGTATTAATAATCGTAATGCCAGCATCAAATCTGGCACCAACAAGTAATAGTGCGCTTAGAAACTGACTAGATGTTGATGCATCAATTCGAACTTCGCCGCCGCCAACATTTCCAAGGCCATGTACTGTAAAAGGCAATGAGTTTGTATTTTTATCTTCAACTTTTACACCAAGCTGTCGGAGTGAATCAATTGTCACTTCCATTGGGCGAAGTGATGCTTGAGCATCACCAAAAAAAGTTGTTTCACCAGCAGCTAGCGCTGCGACTGGCGGAACAAACCGCATCACAGTTCCAGCTAAGCCCACATCAATCCGGCCAGCGCCAATTAGTGCTGCTGGAGTTACCAAGACAGCATCGCTAACCTCAATTTTGATTCCTAGCGCCTGCAGCGCGGCAATCATTAGTTTGGTATCTCTAGCTAGTAACAGCCCAGTTAACTTACTTGGCCCATCGCTAAGTGCTGCTAGCAGCAAAGCTCGATTCGAGATGGACTTTGACCCGGGCACGCTGAGCACGCCAGTAACTGGACCAATTGCTTGAATTGCACGCCATGCCATGGCAAAAGCGTACCCAGCGCGCCCCCATGGCATGCTCTTCGCATGTGCGGTAGATACACCCAAGCAGCAGACCTCAGGGAGATAGTCACCAACCTTGGGGTGCAGCAGGTCATTTCGAGCCTGCTAGAGCCGCGCTACAACATTGCGCCAACTCAACCGATTGTGGCGGTTAGCCAGATTGGCCAACACCGACAGCTGGATTTATTCAGTTGGGGGCTGCAGTTAACTTGGAACAATTTTGCACCGACTCCAAGTAATTTAATTAACGCACGAATCGAAACAGTAACTCAGAAGCCATCATTTCGAGAAGCTGCTAAATATCGCAGGTGTTTAATTCCAGCATCAGGTTGGTATGAGTGGCAGAGCACCGTGCTAAGCGCTGGAAAAAAGCAGCCATATTATTTTTCAGCACCATCACAGCCAGTGCTGGCATTTGCCGGCATCTATGAAATTGGTGAAAGCAATCAAAAATCAGCTGCAATTATTACGCAACCTGCAAATCACGTAGTTGCAGCTGTGCATGATCGGATGCCATTAATTCTCACTCCTGAGTTTTTTGATGCCTGGCTTGATCCAAGCCAAACTGATAGCCAGCTTGCTGTTGCCGTTGCAGCAACAGCAAAGTCACCTAGTTTGAGCTCACACCCAGTTTCAGCTGCAGTTAATGCCGCCAGCGCGCAAGGCCCACAACTAATTGAACCAGCACCACCAGAGCCAACTCAGCCAGCTTTGTTTCAATAGCGGGTAATCGCAAACAGTTTGCAGAAGCGCAAACAGCGCAGGCCAATTAAATGTTTCGAGTTAGACTAATTTCCATGTCTGCTATTCGTATTTGGTATTTCACCAAGTGCCGCGTGATTGATCTCTGCCGCGCCAATAACGCCGCTTGTTAAATTTTTGCTTTAAGTCTGTGCTAAATCTAATTAAGAAAATTCATATAAAGGAAAAAATGAAAGTTTATGACAACATAACTCAAGTAGTTGGAAATACACCGCTGGTAAAATTGAATCGCATGATGGATGGTGCAGTTGCAAACGTATTTGCAAAGCTTGAATTTTATAATCCATCGGCAACAGTAAAAGATCGAATTGGTATTGCCATGATTGATGCGGCTGAAAAAACAGGACAATTAAAACCAGGTGGCGCAATTGTTGAAGCTACCAGCGGCAATACTGGTATTGCGTTAGCGATGGTTGGAGCTGCGCGTGGATACCGAGTGATTTTGACGATGCCAGATTCGATGAGTAAAGAACGCCGAATGCTGTTGCGCGCTTACGGCGCTGAGCTGGTGCTAACCCCTGCTGCTGAAGGCATGACAGGTTGCATTGCAAAAGCTGAAGAGATTGGTGCAACTGAGGGTGCGGTGTTGGTTCGCCAATTTGAAAATGAAGCAAATCCACAAATCCATCGCAACACCACAGCGCAAGAAATTTGGAATGACACTGATGGCACAGTTGCAGCACTTGTTGCTGGCATTGGAACTGGTGGCACCATAACTGGGGTAGGGCAGGCGCTTAAAGCCAAAAATCCAGCTGTCAAAGTATTTGCAGTTGAGCCAGCTGCTTCACCAATTCTGAATGGCGGCACTCCAGCTGGTCACCCAATTCAAGGAATTGGCCCAAACTTTGTACCACCAATTTTGGATCGCGGCGTTTATGACGAAGTGCTAGATGCACCAAGTGAAGAAGCTATGCGATATGCCAGACGAGCTGCTGCTGAAGAGGGAATATTAGCTGGCATATCTTCAGGTGCGGCACTTTGGGCAGCAGCACAAGTTGCTCGAAGAGCAGAGTTTGCTGGGAAAAATATTGTGGTGATTATTCCTTCATTTGGTGAGCGCTATTTATCAACTGCACTTTACGCTGATTTGGCTGAGTAAGAAAAATGCTGAAGCGAATTCGCGAAGATCTAGATGCGGCTATCACACGTGATCCTGCAGCGCGCAGTAAATTAGAAATTGTGCTTGCCTATCCAGGGGTGCATGCGCTTTGGCGGCATCGGATTTCGCATTGGTTATGGCAGCGAAAGTTTTTTCTATTAGCGCGAATTTATTCGAATCGAAATCGCAGACGAACCGGTATTGAGATTCACCCAGGAGCGCAAATTGGTCGACGCTGTTTTATTGATCATGGCATGGGAGTTGTGATTGGTGAAACGGCTGTTATTGGCGATGATGTGATGATGTATCACGGCGTCACACTTGGTGGCAGAACGCTGGCCAAGATCAAGCGTCATCCAACAATTGGGAATGGTGTGGTTTTAGGTGCTGGGGCAACCGTGCTTGGTGATATCAAAGTGGGAGATAACGCGCTAATTGGTGCAAATGCAATTGTGACTAAGAACGTTGCTGCTGGGGCCATAGTGATGGGTCCAGCTGAACGTCATATGGCCAAGCAAGACCTAGCTGATCCAGAGCTCTGGTTTATCTAAGAACTGCTGATTTAAGCGTTAGGTCGCTTGCCGCCATTGGCTTTGCTCTTCTTGCGATCTCGCTTTTTTCGGGCCCGCTTGCTCATTAACACTCCTCGATAAGTGGGGAGATCCTCTCACAGTTGGCAAAGGTTAAGTAACCTGCCCCCGTGGCCACATTAGAGCAATTAATTCAACAGCACACCGAACTGTCAGCTGCCGCAACCGGACAGCTATCGCAGGTGGTCTCCGAATGGACGCTGCTTGCTGATCTGTCATTCTCAGATCTCTTACTCTGGGTGCCAAAGTGGAATGAATCTGGCTATCTCTGCGTTGCCCAAATCAGACCTGTTACGGCACCAACAAATATCAGCTCGGATTTAGTTGGAACTTTTCAATCTGAACGAAGACTAATTGCAGTTGATCGTGCCTTTGAGCAAGCTCAGATAGTAGAGCTGGATGAAATAATGGCCATTCCAATCAGCCAGAGCGGTAGCGTGATTGCAGTTGTTGAGCGACATCGCGGCCAACGCCAATCAGGCGAGTTAACTGATGCCTACCTTGCTGCTGCAAAAAGACTTTTTAAGATGCTGCAGCTTGGTCAATTTCCACCAAGCAGCAATACTTCAACTACAACTTCATTACCCCGAGTTGGCGATGGTGTGCTTTTATTAAACGCAGCTGGAGTTGTGCAATACGCCTCACCAAATGCCACCAGCGCTTTTAGAAGACTTGGCCTAGCTACAGATTTATTAAATACCGAGCTTGCTGCAACTGCTATCTCGTTGTTGCGCAAACTAGGTGTAGTTGATGAAGCAATTAATTTAATCACTAAAGGATCAATAGCTGGTGCAGCTGAGATAGAAAACAAGTCCGCCACAATTACGCTGCGCGCTTATCCATTCTTAGAAGCTGGCAGGCCAGATGGCGCGCTGATCTTGGTGCGAGATGTAACAGAGCTGCGCCGTCGAGAGCGAGCTTTGCTCACCAAAGAAGCAGCTCTTCGAGAAGCACATCATCGCGTAAAGAACAATCTACAAACTGTGGCTGCGCTGCTGCGCATGCAAGGCAGGCGATCAAGTGATGAAACTAAGCGAGCCTTAGCAGAAGCAGAGCGCCGAATTGAAGTAATTGCGTTGGTTCATGAAACTTTAACTCTCACTCCTGCGGCTGATGTTGGGTTTAATGCAATTGCAGATCGCTTAATTGGTTTATCTAGTGAGCTAGTTCCAAATGTTACTTCGATAACAAGACTTGGTGATTTTGGTAGCTATTCAGTAGAGGCCGCCATACCACTAGCTGCTGCACTATCTGAGCTGCTCCAAAATGCAATTGAACATGGTGACATCAGCAAACCAATTGAGCTGATAGTTGATGCTGCTAATCCAATTAGTTTTCAAGTAAAAAATCAAAGCTCAACTCGAGCTGCACATACTGAAGGGCTTGGCTTATCAATAGTTCGAAGCCTAATTGAGGGCGAGTTAGTTGGCAGGGTTGAGATCAGCAATGCTAATGGTTTGTTTCAAGTAAATATTTTGATTAATAACTAACTTATAAAAACAACAACGGCCCGCAATTACGGGCCGTTGTTGGGGAAACCTGTTTTACATTAACTGAGATGTTGCGCGAGTTCGAGCTGCACGGCGCTTAGTAGCGCGTCGCTCATCTTCGCTCATACCACCCCAGACGCCAGTGTCCTGACTTGTTTCGAGCGCCCATTCCAGGCAATCTTCAACAACAGCACAACGGCGGCAAACAGCTTTTGCAGCATCGATCTGAAACAATGCAGGACCAGTGTTCCCGATGGGGAAGAACAGTTCAGGATCCTCATTGCGGCATTCGGATTGGTGTCTCCAGTCCATACCGGTCCTCCTTTGAATCAAGTGTCGAGCGCTTGTGACGCTGTTCACAAGGTCTGTGCCAACAGCGACCCAGATCAATCAGGGATTGGGCCGCAAAAGGCGCGGAGGAGTAGATTCTCACAGATTGCCGGGCTCAGCAATAGGGTTTTACTGAGAATCACCCTAAAAGGGAGCAGCCCTCTAGGCTTAGTTCACCATGAAACGTCCGCTAATCCAGTTAATCCCTCCAGTTATGGCTGCAGCTGAGACCTTGCTGCTGCTGGTAATTGCAGCGATTACCCTGATTGGCTCGCTAGTTACTGGCGAATTTGAAACCCGGGTGCTGCTGCCTGAGCTGCTGCTTTATCTGATCTTTATTTTGGGAATGGCCGCTGTCACCCGTGGCTTATGGCGATTACTCAGCTGGGCTAAAGCACCCATGATTGCGGTGCAGTTAATCGCGATTGGTATCAGCTATGAGGATTTCTGGGGCTCAAGCGAGCTTGTTTGGAAGCTATTTGGCGTAACTTTGGCTTTAATAGCAGCAGCAGCAATTTTTTCAACAATCAAACTGCCCACAACATCTAAAAACTAAAAAGCTGGCCGGCAATAGCGCCCGACCAGCTTTTTAGTAATTTAATTATTTTTTAGTTGCCCAAAAAATTTCAGCAATCTCATCGATCTTTGATATCAAATTATCAGCAATCGCAACATCATTTGAGCCCTTGGTGCCAGCGGCACCTGCAAGCTTGGTTGCGTCATTAAACAATTGGTGCAAGTTTGGATACGCTTCAAAATGATTTGGCTTGAAGTAATCAGTCCAAAGCACCCATAGATGTTCTTTAACAAGATGTGAACGCTCTTCTTTGATTGAAACAGCGCGAGCTTTGAAATCTGAATCAGTTGAAGCTGCATATTTCTCCATGCAAGCTTTTACTGACTGGGCCTCAATTTTGGCTTGGGCTGGATCGTAAACACCGCACGGTAGATCGCAATGTGCGGCCGCAATAGTTGTTGGCTTAAATCCCATAATTACTCCTAAATGAGCTTGATGTAGGAGAGAATACCCCGATGAGCCCAGCAGCGAAACCGCAACCTTCAAGTTGGCTACGAATTGCGGTTAGCGGCGACTCCATGCTCCCTACCCTGCGCAACAACGACATGCTGCTGCTGCGGCGCAGCGATAGGTTCCGATCTGGCCAACTGGTGCTGCTTGAAGATCACGCATTTCGGCTCACCATTAAACGGCTCTCACATCAAATCCAAGACCAGTGGTGGGTAGTTGGCGACAATGTTGAGAACAGCATTGATTCGCGAAGTTATGGCGCAGTTTCAACTCATCAACTGCAGGCAGTTGTAATTGCCAGATATTGGCCAAGGCCCAAACTATTTAGATAGCGCGTTTTATCGCAGCAACAAAATCTGCAACATCTTTTGGCGTGGTATCCCATGCGCACATCCAGCGAACTTCATTTGTGTGTTCATTCCAAACATAAAACGGAAATTCCTGACTTACCTTCTCGCTAACTGATTTAGGCACCAGCGCAAACACAGCATTCACCTCAACTGGTTGGGTAATAGTGATGCCATCAATCTCGCTTACTTGTGCTGCCAGCAGCTGCGCCATCGCATTTGCCTGCTCAGCATTTTTTCGCCACAAATCATCAGTGAGCAGCGCAAGTAATTGCGCTGAGGCGTATCGCATTTTGCTATTTAATTGCATTAAAGATTTTCGCAGATGCTTTACTTGATCGCCAAGCGCTGGATTTAAAAACAAAACTGCTTCACCATTAATTAATCCATTTTTGGTACCACCAAAAGAGACTACATCAACACCAGCATCAGTTGTGATCTCCTTGAAGGATTTGTTAAGTGCAACTGCAGCATTGCTAAGGCGAGCGCCATCAAGATGTAAGAAGGCGTTATTAGCGTGAGCCACTTCAGCTATTGCTTTAATTTCTGCAACTGAATACACCGTGCCATATTCAGTAGATTGCGTAATTGATACAACTCGCGGCTGGGCATAGTGCTCATCCCCAGTTCTAATAAAGGCTGCTGCAACTAGCTCAGGTGAAAGTTTGGCATTTTTAGTTGGCAGATCAATTAGCTTGCAGCCAATAATGCGCTCAGGAGCGCCACCTTCATCAACATTTATATGCGCCCAGTTACTACAAATCACAGCTTCCCAGGGCTTTAACATCGAATACAGCGCTAAGACATTTGCTCCGGTGCCATTCCAAACTAAATAGGATTTAGTTGCTTCGCCAAATAATTCCTGAAATCGTGATTCCAACGCAGCAGTGAATTCATCTGCCCCATAGGCGCGCTGATGTTCAGAGTTAACCTCCCCAATTGCAGCTAGCACAGCTGGGTGGGCAGGGGCGTAGTTATCGCTGGCAAATGACCGCATTGCGAAATGCTAGGCGGTGCTGCCGAGCATTCTGGCAGCGGATAGGGCAAGGTGTGCTCATGGTCGATGCAGATTTCTTATCCCTACCGCTTTCAGCCACCGCTGACGCGGCAATAGCTGCCGCAACTGCGGCCGGCGCAAGCTATGTAGATGTCCGAATAGAGCGAACTCGCACTGGCGTGCTGCAACTTAGAGACGCTAAACCCGAGACTCAGACCGATGACTCAATATTTGGCATTGGGGTCAGAGTCATTGTTGCTGGCACCTATGGCTTTGCTTCGTCGCCTGAGGTATCGGCAGCAAGTGCTGCGCGCTTAGCGCAGAGCGCAGTTGCCATGGCAAAAACCAGCAAGCCGCTGGCCACTGAATTTGTTGAGTTAGCAGCTGAACCAACTTACTCAAATCAAATTTGGCGCTCTAGCTATCAGCTGGATCCTTTTGAAGTTCCAGATGCTGAGAAAATTGCACGATTAACTGAGTTGAGCAATAAGTTACTTGCATCACCAGCCGTAAATCATGCCCAGGCATACACGATGTTTGTAAAAGAGCAGAAATATTTTGCCAACTCAGCTGGCACTTCAACTACCCAGCAGCGAGTGCGAATGCAGACGCAGATCGAAGCGATCTCAGTTGGCGCACACGGATTTGAATCGATGCGAACCTTGGCGCAGCCAGCAGGTTTTGGTTGGGAATGGATGGGCAACCAGATTTGGAATTGGGATCAAGAAATAGCTGAGCTACCTGAACTTCTGGCAGGGAAAGTTGCCGCGCCAAGTGTTACGCCAGGTAAATATGATCTTTTGATCCATCCAAGTAATTTATGGCTAACAATTCATGAATCAATTGGACATGCAACTGAGCTAGACCGAGCGCTTGGTTATGAAGCTAATTACGCTGGAACTTCATTTGCCACCGTTGATAAATTAGGCAGCTTAAAATATGGCACGCCGCTAATGAATGTAACTGGCGATCGAGTAACTGAGCATGGATTAAGCACTGTTGCATATGACGATGAAGGTGTTGCAGCTCAACAATGGGAGATCATCAAAGATGGTGTGCTAGTTGGGTATCAGCTGGATCGACGAATTGCAGCTAAAGCTGGCAAAGATCGAAGCAATGGTTGTGCATTCGCCGATTCGCCAGCTCATGTGCCAATTCAACGCATGCCAAATGTTTCACTGCAACCAAATCCAACTGGACCAGATCTAGCTGGATTGATTGCTGGCATTGAAAATGGAATTTTAATTAAAGGTGATAAATCTTGGTCTATTGATATGCAGCGGTATAACTTTCAATTCACCGGACAGCAGTTTCATCACATTAAAAATGGCAAAATCGTAGGTCAGCTCAAAGATGTGGCCTACCAGGCAACAACCACTGATTTCTGGGGATCCATGGTGGCAGTAGGAGCTCCATCAACTTATGTGCTCGGTGGTGCGTTCAATTGCGGTAAAGGCCAACCAGGGCAAGTTGCTGCAGTTAGCCATGGCTGCCCAGCGGCGGTATTTCAAAATATCAATGTCCTAAACACCGTTGCGGAGGCTGGCGCATGATCACACCTCAAGAGATTGTTGAAAATATAATTGCAGCTGCTGATTATGACGATTGTGTTGTAATTGTTAACGAAGACACCTCAGCAAATCTGCGCTGGGCAAATAACACCTTAACTACAAACGGTGTGCTCGCTAATCGCTCAGTTACAGTGATTGCATTTGTAAACACTGCAGCTGGCATGGCAGCTGGAAGCATCACCCGAACTGATGTGCCAGCGGCGCAATCGAATGAAGTGGCAGCAGCTGCGAAAGCTGCCGCACTTGCAGCTGGAAAAGCTGAAGATGCAGCACCGCTGCTTACTAATGTGGTTGCAGGCGATTGGAACGCACCACATTTTCCAACTGGGCCAGCGGTATTTACCAAAGTAGCGCCAGATCTTGGGGCTATGTTTATTTCAGCTGCGCGAGATGGCATTGAATTGTTTGGTTATGCCGAACACACCCATGCCACATCATGGATTGGCTCTAAAGGTGGCATTCGTGTTCGAGAAGATCAGCCAGCAGGCCGAGTCGAGATGACTGGCAAATCTCATAACCGAACTCGCAGCACCTGGGAGGGTCGAGCAACTCGTGATTTTAGCGATTTGAGCATGGCTGAAATTGATGCTGCAATTCGTCAACGTCTTGATTGGCAGGGAAATAAAATTGATCTACCAGCTGGAAAATATGATGCAGTGCTGCCAAGCGGCGCGGTTGGAGATCTAATCACCTATATGGTTTGGAGCGCAGCTGGTAAAGATGCGTTTGAAGGTCAATCGGTGTTCTCAGATAAAAAAGGTGGCACCAGAATTGGTGAAAAATTCTCAAATGTTGCTTTAAATCTTTACTCAGACCCAACCTATCAGGGGCTTGAAAGCACAGCGCATGTTGAAGCGGCTGCCAGCAGTACTTTTGCAAGCGTATTTGATAACGGTCACGTAATTAGTAAATTCGAATTAATGAAAAATGGTGTGCTGCAAAACTTAATTAACACTAGAGCCAGCGCAAAACAAATGGGTGCAGATTTTGTGCCGATCTCAGATAACATAATTATGAGTGTGGATGGTGCAACGGCATCTGAAGCTGAGTTAATCAAATCAGTGAAGCACGGCTTATTAATTACCTGCCTTTGGTATATCCGAATGGTTGATCCAGTAACGCTGCTGCTAACTGGCTTAACTCGCGATGGGGTTTATTTGATTAAAGATGGCGAAGTTGTTGGTGCGGTAAACAATTTCCGCTGGAATGAATCACCAGTTGAGCTATTAAGCCGAATCATCGCCGCCACCCCAACTCAGATCACGCAGCTGCGTGAATGGGGAGATTATGTAGATCGAACGGCGATGCCAGCTGTGTTGTTTAAAGATTTCAACATGTCAACTGTAAGTCAGGCCTCTTAACTAAGCGCTTGATTTACTAAGTTGGCCTGTTCTATGTCGTGCAGCTTATGTGAACCAACAGCTGGTGAAGATGCGGCTGGTCGCGTGACTGGTCGAATGCCCCGATTTAGTTGAGCGGGGAATTCCAACCCAACAAATGGCCAAGAACCTTGATTTGCCGGTTCTTCTTGGGCCCAGACCAACTCAACATCATCTGGATAATGACTTAGCAACGCTGCAATCTCTGGTGCCGGCAGCGGATACAGTCGCTCCACTCGAACTAGCGCAATATCTGTAATGTTGCGAGTTTCGCGCTCGGTTAACATGTTGTAATAAACCTTACCTGAGCTAAACACCACTCGCTTTACATTTGCTTTGGTAACAGATGCATCATCAATCACTGGCTTAAATTCACCCGTTGTGAAATCAGCCGCCGCACTTGCTGCAAGTTTGCTGCGCAGCAGCGATTTTGGTGTAAAGACAATTAACGGCTTGACATGTGGCTGCAGTGCTTGCCAACGCAGCAAGTGGAAATAAGAAGCAGGCGTTGATGGATAAGCGACAGTCATATTGTCTTGTGCACATAAAGCTAAGAAGCGCTCAATTCGAGCTGATGAGTGATCTGGCCCTTGACCTTCATAGCCATGTGGTAGCAACAACACCACACGAGATGTCTGACCCCATTTTTGCTCACCAGAGCTGATGAATTCATCGATAATAGTTTGCGCACCGTTGGCAAAATCGCCAAACTGCGCCTCCCACATCACCAGCGCATCTTTATTTGCAACCGAATAGCCGTATTCAAATCCCATTACTGCGTATTCGCTTAACAATGAGTCATAGATATAAAGCTTGCCGGCATTTTCGCGCTTACTCATTTCCTTAAGCGGGAAATAGCTGGTGCCAGTTTGTTTATCAACAATCACCGCATGGCGCTGTCCGAAAGTGCCTCGGCGTGAATCCTGCCCTGAAATTCGAACCAGTCGATTTTCAAGCAACAGCGAACCAAGCGCAAACATTTCACCAGTTGCCCAATCAACAGCATCATCTGCCAACATGGCTGCTCGTTTTTGTAGCTGCGGCCAGAGTCTTGGGTGCGCTGTTACATTTGCTGGAAGCTCAATTTGGGTTAGCGCAATTTTGTCTAGTACTTCGCGTGACACCGCAGTTGCAACTGGATGCGGGAATGGCTGCAATGTGACGTCAGCAGTTTCAGCAATTCCAGTTGAAAGCTCTTCGCGGGTTTCAGTAAATACTCGCTCCAGTTGATCTTGGTAGTCCTTCAGCGCAGATTCAGCTTCTTCAACTGTGATATCGCCGCGACCAATCAGCGCTTCGGTATAAAGTTTTCGTACGCTGCGCTTGTTATCGATAATGTCATACATCAATGGCTGAGTTAGCGATGGATCATCAGCTTCATTATGACCGCGTCTGCGGTAGCAGATCAGATCGATGACAACATCTTTATTAAATTCCTGCCGGAACTCAAATGCCAGCCTGGAGATTCGAACTACAGCTTCAGGGTCATCGCCGTTCACATGGAAAATTGGAGCTTGCACCATGCGGGCAACTGAGGTGGCATAAGTTGAAGAACGTGATTCAGTAGGTGAAGTTGTGAAGCCAACTTGGTTATTGATTACCAAGTGAATGGTGCCACCAACTCGGTAGCCGCGAAGTTGTGACATATGCAAGGTTTCAGCAACTACACCTTGACCTGCAAATGCAGCATCCCCATGTAGCAAGATTGGCAGCACTGGAAAACCGTTTTCGCGATCTAACTGATCCATCTTCGCGCGGGTAATTCCCTCCAAAACTGGGTTCACAGCTTCGAGATGGGAAGGGTTTGCTGCTAGATACACCTTAACTTTTTCACCATTTGGTGCTTCATACTCACCTTCGGTGCCAAGGTGATATTTAACATCGCCTGAACCTTGCACAGACAGCTTATTTTTTGGCGCATCTTCAAACTCACGAAATATCTGCCCATAAGACTTGCCGGCAATGTTCGCCAACACATTTAGTCGACCTCGGTGCGGCATGGCAACAGTTACTTCTTGGACAGCTGAATTTGCCGCTCCAGACAAAATCGCATCCAATGATGCAATTGCGGATTCGCCACCTTCTAAACTAAATCGTTTCTGCCCAACGTATTTAGTTTGTAAAAAGTTCTCAAATGCTTCAGCAGCATTTAGCTTACGTAAAATTCGAAGTTGCTCCTCGCGCGGTGGCTTGGTATCAGCTCGTTCAATGCGATCTTGCATCCATTGCCGTTGAATTGGATCTGCAATATGCATGTATTCAACTGCAATTGAGCGGCAGTAGGCCTCGCGCAGAGTGAGCAAGATATCTCGCAGCTTCATAAATGGCTTTGAGCCAAAGCCGCCGGTAGGGAAACTGCGCTCTAAATCCCAGACCGAAAGACCGTGACTGGACATTCGCAGATCAGGATGCGTACGTTGTTTGTATTCCAGCGGATTGGTATCGGCAATTAGGTGTCCACGAGTTCGGTAAGCATGAATCAACGCCTGTACTCGAGCGACCTTATTAATGGCATCTTCATGATCAGCATCAACGTCGCTCACCCATAGATATGGCTTAAAGGTAATTTGCAGCGATTGGAATACTTCTTCATAAAAATCATGCTGACCAAGCAGCATCTCGCCAACAATTTTCAGGAATTCGCCGCTAGCAGCACCTTGAATAATTCGGTGATCATATGTTGAAGTAAGGGTTAAAATTTTTCCCACACCGTTGCGCGCTAATGCTTCGGTTGAGGCACCTTGCCATTCTGCTGGATAATCAAGCGCTCCTACACCAATGATTGCGCCTTGACCTTTCATTAGTCGTGGAACTGAGTGCACAGTTCCAATAGTGCCTGGGTTAGTCAAGGTAACTGTGGTGCCAGCAAAATCAGTAACTGCAAGTTTATTATCGCGAGCACGTCGCACAATGTCATCGTAAACAGCCCAAAATGTTGCAAACTCCATTGTGTCTGCAGCTTTGATATTTGGCACCAATAGCTGTCGAGAACCGTCTGGTTTTGCTAAATCAATTGCCAACCCAATATTCACATTTGGGTGCTTGATGATTGCGGGCTTGCCTTCATGTTCAATGTAGCTGGTGTTCATGCTTGGCAGCTTTGCCATCGCTTTAACAACAGCCCATGCAATTAAATGTGTAAACGAAACTTTGCCACCACGAGTGCGATTTAAATGTTCATTAATAAAGGTACGGTTTTCAATTAATAATGTAGCTGGAACTGTGCGCACACTAGTTGCAGTTGGCACACTCAAACTTTCTTCCATGTTTGTCACAACTCGACCTGCTGGACCACGCAAAATTTCAGGCTCAACAACTACTGGTGTTTCAGCAATTGGTACAGCAGCAACTATTGGTGCAGCAGGTTCGCTAAGTGAAACCTGTTCACTGATTGGCGTAATTGCTGGTGCTGGAATTACAACCCCATCTGTTTTGAGTTTTACCTCAGTGCGCTCACCTGGCACATAGTCGGTAAAAAATTCATGCCAAGCTGGATCTACGCTGCTTGGGTCGCGTAGGTATTGTTCATAGATTTCATCTACTAGCCATTCGTTGGCACCGAATGCAGCTAGGCGGGGGTCAACTTCTCTTGATCCAGTGTCAGAAGACACGATTTCTCCTGCGGTTGTGGCTGATGCCCGAAGCCTACCTGCTCTGCGGTGGCAACAATGCGGCAATCACTACAAGGTACTCCTATGACTTTACTTACAGACCTATCAGGCCAGGTAGCAATAGTTACTGGTGGCTCGCGCGGACTTGGTCGTCACTGCGCTGAGCAGTTAGCAGCTGCTGGAGCAACAGTTGTGATTATTGGAAAAAATCCAGATTCGGTGGCTAAAGCTACCAGCGAGTTAGTTGCTAAAGATTTAGATGTGGTGGGTTTTGCAGCTGACGTATCTGATTACGACCAGCTAGCGGCGGTGAAATCTGAGCTAGGAGTGCTCGCGGATGCCCAGATTTTAATCTGCTCGGCAGCTGTTATGGCAGAAAAAATTTCACGCACGCTTCGAACCACAAAAACTGAATGGGATCGGGTGCTAGAAACAAATTTAAACGGGGTGTTTCATGCCGTTTCGCTTTTTGTGCCAAGCATGGTTGAGGCAGGCTATGGTCGAGTGATAAATCTTTCCGCTTGTCTGAGCCGATTCACCGGACCTGGCTTAGGTGGGGGACTGGCGCCTTATCGAATTAGCAAAACGGCAGTGACCGCGTTAACGCGAAATCTAGCTGCTGAGCTGCAGTTTGGCGCTAAAAATGTCTTAGTAGATGCAGTGTGTCCAGGGCATATTCAAACCGACATGGGCGGGGCTGCTGCGCCGCGAACAATTGCGCAGGGCGCAGATACAGTGCTTTGGCTGGCAACTCGCGAGCAGAGCGATCAAACTGGGCTGCTTTGGGAAGATAGGGTCGTAGTTGACTTTTAAGGTGGCTTGGTGAGTAAAGCTAGATTTTTTGTGCTGGCCCAATTTGGCCTGCTTGCTGTGCTGGTTTTACTGCCAGTAGATGCTGCAGTTAACGCGCCTAATTGGTTTCGTGCTGTTTCGCTGACACTAATGGGCAGCTCCTTTGCCATTTTGCTTTTTGCTGTAATTGCGTTGCGCCCAGCGCTAACCGCATCACCAGTGCCAAGAGCAGATGCGCCGCTAGTGCGCTCTGGTATCTATAAATATGTTCGACATCCAATGTATACGGCTGTAATTGCAATTGGTGCTGCGATCATGTTTGGCAATCCAACATTTTTAACAATGGTGGTATGGGTAGCGCTAATTATCGTGCTGTTAAACAAGGCGCATTTTGAAGATACACTTTTATTAGCAAAGCATCCTGCTGCTAAAAATTACCAATTAACAACTGGTGCGTTTTTACCAAAGTTAAAAAAATCAAACTAAGCACTAGTAACTAGAAAAGAGAAATCCCTTGGCCGCTTTACTTGCGTTAATGGCAAGCGTCGCGTGGGGCGTTGCAGATTACATGGGTGGTATTGCATCTCGCAAAGCTGGACCATTACAAATTTTAGTTGTGGCATACCCTGCTGGTGCAGTAATTATCACGCTCGCTGCGGTAGTTGTAATTCCAGGTGAAATCTCTGCTGCCGCGCTGGCCTGGGGAGCAACAGCTGGACTTATTGGAGCAATTGCAGTTGCGCTGCTTTATGTTGCACTTAGCCGTGGCCCGATGGGAATTGTTTCACCAATTACAGCAGTTATGTCAGGTTCAGTACCACTTGCAGTGGGTGTATTTCGAGGTGAAACTTTAACTCCACTTGCAATTACAGGTGTGGTGCTGGCAGTTTTTGCAGTAATACTTGTTACTAGAGAAAAAAGTGAGCATCGAAAAGTTCGACTAAGCACAGTATTTATCTCGATCGCCAGCGGAACTGCAATTGGGCTTTACTTGTCTGCGCTAGGTTCAGCGCCAGCTGATTCAGGGATCTGGGCTGCCACAGTTGGTAGATGGACCTCATCGATATTAGTTGCGATTGCGGTATTTATTTTTATGCGCAGTTTTACCAAAACTAATTTTCCATGGCAGCTTGCAATTATTTCTGGATTTTTAGATGCGGGCGCAAATGCAGTTTTTCAGCTTGCAAGTCAACGTGGCCTGTTGGCGGTAGTTGCGGTGCTTGGTTCGCTGTATCCGGCAACAACTGTGCTGCTGGCAAGATTCTTATTGCATGAGCGATTAATTCGCATCCAGCTGCTTGGGGTGTACCTGGCATTTGCTGCTGTCGCCGCACTTGCGCTGGGCTAAAGCGCATTTGTCGGCTATTACTGCCAGAATAACCAGATGGATATCACTTTAATTGCCCTAGTTGCTGCTTTGGCAGTGATTGCTGTCTTGGCAGTGCAGTTAATCAAACAGCGTCAAGGCAGCGGGGCATCAGCAGCTGAAGTTATGAATATCGCCCAAACCGTGCTTGATCGGCATGCCACCAAGCTAACTGAAACTGCAGCGTATGAACGTAATCGGTTAAAAACCGAAGATGAAGCTAGGCGAACTGAATTTAACTTATTATTAAAGCCGCTCACTGAGAACTTAGAAAAAGTTGAATCCAAGCTGCAATCGCTAGATAACCAACGCGCTGAACTAAAGCAGCAGCTTGATAATTACCGTGATCTAGGTAAAGAACTAAATGAAAAAACCTCTCAACTCAGCAGCGCACTTCGTCGACCAGAAGTACGAGGCCGCTGGGGTGAGATGCAGCTACGCCGATTAGTTGAGATTGCGGGCATGGTTGATTATGTAGATTTTGAAGAGCAACTAACTTTTATCTCAGATGATGAACGATTGCGACCAGATATGGTGGTTAAGTTAACTCAAGGCGGACAAATTGCAGTTGATAGCAAAGTTCCGCTAGATGCTTATCTTGATGCCGTCACCTTGCAAGGCCCAGAGCGCGATACGGCAATGGAGCGAGTTGCAAAACAAGTAAGAACTCATATCAAGCAATTATCCGAAAAAGAATATTGGCGGGAGCTAGATAAGTCAGCAAACTTCACGGTGATGTTTATTCCTATTGAAGGCGCGTTTCAAGAGGCTGTTGGTATTGATCCTGGAATTGTGGAATATGCAGCGGAGCATAAAATTGCAATTGCAACGCCATTCACATTACTTGGGATGCTGCACACCATTGCGCGATTAGAAACGCAGTTTCAAATTGCCCAGAAAATTGATTCCTATTTACAAGAAGCACGAAAACTACATAAGCGGGCAAGTGTTTTTGCAGATCATTTAGGCAAAGCTCAAAAATCAGTTTCAAGTGCGAATCGCCATATTGATAGCGCTGCTAGATCTTTTGATCGAATGTTTATGAAATCAATTGAGGATATGAATTCGCGTGCGATAGCAAGCGGAGTGGAAGAGGCAGATACAGATCCGCTACTAGAAATTCCAGCTGCAGATTATGATGAAGAATAATTAACGCAAGATTTGTCTAGCAGTGCGATCATAAGTTAAGTAGTTCCAGGCCCAATCAATTACAACTTGTAGTTTGTTGCGGCCACCAAGTAGATATGCCAGGTGCAGGCCAAGCCAGGCGAGCCAGGCAATGAAGCCGCTGAGCTTGATCCCATTTGCTGCCACAACCGCATCAGAGCGACCAATAGTTGCCATTGAGCCTTTGTCTTTGTATTTAAATCCAGCAACATCTGGCTTAATTAAAAACTTAGCAATGTGTCTGCCCATCTGCATAGCAACAGGCGCAACCATCGGCAGCGGCTTTCCATCAGCATCAAGAAACGCGGCTAAATCTCCAATAACAAACACATTTGGAAATTTAGCTGCTGCTGGTCGGCAATGCTCATCAATCACAATTCGATCATCTCGACGTGCAGCGATATCCATGCGCTGAGTTAGCAACGAGCTAATCGCGTTGCCCTTTACGCCAGCTGTCCAGATTGTAAGTTCAGAATCTAATAATCGTCCACCTTTTAAACTCACATCTTGTTTGGTTACTTCAGCTACCTGCGCATCAAGTAATACGTTGACGCCGCGGCGCTCTAAATCTCGCTTTGCAATTGCCGATAACGAGCCTGGAAACATACTTAAAATAACGCTACCAGCTTCAACCAACGTTACGCGCAGCGGCGATGGTCCAAGTTCTGGGAAATCTTTATGCAGCACTCGTGAAAGCTCAGCTAGGGCACCGGCTAACTCAACTCCAGTTGGGCCGCCGCCAACAATGACAATTGGAACTGGTTGTTGGTGATATCGAGCTGCATTTTCAAGCGCTCGCATTACGTTAGATCTAATAATTAAAGCTTCTTCAATATTTTTCATGCCAAACGTAAATTCCTTTACGCCCTTAACACCAAAATCCGCTGTGATTGAACCCGCTGCGATGACAAGCTTGTCGTATTCGATTCGCTCACCTGATGCCAACACCACTCGGTTCTGGTCAAACTCAACATCAATTACGGTATCTAGTAAAAATTTAGCTTTACGATTTCGAATCGCTGCTCGAGCAGGATGGGCAATTGATTCAGCAGTTAACCCTGCTGATGCCACTTGATACAGCAGCGGTGAGAAGGTATGGAAATTATGAGAGTCAATCAGCGTAATATCAAAATCAGCATGTTTGGCAGCTTTAATAAATGCCAATCCACCAAAGCCAGCACCAATCACGACAGTTTTTAATTTGGCAGCAGGCGTGACTGTCATGCGGCCTCCTGAATTAATTGGTACTGCGCGGTATTAGGGAATCAAGTGTATTGGCTCTAAGGTCTGTTGGCATGAGCAAAACAGGCAGAGCCTCACGGGGCATATTTGCACTTACTGCAACCGTGCTTTGCTTTGCAGCCGCATACCCTGGCATCATTGCAGCTCAAGCTAATTTCTCACCTGCTCCACTAGTGCTGCTGCGGGCATTAATTGTTACCTTGGCACTTATTGGCTTGGCGATCGCTATGCAAATTAGCATGCGAATCTCATGGCGAGACTTAGCAGTTGCCAGCGTGCTTGGCCAGCTGGGAATATCAGGGTTTCAATGGCTGCTCTATGAAGCCCAACAAGTTTCAAGCGCTGGAACTGCATCAACAATTGTGAATATGGCGCCAGTAATTACGTTAATTGCTTCAGCGTTGATCTTAAAAGAGCAGGTATCAGCAAAACGTTGGCTTGGCGTTTTAATAGCAGTGATTGGCGTTGTGGTGTTGGGGGGTTCTGGTGCTACCACAGATTTCTCTGGGGTGCCGCTATTAATTGTGGCAGCGGTGGGATTGGGCTTGTATTCAGTTTTTCTCAAACCACTTGTGCTCAAATATCATCCGCTCTCAGTTACTTTGCATGCCACTTGGCCAGGCGCATTGGTATTTGCTTGGAGCGGGCCAGTTTTGATAAGCGAAATCAAATCTGCCCAGCTAACAGCTTGGCTTGGAGTTATGGTGCTGGCGTTAGTTGTTTCAGCTGGCGGCTATGTGGCATGGGCGCGAGCTGTTCAGCTACTTGAGGTATCAAAAGCTGCCATTGTTTATTACTTAGTCCCACCGGTAGCTGTGCTGTACACCTTTATTTTGTTTGGCCAACGGCCGCTGCCACTAGAGTATTTAGGAATTGTGATTGTCATTTTTGGAGTAGCGGTTGCTATGAGCAAAGGCAAGTTAAATGATTAGCAATGTTGACTCAGCTCTGCTTTTAGTCAATCCAAATGCAGGCGGGGGAAAAGCTTTACGTGCCGCTGCATCAGCAATGCACCAACTTGAAACCGCAGGGATAAAAGTTAGAAAACATATCTCCAGCAGCCAGCTAGATTTGGTAGATGCAGTTTCAGCTGCAACTGAGTCGCGCATCTATTTGTTAGCAGGAGATGGCTCATTGCGGGCAGCCGCTGAATTAATTGTGAAGCAACAGCTTGATATTCAACTTGTCCCACTGCCTGCGGGCAGAGGGAATGATTACTGTGCTGCTATTGGAATCGATTCAAATATAACTAGAGCAATAGCTAAATCTTTGTTAAATCCGGAACTTTTGCATTTGGATGTTATGAGCATAAATCAAAAAACGATCGCACTTGGTGCGGTCAGCATCGGATTAGATGCTACCGCAGCTCGGATAGCTCTGGAGATTCAAGATCGAGGTATTAAATGGTTGCGTGGCGCTCCACTTTATTTAGTTGCTGCTATTAAGGCATTGGCTAAATGGCAGACTGCCCAAATAGTGGTTCAGTTAGATGATGGCGAAGTTGACTCAAAAGATATTTGGCTTTTTGTAGTAAGTAACTCAGGCCAATTTGGTGGCGGTATGAAAATTTCTCCATATTCCAATTTGCAAGATGGATTATTGGAAGTAGTGTCAGTTGGAAGAGTTTCTAAACTAGATTTTTTATTTACACTGCCAAAGGTATTTAGCGGCAAACATCTAAACCATCCAAAACTTCAATTAATGACTATGAGAAAAGTATTAATCGAATCAAAGCTTGATCTGATGGCTTTTGCAGACGGGGAACCAGTTGGTCAAACTCCGCTGAACATCGCGGTGCTGCCAGCGGCATTAAAAATTATTAAATAACAAATGGGTGGCAGTTACCTACCACCCATTTGGACGAGTTGAGACTTCCGCGATTCGCCCGCGGTCTCCTGCCCCCGCTGAGCTAATCAAACTATTAATCCGCAACAAACACAATTCGAGAGGCTACTTTTTAAAAAGCGCTGGGCAATCTCTAAAGTAAAGGTTGAGAGATAAAAAAATAAATATTTTTAGGTATTGACAATTTAATTAAATCGGAGTTGTCTATGGCTACGTGTTAAACGGAGTTACCGACCCGCCTTGGTGGGGGTAGATCCCGCGAATAACTTAATCAATCAACCTACGTTCCTTGGCAACAAGTTGAGCGTAAACCGGGCGAAGTTATTCGAGTTGAGAGCGGAAGCTCTCACGCAGTTGCAACTGGCTTTATAGCTTGGATCGCAACGAGGCTAATGCGGCAAAACCCCCTCGGGCGAATCGAGGGGGTTTTGTACTTATAGCAACCTTACTTTTTTACGCACAGGAATTCATGGATTGAACGCCCAGCTTCTTGCGCGCGTCGTTCGAATTTTGTAATTGGGCGCCAATCTGGCCGCTGCGCGAGCTTGGTTACTTGCAGTTGAGTTGTGGCAGCTAGGACTCGCTCCATCTGAACCCCATAATCAGGCCAATCTGTGATCGTATGAAATTTGCCGCCTGATTTAAGTTTGGTTAGAAGAAAGTCAACAATCTCAGGATGAATGATTCGTCGGTGATGATGTTTTTGTTTACGCCATGGATCTGGAAACCAGATTCGGAATTCATCAACGGAATTATCAGCGATAGATTCAGCGATCACTTCTAATGCGTCACGCACAACAACCCTAATATTTTTTATCCCTGCTTCATCTGCTTTGAAAATCATGCTACCGACCCCAGGTGTGTGTACCTCTAAACAAACTAAGAAATCTGCTGGATTAGCTTGCGCATAGGCCAAAGCAGCTTCACCCATTCCGCTACCAATCTCAATAACAATTCGGTGATCTGGTGCCAGCTCATCGAAATTCCAATCGCCAATTGGCATTAAGTATTTATGAACTAAATGCTCAAGCGCATATTTAGCTCCAGTTGATGGCCGTGAACGTCTGGGATGAAAGGTTCGAACATTAGTTATCACAAAAGAAGCTTCCTTCGCATAACCGCAACTGCATGATTGCTAACTTCAGCATCTCGAATGAATTCCCATCCCATGGCCTGATACCAACTAAGTTTTGATTCGGTGTAACCAAAAACTTCACGATAGCCAAGTGTAAAGGCTTGATCAAGCAGCGCATTTACGATCTGCGTTCCGGCTCCATGTCGCCTAAATTTTGGGTTTACATATATCGCAGCTAACCACGGACCTGCTTCAAGTGTGTTGGGCAGCTCATCATCTGCAACAAGTGAGCCAATTCCGATTAAATTTGAACCCTGCATTGCCGCAACCGTGAATGGCAGACTGTTATTAAAGTCACCTGTTTTATATAAATTCAGATACCACTGCATAGTGTCAGCTGGAAAAGTATCTCGCCAGGCCTTGATGCTCCAAGCTGCAGCAACTGACCGAAGTTGGCGATCTGGCGGAATTGGTAGCACTGAGATTGGACCCATGGCTTGATCTTCCCAAAGATGCGCAAAGATTTGGCTATGGCCAGCTCGGGTTTTGTGTATCCACCTCCATCTGATGGGAAACCCTTCAGATTAGTGATGGGGCTGCGCAATCTGGCTGCGGCGGATTGGATTGAAAGCGGGCCTGAGCTAACAGCCCAATTAGTGGAGCGACAAGGCTTAATAGCCAAAAATCGAGCAGCTGTATTTGCCGAGTTGCCAGGCTTTGAACAGCCAGTTCGGGAATTTTCAGAACTTATTAAAAGTAATCTAAACCAGTTCCACTCAGATAGGTATGACTTTGCAGCAGCTGATCTAGTTCGTCACCGAGAAACTGGGTTTGAAGTTGATCTTGCAGCCGATCATCCATTTATTCAATTGGCAAAAATAATTGGTGAAGATTTATGTCTAATCTCAAAAGTAGATCAGCGCTGGGTGCTAACAGCAGCTGCGGTGATTTATCCATCAAGATGGCTGCTCGCTGAAAAGCTTGGCAAAAGTTTAGATCAAATCCACGAACCGGTGCCAAACTATAAAGATTCATTGCAGCCAGCTATGGAGTTAACTTTTGATAAATTAAATCCGGCCAGGCAGGTGTGGCGACTTAATTGGGCGCTGCACGCTCATCCGCAGCTGCATCAGCCAGTTGCAACCAAAGCTACCGCTGACCCAGCAAATTATTGGTGGCGAACAGAGCGACAAACGCTGACTAAATTAGTAAAAACTGATCATGTGCTTTTCACTATTCGTAACCGCATCGAACCCTTAAGCCAGATCTTGCAGCGCCCAGCTGAAGCGCAAGCTTTCGCCCAAACCTTAGCTTCGATGAACTCAGACACAATTGCGTATAAGGGTTTGAGCTCAGATCATCAAAAAATAGTTGATTATTTAATGAGCGGGCAGATTAACTAAAAGCTCAGCTGCGGCATTGATCTCTTGCAGTTGCACTTGATTCAAAGCATGACTTGGGTAATGATCAACTGAATCTGCAAATGGATCAGCTAGTAATTTAACTCCAACTAGTTCTTGTAAAACTGCCTGACCACAAATTGGCGAATATACGGCGTTGTAGCCACCCTCATGCGTCATCACAATCCGGCCAGCTGCCACCTGATTTGCAACCTGCATTAACTTCTTAGTCAAAGTTGCATAGCCATTAGCGGTTAGCAGCATTCTGCCTAGCGGATCAAAAACACAAGAATCAAAACCAGAGGCAACAAAAATTAATTCTGGTTTAAATTTCAGCAGCGCTGGGATTACAACGTCTTCAAAAGCTTTCTCGTATCCGGCGTTTCCAACTCCTGCAGAGAGTGGAATGTTCAAGTTGGTGCCAGCAGCAACTCCACTTCCAATTTCATCTCGTAGTCCGCTGTCATGTGGGTAGAGTCGATCTTGATGAATTGAGATGGTTAGCACATTTGGATCATCATAGAAAATATCCTGGGTGCCATTGCCGTGATGAACATCCCAGTCAACCACTGCGATTCGAGAAACCCCATATTTTTGCTGGGCATATTTTGCTGCGATCGAACCGTTGGCAAATAAGCAATATCCCATACCAAGATCTGCAACCGCATGATGCCCAGGTGGCCGAACTAGGGCATAGCCGTTTGTAATTTCATTTTTCATGACAGCATCAACCATTTGCAAAATGCCACCTACACCTAAAGTGGCAATCTCATAGCCACCTTTACCAAACGGGGTAGTTAAATCTCCAGCATCACCACCAAGCCGAGATTCAGATTGAGATTTGATGTAATCAATATGGCGTTGAGTGTGTACCAGCCTGAGCTCAGCTTCAGTGGCATGCCTTGGTTCAATTCTGATTAAATGCTTGATCAGACCAGAAACCACAATGAGCTCATGAATGCGACGCTTGGCGTCAGAATGTTCATAGTTGTAGTAGGGCTGTAGCCCTCTGGCAGGATCTGCTGGAGCATCTCCAACAAAAGTGCCGGTGTCATGCCAGCCAAAAACTTCGTGATAAAGATATCCAGTTTTCATGTTTACCTAGTAATTATTCGTGGATAGGAATCAGTAACCATTGCAAATGCATAACCGGCAACACGATTGATATAACTAATATATCCAACAATGAATTTTTGCCCGCTTCCTGAGTATTTGCCTGTAATTAAAATTGTAATCCAATTGAAAATCACGACAGCATAAACACCAGCAGTTGCAAGTACAATGACTACATAATGTGGCAGGGCTAAAATCCATTTAACTAATGGCAGCCACCGATTTATATTTTTACCCTCTGCAATATCTGGAAGCACAACACGAACTTTCAGGTCAACTATAAAATTTGGATAGGCGTCGGTTAGCAAAAAAAGATAGGAGTTTGCTTTGGTTGCAAACTCTAAAATTCCATGGGTAAATGCAATCATCCAGATGGGGTAAATTCCGAAAATCACAATCACAATAGCTAGAAGCACTGGCAACACTCCAGTACCCTCATGTGATGGCGTGATCAGACTTACTAAAAATATCGCTGGTATTGCAAGGATTGGTCGAAATAAAGTGGTCAGCCGATTTCGCTTACCCAGCTGTGGATCTATGAATGTTTCAACTTCAGTTCGCACCTGGACCTCGTTCCTTATTGAGCAACAGCAGCCTACTGGCAGGGGTGGAATTTGAGAATTATGACAGCGGGGAATATGGTTGCGGTATGGCTGACTTTTCATTTGACATTGTAAGCAAGGCAGACCGCATGGAAGTTGATAATGCGGTAAATCAGGCAATTCGAGAGATTGCTACTCGGTTCGATTTTAAGAATACGGGCGCTGAAATTGAGCACACCGCGGATAAAGTAAAAATAACAGCAGATACCGAAGAGCGCTGTAAGGCGGCGCTGGATGTACTAAAAGATAAATGGGTTAAGCGACAGTTATCCCTTAAGCAACTTGATACAACAGAACCTGCGCTATCAGGTAAAACGTACTCAATATCAGCCACCATTAAAGAGGGCATCTCAAGTGAAAATGCTAAAAAGGTAAGTAAATTGATACGAGATGAAGCTCCAAAATCAGTGAAGTCACAAATTCAAGGTGATGAACTGCGAGTTTCAAGTAAAAGTAAAGATGATTTACAAGACACAATGACGCTAATAAAAAATAGTGATTTTGATTTCGCTGTGCAATTTACAAATTTTAGATAATTAAAACTTTATCTTAAATTCAAGTTCAACATTTTCACCACTAGCTAACACTTGATTGCGCTCAAGCTCGATTGCATTTGGTGGTGCAGACTGCGGCTCAACGCAGAGTGAATCAGCAGGAGCTGAATAAATAACCCAGTATGGAGAGTTGCTTTCTAGTTTGAGCTTTACCAGCTCTCCCCAGCTCAGCTCAATTCCAGGGTTTTCTCCAATAAAGCAGTCGTCCCAAGGTAGCGGCTTAGGGGTAGATATAGTTTTAGTTGTTACTTTTCCTTCATCACGCACATACATCTGATCAAAGCTTGCAGTTAATTGAATTTCTTGGTTGTTGATATGTTTACGAAACCAAGGATGAAATCCGATCCAGGCTGGCATAGCATCAAATGCGGTCAATTTCATCTGCATACTAATTTCATTCTCTAGCAATAAGAAATCTTGTCGCAGCTCTCCACGAAATGGCCAGCCAGCAGAAATTGTTGTTTGAAGCTCAATTTTATTAATGGAATGATTTAGAACGTCCCAAGATTGATAAATTGCAGTTCCATGAATCGCATGAGGTGGATCTGCTAATTCAAGCTGGTGCTGCTCACCATTAAATTCAAATTTCCCATTTCTGATCCGACCAGCATATGGCGCCATGGGAAAAGATCCATAACCAAATATTGAGTTATCTGTGTTGAACTTTTCATCCCGAAGAATTTCAAAACCATCAATAATTATTGAAACAATCCTGCCGCCATCAACTGGGTCAACTACAATAAGTGACCTGTGATTACTTAGCGTCAGTAATTGGCTCAAGCGTTCGCTTCTGGTAGAAATGATTTATATGCCGCAAATGCTCTAGGCCCATAAACAGTGCCAGGGCCGCCCATCATCTGGATACAAACACCAATTAACTCTGCTACCTCGGCTGCCGAAGCACCTTTAGTAACCAGCCCTCTGGCATGTGATGCGATGCAACCATCACAGTGGCTTGCGATTGCAACTGCCATTGCAATTAACTCTTTTGTCTTCGCATCAAGTGCACCAGGATTTTGTGCTGCGGCTGATAACTTGCCAAAAGCCTCATATACCTCAGGGATATAACCTCTTAATTCACGGCCTAGTGGAGTGAGCTCGGCTAAAACATCACGGCCGTGAGCATGAATATGATCTTTAGGTTCAGTCATGGCTTGATTCTAGATCCATTTATAGGTTGACCACTATCTTTTACTCATGACAGGTCCTGCGATTTCAGCGATTGCCGCCGCTATCGAGCAGTGGTATCCAGTTGAACTTGCGGCCGAATGGGATCAGATTGGGCTAACTGTGGGGAATCCCAGTCAGCCTATTAATACTGTGTTGCTAAGCGTTGACATCACAGAAAAAGTTTTAAAACAAGCCCAAGAGCTTGGTGCTGGTTTAATCATCTCTCACCACCCTGTTTTTTTGCCAGAGGTTTCTGATGTTGTGGTTCTACAAAATATTTCGCGAATCATTCATGCAGCTGCAGAGAATCAGATTGGTCTCTACGTTGCACACACAAATACCGATGCTGCCATCGCTGGGGTATCTGATGCAATTATGAGCGCGCTGGGAGCTGAAACTGAATCCTCGATCTCTGATCCGACGCAGAAAACTGGAATTGGCCGAATTGGCTCGCTTCAAAATGTTATGCAGTTGGATGATTTTGCAAAATTAGTGGCACAGGCATTGCCTGAAAATCATTTTGGCGTAACAGTTGCAGGGGATCTTGCCAAACCGATTACGCGCATAGCAGTGTGTGGCGGAGCAGGGGCGTCGCTGCTACCTGAAGTCGCCATGCTTGATGTTGACGTATACGTAACGGCGGACCTAAAACACCATGCTGCACTGGATCACCTTGCAAACAGTGAAATAGCACTGGTCAATGTTTCCCATTGGGCAAGTGAGTGGCTATGGTTAGCCACGATAGCTAAAAAACTAAATCAGGAGTTCACGCAGGTGAAGACCATTGTTTCAGAAATTTGCACAGACCCCTGGGTTGCTCATTATGAATCTGGATCGCGCCCATGAAGGCTGCCAAAGATCAACAACTTAAGCTGCTCGAGCTGCAGCAAATTGAAACGATAATTGATCAATTGAACTACAAGGCTAAACACCTGCCTGAAGTTAAAGAGCTGGATTCAGCACGAGCTGCTTTACCAATTGCTGAAAATGAGTTGATTAATCGAAAAACTACGGTTGCAGATTTGCAGGTTTTAGTAAAGCGAGCCGATGCTGATGTTGAACAAGTTCGAATTCGAATTGAACGAGATAGCGCTTTAATTGATGGCGGAACATTGTCTGCTAAGGATATCGTCAATATGCAGCATGAACTAGAAACCCTAAAACGTCGCCAACTTAACCTTGAGGATGAAGAACTTGAAATTATGGCTCAAGTTGAACAAGCTCAACTTGAGGTAAATAAGTTCGATGCTGAATTTGAATCGGCGAAGTCAAGGCTTAATGTTGCAGCTGCGGCAGCGGATGCGCTGCTAAAAGAAATATATGCAGAAAAAAATGCTAAACAAATCCAGGCTCAAGAATTACGTACACAACTAGATACTGAGCTACTTAAGCTGTACGACAAAATCAAATCTGATCAAGGTGGAGTTGGGGCAGCTGCCCTTAAAGGTAAAACATGCGAAGGCTGTCGCATTGAAATAAGTGCTACTGATTTAGCTGTTATAAATTCAGCAAGTCCTGATGATGTTATTCGATGTGATGAGTGTCGAAGAATTTTGGTTAGGTAATGCCAAAATTTATTGCTGAAGCTGATGGTGGCTCAAGAGGGAACCCAGGTCCTGCAGCTTATGGTGCGCTGGTAAGAGATGCTTCAACCTTTGAAGTTCTTGCAGAAGCAAAAGAGTATTTGGGAACTCAGACAAATAATTATGCCGAGTACAGCGGTTTAATAGCCGCACTGGAGCTGGTTAAACAACTTGATGCAGATGCAACAGTTGAAGTGCGAATGGATTCAAAGTTAGTAGTAGAACAGATGAGCGGTAATTGGAAAATTAAACACCCAGGGCTGCGTCAGCTTGCACTGAAAGCTAAAGCGATACTTCCACATGACCAAGTTACTTATAAGTGGATTAGGCGAGACGCAAATTTCGATGCAGATTTGCTGGTAAATCAAGCACTAGATAGTTATAACATCTAGGAGATGTAATGGAGACTAAAAAATTCACAACAGGTCGTGGCATGGCAATTATGCTGTTGGCAACTGGGACTGGACATTTTTTATTTCCAGCCCAGCTAGATGCGATTGTGCCACCGCTTCTCCCTGGTGATCCAAGGGTTTGGACCCATTTAAGTGGCCTGGCTGAAATAGTTGTTGCGCTGATGCTGCTGGCGCCCCTTTCCATGAAAGTAAGAAACCAGAATTTAAGACTAATTGGTGCCTGGTTAGCTCTTGCACTTTTTGTTGCGGTTTATCCAGCAAATATTTATATGGCAATAGATTATTCTGATCGAGAATTTTCTGAGCAAATTGTTGCCTACCTGAGGTTGCCACTTCAGTTCGGACTGTTTTATTGGGCTTGGGCAATTACCAAGGATATTAAGCGCCATCTGCTTCAGTTAGAAGTTAATTAGCCAAGGAATAATGATTCAGGCAAATCTGCCAATGCGGTCATAAAAGATAAAAGGCAGTAAGCACAGAGATTTAACATTTGGTAGAGCAGGAAATTTTTAAACTCGTTCATACAAGCAAAGTAATCTCAGAAATTTTTCTACTTATTCAACATCATTATGATTTAAATAAGATCATTGAACTTATGTAAGCCAGTGAAAGTGTAAGCCAGTGAAAGCAAAAAGTGTGACCACACCAGCGAAGGATTTATTAAAGGCCCCACCTTGAATTTGCCATTTATTAGGGGACCCAACGTGGTTTAGGACTTTCAGCGCGACGACCCCGTGCGGCTGGGCTTTTGCAACTCTATTGCATCTTGCTGGGGCAAGGCGCTTGTGCTAGGTTTATTTAATCCCGTACGGGGTAACCTTCTAGAGGAGTTAAATCAATGGTTAAAAAATTCCTAGCAGCATTCTTTGTTTCTGCGCTAGCCCTAACTTTGGGTCCGATTGCCCCTTCATCAGCAAAAGAGAAAGAAATTACTTTAGCTCTGTGGGATGAAGTTCAAAAGCCAATTATCCAACAATCGATTGACAAATTTAACAAAAAGTTTAAAGGAAAGTACAAGGCATCAATTGCCCAAACTCCTTGGGGAGAATTTTGGACCAAACTTGATGCAACAATGCCAACTCGTAGCACCCCAGATGTAACTTGGATGAATGTATTTTTACCTAAGTACGCAAACGGAAAAGTGCTAGAGCCACTAGGCCCGTACATTAAAAAAGATAAAAAGTTGAAGATGAATCAGTATGTTCCTGGTCGTGTAGCAGCATTTAATTACAATAATGAACAGTGGGCGCTGCCAAAGGGCATGGACGCTGTGTTTGTTGCTTACAACAAAGAGATTTTTGACAAATACAAAGTTTCTTATCCAAGAGCAAATTGGGACCGAAAGAGCCTGCAGGCCATCACCAAGCTGCTTCGCACCAAAATGGATGCAGCTGGTGCAACATCAGAATATCCACTAGCAATGGAACTCGACCTTCAGCCTTCCACGGCTAACTTCCTAGCTCAAGATGGTGCAGACTTTGTGACTCTGGATAAGAAGAAAACTCTTGCAGGCACTCCTACCGGAATTGCCACCTTCCAGTATGTTGTTGACTTAATGGACTCAAGAAGAATGGCACCATACACAGTATTGTCTGAAACTAAAGCATCTGACTTATTCATATCTGGCAAAGCCGCGATTATTTTTGTTGGATCATGGAAAGCTAAAATTTTGGAAAATTCCAGTCTGGGTAAAGCCAAAAAAATTGGCCTAGTTCAGCAGCCAAAAGGCAAAATCCATAACTACAGCGTTGCTGGTGGTTTGGGTTATGCAATGGCAAAGAACTCCCAAAATAAAGCTGGAGCGTGGGAATTGATTAAATACCTAACTGGCCGTCAGTCCATGACTAACGAGGCTCTAAACGGTATTGAGTTCCCAGCGCGACCAGACGCTCAACGTGCTTACGCTCGTGGATTCGAGAATATAGATCCACAAGTGATTTTGGCTGCAACAAGAACTGCAGTTCCTTACCCTCACAATGGCAACCCAGCTTCTTTGTTGCCGCTGCAAAATGCCATCGCACTTGCATATTCGGGTAAAGCTCCAGTTGCTGAAACCATTAGAGCGGGTGCGGCAGCTACCCAAAAACTTATTGACGAGCTCAATAAGTAGTAGCCATACGCTCTAAGCTTTGCAAAGAAGTGGGTAATTCCCTAATATGAGAGTTACCCACTTCTTGTGTTTAAATTGAAAGGACTGTGGTGAATAAACACCGCGAAGCACTCACGGGGTATCTTTTCATCGCACCGCTCTTTCTTGGCTTGGCCGTCCTGTTCCTTTATGCATTTGGGCAAAATATATTTCTTAGCTTTAATGATGTAGGTGTTTTTGGAGAACGCACTTTTGTTGGACTGGAAAACTTTAGAGAATTACTCCAAGATCCAGTTTTTAAACGTGCGCTTGGAAACACTTTTTTCTATACCGGTCTTGGTGTACCTCTGATAGTGTCCATTTCAATTTGTTTGGCTTGGCTTCTTAACCAGAAAATTAAAGGCCAGGTCTTTTATCGAACGGCTATATTTATCCCAGCAATTACGTTACCAGCAGCCATTGGACTGCTTTGGCGCTGGCTGTATAACTCTCAATACGGTCTTATTAATTTTCTGCTAGCAAAAGTTGGAATAGAACCAAGAGCCTGGATCAGCGACCCAGATATCGTAAGATGGTCAATATTAATTGTCCTAGTTTGGGCATCAGTTAGTTACATGGTTATTATCTTGCTGGCAGGTTTGCAGAGAATTTCGAGTGTGTACTACGACGCAGCTCAAATTGATGGCGCAAATACTCGACAAATCTTTTTTAAAATCACTTTACCTTTACTAAGTCCTACTATTTTCTTCGTAACTATTGTTTCGATGATCGGTACTTTGCAAATATTTGACCTGATATTTTTGATGATTCGCGCTGACACCGTTGCCTACCAATATGCAAATTCACTAGTGACTTATTTTTATGAAGCAGCTTTTGGTCTAAATCTGAGGGGGTATGGTGCAGCAATCTCAGTGGTTTCGTTAATCCTGATTTTCCTTATTACTTATGTTCAATTTAGACTGCAAAAACGATGGGTCCACTATGACTAAGAAGGCATGTCTATGACGAAATTAAAAAAGTACTGGATTCACGTCACATTAGTGCTTATTTCAATCATCTTTGTTGGGCCATTTCTCTGGATGTTTCTCACCTCATTAAAGACTTATGAAGAGACTATTCAAGTTCCGATGATTTGGCTTCCTGACGAAATTCAGTGGGTAAATTATCAAATTGTGAATGAAAAGTTTCCATTTCTGACTTTGTATTTTAATACTGTGGTAGTTGTTATAGCTACAGTGTTCTTGCAACTCTTAATCGCATCGCTAGCCGCATTTGCTTTTGCACGATTGGCTTTTCCGGGCAAGAATCTGCTGTTCTTGACATTTCTAGGTTTATTGATGGTGCCAGGTCAAATCTTCTTAATTCCACATTTTCAAATCATCGGAGTGCAGTTAAATTTAATTGACACCCTAACTGCTCTAGTTATTCCCAATATTTTTAGCGTCTTTGGGGTATTTTTATTGCGTCAGTTCTTTGCAGCCATTCCCCAAGAACTTGAAGATGCAGCCAAAATAGATGGATGCAGTAGCCTGCGAATTTACTGGCAGATCATGATGCCACTAGTTACTCCAGGGTTAGTTGCATTGGGCATTTTGACCATGATTAATAGTTGGAAAGAGTTGCTCTGGCCGCTAATCGTAAATCAATCTATCGAAAAGATGACTCTTTCAGCGGGGCTTGCAAACTTAATTGGCGAACACACCACCTATCACGAACAGGTGATGGCGGGGGCGGTAATCTCGGTATTGCCAATGGTTATAATTTTTGCCTTTTTCCAAAGGAAATTTGTTGAAAGTATTGCTCAAACAGGCATTAAAGGGTAGTGGGATTCATCCAAATTAATGTTAACTAAATCCAAAACAACAGATAGGAATCATGCATGCGCAAGCTGAAAGTTGCAGCCTTTTACCCGCATCCAGATGATATGGAAGCACAAGTAGCGGGCACTCTTTTGAAGTATGTTGAGCAAGGGCATGAAGTGCATGTTGTAATCGCTATGGATGGGCGGCGAGGTAGAGGTATCCTTCCTGATCAAGTTTCATGGCCAGAGATTGTTGAACTACGCAAAAAAGAGGCTATTGCTGGAAGCAAGTACCTAAACGTTACTCCAACTTTTCTAGGCATCGAGGATCATCGATTAGTTGAAGATAGGTCTTGTTACGAGATTGTTATTACTGAGATGGAAAATCTCAATCCAGATATTATTTTTACTTGTGCTCCAAATGATTATCACAATGATCATCGCGCTTTGTCCAGACTGGTTTTGAATGTTGCCTGGACTCCTGTTTTTTTCTCTGACACCAAGGCGGGTGTTGACTTTAATCCAGATTTTTATGTAAACATAACTCAGCAGATGCCAACCAAACTAAAAATGCTTGGAGAGCACTCATCGCAACTGCAGGAACAATCTGCGGAAGCACTTCAGGTCCTAAATAGGTTTAGGGGAATTCAGTGCAGTAAATCTGAAATTATCTATGCAGAAGCATTCAAACTATATAAAAGAGCAAATTGGGTAAAAGCTTATGAGTTACTTCCTGACGATGACTTTAATCCTCCAGTGCAGATCGTTCCAACCCTGGAAAAGAATTAGCCTTGATTCGCCAAGCTAAATTATGCGTTGTAGGTGGGGGAGGTGTTAGAACTCCATTCGTGGCTAAAACTGTTGCAACAAATGCAGCAAAAACGGGCATTAAGCAGCTGGTATTGCAGGATAATGATGAATTCAAATTAAACAAATACGGAATACTGGCCAAGGAAATTGCAAGACGAATTGATCCAGATTTACAGGTTATTTTGGAAACAAGCCCAGAGATTGCATTAAAGGACTGTGACTACATCATCTCATCTATTCGAGTTGGAGGTGATGTTTCTAGAAAAACAGATCAGCAGATTGTTGAGAAATATAATCTTTTAGCACAAGAGACAACTGGTGCTTGTGGTTTTGCAATGGCAATGAGATCTATACCGACATTAATTGAGTACTGCGAAATAGCAAAAAAAGTATCAAAACCTGATCACATAATTTTCAACTTTACCAATCCAGCAGGATTAGTCACACAGGCACTTAATAGGCTTGGTTTTCCAGTCTACGGAATATGTGATTCGCCAACAGAGTTAATCAAGCAACTTGCAGCAATGCTAGACGTTGAAGAAATGAGATTTGGGTGCAATAGTTTTGGCCTGAATCACCTTACTTGGTTTAATCAATTCACTATTGACGGTAAGCCAGTTGATGATACTGTGGTTAATCACCCTGAGCTTTTTAATAAGACAGAAATGCGTATCTTTGATCAAGATATTTTAACTATTTCCGATAATCATTTACTAAATGAATACTTATACTTTTATTACTACAGCCAAAAAACTATGAGATTAAGTAATAAGAGTGACCTTTCAAGAGCAGAATTAATTGAAAAAGTAAATGAAAAAATGAATTTAGAATTAGATGCTATAAATGTTAGTGAAGATTTTGATACTGCAATTCGAATATATTTTGATAATTACAATGTCCGAGAAAACAGTTATTTGCAAAATGAATCTGGAGTTCCTAGGGTAAAAACTTATACAACTCCAACAGCAGCAGAATTCATACAGAAGAAAGATGAGGGTGGCTACTCTGGAGTTGCGCTCAGATTTATAACTGCATTGGTATCTGATCACGAAACGAACATGGTTCTATCCGTTCCTAATAATGGGGCGATAGCTGAACTAGAGAACGATGATGTGATTGAAGTTATGTGCAAGATTGCAGGCGGAAAAGTGATACCGAATATTCAAAGCGAGATACCAACAAGCATTATGAATTTGATTCAAACTGTTAAAGAATATGAAAGATTGGCAGTGCAGGCAATTTTAGAATCAAATACGAATTTAGCCATCAAGGCACTAACAATTAACCCCTTGGTGGCCAATCACGATATTGCGAAGAGTCTTGTTGAGGAATTTATATCTGCCTATGGTTCTTATGGAAGCGAGTGGAGATGAACTACTTTGCTGCGGTGATTGGTCAGATGAATATTGATTTTATTTTTCAAGGTGTGGAAACATTGCCAGAACCTGGCGAAGAAGTATTAGCAAGTAATTTTAAGATTTGCCTAGGTGGTGGACCTATGGTGATTCCCTACCACTTATCTCGATTGGGTGTACCAACAAGGTTTGGTACTTTCATGGGCGATGACTTTGAATCAAAAATGGCTAGTGATCTTTTGAAGAGCATAAATTATGAAAATGTAGAAGTGCTTTCATCAGAAGCGAATAGACCAGTAGTGGCAACCAGCGTATTATCAACAAAATATGAACGTTCTTTTATCTGTTATAACAGCAACGTGGACGAAAGCTCTATTGATCCTAAAGTTTTATCAAAATTTTTTAAGGGAAGCAAAGTTGCCTATTTCCCTAAAAATATCGAGATTGCGCAAGAGTTAGATCAAGATGGATGTCAATTAATTTTAGATCTTGCCTGGGATAACGAGATGAAGCTATCAGACTTTGTTGAACGCCTCAAATATGTCACTTACTTCACGCCAAACGATAAAGAGGCAAAGAAGCTTTGTGGGGAAACTGATTTATTAAAATGTCTTGACATCTTGGGTGAATATATTGCTACCCCTTTTATTAAACTTGGGATGAATGGTGTAATCGCAAAGCTTGATGGTCAATATATAAGAGTTCCTGGATTAGATGTTTTCAACTCAATCGACCCAACAGGTGCAGGTGATAACTTTTTAGTTGGCCTTATTTATGGTATCTATTTGAAAATGAGTTTTCTCGATTCCCTGAAAATAGCTAACATAGTGGGGGGATTGTCGACAGAGGTAATTGGATGTTATCGCTCTGAACTCTCTCCAGAACTCGTTATGTCCTTTTTTGATAATTATCCTGAACCAAATCAAGTTTCTACTAGTGCTGAACTAGATACGCTTCTTGTAAGAGAGTGATCCATGGCTAATTCCTATTTGACTGGGAAAAATATCCTGTTGCGTCACCTAGAGGTAGCCGATGCAGCCAGTTTATTCAAATATCTTGATAATGATGCTGTCTGGAAATGGCTAAGGCATGCACAGCCAGCAACAGAAAACCAAATGATCAGTTTAATTCAAGAAATCTTGCAAGAAGTTAGCGATGGCTATCGAGAAGCTTTTGCAATCTTTTCAAAGAGTGAGAATGAAGTTATTGGTACAACTTCTTTCTTTGGTAATCAAGTCAGTCCACTTACAATAGAAATCGGCGGCACATTTATTAGTCAATCTTTTTGGCGAACAGGAATAAATCGCGAAGCAAAATTGTTATTGATGGAAGAAGCATTTGAAACTAGAGAATTTAAACAAGTAATTTTCAAAACAGATTCACTGAATTCTCGCTCAATCCAAGCAATTATTGACTTGGGTGCCACTTATGAATTTACCCGTTTTAATCACATGCAAAGGCCTGATGGTTCCTGGCGTGATTCCAATTACTATTCGATTGCTAAACAAGATTGGGATAATGTAAAGAACTTTCTAATTAAATCAACTAATCAGTCATAACACGTGTTCGTTATTGAAACTTAGTAAAAGATATTGAAGCTTCAACTACTTTAAATATCCCCTTTTCAAAGTACAAAATCTTTGTTTCATACCTTCTTGGTGCATTCCGATACTGCATGTGGGAATGTAAGCCAAGGTAAGCGCCAAACGTGCCTCAGATAAACAAATTTCTATAATTTAAAAAATCAATTTTGCAAAAATACATTGTTTAGGCCGGAAAAAATTAGTAGGCTTCATGGGGTTAAAACGTTTTATATATTTTAACAAGAGAGCGGCAACATTATTCTCAAGAAGATTTATTTTGATACCTTAGCTTTTGATTTTTGATCAAATAGGGAGTGCGGTAAATTTGAGCAATATTCAGAGTTTGCTTTTAACTGAGCTACAGAAAAAAAGTAGCACGAAATGGCGTAAATATGATCAACATATTTTGCCTATGCACATAGCTGAAATGGACTTTGATATCGCCTCGGAGATTAAAGCTGAGATAGTTGACAGAGTGCAAAGGGGTGACCTGGGCTATTTAGGGCCTATCCCAGAGCTTGGGGATGCAGTTAGCAAATTTGCTCTTAACCGGTGGGGATGGAATCTGGACCCAAACCTTGTTACGCCTGCAGTTGATGTTGGAGTTGCCACTATTGAGGTAATTAGAGTACTTGCAAATTCAGGTGACCAGGTTTTGATCAATTCTCCTGCTTATTCCAATTTTTTTAATTGGTTAGATGAATTGAAGATGCAATTGGTTGATGTTCCCATGCTTCAGTCTGCACAGGGATGGGAATTAGATTTAGTGGGCATCGAAGACGCATTCAAATCTGGGATTAAGATTTTTTTACTTTGTAATCCACAAAATCCAGTAGGTCATGTCCATGCCGAAAACGAACTCAGGGCAGTTGCTGAACTTGCAAATAAGTATCAGGTTTTTGTAATTAGTGATGAAATTCATGCTCCACTAACTTATTCAGATATCAGCTTTACGCCTTACCTAAAAATTCCTGAAGCATCAGAAACAGGTTATGCGATTACTTCAGCTAGTAAGGCTTGGAATATATCTGGGCTAAAAGCTGCTGTCATTGTTTCGGGATCAGAAAAAGCTGCAAATCGCATTGCCGCTTTACCTAAAGCTGTGCACATGAGGACATCAATTGTTGGAGCATTCGCCATGATTGCAGCAATGAATTTCGCGACAGCATGGCTAGATGAAACTCTAGATATTTTGAATCATCGAAGATTTTTTTTACAAGAATTGCTTTTAGATTTAGCCCCCGGGATTCAGTACAAAATTCCTTCAGCTGGCTACCTGGCCTGGCTTGATTTATCAAGCTTTGGGGAAAATGATAACTGGCATGATCATTTTGTGAATGAAGGGAAAGTTTCTATTGTTCCAGGGCAAGAATTTGGACATCAATATAAAAATTTCGTTCGGTTAAATTTTGCCACTTACCCTGAAATTCTTGAAGAAGGAGTTCGACGAATTTCAAAAGCGCTGAGATAGAGTTTCATGAACTGTTGGGCTTTGAAATATTGCTGTTATGAACTGAGTTAATAATTGATTATTAATAGTAGAAGAAACTAGGTGTTTATAAACTAGTAAATGAAGCAGAATATCTTTCATCTCTGAACTAGCTTGATATAAGGGGTCAGCATCCAGCCTAAATGTTATGGTGAATTTCCTTATCCGCTGACAATTAACCAACCTAAAGGTGATGATTATTCAGGTGTCGTATCCTTGCCCAGGAGAGTCGCCCAGATAGTCGCGATAAGCCATGCAAATGGCTTATCGAGGAAAGTCCGGACTCCAAAGAGCAGGGTGATGGCTAACGGCCACCCGGGGCAACCCGCGGGACAGTGCCACAGAAAACAAACCGCCTAGCAATAGGTAAGGGTGAAACGGTGAGGTAAGAGCTCACCAGTGAGTTAGGTGACTAACTCAGCTAGGTAAACCCCACCCGGAGCAAGACCAAAATCAACGCAAGTTGATTCGTGAATTATGAAGCTGCTCGCTGAGTTCACGGGTAGGTCGCACCGAGGTAGTTAGTAATAACTACCCCAGATGGATGATTATCTTTAACAGAATCCGGCTTATAGGGCGACTCTTCTTTATATTTGCTCTGTGCCAATTCGGTTCTAGCGCTGGCTTGGCTTCTTCAGTGCCCC
>Ga0222714_10000635_pt1 | contig 40189 bp, 77 predicted proteins | sample C33_3DmetaG_FD_165048 | JGI IMG/M metagenome (GOLD analysis project Ga0222714, IMG submission 165048) | Estuarine water microbial communities from San Francisco Bay, California, United States - C33_3D | ecosystem: Environmental > Aquatic > Marine > Unclassified | place: USA: California...
TTTCATTAACAATATTGCAATTACACCGGGTGGTATGCCGGCTTTAGATTTGGTAATTCAATTACTGAATGTTGAGAACATTTACTTTCCACAATTTTATTGGGGTTCGTATTCTAAGATGGCAACCATAAGACAGAAGTCTTTTTCTTTTTACGAATCGTTAGAATTCATTGACCCATCGACTTTGAGTGAGTCTTCTTGTATTTTTATCTGTGACCCAAATAACCCTACGGGAGTTAAGATGGATGATAATATACTATTCAGAAAGATATATGAGATATCTATGACAGGAGCCATTATCATCTTTGATTCACCGTACAGAAAATTATTTTACGATGATGACTTTTTTGATAAGGTGGCCCATTTGGATAACATAATCATTACCGAATCATTTTCAAAATGGGTGGGGTTATCCGGATTGAGAATGGGTTTTATTTTTTGTAAGGATAAGGACTTTAATTCAGAACTAAACATTAGATTACTCTATGAATTTAATGCAGTCTGTTCACCTTCTCAAATGATTATTGAAAAGGTTTTAACAACTCCCGAGGGAAGAACATCACTCAACATATTCAAGGAAGTTACCACAAATAACATTAGAAAAAATATTGAATACCTCAAAGAAAAAGATTTACTGGTGAAAGAGATTTATGGTGACACGTCACCCATGGGTATTTTTGCTGTTATCAATAAATCAGAAGATTATTTGTTTCAACATAGAATCGGTGCCGTGGGTCTTGATAAGTTTGTTTATCACGACAAGGATTTGTGGTCATCATATTCTCGAATCTGTGTGTCCGTTCAACATGAATTATTCAAAAAATATTTAATAAACATAAAATAAAATAACATGCAAACACTAGTTTTTAACACAACAAACAAAGAAGTTAAACTTTACGAAGGTGAAAAAAGTCACACCAAATTATTAGACATTATTACTAATGTACCAACCGTTAGAGTATCCGAAAACGGTTATTATGAAGTCATGAAAAAAATGGAGGTTGAGGAAAAAAATGCACCCGTCTTAAGAGTTCCGATTTCACATACAAATATGTTTATTGAAAAATAAAATGGCTAAATTCGTACCGAGCAAATATCAAAAGGATATTTTTAATTTCATCTTAAAAGACAATCGCAACGCGGTAGTTTCCGCTGTTGCCGGCAGTGGTAAAACAACCACATTGTTGAAAGCATTGGATTTGATACCTGAAGATAAGTCGGTATTATTTTTAGCATTCAATGTCAGTATTAGAGATGAGTTGAAAAAAAGAATTCCTGAAAATAAAAATATCGACGTAAAGACCGTCCATGGTTTTGGTTACACAATCATGAGGAATATGTACGATTGTGCTGTAGATGAAAAGAGTTTAAAATACCGTAATCTTTTTTGGGACATAGTTAATTTTTTCAATGGGGAGAAACCTGATGGTCTTGACAAATATGGTTTTAATGAAGAACAATACAAATACATTAAAAACATATTTGATGCATCACAAGGTGAGAATATTGACAAATATAAATTTGCTAGTGATGTGGTATCCCTCTGTAATTTATCAAGACAACATTTAGTTAATTTCGAGATAAAACCAATTGGTGTTGGTGAGATAAACAAGATTGCCGAAGTCCACTCAATTAATAATCAAGATGGGGAATCCACGGTTGCTTGGTACCTCTCAAAATTAGGGATGTCATATCTTAAGGTTCTTGATTATACTGATATGATTTCTTTACCAATCCTTTTAAATCACCAAGGTGAAACTTATGATTTTGTTTTTATCGATGAGTGTCAGGATTTAAATACCTGTCATAGATTTCTGATGCAGAAGGCTATGAAATCTGATGGTGGTAGATTCATTGCAGTTGGTGACCCGAAGCAAGCAATTTATGGTTTCGCGGGTGCCGACCACGAGTCATATCAGAAATTAAAAGATTTACCAAATACCATTGAACTACCTCTATCTTATACCTATAGGGTTTCACCTGAAATTCTTAATTTGGTTAGACACTTGAATCCGGCAATCATTGCTCACACTAAGAATAGACCGGGTAGAGTTGTTGAGAACTTTTCTTACAAGGATATACAAGATGGTGACATGGTTTTATGTAGGAATACATTTCCTGTGGTGGCCTTATGTGTAAGGTTATTGAGTGAGGGTAAAAAATCTTACATCATTGGTTCAGATATCGGTAAGTCTTTGAAGACTATGATATTGAATTGTAATAGGAAGAGTGAAGAATATAACATGACAAACGTATTATGTTGTTTAATCAAAGACAAAGAAAAGTTAATTGAGAAAATAATGTCAAATCATACCATGAAAAGGAATGAAGCTCTCGAAGATAGTCAGGTAATCCTTTTGGGTGAAAAGATTCAAGTTATTGAAGCTTTATCACATGGTATTGATGACCCCATGGTTGTGGTTAAAAAGATAGAGGACATATTTTCTGACGATAAGAAAAGTGGTATTTGTCTTAGTAATGTACATAAATCAAAAGGTCTCGAAGCGGAAAGAGTTTTTATTATTCACCCCGACTTATTCCCATCAAAATATGCAATCTTACCTTGGCAAATTGAACAGGAGAGGAACCTTGAATATGTTGCTTACACAAGGGCAAAAACAACATTAGGTTTTGTTACCGATTTCGACGCATTCACAAGTCATAAGACAAGAGAAATTGATGCGTCAAAAATTAAAATAAGTAATCATATTGGTAAACCCGGTATGAAAATGTATTTGGAGTTGACGGTGTCTGATAAAAGAATGGTAGACTCTCAATACGGAGGAAAAGATGTGGTTTATGATTTAGTAGATAAAAATGGAAATATCTTTACTAAATGGGGCGAGATAAGTGATGAATACCTATCAGGTCGACACAGCAGTGATGTTGGGGTAAACTCCAAGGTTTGTTTTTACGCAATAATTAAAGACCACAGCCAATTTAGAGGTAATAAAATCACGAAATTGGGTAAAATATCTCAATACTAAATTGATAATTTAAAACACTTTTATTATATTTGAACCATGGGATGCGATATACATGCTTATTTAGAAAAGTACACTTCGGTAAACGGGGTAAACAAGTGGGTCAATGTGGACCATTGGCAGATAAACCCAAACTTTGGTGTTTATGAGGATGAACGCGAATATGAATTAATATCATTTTATTGGGGAAGGAACTATGATTTGTTTAGTATTCTTGCTGAAGTTAGGGGTTCCCATGACCCAATTGATGAACCTCGTGGATTGCCAGAGGATGTGACGGACACCACACGAAAAGAGTTTGAAAAATGGGGTCGAGACGCTCACACGCCATCTTATTATACATTAAAAGAACTCAAAGATTATCTATACAACAACTCAGACAATGAGGAAATTGTAACCACACTATCTTACTTCGTTCAACCTATGGAAAATAGATTCAGAGAAGAATTTTGGATAACAAATGATGATGAAAAAAGATATACTGTAAAGGAAAACGCATTTAGAGTTGTATTTTGGTTTGACAATTAAAACTTATGGACGATAAATTATATAAAGCAGCGGTAGACTTCGTAAACAGATACGAATCAGGAAGTGTTAGTGAACACATAATCAATATTATTGTGTCCGTTATGAGGACAAGAGATGGTATTGGTCCTGTTGGTGGTAGTTTTGTACAATGTGTTGTAAATAACGACTTGTACGGAGCAATGGTCAGGGCGGATGGTGAATGTTTGAAACACATAAAACTAATTGCCCTTTCAAGAAATAATTGTTTCCTTGAAGTTTAATTTTGTTTTTTGAAAAAAATACATTATAATTAGAATATGAAAAAATTAACACTGATATTATTTCTCGGCGTAATTTTTATGTCTTGTAAATATAAATCCACGTATGAAGACACCAAAGTAAAATGTGTAATTGATTCCGTAGAATATCACGGTGTTGGTCAAGATAACACCCTACAAACCACACCATATTGGAAAGTATATCTAAGAGAACCAAAAATAAAAATAACCACATATAGATGTTACAGCAAAGGTGACACTATCACTATAATTGAAAGAAAAGTAAAAAAATAATATATGATTAACAGAACCCTATCACCCGAATGGAAATTATGGATTTGGTCAAACATCGTGAACGGATATGATAAAGAATCCATCTTCAATGTTTTACTCAATAATGGTTTCGAATACAATTTGATTAAAAAAGAATTGGAAATTGAACCAACGAACGCATTAATTTGGCAACGACAGTACACCCAAGAAAATCTGAATCAACCATACGAAGTTGAATTATACCCATATAATAAATCTTTGTGTGATAATCCGAGAGCGTACAGAATTGAAAATAATTTAGTTGAGATTTATCATTTTCCTGAGATATTAACTATTCAGGAATGTGACGACTTAATTTCAATGACGGATAAGAAATTAAATTCACAAAAGAAATCAAAAGACGCGAAACAAAATTTAATTTATAATTTGGATAAAAAATCTGACATATATAAAACCATCAATGAAAGATTGAATAGTATTGTTGGTATGTTAGATTCTTATGGTGAAGACATTTATATTCAAAAAATAACTCCCGAATTCTTGTATGAGGAAAGGTTTGATTTTACTATACCTCCTGATGTGGAAAACGATAAACTTTTTCCTCGTATGGGTCACAGGATGTGGAGTATCCAAGTATCATTGAATAACATTACTGATGGTGGTCACTTAACATTCCACTCTATAGATAGAAGTGTTAAACCGGTAAAAGGAGAGGCGATAATATGGAAAAATATTTACCATGATATGGCACCAAACCCATACACAAAACACACACACTTCCAAACAAATGAAGGTGATAAATATGTTTTGTTCAAGTTTTATCGAATGGCTGATGGTAGTCAGGTTATAAAAGATGGACAACAAGAAATTGAAATTCAACTAGATGAGATTAATTAATATAATATTCATCTTACTTGTTCTAAGTACAAGTTCGTGTGGTGAACCTAACGCTCGTCAGGTAATGACTGAAAAAAATACACCACAATCAATTAATCTTCCCAATCAATCTGATTACAGAGTGTATGAATGGAACCATAAAGGTCACACATATTTAATAATTGATAGAAGTCATGGTTCAGGAATCACCCACGCAGGACACTGTGAATGTAACAACAAGTAATTTAACACCTGAACAAGAGGATATCTTGTGGTGGGAACATTACGAAAAAATTTATTATTTAAATACGGATAATGGGGAGTCTCAATTTTCATGAGGATATAAAAATAGGATTGACCAACGAACAAGTTGTAATTGATTTATTTGAAAAGGAATACAACGCAAAATGTGTTGGTAAAAGTGAAAAAGAAATTGGTAACCACAAAGAGTTTGATTTAATATTCGATTTCCCAACAAAATCAAACGTAATTGCCGAGGTTAAGACTGAAGATAAGTGGGTACAACCCGGGAAAACTTTACCAAATGGTGCTTATTTTCCTGGTATTGATACAGGGAATCTGTGTATTGAATTTAGAATGCACGGAAAAGACAGTGGAATCATGGTTACCAAATCAGATTTGTGGGTAATTGTGTTCATGAACATAGGTGAAGTGTGGATAATCAAAACTGAAAAATTAAGGAAACTAATTTCCGAAAATAACTTTAATATAAAGATTGGTGGTGATGAGGTTTACGCTGGTACAAACACCCTTATTCCTGAAGAAAAGAGGTCACACATGTACCTTATCCCAAGAAAGAATTACCAAAGTCATTTCACAATTTTGAAATACTAATTAGAACCTGAACTAACAAAGTCACGAAGTATTTGACCCATCACGTTAGCAAAATTCAATTCTAACAATTCATCCTGAGTAACGAATCTCAGGTATTGACCTTCATTTAACGGGATTTCCTCAATTGGTTTATTGATTACACCTCGGAAAAGATATTTTACATTGGGGGTTACGTCACCTTCTAAACAAACATATTTTTTCCAAAAAGAAAAACTTCTTAAGTCATTCGTACTTTGTTCAATTTCTTCCATCATTTCCCTTTTAAGTGCTTCAATTGGTGTCTCTCTTTTTTCAACATGACCACCAACTAAGTCCCAGTGATTAGGGAATGGGATATCGGGATTATTGTCCCTGAGGTAAACCAAATATTTACCTTCTAAATTTTGGAGAATTATTTGAGATATTTGTACCATAGCTTTGAATTATAAAGATAAATATTTATACTTTACTTATGAAAGTATTTTTAATGACTATAACCGCCTTATTTTTATTAGTTATGTGGTTATTCTCCACATCATTAACTGTAGGTGGTAAACACGATTTTACGGCATTTAAGTTCAAATCTATTTTTTACTGGGTTTCGATAATAGTATCTTTTATAGCGGGATATTTAATAAGATAAAGTTTATTAATTTAATGAGTAATTCCGAAATTCATGAGCATTATGGTTGGTTAGCATTTAATGGAGGATTTTTCCATGAATGGAGAGACGAGGTTGCTAATAGATTAAAATCATTGGACCCCTTTGAAAGTGTTAGAGATGACATTAGGGCTGATTTGTCTGTTAAAGTTTTTAATGAAATGTTGGACCAAAAAGAACAACTTGAATTAGGTGAATAAATTACTTTATGAATTTTTCGGAGAAAGTTAAATTATTAATTGATAAAAGATATACATCCCCATTTCTTAAAAGACATCAGGGTGATTATTTTTGTAATAAATGGTGGTGTCATAAGGTTCAAATTTCTACAATTCCATTGTCTGAAATTAAGAGCAATATAAAATCAATACAATTAAATGAACCCATTTATAGACAAATAGAGTACGAAATATTAGAAAAGGGGTTTGACTATAATAAAAGTCACATTTATGTAACCTCAAAAAAATACATTGTAGACGGTCATCACAGGTATTTTATATTGAAAAAACATTTTGATGATTCCCTATTAATTACTGTTTATATTTTAACGGAAATGAATAGTCGGTATAGTTACATTTTCAAAGTTTCTTTAGTCCATTTATTCGTGTGGTTTTATAGAACACTGTTTAGAAGGGAAAAAGGTCAAATTATAGAGTTAGACATGTAGTTCTTACAATATTCTAATATTTATTATAAAACAATTTAGAAAATGGTTAATTTTAATTTATCAAAAGAAGAAAAAAATAGAATTCTATCTTTACATGAGTCACATAAAAGAATTCATGGTACCATCATGTCAGAACAAGTTGCACCCACAGGACAACAACCAACAACCGCAAAACCTACACAATCAAAGTATAAATTACCTGAAATTACTGACGACACAAAATTTACTACGTTTGTGACAGTAAATGGTACAGAAGATATGAGACCGAGTGGTTTATATAATGCGGCAGACAATTGGTGGAAAACAGATGTTGCTCCAAAAAGAAAGGCGGGTACCTTAACTAATCAACAGATAATTGAGTATACAACATCATATACCAAATGGACAAATTTTATTGACGTAATTGCTAAACAACTTTTGAGTATGTCTGCTTTCCAAGGTTACAACGCGGAGTCATTTAAAACATTAGACAACAGTATAATAACGAGACACTTAGATTTACAAAAAGTTCCTAAACCATACAACGATACTTGGGAATCCATCATTGAACAATACGTAGGTAGTATGCAATCATTAAAAAATGGTATGTCTCTATTGATTACACAACAACTCAATAGGATTAAATAAAAATTAATACAATAAATGAAAGGGGAGGTAACTCCCCTTTTTTTATTTATTTAAGTTTGTTCAGATAATTATTGGTATGAGAATAGATGCTCTTTTTATTTCAGATGTACATCTTGGAACCAAGGGTTCTAACTCTGAAATGGTTTTAGATGTTTTAAAAAAATATGAACCCGATTATCTTTTTTTAGTTGGGGATATCATTGATGGTTGGATGTTACAAAAAAGATTCAGGTGGAAACAAAACGACACCAATGTAATCAGAAAGATTTTGTCACATTCAAAAAGAGGTTCTAAAGTCATTTACATAACAGGTAACCACGATGAATTTTTGAGACAATACAACGACCTATCTTTAGGTAACATTGAAATATGTGACGAATATAAGTACGGTAATGTTTTTATCTGTCACGGTGATATGTACGATGGTGTTGTTAAATTGAAATGGCTAGGAATATTGGGTTCAATAGGATATGATTTAGCAATTTCAATTGACCAAACCCTAAAGAAATTTGGTCACAAACGTTCTCTGTCTAAGTTTTTAAAAGATAGCGTTAAGGAGGCGGTTAAATTCATTACCAGCTTTGAAGTTGAATTGGTGAGACAAGCCAAAAAAAGAGGTTGTGACACTGTGATTTGTGGTCACATACACAATCCCGAAGATAAGATTATTGAAGACATTAGATATCTAAACTGCGGCGATTGGATTGAAAATAATACGTACATTGTACATAACAATGGTGAATTTAAAATCCATAAATATGACACTTTACCGTCCCCTAAAAATTAAAAATAAAATCACAATCGTGATTCCTTGTTATAATGAGGATAAGTACATAAAAAAAACTATTGACTCAATTTACAAACAAGTTCTAATTGATGGAACAAAGGTCATAATCGCCGATAATCATTCAACAGACAGAACAAGAGGTATTATAAATAATCTATCTAACATGTATTCAGATAGATTAAAAATCCAAATGATTGATGGTGGTAGAGTTGCCCAAGCGAGAAATCTTGGTAGTAACTTAGTGACAACCGAATACATTCTTTTTATGGATGCAGATACTCAGTTGTTTAGTCACACCGCCATCCATGATGCGATGGAAGAAATGATGTACCAAGACTTAGACCTTCTAACCTTTAAGCTGAGGTCTATATCCCGTGATTGGAAATCCAAATTAGCGTTCGCTAGTTTCAACATTGTAAATAAAATAGTGAGTAAATTCACCCCATTTGCCGTCGGTACGTTTTTTATGACAAGAACAGATAGATTCGTAGAGTTGGGTAAATTCAATGAAGAGTACCATCACAGTGAAGACTTTGGACTGAGTAAGAAGTACAATCCAAGAAAATTTAAGATATTTGAACATTATATTGGTCAAGACGACCGTAGATTCAAGAAAATGGGGTATTTGGGTATGGTCAAATTACTTATCAAATCCTTTTTTAATAGGAAAAACGAAGAATATTTCAAAAAAGATATTGGTTATTGGTGATTTCAAAAAAAATTTTGAAATGTAAAATATTCTTTTTATTATTGTCTCATGATTACATTTTTACTCACTATTGTTTGTATACTATTGTATGCAATCAACGAAAACATTACAAGAAATAAAAAACCATGACCCACACCAATATACAGGTCCACGAATACTTACAACCACACTACAAGTGGAATCTAATATCAATGGCATTCTGTGATAGGATGTTGATTATTATGATTTCAAATGGTTGTAGTGCTAAGGAGATGTTGGATATTGAGAAATACTTAACAGACAACTTGTTTTATAAACATGAAGAAACCAATGTCTATTATCGATTAAAAAGTAGAGGTGGTGATTTTGTAAATCCCATGATTTTTGACAAGGAGAATGGTGATGCTCGTGTGGAGATGACAAAAAGATTTTTAGGTAGACAAGTTCAATAATTTTAAATTAACTTTGTATGGTGGTACATAAAAAAATCCGAGATGCTTACAATGAGTATCTAAAATGGTTTGATAATTTAGGTATAAACCGAGAGTACATAAGAGAAACAAAAATTAAAAACTTAAGTTCTTTCGCTCAAAAATTAATTGATGATGATGAACTATACTTGATGTTTGGGGATGAATGCACCATTCAATTAACGGTTATTGAAAGGCAAGACATATTCAAGGAAAAATATCCACATATGTTAGATATTTTATCTCATCGTCACTATGATGATTACTCAATTCCTTCACGAAAACTAATCAAATGAAATATATACTAAAAACCTATGGGTGGAGTGCCGAGTTTATCGGTAAGAAACTCACCAACGAACAAGTCGAACAGATTGAACTCATTAAAGAAGAAAACGGTTACGACGAACTATGGGAAACCAGATTTGATTTAGAAAGTCTCGACATAGACATCTATGATGGTGATTTGTTCCATATTAATAAGGCGTTGGACAACGACACCATGATTTTTGAGTTGGAAGATGAAAATGGTAATCCTGTTTTGTCTTTTGGTATTGGAGATATTAAAACCATATCCTCAATAAATGAGGATTGGGACGATTATGTTTCACATCGTGGTTATCCGATTGAGAAAGATGAAAACATATTCTTAACCGTTGATGAAAATAAAGGTGGTATATTTGAATTCGAGATTGAATCCGAATCGGTACCAACTGTTGAGGACTTCACATATTGCCACGGTTCTGTGGACTTTCCCGATGGTGATTGGGATTACATCGATAGAATATTCTATAAGGGTACGGAATTAGAACCATCAGATTTTTTAGACAATTGGGGTAAAGCATCTCAAATGAACATTTTCAGATTTGAAGAAGAATAACTCAACGTGTAAAGAATGTCCTTGGGTTGTTAAAAGTAAAAACAACGATGTTGTAACCCGTTTCTCCAAGAGAATGGAAAGACCTCACGCTTGTCACATGATACATAAAAATATTTGGGATGTTTCACCTAACAATATGTGTAAGGGTTACCAAGATTATATAAACAGTGTGAAAGACCAATAGAATGTCATTAGGTGAATACAAATTACTTAAAGGTTACACCATTCCACCACCTCCACGTTTTAATATAAACAGTGGACTACATTGGGTCCCACAACCCTCAATAAGAATTTGTTCATCTCATCACTTCAATAATGAGTATAGGGTTAACGAAAACACATTTCAATGTCGTGTTATTACTGTTGATTCAATTAATAGAATAGTTAGTAATCCCAACCTTGTATTATTCTTGTATAAAGCGATATCCATAGAAACGAGAGAAGAATATGGAATTTTAAATAATTTTAATGTACCAATGGACACACCAATGAGATTGATTGCATATATTTTAGATTTAAATAACTAAAATATTTTTGGATATTCCAAAATATACATTATATTTGTAACCAAATAGAAATTTATGGTGATTCTACTAACATACATAGGATTTGGTTTATGGTTTATTGCCGGTTACAAAGCGGGCGAATACAAAACAAAGAAAGAATATCTAAAGAAACGTTCCGAAACAGACAACGGATAGTGTGTCCAACACGATGAGAAACGGAGTGATGTCCGTATGGAAGAGTTGGAGATTAGTATACGCAGAATCTCCCGGTTGACTGCCGAGACGGTAACATCCCTCAGGAAGGAGAGTCAAAAAGTTTATTCCTAACCCGAAAGGGGACAGCCACAATACCTGAAAGTTGGATAAATTAGGGTATTTTTTTATGATTTTTTTGGATTTATTGAAAATATTATTATATTTGAGTCAGAATAATTTAATACCATGAACTTATTTAATGTTGGTCAAAAAGTCAAATACAAAGGAATGGATTGTTTAATTACAAACGCATCCATTGCTCGAGGTAAGTACTATGAGTTATCACCAATTGGTAGAAACCAATATTTTACGGTGGGTTGTTGGGAAATTGAAACAACTTAAAACTTATAGTAATGGAAAATCAAGGTAGAAGAAAGGACCAAATTGAATTTAGTGAAAAAATGATTTTTTGGTCCGTATCAGGAATTATAATAATTCTTATCATAATACTGATACTTAGATTAGTAGGATTAGCATAAAATGAAAATATTTAAATCATCAGGTTACACAGAAAACGACACCATGTGCACAGGAACTATTTACAAATTTCAGAACCGTTGGTTCTTTCGTTACATTTTAATGTTCGACGACGAGTACACCGATATACCGGTGTCCGAAGAATCTTTACCAAAATCAAAACACATGACTGATTTTTACTCGTCAGGTGTTAGAGTCAATGCTCGTATTGTTACAAGGCAAGACGAAGAAGGTATTTCTTTTCACGAAGCAATCCTTGTAGAATGATTGATAACTTCGAATTAATTAAACCACTTCTGAACTTCGAAAATGAGGGTGACTTTTACATGCTCTACGTTTTCAAAAGGAAAAAAGACCAAATCACTGATAAGGCAAATCATCAGTCGGTTCGTACAATCAAAACATATTGTGTTGAGAGTATTGAATATCTTGAAAAGAGATACGAGGAAATCAAACAACTATGTGACATGTTTAAGTCTCGAGCATACATTCATATTCAAAAACAAAATCACCATGATGTGTCTTTGGAGATGATGGTTGCACTGGCAAACAAAATTCGTAATGGACAACACAGACAACAACACTTATTTGATTCAGTTGTTGGTCAACTCAAGACTTTGGAAAAACGTTGGATTGTTGATATAGATACCAAGGACGAAGAGGCGGTACATAGAATTGCTCGTTTGATTGATAGGTTACGTCCCGAAGGTGCCAAAATTGAATCCGTTATACCAACTAAAAGTGGGTATCACTTCATCACTAAACGATTTGACGTGATGGAGTTCAATAAGATTATGTCTTTACAGGGAGATGTTCCTGATATTCAAAAGAAGAACCCAACCCTACTTTATTTACCCGATTGTTTACATCAAGATATAGAACATGTTTAAGTTTTACGAAGTTGGAGGAAAAGTGAGAGATGAAATCTTAGAATTAGAATCTAAGGATGTGGATTATGTTGCGGTACCATCTGATGAATTACTAAGAGATGTTAGTTCTGCACATTCAATGTTTGACGTTCTTGAAGAATTTCTTAAACTTGAGGGCTTTGAAATCTTTTTAGTTACCCCTGATTGTTTCACAATTCGAGCAAAGTTCCCAAAAGAACACAAGTACGAAGGTGTTGCCGATTTCGTCATGGCGAGAAAAGAAGTTGGATATATTCCCGGCACAAGACAACCAATTATCAAACCCGGTACTTTGTTCGATGACTTAGAAAGGAGAGACTTTACACTCAACGCATTGGCAAAAGATGAAAATGGTAAGATAATCGATTTCTTTAATGGGTTGGAACATTTAAAGAGGGGTATGTTGGTAACACCATTAAATGTTAATGAAACATTTAACGATGACCCGCTTCGTATTCTAAGAGCCATCAGATTCTCTATCACCAAAGGATTTACAATTGGTGCGTTCATGGATTTAGTAATTCAAGATTATGATTACAACAAAAAAATGAAAGTAGTTTCCGTAGAGAGGATTAGAGAGGAGTTACTAAAATGTTTTAAACACGATACAATTAAAACTTTGAGGGTTCTCAATGACTACCCAAAATTGAGAAACTATATATTCAAAAAAAATATTCTTTGGTTAAAACCAACATTAGAAAAATAGGTGAAGTACATTTATAAAATCATTGAAAAATATAAGAAGTCATTATTATTAATTTACTTCTACATATTCATTGCTCAAATCATTTTTTTGGTTGAACCATTTGTGTTAGGTAAATCAATTGATGGTTTATTAAAACATGAATACTATTGGATTGGTGGATTCTTATTTATAGAACTCCTATCCAATTTTTTTATTTATAAAAGGATGGTATTCGATACCAAGATATACACCCAAATATACAATGACATTGTATTCAACTATTTGGACAATTCGGATAGTGCGGACAAATCAACTAGAATGGGTAGAACCGATTTGGCCCACAACATTGTAGACTTCTTGGAACATCATATACATTATTATATAATGTCTATTCTCACATTGTTCGGTACACTTTTCTTTATATTCTTTACACATGTTCCCACAGGATTTATCGTCCTTGGTTGTGTACCAGTAATCTGTTTCGTTGTATGGAAATTCTATAGAAAGATTGCTCAGTCCACAAGAGTTAGTCACACCCAACACGAAAAGAAAATGGACGTATTAAACTCGGACAGTAGAGAAGATATTGTTTCTTTTTTTAATAGACGAAGAAGTATTTGGATTATTGCATCCACATTACAAGGAAAGAATTGGACCACACTCAACACGGTTAAAACTTTGTTTCTGATTATCGCGTTGATTGTCTTTACCGGTGGTAATGTAAATCTAACCCAAGGTCAAGCCATTGCCATGTATTCGTATATCAATAACTTTTTACTTTCTCTTTTATCAATCCCTGTTAGTGTGGATATGATAACACGAATGAAAGATGTTATAAAAAGGTTAACGGAAGAAAAAGTTTAAAATTTTTTTGGATATTCCAAAATATAAATTACATTTGTAATTGTAACTTTAAATTAAAAAGAATGAAAAAATTTGAGGATTTAGATTTCGAAGAAATCAATGAAGCTCCGTTCATGGTGGGTAAGAAATCCCGAATGATGTTCGATAACGGATTCGGTGTTTCAGTGGTTTCCCATACTTTTTCATATGGTGGGAAAGATGGTAAATATGAATTGGCGGTGTTGGATTCCAATGGTGAATTGACATATGAAACACCGATTACCAATGACGTAATGGGATATTTGGAATCCGAAGAAGTGACCAATATTATGAAAGATATTCAAAATTTAGACAATGGAAAATAGGGTATACGATAGAATCTTACATGTTCTTGCGGGTATTGCCGTGGGTTACTTATTGTTTCAATATTTGTAATTGACCATGGATTTAGGAAGATTCAATAAAGCGAAAGAACTCAAAGAAAAGATTGATTCGTTGGAGAGAAAACATAATAAGTTGTCTTCCGCAAAAAAATCTTGCAATTGTAGTGCTTCGGTCGAATTCCTTGTTTTTGGGATTAGTAGACGAGATACAGTTGTGCTTAACAACACTGATAATATCAGAGAAATGATTGAGAGAGAAATGGTGATTGTATCGGACGAAATAGAAAAATTAAAAAGTGAATTCGAAAGGGTATAAAAAATGACACCGAAAGAGAAGGCATTAAAGGATACAGTAAACAAGTTCACCAACTTATTGGATGGTCAGGTAAAATCCGGTGTTACGGTAAGAGGTATCATCAATTACTATGAATCCAAATTGAATAATGAACCGATAGAGATTCCCAAATCAACGGATGGTATCATGGAGAATTTCATTGAGGAATATATTAAACAATTTACAGACGAAGATGAATAAACATTTTAACGTAAAAGTATTATTACAATCAGCAACCACCCAAATATGGGCTGAATACACCATATATGATGTGGTCCGATTTGATGTGGGTACAAATTTTTATTTGTTGATAGAAGAAGATGGTACTGAGAGTTACTTCCCAATTAACTTCTCAATTGTAAAAGAATTTGAAGATAATCGATAATCATGGAACCACAAGACCAATGGGTATTTTTCAGGGACATAGATTGGTTATGTCCAAAAAACAACAGATTCAATGTTGATACCAGAGATTTCCACTGTGGATATTTCATGGACCACGCGAATCATTCTGATTGGGAAACTATAAAGAATTACCCACATTTCTTTTTCACCAAAGATGAATTGGTCACACTTCTTGAGAGGTACTTTACCGAATCAGGTGGTGAAGCTGAGTGGAGATACTTTTCATTGGAAGATTATAGAGAGGGTTGGGATTTGAAGTATCTAAGGATTTACAGAACTGAACTTGGATTTGTTGTTTGTAATAGTGAACATCGCGCATTGAAAAAATCTCTACTTGATTCAAAGGTATATCAAGATTTATTACATACACATTAAATAATAATTTATGGAAAACAAACAAACAATTACCCTTGAAGACTTGAAAGATTTTGATGTGTGGAAATCTTGGAAACACGACGAGGTTCAATTAGAACCACTCTATACTGAAAAAGAGGTTGATAGAATTTTGGACACACAAAGAGGGAACTCTTATGTGGCCGTTTATGATAAAACATTAGATGTTGATGTTGCGTCACTTGCCAGTAAATCTCCTGAACCTTGGGGATGGAGAAAAAGTAAAAACAAATGATAAAAAAAACACGACCATGATAATTTTCACAAACCACATTACAAGAATTTACAAAAACGTAAAATTTGAAGAATACGGTTTGGAATACCGGGAGAAAAAATGTATATTTTAATTATGGGTAATATAGTTGAACAAATCAGTGCTCATGAATCAAAAATTTACGATATTAAGATATGTACAAGTCCTTCAAATTAACAAAAAGACATTCCGTGGCTTTCCACAAGTTCCGTAAGAGTGCAAAGACGATACAAACCAAAGTACCGGCATACCATAATGGTATATGTAAATCCACGGATGATATAAATGGATTCGACACATATTTCTTTGTGTTGGGTACATTTAGAATGATGTGGTATGTTGAACATAAACATAAATGTGGACATAGTACCGGATAAAATTATGGAAAAGAGATTAGGAAAAATTGAATCAGTAAGATTCGGACACGGTGGATACCAAGACACGTGTATTGGTTTATCAGTTACATTAGGTGACGGTGGTTGGGGTGTTGGTGATTTCAAGGGGACATGGGACCCTGAGATGATTAAATGTTCCGAACATTCTAAATGGACAGAAGAAGATAGAACCAATAACATTGGTGAGTCGGTTCGTTTTGTTTCTAAACTTTTAAAACAAGCGAAAGTTAATAGTGTGGATAAACTAAAGGGTGTTCCCATTGAAGCGATATTCGATGGTAACATGTTAAAAGAATGGAGAATATTAACGGAGGTTTTATGATGAACTTTATTCGAAATCTACAATTCATTTTTAAACCACATTATTGGATGATGAATAATCCATACAATGAGGAATGGGATAAAAAACTAAACCAATTGATGGATAAATATCCAGTTGAATTTGGTCCTCGTAATTCCATTGATGGTGCAATTCACACTGTTAGTTTTGATGGAAATTTGGTGTGGGTTGCAAATTATCCATACTCATTTGCCACACCACATTCATATGCCCGTGATATTGATGTCCGACCCTCAAGACTAACCATTCAAAGGTTATATAATTTGGTGAGTAATGAAAAACATAAAGTGGTGTATAATAGGAATCCTTTGGCTGAGTATTTTGAAAAAGTAAATGAATCTTTAAATGAGGAACATAAGTGAAACACCAGAAAATTGGGTGGTAATGAAGATTGTTACCGCGGGTATAACCACATATAAAGTATTTGGTAGTTGGCGAGGTGGATATCTCAGCGGTGATTATTGGAGACTAAACAGTGGAATTAAAGACGTTGAAGAAGATGACGATTATTTCTACTTCAACGGATTCTCAGGTAGTTGTTACAAATGTAGTAAAAAACATTATGGTATTGCAACCACATACTGTTGGAGTGTTTTTGATTCTATGATTGAGTTAGGACTTTCAAAAGGTGCGGATGTGGTGATTATGGATAAAGATACTAACTGGTTAAATTTAAAGTCCGATGTAATTGAGAATGGTTAAATAAGAAATGGAAATACTCAAGACAATAATTAGATTTATTTTGGTTGCATTATATCTAACATTAATTGTGTTGGGTAGTGCTCACGTGGTAACAATATTACAAAGATGACAGACAAATCAAAAGATAACTCACCCTATTGTTCCATATGTGATTCATGTGGTGTGGAAGGTTGTTGTTCACCCATGGTGTGTTACCAACATCCCGATGGTGATTACTGTAAATCTTACTTAAGAGATTTGAAATTTGCTTATGTAATGAATAGGTGGTTTGAAAATAATCTCTTGGACCAGTTAACGGAAGAACAAAAGGATGCCTACAATAAAGAGTGGGATACCGCATATGATAAAGTTTACGAATGAAGATAAGAAAATACTATATAGATAAATGGAAAACGAAACATTTAAAATAATCATCAGTGGAACAATAAAAGAAGACAAAAGAATCCACATTGATATCGGTCAACCTTCAGAGGGTGTTTCAAGGATATTGGATATAGAACAAATCCGTAGTTTTCTATGTGGTGCATTATCATTATCAATCAGAGCATCCAAAAATCAGGGGAAAGCCATGAGAGAAACAATAGAACATTTGGAGAATGAGTTTGTAAATCCAGATTCATTTAAAGATATGGGTGTTGAAGAAAAATTCAGGGTAGAAGAATAAATTAGGATAATACAATGAACATTGAAACATTCATTGATGAGTTAAGGAATACGGATTTATATATTCGTCACATATACACAGAAGGTGGGTGTTATAAATTCCATATATTGTTATCTAAACTATTCCGCGGGAGTAAACCATATATATCCCAACGTAAAAATCATATAATAACCAAATATAGAAATAACTACTATGACATATATGGTAAAATAGATAATGTAGATGGATATACCAAATTAAAAGAAGAAGAAAAACATATGGTAGAACAATGGAGTTTCCATAAGAATAATTTACTTCAACTAAATGAATGTCCACATTGTGAAGAACCAATAACGTATAGTGAAAAAAAATATAATTGAGTATTAGAAATTTGTATCTTATATTTGAGAAAAAGACAAAATGATTACAGAACAAAATCTCGTTAAGTTAGGTTTCACAAAATACTATGGTGATAATAATGAATGGTATTATTACACATTGGATATAGGAGATATATCTTTAACATCTACAGAGAGTGATTTGATAGAGAATGATAATTGGTTGGTCTACATAGATGAACATTCTGATTTTGTAATTAACAATTTGAGTAATCTGAATGGACTGATTAATATCTTACACAGAATATTGGAAGGAATGTAATATGAAATATATAAAACAGTTTTGGAACCATTTGGTGCTGGTAGAAAACCACAGAATGGAATCTATGGTAAGGATGAAAAGACCTCACTCAGTTTAAACCTTTTTGTAATACAATTGTTATTAGTGTATGAAAAAATATATGCTACATAGACCACTATCGGATATGGAATCTGATGGTGTTTACTTTGAGGATTCTATAAAAAAGAAACTGATTGAGGATAGGGAAAAATTAACATGTCAGTATAGTGGGTTACCCTCTGTGGATTTTTATAGGGAGGATAAGGTGGTCATTTATGACCCCCATGTAATACAAGAAGAGTAAAAAAATCCTTGATTTTAACCCCCTAATCCAGACATTTTTTGTCGTAAGGAATTTTTTCAGAATATATATGGATGTATTACAAAAAATCCCGCTGGTCGTATTACAATCGACAAAAGTGTGTCAAAGTGGTAAATTGTGGGAGATAGTGTAGGATTGTCCCTTTCGTGAAATAAGAGTTATATTTTTATATTTTCAGAAAAACAGTATTAGATATAAACCATTTAGATGTCATACAAGGGATGGTTTTATATATGTGTATATATGTCATACACGGGGTTCGGTGTCATACACCTAAAAAATGCCAACCTAAATTCGTCGGTCATTGTTTTTTTAAACAAAACTTTCAGGACAAAAAAAAATCCTGTGAAACTAATCACAGGATTCAGTTAAGAGATTTTTTGTAAAATTACATAGTACTCAAAATACTCTTACGGAACGCGAACGCTTTCTTCTTAGAAGAGAAGTTCTGAGAGTAACGGGTTCCGTTAACACTAGCGCGAACTCGGTAAGAGAAACCATCGTAGTAGATGTGGTGAGAAACTGCTACATAAGTACTAACAGTTGTTCTCGCCACGGGTGTAGCTACGGCTTTTTTAGACCCACCCTTCTTAGGGGCTGGTGCTGGTTTCGCTGCGGGTTTGCTAGCGGGTTTTTTTGTTGTGGACTTCTTTGTTGCCATAATATAATAATTTTGTATATAAATAATAAACAAGAAAATCCTAAAAACCAAATCCTGTATAAAATATTTTAAAGAACTTGTGCCAAACTAAATCGGGGATTCCAGGGTCACCTGTCATCTGAACCCCCGCCAAACTAAATCCACCATCTCAGGTCCCGTCGACCGATTCTGATTCGGCCAAACTAAATCGGGAATTCCGGTATCACCTGTCGTCGGACTTAGCCAAACTAAATGAACAGTATGATTCCCTCCTCAGGGTCCTCATAATATCTCGGGTCACTTAGACAGACGTTACATGTGGATGGTAACAATTGTTGTTTACCCTTTAAACCGTCCACCTGAAACTGTGATAATGGTTTCGGGATTATACATCCACATACGTAACATTGCATCCGATAGATATTTAAATCTCCTCTCTCGTGTAACGATGTCAAGTCACGGTCTCTTCCCATTATAACCTGTTCGTCGACATGTGTTATAGTGTCTTCAAAGAACTCTCCTGTAGTAGGGTCCGTAAAGTATACCTTATCTCTGATGAACAGTTTCATAACGTTACAGATGCGTATTGTATACATCGAAATCCCTGATTCCCATATTCAATCTTTCTGCTCTTGCGTTGTGTTGTAAGTATGCCTGAATTCCTTCACCCTCTTCTACGGCCTGAAATATTAATTCATGTTTAAATTGTTCTGAGGTCATCACTCTTACAATTGATAACCCGAGGAGTCTCATCCAGAATGGTTCATCCACCATTACAGATTTAATCCTGAAGTACTGAACCGATTCACGAGTCACACTGAAGACTCCTTTACGTTCAACAACACAGTCATCATAGAATTCATACCTCCAACAGTCTACTTCGAAATATTTGTAGATGTATATGACCACAGCCAGTGCACATGCATATGGGTGGACGAAATATGATACAGGTACCATGGTTAGCCAACCAAAATTCATCCACTGAGATGGACTCAAGATATGATTCGGTTTTGATGCGTGTTGTTTATTGAACATAGTCATTATTTTAATTTAGCATACCCTCTTTGATTACATCCACATGGTATGGATTTCTTGGACAATGCATTAAATGGGATACTGTCCAACAAATAAACACTCTTAATTGTTGAGTCACAGTAAACATCATTCTTCCAATAATTATAAATCATCGGACCGTGTCCCTTATTGCATATATAAAGGATGTCACCCGATACGATTGCTACATCCGAGTGTTTGATGTATGTTGAGGTACTTCTGCACCCAACCACAAATAAAATTGGCAATATCAATAGTAATTTTTTCATGATTCAAATCTAAATAAAATTTATTACTTCTCTAGTTGGATATCGCGAAAAAAATCAAAATCGATTACACCTTCTTCTTCAACTTGAAAGTCCACACACATTGCCACAATCTTTCCTCTTTTCTTTGCGACATATAAACTGTATGAACCGTCACCAAAACCTGATGAGGATACGACTCCACTGTCATACACACCCCAAGATTTTTCACCTAAGGTTCGAGAACACATACTAACATACCATATTTCTCCTTCTTCCTCTTTACGACCATCAGTCATTTCTTTCCAAGGTGAAACACCAAAGAATGAAATGTCCCCATCACCCAAACCAATTTTCTCGGTGATTGAATCGTTACGGTAAGTTTCTTTTGAGAAGATACCACACTGACCTGAATCGACCCCGATGGTTGCGGAATGTTCCTCCCATCTTAGGATATCATCTTTATGGTCCTCGTGTATGACAAGTAACATTGAACATCTCTTACCCCAATCACCTGCGTCGTGTTTCTTCAGGTGGGTGTCATACATACCGGGTTTTACTTTGTCAACTACAGCTTGACACCAGGTTGGGATTGTGTAACAAGGGTCGGATACGACGACCTTACTGTTTAATTTAATCTTGTCCATTGTTATCGGTTTTAAATTGATTTGATATTAGTAAATCTAAAATGTATGACAACTCATATATGTCGAGTTCCCCTAATTGAATTTCTTCTTCCTCAACCTCACTGGTACAGATAACAAACTCACCCCGTAACCCGACCGCCGCGTATGACACACGAACATAATCATCGTCCCAAGTTGATATAGTTACCCAAACTCTAAACATCTCGTTAAAATGTAATTCATCTTGACCGAGTTCACCTACGAATCGTTTGATATTGTTTATAATATCATTCTGTAAATCCTGTACTTGTTGTTTATATGACATAATATTTTGGTTCTTGATTCAAACTTAATACTAATTCTAGAATATTCCAAATTTTTTTGTGATATTTTTCGCCAGACAAAATCAGTACATCTCCTCCATCACCTTCTTTGCTTTCTCGAAATGTTTTTCAATCTGTTTTGCAAAAGACACTAAACGTGCTTTGGTTTTTGCGTATGCAAAGAACTGACAATACTCACTGTCGAAATCGATTCCGTTGCAATTAACATTTCGTTTAATACAATCCTCGAAATCATATGCTGAATCAAAGTCGTGACTAATCACATCCTTTTTAGGGAAACCAGTGATGGTCCAAGTTGCACCGTCCCAATCTCCTTTGAAGATTGATAAACCAATGTTTGTTTTGATGTCTTCTGTTCTTTTCATGACTCTACTTTTTAAATGATGAATTGAATGTTTTGATATTCTCTAAAATCTCAAGGTCCATTGCTTGGGCCAACTTGTTTTTTGCTTTCTCCATGAAGTCCTTGTTGCCAAGCAAAATCTCGAGGTTACCGTCCGACTCAGGATGGAATTCAATTTTGTCGACAATGACACGGACATCTTTTGACTTCTTATCCTTACGGTAGAATGGAGTCCTTGCGTAGATGTACTCACGGACTTGGGTCAACTTGATATCACTAAGGTCCTCACGAATCCTCATTTGGATTATAATCTCCTCGAGTGATGCAAGTTTTTCGAACATCACTTTACTCTTAGTAACCTCCTTCTTATACAGGGCTGTAAGTTCTTCCAACTCCTTGGAATATTTCTTACCACCTCCATGGTTAATGAATTGGTCATATGAACTAAGTTCACTTGAGGACCCTACGATGTCGATGAAGACACCTTCGATTGTTTTATTTACTCGTCCCATAATTTAAAATAGGTTTATTACTGTTCTTAACATGCCAAACAAAATCCGAGGTTCAGCTGTCCCGTCGGAAACTTTTTCTTCAGAGGTTTCCATTTCTCTTTTTAGTTGAATTGCTTCATCCACCCGTATACGCTGCTCAATTGTTCTTGAGTGGTATTTGGATGAAACAATTACATTTTCTTTTATCCTCAATTCGTCAACCCATTCTTGATAGGTTAATTGTACCTGAGGTTCTGCTGTCGACATTACTTTTAAGTTATCCATCGTTATTTATTTTCAATTAATTTTTCTTCGTAAATCTTTTTAATTTCTTTTAGGTCATCTTCGGATACGAAATTAAACTTCTCCGCAAACTCATCTACACTCATACCCTCATCATTTGCGTACTCTATTTCATTGTCCAATAATCCTTCCCAAAAGTATTCATCATTGAAGTGATAGATACCTTCCATATAACCATAGTCATTTTCTGTTATGGTTCTATTTTTAATAATAGTTTTACCGCAGAAATCACAACCAGGTTCTTCGTAATATAACTCAACATCCACACCATACATCTCGTGCAACCTAGCACCAAATCCTATTGGTGGTGACCACGCCGTGTCGGGATACATTGTAATACACTCATCCTCAAAGTTAAAGTTGCAATCGTCGTAGGATACATCCCACTTGGTGCCAAACCAACCGATGTTTGATTGGTACCATCCACCTTGTTCGTATTCATCTTTTGACATATCGGGCTCACGACCGATTAAGGACTCAAAAACGATACACTCTTGGGGTTTGGATTTTGGTACATCCTCAAGAACTTTGGTAAGTAGAGCTATTTGCTCTTTAGTACCTGTTATCTCTATTTTATTTGAACACCAGTTTGGCATATCTCTAATTTTTTAAGCTTTCATTATACAAAGGTAAAACTGGGATATCATTTTACCAAATAATATCCCAGTTATTTTTTTTTACCAGGATGACTGATAGTAGAAGTCACCATCCCCTTCTTCTTGTAGAAGTGGTTCAATTTGATTGATGGTTTCATCTAAACCATGAACATACCATTGGTCGTACTCCGTTCCACCGAAGAAGAAACCGGGTTGAGTTGGAAGTAATTCTTCTGCGAGTTCGGTATCCTCAAACACCTCAACATCGTCATACATCTTTTCTCCGTTCTGCCAACCAACTTCCATCTTCACGGTCTTCTTACCTGATTTCTCCAAACTCTCTTTCACTTGTTTACAGATATTGACCAACTCCTGAAGTTGACCTCTGTCCACATATGACTCCTGACATTGGTCTTCACCACCTTGACAATTCGTTACGAACCATTGGTGAATGTGATTTGATTTTCTCCAATACGCCACACTCTCTGTGATGTATGACACACGTTCAGGTTTGATGTCGGTGCGAACCTTACTACCCTTTTTAACAGTCACCTTGTGCTGTTGTGATTTGTCTTGGAAGTCCCAGTTCTTAACGTAGGTCTTCTTGCTGAGATACATGTCTAGTCCCATGATTTTATTGATTTAAAATGTTAAAAAATTCGATACCTTTTTGAATTAAGTTCTCCGTTCTTTCCAAACGTTTACTACTGTCACATACGTAGTTACTCCTATCAGGGGTTACCCCTAAATCTTCCATTGAGAAGTTAAACTCCCACTTACCACCCACAAGTCGTTCACCTGTAAATCGTTCAACCGCGTTGTAACATTCGTAGGTCATTTTTAATTTACATCCACTTACTCTTGTAGTGTCTTGGATGATTACCACATCATGAGATTTATCTCGACCATGTAGTTTACTTCGATAAAGTTCTTTTACTTTTTTCATGTCTATTGGTTTAATTGTAATACAAAGATATAATGATTATTTCTTTTTACCAAACTTTTTTTCTACTTTGTTGCCAAACTAAATTTCGGATTTATCCTGAACTCAAGTTTGAACTTCTCGTTGTAACGGCCACCCGAACACGGACGACATGATGATGACGACCATTTACTCAAACGGTTCTTACTATGTTGTTTACCACATCCCACACAGGTCGCAACATATCTTGGTTCAGGGGTTGCAACTATTTTAGAACTGTAACAACGACTTCCATTACATCCTATTTCAATTGCTTTCTGTCTCCACACCCAATCATGGTGATGACCTGGTGTTAATGCGTGTGCAATTTCATGTAGAATAGTATTCTTTACTTCTTTCTCATTGTTTAGTAAAGTCAATACTTTGGATAAAGTAATTTGTTTACTTCTGTACTTACAACATCCGAACCTACGTCTTGCGTTATCAAATGAAAATCTCCATCCTTTAACATCAAGGTCGTGTCTGTGGATTAGTTTCTCTGCGAGTTGTTGTGCTTTGATGAGTTCCATGTTGTTTTATTTTATGCCAAACAATTTTCACCTTTTCCTTCTGTGATATAAACGCCACTTTCAATTGTGTGTAATTTCGGTACCCCATCATTATCCATGATATGACCATCGAATATCCAGTTAGGTTGGACACGTGGATTATAACGAACCCTTCTACTTTCATCCGTGATTGGTTTACCTGTGTAAATCTTAATGTCCTTACATAGTATCCACGCACAAACTGTTTTGTGTGCACCATCGAAAATTTTCTGTGCGGTACTCTTGTGGTTTTTAAATGTACACTCGGTCATTACCATTTGTACTTCATCAGGACTATAGTAGATAACATCACCATCAGGATGTGTTACCTTCCACTTCATGTAGTTTTTACCCTTGCCGAGGTTAAAACGAACTTTAATACTTTTTGACATATCGATTATTTAATTGGTTTATGATACAAATATAAAACAAATATCTTTATATTCCAAATTTATTTTACACTTTGTTGCCAAACAAAAATCCCCCTGTCACGGGGGAATTTTTTTACTCTTTCAAATCAAAAATTAATTCGGTATAATCCGTTGTACCAATCATGACTAACGGACTTTCCTTTTCTATTGAGATAACATCCCTCGCCCACGAACCAATAATTTCATTTTCATCTTCTCCCCTAAAATCACCACCACCTTGTCCGTTACCCTCACTAGTTAAAAGTGGTAAAGGGTGAATTTTTACACCTTCCCAATCTTGAATTTCGGGTACTTTGTTTTTATCTACGAATTGTTTTTTAGTGTGATTTACAATAAAAGGGTAGTCATCCGTTTTTGCAACCTTTGGTTTGATTTCGTTTTCATCATTACAAAGTGAATACAAATTTGCGTCGTACTCTTTCCCTTCACTAATAACTTTTACCCCCGGTTCTTCATCGGCGTAATCACCACCCCACACTACACGACTTTTGTAATGTGACCCTCTTCGGGTTAATTCTTTTTCAAACGTTGAAACAAAGTTGTTTCCTTGATAGGAATGTTCCATTAGTTTGAGACCATTGTCATATGAATGTGAATACATCCACGCCTTTACGGTTTCGTTTTCACCGTCTTTCGGTTTTTCACCGAGAATAATTGGTTTAAAATACTGTCCCATTTTTAATTGATTTAGGATACAAATATAATATGAATAATTTTATATTCCAAATATTTTTTAAACTTTGTTGCCAAACTATTTTTACCATCCCAGCCCTGAACGACAGTAACCAGAGCAAATAGCTAGTTTTTCACCAGCTGCTCACCAGCTGCAACAGCGCAGCTTCCAGGTCGATTTTGTTTGGCGTTACACAACCCTAATAAAATCAACACTTTACTCACGCCAAACTAAATTAGGGGCCAGCGCGCAACCAGCAGCACAGCTGCGCTTAAGCATAAAAAAACCCCTCATTGTGAGGGGTCTACTACAAACTTGCTATTTTTATCGGGTCGTTTTCGTGTGACTTTATACTTTAACCCCACAATAACATCTTTCTCATCTCGATATCTCATATCATATAAGTCACCATCGATAACCTTTCTACCCCAAAATGTTTTTGGTAATTCTTTTTTGAAAACAACCGCAACTCTTACTCCACCATTCAACATGTTTACACAATCGGTGAAGTTGTCTCCACTAAATGAAAATGTCAAATCATAGTTGGTATACTTTTTAACAAGTTCAACTCTCTTCGGTACTTTGGTGTAATCATAAAAAGTAACATCGGGAAACAATTGTAAAATGTTTTTTCTTTCGCCGTTTACATCCATATGAAAGGATTCGGGTGTAATGTCTGAAGTGTTATTTAAACGAACACTGAAGTGAAAACCTAATTTTTCCGCCTTATTTTTTGCGGTGATAATTTCTTCAACCATCCATTCCATAAAATACTGACGTTGTTCAAAAAACAATTTTGTCTTTTTAATCCTACTTTCAGTAATCATGTCATTATTCATGTTCATACGATTCATACCAGATTCGTTTAAACATAGTGCGGTACACTCTTTATTCCTCGTAGGACAAACCTCATAACCACTCAACTTTGCGGGTGCGAGGTAAAGACTGTAGGTTAATTCATCATACTTATACGCCTTAGCGTGTTTAGTAGTCATGTTAACAGAACCTAAATAATTGATTCCCGTTTCTCTTTTTGCTTGGGTCTTGTTTCTATATTTCATAATAGTATTGGTTTAACAATACAAATATAAAACGAATATTTTTATATTCCAAATTTATTTTTATTTTTTTTTCACCTGTCGACGGATTCTGGATATTGGTTGGCCCACGCCAAACTAAATCCATCCTGAACAGTATCCTGAAAATTTCAGACATAAAAAAACCCCCACATTTCTGTGAGGGTTATGATTATATTTTACTTGTCGTCTTTCGAAAAACCACGAGTAGAATACCTAACAAAAATCCTATTGAAATCGGTAGAACACCATATTTGAATGTTACTGAATTTCGAAATACTTTAATACTTCTAATCATTTTTTCGAAAGATGATTCGTTTTCTAATTTGTAATATAATTCCAATTCATCCAAATCCGCTTTTCTGTCAACTTCAATTATTTCCAAATCTACTTTTTTAGATTCAGTATAATCAATAGTTCTCCAACCAGAACTATATTCTTTGATTACTTCCTCTTTTTTAGAATCATAATACTGATTCAATTCCTTTTTGTGGAGTTGATAAGATTTCTCATCAAAGTTATTCCAATCATACTCAGGTTTCATCATTTGAGCCATTGACGTGGTTGTTACTAAAGTGAACAACAAACTTGCAAATATTGTTTTCATGTCTTTCATTTTTAAATTCATATACAAAAATATAATAATTATTTCTTTTTACCAAACTTTTTTCTACTTTGTTGCCAACCTAAATCCGTCCTGAACCGTGACTCGAAATCTTCAGGCATAAAAAAACCCCCACATTTCTGCGAGGGCTTCTTGAACCGAACATTAAATCAATATACTAATTACAGAACTCCTTCTATTGAATGTCCCTTTTTGGTGAGGTTTTTACCTTTACGCTCAAAGTTATTGTAGCCAACCAAAAACATGTCAGCTTTAGTTCCCATAACCATTGAACCTTCCAGCTTCATTCCACCATAGTTTACTTTCAGCTTACGCATAAAATCATTGAAAGAACGTTCAAGCTGTACACCAATCTTATCGGTAGGAGGAACTGGTGCATTTTCGATGTGATAACGAGTACCAACTCTTGAGAACTTAATTCCCACCATTTCTTTCTTCTCAAAGTTTGGTAAACTCTCATTAAGGCATTCACGAATTTCGTGTAAAGACTTCTTCAGAGAATTAGCCGTAGTCTTTCTTGGTTTTTTTATCATATTCAAGTTTTTGAAGTATGGTACAAAGGTAATAAGAATATTTTCTAAAAACAACAAATATTTTTATTTTGTTCAGGTTTTTTTAGTCAAACATTAAACAAAAAGTGTCTTTTTTATTGGATTACAAACATTTGTGTGTTGAAAACTACGCCAAACAACATCCAGAATCCGTCGACAGGTGAGAACATCTTGTGAATTTTTCGCATAAAAAAGGGGATAACCTTTCGGTCACCCCCAATTACTAACCCTAAAACTTAAAGTCAGAAACGAAGATTCAACTTTTCGTCAGTACGACGCTTATAGTTGTAAATGTCCTCAATCATTTCCGCGTATGATTTTTTATCACCACACATAAAGATTGAACTTGGACGAAGTTTTACTTTGTGAAGAAACTCCTCAAACTTGAAGTCGGTCTTCTTTTCCATAATGGTAAGAAGTGTACGAACAAATACTGATTTGTTGTAACCCTTTTCAAAGTAAGGTTTGAGTTGAAGTAGGTTGTTCGCCCATTCTTTCGCCTTATCCATATCACCCACGATAAACTTTCCATCGGCGAAATCTTGTTTGTCCACATGACGAGTACCCGAATTTTGAAGTAACATAATTCGTTCAGTCAATGAGAACATTGGGAACTCTTTTGAAAAATCCTCCAAAGTTTTGTAGGATTTGTTTCCTTGTTCAGAGAACCCGTGAATGTAATCTTTCTTACCCCACTCTTTCATGTTCTGATTGAACTTACGTGCGGCTTCAAAGATTCCTTTCGTAGTGTTCGGGATAGTAACATCTACAATAAAGTAGATTCCTTTACCCGCTTCTTTTGCTGCAGTTAGTCGGTGTTGTCCGTCAACTACAACATAGTTAGAGTTAACAATGATTGGGACGAGTTTTAATCCGTCTTTCTTCATTGAGTCGGTAATACGCTTAACGCGTGGAGTGTCAACCTCACGATTTACGTTGTGAAGTTTGAACATACCCAAATTTTGGGTGAACTTTACTTGAACATTTTTTGTCATGTCGTTTCTGAATTAAAAGTTAAATGATTTAATTTCGGGTACAAAGATATAATAGTTTTTCTTTTTTTCCAAATTTTTTTTAAAGTTTTTTTCAAAAAAGTTTTTCCACATACATCTTTGACTTTATGTATGACAAACATAATAAAGATTTTAAGAATATACAAATAAAATACTAGTGTTTTTTGCCAAACAAAATCGTCCAGTCGTCCCGCCTGGTGGATTATAAGTGATTGATTTTTAAAGATTTAGACATAAAAAAAGGGATTCCGTAGAACCCCTTTAAGTGTCAAACCAAACACAAATTACAACTATGAAATGTAATCTATCAAAAACTTACACATTCTTTTTTAACTTATCAAGTGTTTTTTAGATTACAGGTAATACATCAAGTTCCTTACCTTTTTCTTGATAGAACAAACTTCCACCATCATTACCCTCATCATCCATTGAAGGAATACAAAGTGTTCCGTTGTCCAATTCAAAACAAATAGGTCTTTTGTACCAACCCATAAGTTCCATTTCCTCATCAGTAAGATAACGAACTGATTTAATAACACGTCCCTTTAGGACTTTCTCACATTGGTTTACCCAATACGTGGTTAATTCTTGGTTTGTCATACGTTTAGTTTTTTACAAATGTATAATTATTATTTTATTCTACAAGTTGTTTTTTGCCAACCAATTTCGAGGGATTACCAGGTCATCGGATATTTCTCCAACACATCTTCGGTATACAAAACACCATTACCATTACGTAATACATCCTCCCACCAACGAATACCCATAGACAAACGAGGTATTGCAAATTTATCAATGTCCTCATTGTGTACATAGAAGAACACATCGTTACGTCCACCTGTATCAGGTTCACCATGTGTTGGTTGTGTTTCAATTTCTTCCAAGTACTTTACTCGAGTACCCATTTCTTCTTTGAAGAATTTTTCGAAATCTTTTACTTGGTCTTTTCCTACGAGAGTTCCCTCCCATACGCAGAGTTGATTGTAGTTTTTCATGGTTTTTACAAATAATTAAGTTGACAATAATCTTCAAGGTCACTTAAGTGAATTCGTCCATACTTTACGGAAGAATAATAACCTTGGGTTTCATAACCTTTTTTCCATTTTGCGAATGCCTCCGCCGCAGCTCTGTGCGACTTGTAGTAGGGAACATCCCTTTCAAGGGTGAACCCATCGGGTGACAATATTTGAATTTTCTTCGCCATATGATTAACGATAAAGAGTTACATATTCACCGAAATACTTTTCAATTACGCCAATCAAATTCTCGTAATCCCCACTCATCATCTCCTCCTGAATTTTTTTGGAGTCCAATCCAAGTTGTTTCGCCCATTTACCCGCGTACCCGATAAGAACGAACGCGTTCCCTTCAGGTCCTGTGAGGTCAATCTCAACCCCACTCTGTTTTTCATTAATTGATTTTATCATGTCCTTGTTGATTTATAATACAAATATAATACGAATACTTTTATAATCCAAATTTATTTTAAACTTTGTTGCCAACCTAAATCCACCCTGAACCGGGGTCACCAACATCTGTGGTAAATAAAAAACCCCCACATTTCTGTGAGGGTTTCAAGTTACTTGGTGTACTTGTCATAAAAGACTTCCATCCGTTCCATTACCACATCTAAACTCCAACCACTTGTATCGTGGTCGTTCCAATGAAAGTAACCCATTTGCAACTTTTCAATACTAGTGGGAATTGACTTGTCGTGTGAAAATTCGGGTAAACCACCATCAACAAAATCATCTTGGTAGTTACAACGATACTCAATTACGATATCTTTACCATTGAACTTTTTGGTGTAGAATACTTTTTGAGTAAATTTTCTATCTTTACCCCCATTCTTTCGTGTCCAACCATGTTCGGACATAAAAACATCCATTTGTTGAAGAACACTTTCTTTTGTTTTTAAAAGGAACTCTTCCTTTTGTTTTTTCAATTCATTTAAGAACTGATAATACTCTTTGACTGATTCGTACATAACGTGTTGTTTTAATTGGTTTATACAAATATAGTATCTATTCTAATATAAACAAAATTTTTTTATACTTTTTCGCCAATCAAATTATAGAAGACCAGCTAACAGCGCTGGTTAAACCAGTAAAACTAGCAGAAAGACCTGGAATCGCCCAGATGCCGCTCCAGGGAAATTTGTTTGGCATATAGAAACCTAATAAAATCAATACTTTACGGAACGCCAAACAAAATCAGGACCTGGTGTTGTTGACTGGTCTTCTGTTGTGAGCAATAAAAAACCCCCACATTTCTGCGGGGGTTCTAACCAATAAACCAAACCAATTAACTTTCTGCGACCAATAACTTCAAGTATTCTTTTTCAGTTAAGTGTCTAACCGAACCTCTTTCACTATTCTTTTTCTTTTTGATAAGAACACAATCACCTTGACGAACAATTTTCTCAATACCACCTTCTTTGATGTCTGTTTGAATTGTCCACGCAATTGCTTGAATTGGGTTAATCTCTTTACTGAAATTGGAACTACTTGACAACCATTGGTTAGGGTTGTTAGTACGATAAACACTTTGTGCGTCCACCCAAATAAAATACTCTCTATCGGTTGATGTGTCCTTACACTTCACAAAGTAAACATCTTCGGGTTTCCGCCAACCAAAGTCTGAACCTTCACCCCAAACATCTCCTTTTACTTCATAAAGTTCGTAGGTGTCCTCAAAGTTGTTTTTGATAAGTTCACTATTCTCACCAACCCAAAAGGTTTCCTTTGAAATAGTTTTTGAACCTACCAATTTTGGGTTCACTTCTTTGTAAATGTTTTCCAAACCCAAACAACCTATCGCAATTCTTCGTTGTTCAATGTTTTCAAGTTCCTTTGTAATTTCTTTGAAAGTAATAGGAACAATATCTTCCCAAATATCTTCCAAACCTTTGAAAGGAACATTACGATATTTTGTTTTCAATAAACGACAACCAATGTTGTAGTCAAAACGAGTGTTTTCAATTATTATTTTCATCTCTTTAATTTTTTATAGTTCACTATCAGTATAAACCAAAAATTGTTTTGTTAAGGAAACGAATAGTGTGTTACCCACAATTTTAGGTAATACATCACTATCAACCTCATCTGTGTTATATTGAAACCACTCTTCTTCATCACCCTCTGCGTTTTCAAATTCGTGGTTCATTACAACATCACTAATCTTTTGTGATATAGTGTCAGAAATTTGTTCTTCCTCATTGTTTAAGATACAATCACCTTTATAGTTAATCGCATTACCATCTTGGCTGCCAACCAAATTGAGGACTTTACTTCTGACGAACTCAACTTCTTTCTCTGTTAGTTCAACGGCAACTTCATCAGTAAAACTCTCTGACCATTCGGCTTGTGCATTCTTGTAATACACAAAATCGGGGTTTTCCTCATCTTCGCTTAGTTCAATACTGACATTACCAGACTCACCAATGTAGTGTCCATCAGAATTGACATAGAACTCAACTCTTTTGAATACATCATCATCAAAGAAACTTTCAAGTTCCCCACTTTGTACTTCTTTGTTTTCGGAATTGTAGAATGAAAAGTGGTAATCATTCATACTATCACCACCGCAGGAAAACTCCATATTTGCGGTTGTAATACCTAACTCTTTCCAGAGTGCGATTGCTTCGTTAGTTTGCATATTCGTGGATTTTTTGGTTTAATTGTTTAACTACTTCGTACGCTTCGGGGTTGTCCAAGTCCTTTACCCCATTACACATCCAGGGTTGAACTTCTAAATGTTTAAGGTAATCTTGTGGGGTTGGAACAAACTTCATTCTGAAATCTTCGGCGATATGTAACATCGCAATATCAACGACATCAACTGACTTTCCGTCGCTATTAACAATGTTGTAACCAAAAATCTTTGGAATGATAGTGTAGGCGAACCAAGTGTTATGGGTTAATAAACGAGAACTATTATTGTTCATTGTCGCCTTCGGACTATCAATAAGTTCGTGGATAGGTAGATAATCTTCTACCTTACCACCCCAACGCTTAACGCTGGACTTTGAGTGAATTAGTGGGTTCGCCATAGTTAGTCCCAAATTTGAGTTACACGACCTTCAAAAGGATTGTATTCAACTTGTTTCCCCATAACCCAATCACCCTTTTCAACTTTGAGTGGTTTATGTTCGTTTGAGAAACTTCCGTCTGGTTGTTCGTGTCTTAAAACACTATCCTCTTTAACCCCAACATCTGCGAAATCTGTTTGAGGTTCGTCAATCACAAACTCACCATAGAGAGTGTGTTGGTTCATACCTTCACCTTTTAGTAAGGTGTGTTTCTTCTTGGTTGTTACTTTGTTCTTTTTCATTTTTTGAATGTTTTATGGTACAAATATAAATCTATATTTTGTATAAACAAATTTTTTTTTTACTTTTTTTCAAACTTTGTTGCCAAACTATTTTCCACCTGACGACGGTCATCGTATCCAAGACATACTTATTACTATGATAGAAGGAATTATATACACATTATGGATTGAAGGTTTATTCGTTGTTCTTTATTACATGTATAGATTACATAAGGAAATAAAAAAAGATGAAGAAGAATACCGAAATAGATTTTTAGATGATATGATGTAAGAAAGAGCAGCGCAAACGCAGCTCATGCGCAGCTCCCGATATTGGTTGGCGTTCATAAACCATTGATTTTATTACGTTTCATCCACGCCAAACAAATTCACGAGCTGCAACTGTGCAGCTCCAGTGCACACATAACAGCATAAAAAAACCCCACATCTCTGTGGGGTCCCTATTAATTGAGTACCGAACCAATCTTAAACCAACTCAACTAACTCCTTAAATATTTCACGTTCACGTTGTCCGTAGGTCCCGAACATCTTGTTTTCGGAATTGTCACCTTTGGAAAGTGAGTGAGTAGTATACTTGGTAACCCCACTAAACAGACCCCAAAGGTTATCTCCTTTCTCTTTCAACTCACCGTTAAGGTCAATATAGAAACGAGAAAGACGATTACGTGTAACGGTAGACACTGACTTCTCATCGTTCATGTCAACATCTTTCATGATATTGAACAATGTACGAGTCACCCAATCCTCTTGTTTTTTGGTCATCTTCGTTTCAGAAAGTTTCTTAATGTCTTCGAACATTATCTTTTCTTCCTCGAGTACTCCCTCCAAACCTCTACAGATATCATCGATTCTCATCTCCATGTTCTTAGTGTGACGAACTTTCGCATTTAAATTACGGAAGGCCGCGAAGAATGTGTTCTGACAACTGATAGTAATATTACTAGGTCCGAATGCCAAACTAGTTGTACCATCGAAGGAATTCACACCGGTGATGAAACCTTCAACACGGTCGTTACCCAACTTAAGGTCGTTGGACTTCAATTGTAAATAAACCTTTTCACCGTTACCAAAGTAACCTCCTTTGTGAATTGGTAAACCAACTTGTTGAGATACTTTATCTAGTAACTCAACCATCTGATGATTCTGATACGGAAAGTACCCGTCACCATGTACAGAAAGAACAGTGTTAGTGTCTTCACGTACAATTGCTTTACTCTTAGGAACAATGATACCACTTTCAGTAGTAATTGTTTCTTCTCTTACGGTCCAATTTAAACCTACTTGGTCAAGGACTTCTTGTGTGCGATTTTGATTTGACATATGGATGTTTTTTAATTTAATACAAATGTAAAACGTTTTGCGTTATAATCCAAATAAATCTTTATTTTTTTTTTAAAAAATTTTACGACCCCGGATTCACCGTCCCATCTCAGAAATTGTTTGGCTTGTTTTGTTTAATGTTTAAGACAAAAGATTAAAAAGTGTAATACGTTTATATTGATACGTAAGGTGTCATACAACGCCAACCTAAATTCACAGTCGGACGAGCAAACGGTCAAAAGTTTTAGCAAATAAAAAAACCCCCACATTTCTGTGAGGGCTTTCCACTAACCAATTAAACTAATCTATGAACGACAAACAAAGTGTAATACACTCTATAACCAAAAGGTATCAATTAAAGTTGAGATAATCAAGTGATGTCTCTCAAAATAATTTAGTAGTTGTCTTGACTATCAAACCTATTATATGTTCTACCACGAAACACAGGTCGCTTCGGACGCTCTTCGTTGTAGTTATCTCTCTTGTTTTGATAGAATGAACTATTAATCATATCATCAACGGTTGGAACTACGAAGTCCATATCACAACTTCCATTCATCATCTTCCATTGAATTTCGTAAATCTCTTTTACACTTTCAACCACATTAACGAAAGTACCATCAATGTAGTCAATCTTAGTTGCAACAGTATCAGTTCTTTTATCGTGAATAGGATAAATGTTTTTCACATTTTGAAGGTTCACGAGTGTTGGGGTTCCTTTACCTTGATAGGTGAGTTTAATTAACATTTTAGTTTTGAGTTTTTAATTATTGAACAAATATACAAACTGATTTTAGAATATACAAATGATTATGCCAATCAAAATCGAGGGTTCACGGTCCCTCAGATATTTCCCGAGAAGACAAGAAAATTATTGGGTGGTAATTGGGTATCGATAGGGTCAAAGATTTCAAACCTATCTTCATCTTCGATAACTCCGATATCTCTACCATTGTCCCAAACCACATTGATGACTCCACCACCAATGTATCTTATAGTTCCCATTTCTCCTTTTTCAATTGGGTACTTTTCGTTGGTCATTGTTTCAACCATACGAATTCTTTTTCCGATGATTTCTTTTCCGTATTTCATTTTGTTATTGGTTTATATATACAAATATACAAAACATTTCGTGATATCCAAATTTATTTTAAGAATATTTTGCCAACTTGAGTAAACTGAAGATGACTTCAGATGGGCCCTGACGGAAAATTGGTTGGCGTGGTTTACAATATATTCAGTCACAATACTTTGTACCGCCAAACAAAATCACGTCTGGTCCGGGCTGGGCGAAACATCCAAGAATAAAAAAACCCCCACATTTCTGTGAGGGCTTCTTTCTTAAACCAAACCAAACCAAACCTATTCGTATTCTTCTTCGTACAATTCACCCGTTAGGTACATGTCAAAAGTTTTTACTTCACCAACCAAAACTTCTGTTACTTTCTCAATTAGTTCTTGACTAATACGTTTTACTCCGTATTCTTCCCTAACTTTTTTCTTTGAGACAAATGTCCAACCAACTTGTCCACTATCCCAAGGACAACTGAACCCTGTGGTATTCATTGTAATTCCCGAGTGGTCGTACAAGTAAAGTGGTAAAATAACACAAACATCATTTTCTTTGATAATTGCGTTCTTCATTTCTTCCCAACCATTGTAGTCGTTGTGGTTGTAATTGTGGTCGTCTCCAAGGTCGTAACGTCCATGAAAACAAACCATTTTTCCGAGGTTATCCCAACTGCGGGGATTGTCAATGTCTTTGTACATAATTGTTTTATTTAATTGGTTAATACAAATATATAACAATTTTATTCGTTTACCAAATCTTTTTTGCCAAACTTTATTCGTCTGTACGTCTTTCCCGAAGGTTTCGTTTTCTGTAACATCTTCCTACGGATAATTTGTGCGACGTGTCGTTGAGACAAACCACATAAACTATTCTTCTTTTGAGTATCCATTTTCTAACTCTTTAATTTTTGTTTCAAATTCATTGGTCATTTCATCAATATCAAATTGAGGTAAACCAGTTTCTTCATCAATGTAATAGTAAACACCGATTTTAATTTCCGTTGGAATTTTGTTGTTGTCCATAATGATTAAGTTTTATTATACAAATATAAATCTATTTTGATTATAAACCAAATTTTTTTTCATACCTGTCGTCGGATTATGAAAATTGGTTGGCTAATAGTGTAATACAACTTTACATAGTGTCATACAGTGCCAACCAAAATTAGGTTCTGCGCGCAACAGACGAACAATCTTTCGAGCAATAAAAAAGGGTAACATTTCTGCTACCCTTTCCACCACAACCGATGTTAAACCAATTAAATCGACAAGTAGAGGCGGTTGTGATTATACAATGCAACTGCGTTTTCTTCCGCAATTTTACCATACTCTCTTTTTATGTTTTCGTACATAATGTCTTGTGGTTCGTTGATACACTCCGATAAAAGTTCACAAAAACCATAGTTACTTTCATCAACTTCATCTTGTTTAGTACCAGGTAAACCACAATAGTATGCCTCCCCAACTTCGGAGATAAACATTCCACTATAAAAACCTTTTAGTCCAAATTGGTTAACGAATTGGTCTGCGTTACACCAAATAAAGATTGAGTTATCTTTTTTAGATAAAATGTCAACCATTGATTGGTCAATAATAAAACCTCCCGTTTTAGGAAATTGTCCAACCGAGAACAACCCCATAGGTGCGCCGTGTCCACACATCATTACTCGGTCGTGTTCTTCAATCAGTTTTCGGAGTTCGTCTTTTGTTACACCACCCGTAATAATTGTCTTATTCGGTATTGGATTGTACACAATATCCAAGAATTGTGTTGATTTGTCTTTTGGGTGAATTACCAATGTTTTCATTTATTGTCGATTTTAGAATACAAAGATATAACGAGTTTTTTATTTTACCAAATTTATTTTTGTATTTGTTGCCAATCTACCAAATTTTCTGAGGAGAAGACGCTGCGTCGGAAGAAATTAGGTTGGCTCACTTTACATATTAGTAGGTTTTTACTTTACACTTTGCAAGATTCCGCCAACCAAAATTCCCCCTGAACCGTGACTCATTGTCGTCAGGTAAATAAAAAACCCCCACTTTTCAGTGAGGGTTTCAAACTTAATCTTCAAACTCAAACTCAATTCTTGGGATACCCAACAACTCATAATCTTCAAACTCACCCCAATCGGGTTCGGTGTAGTAACGATAACGAATATCCATTGTACCATTTTCGTTCCACCAAATACGGACTTGGGTTCTGTGGTCGGATATGAAAAAACCTTCCATCCTACTCAACTGATGAATTAGAGGATTCAACACATCATCATCAATAGATACTTTTTCGTTTTCAATAACGAAATCATCTACACATTCACATTCCCCATTATAGTCAATGTAAAAATCAATGTAACATTCTTTGTTTGTAGTTGTCATACGTTTTCAATTAATTGGTTTAACAATACAAATATAAAACAATTCTCAATATAAACAAATTTTTTTTTTAAAATATTCTGTAATACAATCATACCTGTCGTCTGTACCTTCCCATCTCAGAAATTGGTTGGCACACTTTGGTTTATTTTAACCAAACTATTCCGTTCACGCCAACCAAAATTTCACATGTTGCGCTGCTGTCGACGCAACGTAACCTTCAGAGCAAAAAAAATCCCCGACTTTCGCCGAGGACTTTCCATTCATGAACCAACAAACCAATTACCTACCAAACCTTGTACTTAACGCGACATCAAACGCGGACATGAACTTCACTTGATTTTTGATTTCTTCGATTGAAAGTTTGGTGTCTCCATTATCACCAGTTTCATCATCGAAACCCATAATCAATCCATTACCCGCTAAAGGTTGAGGATAATTCCCCAACTTAAAGAACTTTGTGTCATCATTCATGTACATCAATCCCTCTTCATCTACATAGACATCGTTCTCTTCGTTGTATTGAACTACTTCAAAGGTTGAACATTTAAGGTGTCCATAGATACTTGGTAACTGACTACCATTTTCGTTTCTAACAACTTCTACTTCTGAAATTGTTTTGTTTTCAACGTCGATTAAAATTGCTCTTGACATAATTTGTTTTTTTTGGTTTAACAATACAAATATAAAACGATTATTTAATTATACCAAATTTATTTTCATCTTTTTTGCCAACTTACCCAACTCAGGAATTCGGGAGATGGGCCCTGAACGAAATTTGATTGGCGGACTTTGATTTATTTTAACCAAACTTATACCTACCGCCAAACAATTTTTGGGATACCCGCTGCAGGAACCACATCTTCTCCAAAAAAAAAGAGTGGATTTCTCCACTCTCTAATTTAACTTGTCAAAAACCTTTTGTCTTTTACAAACTTTAGGTGTCTACACTCCTCAATGGTCAGTCCAACAAACTCATTGGGTGTAAAACTGATTTCATCGGGATAATACTCAAAAAGAAATTGTTCTTCCCCATTTTCCATTGTAACGAATACTTGGGGCATCGGGTCAAAGAAACTTTTTGGTTGGTCGGTGATACGGGATGATACTACTTTCATGATTTAAATAATTAAAAGTAAAACAAATGATACGATTAAAATCATATGGATAAAAAATCCTAATAAGTCAATGTTGATTTTCATAATACAAAGGTAAAACAATTTTATCATTATACCAAATTTTTTTTTGATTTTTTTCTGAAGGAGATGTGCATCTTGAAAAACTTGGTTGGCGTACGTAATACGATACTACTCATGTGTAATACCGCCAACCAAAATCTCGGATGGATGTTCCCGCCGCGGGAATTTTTCTAAAAACAAAAAACCCCACCATTTCTGGTGAGGTCTTTCTTGTTGAACCAAAAACAAAGGTTAATTCATACAAAGGTTTTTCATCAAATCGGAAATATGATGTGGTTTGTTGTAGTTAAATTCTTCAAAAGTAACTTCATCAGTCAACTC